>VFQP010001759.1_pt1 | contig 26951 bp, 28 predicted proteins | sample 3512351 | NCBI WGS metagenome assembly VFQP01 (sample SAMN10412372, study PRJNA504923) | tailings metagenome | isolation source: Relicate 1 Philex TSF1 revegetated site | place: Philippines: Tuba, Benguet | collected 2017-08-29
AATTGCGCGACTGGATCCTCTCGGGCCAGTTCGAACCCGGCCAGCGCCTGGCCGAACAACAACTGGCCGAGCGCCTGGGCGCCTCGCGCACGCCGGTGCGCGCGGCCTTGGTGACGCTGGAGCAGGAAGGCCTGGTCGAGGCCAACGAGACCGGCAAATACCTGGTGCGCCAGTTCACCGCGCAGGAGGTGATCGACGCGATCGCGGTGCGCGGGCACCTCGAAGGCATGGCCGCGCGGCTGGTGGCCGAGCACGGCGTGCCGCGCGCGCTGCAGAACGACCTGCAGGCGCTGCTCGACGAGGGCGACCGCCTGCTGGCGGACAACCCGCTGACGCTGGAAAGTTATGCGGCCTACGCGCGCATGAACGACCGCTTCCATGCGCTGATCCTCGACGCCTGCGGCAACCGTGCCTTGCAGCGCGCGGTGGCGCTCAACGACAAGCTGCCGTTCGCACCCGCGTCGGCCATGCTGCCCATGCAGGGCACGGTGGCGCTGGACCGCGACTGGATGCTGTACGCGCACCGGCAACACCACATGCTGTTCGACGCGCTGCGCCGCGGCGAAAGCGCGCGGGCACAGGCCCTGGCCACCGAGCACACCGAAGTGGCGCAGATGAACATGCGGCTCGCGCTCGAACGCCGTTCGGAGAGCGAGCGGGTGATGCCCTTGATGAAGCTGGTGGTGGGCTGAGCTTTTTTGCCTGCTTTTGCGCGTGGGCCGCTGGAGCGGGTGCCCGTGCTTCGGCGTGCTCGCGGGTGTCTGCTTCTGGGGTGCAGGCGCTGCTGCGTCAACACCGTGGTTGGCGCGCGGCCTCTGAGGCAACCGCGAATGGCGCCTGCGCACGGGCACCCGACCTGCGCGAAGTGGCGGAGAGAATGGATCAAACCCCCAGGTGCTGCGCCAGCAACTCGGGCTTGGCCAGCAGCTCGGGCGTGGCCCCTTCGAACACCACCTCGCCCTTCACGAGGATCACGTTGCGGTCGGTGATCTGCGTGACGTGCTTCCAGTTCTTGTCCACGATCACGCTGCTGATGCCGCTCTCGCGGATCAGGCCGCAGATGCGCCAGATCTCGCGCGCGATCAGCGGCGCCAGGCCTTCCGTGGCCTCGTCGAGGATCAGCAGGTCGGGGTTGGTCATCAGCGCGCGGCCGATGGTGAGCATCTGCTGCTCGCCGCCGCTCAGTTGCTGGCCACCGTGGTTGAGCCGCTCGGCCAGGCGCGGGAAGGTGTCGAGCACGCGCTCGTAGGTCCATTCGCGCTGGCCCCGCGTGCCCGGCCGCGCGGCCATCACCAGGTTTTCCTTCACGCTCAGGTTGCCGAAGATGCCGCGGCCCTCGGGCACGTAGGCGATGCCCTCGCGCGCCACCGCGTAGGGCGACGCGCCCGTCATGTCGCGGCCCTTGACCTGCACCGTGCCGCCGCTGGGCTTGACCAGGCCCATGAGCGATTTGAGCAGCGTGCTCTTGCCCATGCCGTTGCGGCCCATGAGGCCCAGCGTCTGGCCGGGCTCGATGCGGAAATGAATGCCGCGCAGGATGTGGCTCTGGCCGTAGTGCGTGTGCAGGCCCTTGGCTTCAATGAGAGCGGTCATCAATGCTCCTCCCCGAGGTAGGCCGCCTGCACGCCTTCGTCGTTGCGGATCTGCTCGGGCGTGCCGCTGGCGATCACCTGGCCGTTGACCATCACGGTGAGCACGTCGGCGAGCGCGAACACGGCGTCCATGTCGTGCTCCACCAGCATGATGGCGTGTTCGGCCTTGAGGCGGTGCAGCAACGCCACCATGGTCTCGGCCTCGGCCGCGCCCATGCCCGCGAGCGGTTCGTCGAGCAGCAGCACGGTGGGCTCGGTGGCCAGGGTCATGGCGATCTCGAGCTGGCGCTGCTCGCCGTGGCTGGTGGCCGCGGCCACGCTGCCGGCGCGCGCCGTGAGCCCCGCGAGTTCGAGCGCGCGCTCGCAGCGGCGGTTCGCCTCGGCCATGTGCGTGGCGGCGCTGAACCAGTGCAGCGGGTTGAACGGCGCGTGGCGTTCGCGCGATTGCGCGGCCAGGCGCACGTTCTCGCGCACGGTGAAGGGCAGGAAGATGTTGGTCTTCTGGTAGCTGCGGCCCAGGCCCTGGCGCGAGATGCGCTCGGGCGAGAGGCCCGTGATGTCCTGGCCGTTGAGCCGGATCTGCCCGCTGGTGGTGGGCAGGTCGCCCGACAGCAGGTTGGTCAGCGTGGATTTGCCCGCCCCGTTGGGGCCGATGACCGCGTGGATGCGGCCGCGGTGCAGGTCGACCGAGACACCGTTGACCGCGGCCAGGCCGCCGAAGCGCTTGACCAGGTTCTGGGCGGAAAGCAGCAATTCGCTCATGCTTTCTCCCCGCGCTTGCCGAAGCGGTCGATGAGGCCCAGCAGCCCGCGCGGCGCCACGATCACCACCAGCACGATGAAGCCGCCCATGAGCAGCTGCCAGTGCTTGGTGAGGTCCTTGAAGAGGTGCATCACGTACTCGAAGGCGAAGGCGCCCACGATGGCGCCCGCGAAATTGCCCATGCCGCCGAGGATGACCATCATGATGGCGTGCGCGCTCATGTGGAAACCCATGAGCTCGGGGTTCACGAAGCCGGTCTGTGCGGCCCACAGGTAGCCCGCCACGCCGGCCAGCGCGCCCGCGATGGTGAAGGCCGTGAGCTTGTAGCCGAAGGTGCCGTAGCCCACGGCGCGCATGCGGTGCTCGTTCACGCGGATGCCCGCGAGCGCGCGGCCGAAGGGCGAGAACAGCAGGCGGCGCAGGCCCGCGTACACCAGCAGCAGGATGGCCAACGTGACGTAGTAGAAGACGGTCTTGTTGTCGAGGTCCAGGCCCAGCGCGGTGGCGTCGGGGCGGAAGGTCACGTAGATGCCGTCGGAGCCGCCCAGGCCTTTGTTGTCGAAGAAGAGGTAGTACACCATCTGCGCGAAGGCCATGGTGACCATGATGAAGTAGATGCCGTGGGTGCGCACCACGAAGAAGCCGATCACCAGCGCGGCCAGCGCGGCGGCCAGCGCGGCCAGCGGCAGCGACCACCAGAGCGCGATCGGCGCGTCGGGCGGCGTCATGAAGGCCAGCGCATAGCCAGCGATGCCGAAGAAGGCCGCGTGGCCCAGCGAGACCAGGCCGGTCACGCCCTGCAGCAGGTCCAGGCTCATGGCGAAGATGGCCAGGATCATCATCTGCGAGAGCATGCCGAGGTAGAAATCGGCGCCCGCGATGGGCAGCAGCGGGAAGGCCGCGAGCGCGATGGCGCCCAGCGCCAGCACGAACCGGATGCTGCGCGGCAGCTTTTCGAGTTGGGCTTTGGCGGCACTCATTGCTTGAACAGGCCTTCGGGTTTGTAGAGCAGCACGATGGCCATGAGCATGTAGACCGCCATGCCCGCGATCTGGGGCAGCAGCACCTTGCCGAAGGTGTCCACCAGGCCCACCAGCAGCGCCGCCACCAGCGCACCGCGCACCGAGCCGATGCCGCCGATGACGACCACCACGAAGCACATGATCAGCACCGAGCTGCCCATGCCGGGGTACACGCTGGCGATGGGCGAGGCGATCATGCCGGCGATGGCGGCCAGGCCCACGCCGAGCGCGAACACCACGCCGTGGATCAGGCGGATGTTCACGCCCAGCGATTCGGTCATGTCGCGGTTGAAGGCGCCCGCGCGGATCTTCATGCCCAGGCGCGTCTTGCTGATCAGCAGGTACAGGCCGATGGCGAGCACGATGCAGATGCCCGACATGACGAGGCGGTAGATGGGGTAGGAGAGGGTGTCGGTCAGCGGGATCGACCAGTTCAGCAGCTCGGGCACCTGCACCGCGTGCACGTCATCGCCCCAGAAGATCGAGCGCACCTCTTCGAAGATGTAGATCAGGCCGAAGGTGAGCAGCACCTGGTCGAGGTGGTCGCGGTGGTAGAAGTGGCGGAACAGCAGCCACTCGAGCAGCCAGCCGAACACCACCGCGAGCACCGTGCCGAGCACGATGGCCAGCGTGAGGCTGCCCAGCGTCGAGCTGAAGTACCACGCGAGGTAGGCGCCCAGCATGTAGAAGCTGCCGTGCGCCAGGTTGACCACGCCCATGATGCCGAAGATCAGCGTGAGGCCGGCGGCCAGCATGAACAGCAGCAGCCCGTACTGGACGCTGTTGAGCAGCTGGATGAGGAAATTGGCGAAGTCCATGGTGTCGTGGTGCGGGCCCGCGCGGCACACGGCAAACCGGCGCCGCGTGGGCGCCGGTTGCGGTGGTTCAGGCGCTGGAGGTTCAGGCCATGCGGCAGCCGGTGGCCGGGTCGGCGACGGCCTTGCCGGCGATGCCGATCACCTTGTTCTCGCGGTTCTCGACCTTGCGCAGGTAGATGTCCTGGATCGGGTTGTGCGCCGGGCTCATCTTCCACTTGCCGCGCGGGCTGTCGATCTCGGCGCCGCGCATGGCCGCGTACAGCGCCTGCTTGTTGGCCATGTCGCCCTTGACCGCGTTGGCGCCCTTGACCAGCAACAGACCGGTGTCGTAGCCCTGCACCGCGTACACGTCGGGCTGGAGCTTGAAGGTCTTGGCGTAGTCGAGGCGGAATTTCTTGTTGCGCGGCGTGTCCAGCGAATCGCTGTAGTGCATGGTGGTGAGCACGCCGTTGGCCGCGTCACCGGCGGCGTCGAGCACGCCTTCGGTGAGGAAGCCCGAACCCCAGAGCTGGATGTTCTTGCTCAGGCCCGCGGCCTCGTAGTCGCGCAGGAACTTGGCCGCACCGCCGCCGGCGAAGAAGCAGGCCACGGCATCGGGCTTGAGCGCGGCGATCTCGGTCAGCAGGGCCTGGAATTCCACGTTGGGGAAGGGCAGGCCGAGCTTCTTGATGATCTGGCCGCCGGCCTCGGTGTAGCTCTTCTCGAAGCCTTCGAAGGCCTCGTCGCCCGCGGCGTAGTTCCAGGTGATCCACACGGCCTTCTTGTGGCCGCGCTCCATCATGGGCTTGCCCAGGGCCAGCGTGGGCTGGCTGTTGGTGAACGAGGTGCGGAACACGTTGGGCGCGCACTGCGCGCGCGTGGCGATGTGCACGCCGGCATTGGGGATCAGGTTGAGCACGCCGGTGTCGCGCGCCACCTTGTGGATGCCCATCTGCACGCCCGAGTGCACCGTGCCCACGAGCACGTCGACCTTGTCGCGCTGCACCAGGCGGGTGGCGTTCTCGATGCCCTTGGCCGGGTTGGATTCGTCGTCGACCTTGAAGAACTCGACCTCGCGGCCGCCCAGCTTGCCGCCCTGCTCGTTGAGCGCCATGCGGAAGCCGTTCTCGATGGCCACGCCGAGCTGCGCGAAGGTGCCGGTGTAGGGCAGCATGAAACCGACGCGGACCTTGTCGGACTGCGCGCGCACGATCTCGGGCAGCAGCAGGCCGGAAGAGGCCGCGCCGATCACGGCGGCGCTGCGGGTCAGGACAAGACGGCGGGTGGTCATGTTCGGAGTCTCCAGGGGGTGGATGGGATGCGGCTCACTGTAGGTTCGGGCAGCGGGGCTTGGCGATCCTGAATAACCCTATGCGCTTCAAATTTGAATTGTTCAGCTTTGAACGTTTCAGGCCGCGGACGCGGCCGCCAGGGCCTGTGCCAGCCACGCGCGGCACCAGGCCGCACCGGCCGCTTCGGGATCGACGTCGCTCGACGCATCAAGGATCAGCGGCTCGCCGATGCGCACAGCGCCGAGGTCGCGCAGGCGCTCGTCGAACTGGCGGCCGCCATTGGCGAAGGTCATGGGGTACTGGGCGCTGTCGCCGAGCGCGATCAGGCCATAGCGCACGTGGCCGAGGTAGCGCGGCTGGCTGTCGAGCGAGGCGTAGAAGGCCTGGGCGTTGTCGGGCACGTCGCCCGAGCCGTAGGTGGACGAGCATATGACGTAAAGTGCATTTGGCTCGTCGAAGACCTCGGGGCCCAGCCCGTCCATCATGCGCACCTCGATCTGCCCGATGAGATCGGCGCTGTCCATCTCGATCGCCTGCGCGACGTACTCCGCCGTGTTGGTCATGGTGCCCACGAGAATGAGCAGCTTGGAGGGCAGGGCAGAAGACATGACACGCACTTTAGTGCATGTTTCTGCGGCGCATCATGGGGTAAACCCGCGGAGGGCTGGCCTGCCCGGAGGGACTCGAACCCCCGACCTGCTGCTTAGAAGGCAGCTGCTCTATCCAGTTGAGCTACGGGCAGAAAGGGTGGCCGCGATACGAAAAAGGCCCACACTGTGGGCCTTTTCGTTCTTTGATGAATGGTCGGAGCGGCGGGATTCGAACTCGCGACCCTCTGCTCCCAAAGCAGATGCGCTACCAGGCTGCGCTACGCTCCGACAAGGCGCGGATTCTACCCTCAGGCCGCATGGTGCCCGGCCCGGCCTTTCGGCCTCGGGTGGCGTTCAGCGTTTCTCGTACTGCGTCTTGCCGAACAGGATGTCGCGCGACTTGTCGTCGGTGAGCGGCTTGCGCGCGTCGGCCAGCACGGCCACGCCGCGCTGCACCGCGGGGCGCTCGGCGATGCGGTCGAACCAGGCCTTCAGGCGCGGGTAGTCGGCCCAGTCGATGCCCTGGTTCTGCCAGCTGCGCAGCCAGGGGAATATCGCGATGTCGGCGATCGAGTAATCGTCGCCCGCGATGTGGGCGTGGTGCGCGAGCTGGCGGTCCATCACGCCGTACAGGCGCCTGGCCTCGTTGGTGTAGCGGTCGATCGCGTAGCCGATTTTCTCGGGCGCATAAATGCGGAAGTGGTGGGCCTGGCCCAGCATGGGGCCCACGCCACCCATCTGGAACATCAGCCATTCGAGCACCTTGAAGCGTTCGCGGTCGGTGGCGGGCAGGAAGCGGCCGAACTTGCTCGCCAGGTAGACCAGGATCGCGCCCGATTCGAACAGGCTGATGGGCTGGCCGTCGGGGCCGTTCGGGTCGACCAGCGCGGGGATCTTGTTGTTGGGGCTGATGGCCAGGAACGCGGGCTTGAACTGGTCGCCGGCGCCGATGTTGACCGGGTGGGCCTGCCAGTCGCGGCCGAGCCGCAGGCCGCACTCCTCGAGCATGATGTGAACCTTGTGGCCGTTGGGCGTGGGCCAGGTGTAGACGTCGATCATCCGGGCATGCTTTCGTGGTGGGTTGAAACGGACGGAGCGGGCAGCTTACGGGACAATCGCCGCCCATGTGGACCACCGTTCTGAACACCCTGAACCCGGCGCGGCGCCAGCGCGCCCGGCACGCGGCGCTGATCGGCTGGGCCGAGCCGAGAGGACTGGCCTTCGAGCCCCGGCGCGACGGCGCCTGCGCCTTCACCGGCGCCTGGTCGGGCCATGCGGTGCGCATCGAGCTGCAGGCCGCGGGGCGCTCCTACCTCGAAGGCCAGGAGCTCAATGCGCGCGCCGACATCGGCGTGCCCCTGCCCACCGGCGTGGTGCTCATGAACCGCAGCCTCAAGCGCGCGATGGAGCGCTGGTCGGCTTACGTGTATTCGCAGATCACGAACTCGCTGGAGACCGTGGCGCAGGACCTGCCCGAAGAGGTGCGCTGGCTCTCGACCTACCGCGACGCGGGCTGGCAGGGCCCGGGCGAGGCCTTCTTCGCGCGGTATGCGGTGCTGACCGACTCGCCCGAGGAAGCGCGCGCGCTCATCGACCCGGCGGTGGTGCAGGCGCTCATGCACTGGCCCGACGATGCCCGCTCGCCCGACACGCCGCTGTTGCTGATGCGCGTGCGTGGCAAGCTGCAGCTGCGCCTGCAGCTCGAGCCCACGCGCCACGCGGGCTGCGAGCGGCACGCGCTCGGCCTGTTCGAGTTGCTGAGCCAGCGCCTGCTGGCCCAGGCGCGCGACCTCAGCTCCCGCGCGTGATCGGCATCTCGACCTCGTCGGGCAGGTTCATGTGCCGGGCGAGTTCGAGCTTGGCGATCGATTGGCGGTGCACCTCGTCGGGGCCGTCGGCCAGGCGCAGCGTGCGCTGGTGCGCGTAGCTGTAGGCGAGCGGGAAATCGCCGCTCACGCCGCCGCCGCCATGGGCCTGGATGGCCATGTCGATGATGTCGCAGGCCATGTTGGGCGCCACCACCTTGATCATCGCGATCTCGGCCTTGGCCACCTTGTTGCCCACCGTGTCCATCATGTAGGCGGCCTTGAGCGTGAGCAGGCGCGCCATCTCGATGCGGCAGCGCGCGTCGGCGATGCGCTCGTGCCAGACCGATTGCGCGGACACCGGCTTGCCGAAGGCCACACGGCTGTTGAGGCGCTTGCACATGAGCTCGAGCGCGCGCTCGGCCGCGCCGATGGAGCGCATGCAGTGGTGGATGCGGCCCGGACCCAGGCGGCCTTGCGCGATCTCGAAACCGCGGCCTTCGCCGAGCAGGATGTTGCTCACCGGCACGCGCACGTTCTTGAGCACCACCTCCATGTGGCCGTGCGGCGCGTCGTCGTAGCCGAACACGGAGAGCGGGCGCACCACGGTGATGCCCGGCGTGTTCGCGGGCACCACCACCATGCTCTGCTGCGAATGGCGCGGCGCGGCGGGGTCGGTCTTGCCCATCACGATATAGACCTGGCAGCGCGGGTCACCGGCGCCCGACGACCACCACTTGCGGCCGTTGATCACGTAGTGGTCGCCGTCGCGTTCGATGCGGCACTGGATGTTGGTGGCGTCGCTGGACGCGACCTCGGGCTCGGTCATGAGAAAGGCCGAGCGGAGCTCGCCGCGCAGCAGCGGTTCGAGCCACTGGTCCTTGAGCGCCTCGGACGCGTAGCGTTCCAGCGTTTCCATGTTGCCGGTGTCGGGCGCCGAGCAGTTGAAGACCTCGGCGGCCCAGGGCACGCGGCCCATGATCTCGCACAGCGGCGCGTACTCGAGGTTGGACAGGCCTTCGGGCGCGCGGTGGCTGCGCGGCAGGAACAGGTTCCACAGGCCCGCGGCCCGCGCCTTGGGCTTGAGCTCTTCGATCAGCGTGGTGGGCAGCCAGGCGTTGCCCTTGGCGCGGTTGGCCTCGATCTCGGCGAAGAAGCGGCCTTCGTTGGGGTAGACGTGTTCGTCCATGAAGGCGAGCAGGCGCTCGCGCAGGCCCTTGACCTTGTCGGTGTAGTCGAAATGCATGCGGTCTCCTTGAAAGGTCGCGGGGGCGGTAAAAAAAAGCGGGCGGCTCAGCCGCCGTTGGCGTAGCGCCAGGCCAGCTCGGCCATGGGGCGCGCGCCCGCGGCCGAGCGCACCGCCTGCTCGCTCGAGGCCGTGCCGGCCTCCACGCGCTTGGCGATGCCCTGCAGGATGGCCGCGAGGCGGAACATGTTGTAGGCGAGGTAGAACGACCAGTCGGCCTGCAGCTGCGCGGGCGTGGCGAAGCCGGTGCGCTCGCAGTAGCGCGCGATGTACTCGGCCTCGGACGGGATGCCCAGTGACGCGAGGTCAAGCCCCGCGATGCCACGGAACATGCCCGGCGGGATGTGCCACGACATGCAGTGGTAGCTGAAGTCGGCCAGCGGGTGGCCGAGCGTGGACAGCTCCCAGTCGAGCACCGCGAGCACGCGCGGCTCGCTCGGGTGGAACATGAGGTTGTCGAGCCGGTAGTCGCCGTGCACCACCGACACCATGCTTTCGTCGCGCGCCATCGCGGGCACGTTCTGCGGCAGCCACTCGATCAGCCGGTCCATCTCGGCGATGGGCTGCGTGACCGAGGCCTGGTACTGCTTGCTCCAGCGCCCGATCTGGCGCTCGAAGTAGTTGCCAGGCCTGCCGTAGTCGGTCAGGCCGATGGTGTCGGGGCGCACGCGGTGCAGCGCGGCCATCACGCGGTTCATCTCGTCGTAGATGGCGCCGCGCTGCGCGCGGTCCATGCCGGGCAGCGACTGCTCCCAGAGCACGCGCCCGTCCACGCACTGCATCACATAGAAGGCACGGCCGATCACCGACTCGTCTTCACAGAGCAGGTGCATCTGCGCCACCGGAACGTCGGTCGACGCGAGCGCGCTCATCACGCGGAACTCGCGTTCGATGGCGTGCGCCGAGGGCAGCAGCTTGGCCACCGGGCCGGGCTTGGCGCGCATCACGTAGGCGCGCCGCGGCGTGATCAGCTTGTAGGTGGGATTCGATTGGCCGCCCTTGAACATCTCCACCGTGAGCGGGCCTTCGAAGCCCGGCAGGCGGGGTTCGAGCCAGCGCTGCAGGGCAGCGGTGTCGAAGGCGTGGCGGTCGGTCACCGGCCGCGTGCCGGTGAAGTTCTGTGCTTCGGTCATTCGGCAGCGGCGGTTCGGGGCAGGGCCCTCAGGTTTCGGATTCGGCGATGCGCATGAGCGCAGCGCGGTTGCGCACCACGAGGCCACCCTGCTCGATGCGGATGGTGTCCTCGCGCTCCATGGACTTGAGCTCCTGGTTCACGCGCTGGCGCGACGCACCCAGCAGCTGGGCGAGTTCCTCCTGCGCCAGCTGCAGGCCGATGCGCGTCTCGTTGCCGTCGTTGAGGCAGGGCACGCCATAGCTGCGAACCAGGTGCAGCAGCTGCTTGGCCAGGCGCGCGCGCAGCGGCAGCGTGTTGAGATCTTCCACCAGGCCGAACAGCGTGCGGATGCGCCGCGCCTGCAGGCGCATCAGCGCCTCGTAGAGCTCCACGTGCGTGGCGAGGATCTTCTGGAAGTCGGTGCGCGCCACGCACATCAGCGTGGTGGGGCCATGGGCGTACGCATCGTGCGTGCGCTGGTCGCCGTCGAACATCGCCACGTCGCCGAACCACACGCCGGGCTCCACGTAGGTGAGCGTGATCTGCTTGCCCGACAGCGAGGTCGAGCTCACGCGCACCGCGCCCTTGGCCACGCCCGTCCATTCCGAGGCCGGGTCGCCGCGCGCGACGATGAGGTCGCCGTCCTTGAATCGCTTGACGTAGGCGCATCGCAGGATGTCGTGCCGCAGGGAGGGAGAAAGGCTGTTGAACCAGCGACCGCTGTTGATCGCCTCGCGTTCTTCCATTGTCAGAATCGGCTCGTCCATGGTCTGTCTTTTGAGTGACTGCGGTGCCTGCGGATGTCGCGGTGGGGACCGCGTGGCTTCAGCGGTACTGGGCGCTGCGCTTCTCGAGGAAGGCCGAAATGCCTTCGCCCGCGTTGGCGTGGTGAAGGTTGCGCACGAAGTGGTCGCGCTCGGCATTGAGCTGGGTGTGCAGCGCGGCCTGCGGCGCGTCGTTCACGAGCTCCTTCACGCTGGCCAGCGCATTGGGCGCGCGTGCATTGAGGCGTTCGGCCAGCGCGAGCGCCTGGCCCAGCGCGGCGCCGGGCTCCACCACCGTGTTCACCACACCGAGCTGCTGCAGCCGCGGTGCGCCCACGCGCTCGCCGCCCATGAGCAGCTGCATGGCCGTGGCGCGCGGCAGCATGCGAGCGAGGCTCCAGCTGCCGCCGCCATCGGGCGACAGGCCCACGCCGCTGTAGGCCATCACGAACACCGCGTTGTCGGCCGCGACGATGAAATCGCAGGCGAGCGCGAGCGAAAAGCCCGCGCCCGCGCACGAGCCTTCGACCGCCGCGATCACGGGCTTGGGGCAGGCGCGGATGGCCTCGATCCAGCCGTGCAGGCCGTCGATGCTCTGCGCCTGCACCTCGGGCGCTTTCTGCCGGTTGGCGAGCAGGCGCTGCAGGTTGCCGCCCGCGCAGAAGTGGCTGCCTTCGCCCGTGATGATCACGCTGCGCACGTCGGGGTTGCCCTCGGCCACGCTCAGGGCCTCGATGCCGGCGGCGTAGAGCTCCGGGCCGAGCGCGTTGCGGTGCTCGGGGTTGCTGATGGTGAGCACCAGGGTCGCGCCCTGGCTGTGGCTCTTGAGGCTGGCGGTCATGGCGTGATCAGAGTTCTTCTTGCTTGAGGCTCAGGCCCAGCGCGCCACGGCGGCGCAGCCAGGGCGAGGGGCGGTAGCGCGCGTCGCCGTACACGGTCTGCAGGTTGAACAGGATCTCGAGCACGTTGGTGGGGCCGATGCGGTCGCCCATGGCCAGCGGACCCATGGGGTAGCCCAGGCCCAGCGTCACGGCGACGTCGAGGTCGGACGGGCTGCAGATGCCCTGCTGGCACATGTCGGCCGCGATGTTGACGATGGTGGCGACCACGCGCTGCGTCACGAAGCCGCCGCTGTCGCGCACCACGCTCACCGGCTTGCCGTCGCGCGCGAACAGGGCGTGTGCGGCGTCGCGCATGTCGGCGCGCGTGGCCGGGTTGGTGGCCAGCACGCGGCGCTTGGTGGCAGTGTCTTCGAGCATCATGTCGATGCCCACGGTGCGCGAGGCGTCGTGGCGCTCCACCGCGGCCAGTGTGGTCACGTCCAGGCCCAGCGGTGCCACGAGGATCAGCGCCTGCGAGGAGGGCGCCGCGGCGGTCTCGATGCTCGCGCCCAGGTCCTTGAGCAGCTGGTAGATCTCCTGGCGGCGCGCGGCCTTGGGCGAGACCCACACGGGCGGCAGTTCGGCCACCTGCGGCACCGGCGGTTCGGCCGGCACCTGGGCCGCGCCGTCGACGTAGCGGTAAAAGCCTTCGCCCACCTTCTTGCCCACCACGCCGCCGGCCAGGCGCTGCGCGGTGATCACGCTCGGGCGGTAGCGCGGCTCTTCGTAGTACTGGTGGTAGATCGACTCCATCACCGGGTGCGACACGTCGAGCGCGGTGAGGTCCATGAGCTCGAAGGGGCCGAGGCGAAAGCCCACCTGGTCGCGCAGGATGCGGTCGATGGTGGCGAAGTCGGCCACGCGCTCGCCGACCACGCGCAGCGCTTCGGTGCCGTAGCCCCGGCCCGCGTGGTTGACGATGAAACCCGGGGTGTCCTGCGCGGCCACCGGCGTGTGGCCGTAAGCCCGCGTGAAGCCCATGAGCCGCTCGCACACGGCGGGGTCGGTCTTGAGGCCCGCGATCACCTCGACCACCTTCATGAGCGGCACGGGGTTGAAGAAGTGGTAGCCCGCAAAGCGCTCGGGGTGGCGCAGCGCCGCGCCGATCGCGGTGATGGACAGTGACGAAGTGTTGCTCACGAGCACCGCATCGGGTGCGACGATGTCTTCCAGTTGTTTGAACAGGCCTTGCTTGACCTCAAGTCGCTCCACAATCGCCTCGATGACGAGATCACACGCCTTCAGGTCTTCGGCCGACGCCGCCACCTGCAGCCGTCCCAGGCAGGCATCGCGGTCCGCGGCCGAGAGCTTGCCCTTGGCGACCAGGCCGTCCCAGGTCTTGGCCAGCGCCTCGCGCGCTTTCTCGGCGGCGCCCGGCTGGGCATCGAGCAGCCACACACGAACACCTGCCTGGGCCGCCATTTGGGCAATGCCGCGACCCATGGCACCGGTGCCAACGATGCCTGCGCAGTCGAAGAAGGATTGCATATCTGTGTTTTATTTGGGTTGAAGACGCCTTTGCCTATGACAAAATGTTTCAACCTGTTGGGAAGGAAATCCGACGTGCGCCAGATTTGGACAGCCTGCATTTTGCTATCAACCGCCATGGGCAGTTCCGCTGTCACGCTGGGCCGCCACAGCGGCGTCGCGTTGATCGGCCGTCCGCTGGATGTGCGTTTGCAGGTCATGCTCGCCCCGGGCGAGGACATCGGCACGCAGTGCGTGGCCGCCGAGGTGTTCTATGGCGACGTTCTCGTGCCGTCCAACCTGGTGACCGTCACGACCAGCATCGCGGCCGGTGAAACCACCGGCACGGCACGCGTGGTGTCGAGCCAGCCGATCAACGAACCCATCGTCACGCTGTCGGTGCGGGCCGGATGCGGTCTGCCGTTTACGCGCCGTTACGTGCTGTTGGCCGACCCCGTGAGCGAGCCGGCGAGCACCCAGCCGCTGCCCGCCCCGGCCGCCGTGGCACCCGCACCGGCACCGCTGCCCGTGCCTGCCCCGCAGGCGGCACCGGCAGCGGCGGCGGTGCCCGCACCCCCGCCGACGGCTGCGCCCGCGCCCGCCCCGGTGGTACGGGCCCGCCCCCCGGCGCCACCCAAACCGCCCAAGGTGGCGGTGGCGCCGCGCCCCAAACAAAGCGCCCCGGCGCCGGCTCCGGCACCCAAGGTCGCCAATGCGCCGGCCGGCGCTGCCGCCGCGCCCGCGGCCGGTGGCTCGTCCCGCCTGCGCCTGGACCCGCCCGATCTGCCAGCCAGCGGTGCCGGCAGCCCTGGTGGCCAAGCCCCTGCCGGTTCGGCGGCGGGTTCGCCGGCCGAACCCAACGCGCTTGAAACCGCACTGGCCGCCGCCAACGCCGAGGTGGCGCGCAACAACGAACGCCTGGCCGCACTCGAGGCCGAGATGGCGCGCTTTCGCGAAGCCCAGCAGCGCGATCAGGCGCGCGTGGCCGAGCTGACCGCGCAACTCGCGCGGGCCGAGGAAGACCGTTACAGCAACTGGGTGGTGTTCCTGCTCGGCGGCCTGCTGGCGCTGGCGCTGGCCGCCATCGCCGTGCTGATGCGCCGCCAGCGCCGTGAAACCGCTCTGGCCTCGGACGCGTCGCGCGCCTGGTGGGCCGAGCAGCCAGCGGACGAGGCGGATGAGCCCCCGACGCGCGCGTCGCGCCGTGCTGCCCTCGAGCCCAGCGCCCCGGTGCCGCTCGACGAGATCGACGTCGACGTCGATTCAGCGCCCGTGCCGCTGCCGCCGCCCGCCATGCCGCGCAAGGCCGCCTCCGACAGCCTGCCCCCGATCGACCGCCGTGAATTTGCGCCCAGCGCCATGGGCGTGTCACGTTCGGTGGCGACCGAAGAGCTCTTCGACGTGCAGCAGCAGGCCGATTTCTTTGTTTCCCTCGGTGAAGACGAGCAGGCGATCGCGGTGCTGCGCAACCACCTGGCCGAGAGCCACGAGCCGAGCCCGCTGGCCTACCTCGACCTGTTCCGCCTCTACCACCGCCTGGGCCGCCGCGAAGACTACGACGCGCTGCGCGAAGAGTTCAACACCGTGTTCAACGCCGGTGCGCCGCAGTTCGACCGCTACAGCGACAAGGGCCGCGGCCTCGAGGCCTACGAAACCGCATTCGCGCGCATCCAGGCCCTGTGGCCGCAGCCGCGCGTGCTCGACCTGATCGAGCGCAGCATCTTCCGCGACAGCCAGGAGGGTGAGACCGAGGTGTTCGACCTCGAGGCCTACCGCGAGCTGCTCATGCTGCACGCCATCGCCAAGGAGCTGGTGGAGCGCGATGCCGGCAGCACCCAGCCGCCGCGCGATTTCCAGAACACCAACATGCAGCCGCTCAAGGCGGCCGGCAAGGCCGAAGCGGCTTCCGCGCCGGCGGGGGCGGGCGAAGAGACGCAGCGCCGCAACGTCACCGTGCCGATGGACCTGCACGTGATCCCCCCGGCGTCGCCGCGCGTGGCGCTCGACGTGAACATCGAAGAGCTCGAGATCGAATCGCAGTTCGAGGCCTCGCTGCCCGAGGTCGACGTGCCGGTCGAACCCACGGCGGGCCGCAGCCGCGCGTTCCGCGAGGGCGAAAGCATGATCGACTTCGAGATCCTGGACAACATTCCGCCGGTTCAGCGCCGCGACAGCGACCGCAACGGCGGCTCCAGCGACGACCCCGCGCGCTGAGCGCGCGGCCGGTCAGCGCCGGACCTGCAGGGCGCCCGGGTTGACGATGTTCGTCGGCGTGCCTTTGATGAAGTTCACCACGTTGTCGAAGGCCGAGTTGAAGAAGGTCTCGTAGTTCTCCTGCTCCACGTAGCCGATGTGCGGCGTGCAGATGCAGTTCTCGAGCCGCAGCAGCGCATGGCCCTGCAGGATGGGTTCGGACTCGAAGACATCGACCGCCGCCATGCCCGGTCGGCCCCGGTTGAGCGCAGCCAGCAGGGCCTCTGGCTCGATGATCTCGGCGCGCGAGGTGTTCACGATCAGCGCCGTGGGCTTCATGCGCTGCAGGTCGTCGAGCTTCACACAGCCCATGCTGCGCTCGCTCAGCCGCAGGTGCAGGCTCAGCACGTCGCAACTTTCGAAGAAACCTTCCTTGCTCGTGGCCACGTCGTGGCCGTCGGCCAGGGCGCGGGCGCGCGATTCTTCCGAGCCCCACACCACCACGCGCATGCCGAAGGCGCGGCCGTAGCCGGCCACGATGGAGCCGATGCGGCCGTAGCTCCAGATGCCCAGCGTCTTGCCGCGCAACACCATGCCGACCCCGAAGTTGGCGGGCATGGCCGACGACTTGAGGCCTGACTGCTGCCAGGCCCCGTGCTTGAGGTTGGACACGTACTGCGGAATGCGCCGCATGGCGGCCATCACCAGGGCCCACGTAAGTTCGGCCGTGGCCACGGGCGAGCTCACGCCCTCGGCCACGGCGATGCCGCGCTCGGTGCAGGCCGCCACGTCGATGTGGCTGCCCACGCGACCGGTCTGGGCGATGAGCTTGAGCCGCGGCAACTTGTCGACCAGTTGCCGCGTGATGTGGGTGCGTTCGCGGATCAGCACGACGATGTCGGCGTCGCGCAGGCGGACCGACAACTGGCCCACCCCCTTCACGGTGTTGGTGAAGACCTTGGCGGGATAGGCCTCGAGTTTCTCAGCGCATTGCAGCTTGCGGACGGCGTCCTGGTAGTCGTCGAGGATCACGATGTTCATGGGCGCTTATTGTGCCCGCGCGCTTCATGACCCTTCGGCCGCCCCAGGGCGCCAAGGTGCTTCCGGATGTAGCCCGCGCGCTCAGCGCGCCAATCGGCGTCGGCCCTGGGCTTCGCGGTCGGCCAGGCGATCGAGTTCGCGGCACACCTCGTCGATGCGGCCCGCGAGGGCCACGCGGCCGTCGTGGCGGCCACGCGCCAGCGACTCGTTGGCCGCGGGCCGGCCGAGCCAGCCCGCGCGCGCGAAGCGGCGCACCGCGGGCGTGGGCGTGGCGGCCTGCGCCAGGCTCAGCGCCGCGCTGCGGCCCGTGAGCGAAGGCTCGGGCAGCCAGCATTCGATGAGCTGCAGGGGTTTGCGCCAGCTGCTGGATTGGAAGAACAGTCCCATGTGAAACGCCTTTCGGGGTTGAACACAGGCAGGATTGATCGTGGAAGCCGCCGTCGCGGGGTTGTGCCGCTCACCGGGGTGAGGGCCCAACGCCCGCCACCCGCAACGGTGGCGTGGACCCGGTCGGGTCAGTTCTGGAAGCTGTTGCGGATCAGGCCCACGGCCAGGCCTTCGATCTCGAAGGGTTCGCCGGGCTCGACCACGATGGTGGGGTAGTCGGGGTTCTCGGCGTGCAATTCGATGTGGTCGCGCAAGCGCATGTAGCGCTTCACGGTCACGTCGTCGCCGAGCCGGGCCACGACGATCTGGCCGTTGCGCGCCTCGCGCGTGGCCGCGACTGCAAGCAGGTCGCCGTCGAGGATGCCGATGTCGCGCATGGACATGCCGCGCACGCGCAGCAGGTAGTCGGGCGTGCGCTGGAACAGGCTGGGTTCGACGGCGTAGGTCTGGTCGACGTGTTCCTGGGCAAGGATGGGCGAGCCCGCGGCCACACGGCCGATCAGGGGCAGCACGAGCTGGGCAAGGCCGGGCAGGGGCAGGGCCATCTGGCGCTCGCGCGACTCATTGATACTCTGCAGGTCGGCACGGCGCAGCCGGATGCCGCGCGAGGTGCCGCTCACGAGCTCGATCACGCCTTTGCGCGCGAGCGCCTGCAGGTGCTCTTCGGCCGCATTGGCCGACTTGAAGCCCAGCTCGGCCGCGATCTCGGCACGCGTGGGTGGCGCGCCGGTGCGGGCGATGGTGCTCTGGATCAGCGACAGGATCTGTTGCTGGCGGGCGGTGAGCTTGGGGCTGGCAGCGGTGTCTTGCATGGGGCCTCGCGGTCGGTGTTCGGATACTGTTCGGGTATCCAGTGCCTGTATTTTTAACCAGTTATCGAGGATGACGCAAGTGGCACGTGAAGATTCCACCGCCCGGTTCGTGGTGCTGGGCATGGGCGGCACCATCGCCGGCCGGGCCCGGCAGGCCGGCGACAACGTCGGCTACGAGGCGGGCCAGGTGCGCGTGGAGGACCTGGCAGCGGGGCTGCCGGCGCTGGCCGGGCTGGACATCCGCTTCGAGCAGGTGGCCCAAATCGACAGCAAGGACATGCGCCTGGCCGAGCTGCAGGCGCTGGTGCGGCGCGTGCAGGCGTTGCTGCACGATCCGCAGGTGCAGGCCGTGGTGGTCACGCACGGCACCGACACGCTCGAGGAAACCGCCTACCTGCTGCAGACCCTGCTGGTGCCGTCCAAGCCCGTGGTGCTCACCTGTGCCATGCGCCCCGCCACCGCGGTGTCGCCCGACGGTCCGCAGAACCTCAGCGATGCGCTCGCGGTGGCCGCGCACCCGGGCGCGCGCGGCGTGACCGTGGTGTGCGCGGGCCGGGTGCACGGCGCGTTCGAAGTGGCCAAGCAGCACCCTTACCGCACCGATCCTTTCGACTCGGGCGACGCGGGCGCGATCGCCCAGGTGGAAGAGGGCCGCGTGCGGCGCTTCCGCGACTGGCCCGCCGAAGGCCGCCACGGGCCGCGCTGCGCGGCCTTCCTCGCGGCCGCGGCGCTGCCGCGTGTGGCCTGGATCGACAGCCATGCCGACGCTGGCGCCTGGCAGGTCGAGGCGCTGTGTGCGGCCGGGGTGCAGGGGCTGGTGGTGGCCGGCACCGGCAATGGTTCGGTGCACCAGCACCTGCTGCAGGCCTTGCGGGCCGCGCGCGACGCCGGTGTGCGCGTGGTGCTGGCCACGCGCAGCGGCGCGCCCCTGGTGGGCCATCCCGCGCAGGCCTTCGAGGCGCTTGACGGGCTGTCGCCCGTGAAGGCGCGTTGGGCGCTGGCGCTCGACCTGCTGCCGGGCTGAGCCATGTTCGCCGCGCTGGCCTCGCACCCCTGGGCCTATCCCATGCTCGAGGTGGCCCACATCGTGGGCATCGCTTTGCTGCTGGGCAACCTGGTGCTGATCGAGGCGCGGGTCTGGGGCTTCGGTCCGGCCCTGCCGGCCGAACCGCTGGCCCGCCTGGGTCTGTCGATCGCGGTGGCGGGCTTCTCGCTGTGCGCTGTGAGCGGCCTGGTGATGTTCGCCACCATGCCGCAGGAACTGTTGGCCAACCGCGTGTTCACAGCCAAGATGGCGCTGATCGCGGTGGCCGCCTGCAACGCGGGCCTGTTCCATGCGCGCGGCTCGCTGCAGCGCCTCGACGGTCCGGCGCGCGCGCTGATGGCGGTGTCCACGCTGTTGTGGCTGCTGGTCATCACCTGCGGCCGCTGGATCGGCTACGTGTGAACCGCTCGACGAAGGAGACCCTCATGCACCGCAGAAACCTGCTGCAGGCCGGTGGCGCGCTCGCCCTGGGCAGCGTGGCCGGCCTGGCCCGCGCCCACCACGGCTGGAGCAGCTTCGATCAGGACCGCCCGATCTACCTCGAAGGCCGCGTCGTGCAGGCGGCCTGGCGCAACCCGCATGCCGAGTTGGTGCTCGAAGTGCCCGAGGGCCTGGCCGTGCCGGCTGCGCTCGCGCAGCGGCCGTTGCCCGCGCAGACCGCAGGCGTGGACGGCGCGGGTCTGCTGCGCCGCGCGGTGGTGCCCACGCGCAAGGACAGGCGTTGGCAGATCGAGCTCGCGCCCATCTTCCGCATGAACCAGTGGCAGGTGAGCGAGGTGAAGGTGGGCGACAGCATCGCGATGGTGGGCTTCACCTTCCAGGGCGAACGCGGTGAGCCGGTGCTGCGCGTCGAGTACCTGTTCGTGGGCGACAAGACCTACGGACTGCGTTCGAGCCCGGCCTGAGCCGGGCGCGCATGAAAAAGCCCCGCCGGGGCGGGGCTTGCGCTGGCGCGGGGCGGGTTCAGGCCGACAGGGCCTGCAGCGCGCGCGCGGTGATGTCTTCCACGCTGCCCACGCCACTGATGGCACGGTACTTGGGCGCGGCGGCGGCGTCGTTCTGCGCCCATTGGCGGTAGTAGTCCACCAGCGGGCGGGTCTGTGCGCTGTACACCTCGAGGCGCTTCTTGACGGTCTCTTCCTTGTCGTCGTCGCGCTGGATCAGCGGCTCGCCGGTCACGTCGTCCTTGCCTTCGGCCTTGGGCGGGTTGAACTTGACGTGGTAGGTGCGGCCCGAAGCCGGGTGCGAGCGGCGGCCGCTCATGCGCTCGATGATGGCGTCGAAGGGCACATCGATCTCGAGCACGTAGTCGAGCTTGACGCCTGCGGCCTTCATGGCGTCGGCCTGCGGGATGGTGCGCGGGAAGCCGTCGAAGAGGAAGCCGTTCGCGCAGTCGGGCTGGGCGATGCGTTCCTTCACGAGGTTGATGATCAGGTCGTCGCTCACGAGCGCGCCCGCGTCCATCACGGCCTTGGCCTGCAGGCCCAGCGGCGTGCCGGCCTTGACGGCCGCGCGCAGCATGTCGCCCGTGGAGATCTGGGGGATGCCGAACTTCTGGCAGATGAACGCCGCCTGCGTTCCTTTGCCAGCCCCCGGTGGGCCCAACAGAATCAGTCTCATCGGTTTCCTTTTCAGAGTTTGAATCGCGTCGTCGCTTGCCTCGGGCGACGCCCCTGGGCATGGGCGCCGGGGGTAACCGGGCGAGGATAGCATGCGCCCCCTGACACAGCCTTACGCCGCGCCGGGGCTGCAGGCCTCAGCGCGCGGCGAAGAGGGCGCGCACGCGCTCGAGGTCTTGCGGCGTGTCCACGCCCGGGCCCGGCGCGTGCGCGCTCAGGTGCACGGCGATGCGCTCGCCGTGCCACATGGCCCGCAGCTGCTCGAGCGACTCGAGCCGCTCGGTGGGCGCCACGGGCAGGCCGGGAAAGCGGCGCAGGAAGGCTGCGCGGTAGGCATAGATGCCGACGTGCCGCAACGGTGCGGGCGAGGGCAGGCCATCACCCTGGGCCATGCCATCGCGCCACCAGGGGATGGGGGCACGGCTGAAGTAGTGCGCGATGCCGTCGCGATCGAGCACCACCTTGACCACATTGGGGTTGAGCCAGTCGTCGCGGCGCTCGATCGCATGGGCCGCGGTGCTCATGGCGCAGCCGGGGTGCGCGCGCAGCTTCTCGGCCACCGCGCCGATCAGCGCGGGCTCGATCAGGGGTTCGTCGCCCTGCACGTTCACCACCAGGTCGTCGCCATCGAGGCCGAGCAAGGCGCAGGCCTCGGCGAGCCGGTCGCTGCCGCTGGGGTGGTCGGCGCGGGTGGCCACGGCCTCGACGCCGTGCGCCTCGCAGGCGCGCAGGATGCGCGCGTCGTCGGCCGCCACCACGCAGCGCAGGGCGCCACTGAGGGCCGCGCGTTGTGCCACGCGCACGACCATGGGCAGGCCGGCGATGTCGGCCAGGGGTTTGTCCGGCAGCCGGCTCGAGGCCATGCGCGCCGGGATCAGCACGGTGAAGCCGCTCACGTCAGTCGGGCGCGCGCGGCGCTGGCGGGCGCGCGGCTTCTTCTTCGGTCAGCGGGCGCGCTTCGTGTTCGAGCAGGATGGGAATGCCGTCGCGGATGGGGTAGGCCAGGCGCGCGCTGCGCGAGTGCAGCTCCTGCCGTTCGCGTTGGTAGATCAGCGGGCCCTTGGTGACGGGGCACACCAGCAGTTCGAGCAGTTTGGCTTCCATGGCGCGAATGATAGGCGGGGCTCAGCGGCGCAGGGTGGCGAGGTGGGCGTCCACGGCGGCGAAAAAGCCGGGGTCGATGTCGAGCCGCAGCGGCACGGCCCAGGCCGGCTGCGAGGCCGGCAGGCCGGCGAGCTTGACGAGGTCTTTCTCGGTGCACAGCACCGGGCCCTGCCAGCCGGCGAGGGCCCGCCGCAAGGCGCTGGCGTCGGCGTGGTCGGGCAGGGGCAGCAGGCGCTGCGGCCGCACGCCGGCCGCGGCCAGCATGCCGAAGAAGGCCTCGGGTCGAGCAATGGCGGCGAGCGCCGCGCAGGGCGTGTCCGAGAAGGTGTGCAGCGCGCGCGTTCGACCCTGCAGGTCCACCACCTGCGCGGCGAGCCCGCGGCGCACGCCGAAACGCGCCATGCCCGCGGGAACGGGCAGCACAAGGTCGGGCGGGCACAGCAGCAGTTGCGGGGCCTGCGTGCTGCCGGCGCGCGGCGGCCAGGGTTCGCGCAGCAGGCCCGCGGGCAACAGCCAGCCGTTGCCCAGGCCGCGCGCGTCGAACACGGCGATGCGCAGGTCGCTGCGCAAGGGCCAGTGCTGCAGACCGTCGTCGCAGACGATGAGGTTCACCTCGGGGTGAGCCGCCAGCAGCGCCTGCGCGGCGTCGACGCGGCGTCGGCCCACCCACACCGGCACGCCGGTGCGGCGGCGGATCAGCAGCGGCTCGTCGCCGCTGCGTGCGGGATCGGTGTCGTCGCGCACCTCGGTCACCACGTCCTCGCGGCGGCCATGGCCGCGCGAGACCACGCCCACGCGCCAGCCGCGGGCCCGCAGGTGCTCGATCAGCGCGAGCGTGGTCGGGGTCTTGCCGGCGCCCCCGGCCACCAGGTTGCCCACCACCAGCACGGGCACGGGCAGCGCCCGGGGCCGCAGCCAGCCGAGCCCGTAGGCGGCGCGGCGCAGGCCCAGCAGGGCGCGGTAGACCAGTGAGAGCGGCCACAGCAGGCAGGCCAGCGGGCCGCGCCGCTGCGCCATGCCCTGCCAGCCCGACTCGCGCGCGGCCTGCGGCATGCGGCTCAGCGCGTGCGCGCGCCGGCGCTGCCCTGTTGCGTGGCGAAGGTGATCTGCACCAGACCCGCGCGGCGCGCGGCGTCCATCACGTTGATGACGGCCTGGTGCGCGGCGGCCGCGTCGGCGCTGATGACCACCACGGTTTCGCGGCCGCCCTCGGCGCTTTCCTGCAGCGCGGCGGTGAGCTGTTCCACGCTGGAGCCCTCGAGCACGCGGCGGTTGATCGCATAGCGCCCGTCGGCCCCCACGGCCACCACCACCTCGCGCGGGTTCTGCTTGGGGGCTTCGGCATCGGCCACCGGCAGGTTGACCTTGAGTTCGGTGAACTTGCTGTAGGTGGTGGTGAGCACCAGGAAGATGACCACCACCAGCAGGATGTCGATGAACGCGATCAGGTTGATCTCGGGTTCATCGCGCGTGCCGCGGGTGTGGAAGTTCATGGCTTGCGCACGGTCATGAGGTGGCGCGCGAAGCGTTCGGCCGCCACTTCCATGGTCAGCAGGTACTCGTCCACGCGGGCGCGGAAGTAGCGCCAGAAGATGAGGGCGGGGATCGCCACCATGAGGCCGAAGGCCGTGTTGTAGAGCGCGATCGAGATGCCGTGCGCGAGCTGGGCCGGGTTGCCGCCGCCGGCCACCACGCCCATGCCGTCACCGGCCTGCGAGCCGAAGATCTCGATCATGCCGATGACCGTGCCCAGCAGCCCCAGCAGCGGCGCGGCCGACGCGATGGTGGCCAGCGCGCCCAGGTACTTCTGCATGCGCGCCGCGGCATGGCGGCCCGCGCCTTCGAGGTTGGCCTTGAGGTCCTCGGCGGTGGCACGCGGGTTGGCGTTGAAGGTGCGAAATCCCGTGGCCAGCACCGCGCCCAGCAGCGAGTTCTGTTCGAGCTGCGCCACCACGTCGGGGCCGGGGATGCCGTTGCGCGACACCATGATGGCTTCGTCGAGCAGTTTGGGCGGTGCGATCTTGCTGGTCTTGAGGCTGATGAAGCGCTCGATGACGAGGGCCAGGCCCAGCACGGAACAGATGATCAGGGGCCAGATCGGCCAACCAGCGGCTTGTATGATGGACAGCAACTCTGGGCTCCGGATGACGTTGGTGCCGACGGCACCGCACAACGCGGCGGATTATGGCCCAGCCCCCCCGCACTGCCCGCAGCTTCTCATTCACAACTTCTGTGGATAACTTTGTGAAGAACCCGGCGAACAAGCCCGCACGGTGCAGCGCCGCTGCGGTCTTGGCTGGAATGCCCGTTTTTTCGGCAGCACATTCCGCTTTGGAATCAAGGCCCTGGGCGTCATGCGGCGGCCTGTCGGGCATTCACGACAACAACCCCAGCAACGGCGCGGCCTGTGGACACGTTTGACCCTGAAAACCCCGGCGGCGCTGCATCCGCGGCCGCGCAGGGGCCATCCACCGAGCGTGTGTGGGCGGTTGGCCCGCTGGTGCGAGCCGTGGCCGACACCTTGTCGGCGCGCTTCAATCCCGTCGCGGTGCAGGGCGAGCTTTCGGGCTTCTCGCGCGCGGCCAGCGGGCATTGCTACTTCTCGCTCAAGGACGACGCCGGCCAGCTGCGTTGCGCCATGTTCCGCCGCGTCGCCGACGGCATCGGCTTCGCGCCGCGCGACGGCCTGCGCGTGCAGGTGCGAGGCCGGCTCGACGTGTACGGCCCGCGCGGCGACCTGCAACTGATCGTCGAGGGCATGAAGCCCGCGGGGCAGGGCAGCCTGTACGAACAGTTCCTGCGCCTGAAGGCGCAGCTGCAGGCCGAGGGCCTTTTCGAGCCCGGACGCAAGCGCCCCGTGCCGGCGCATCCGCGCCACGTCGGCGTGGTCACCTCGCTCGGGGCCGCGGCCCTGCGCGATGTGGCCACCGCCTTGCGCCGGCGCGTGCCGCACGTGGCAGTCACGGTGTTCCCGGCCTCGGTGCAGGGCGCGCAGGCGCCGGCCGAGATCGTGGCCGCGCTGGCCTCGGCCAACGCCCACCGCGGCGAGCGCGGCCCCTGCGACGTGCTGCTGCTGGTGCGTGGTGGCGGCTCGCTCGAAGACCTGTGGTCGTTCAACGACGAGGCGGTGGTGCGCGCCGTCGCGGGCTCGGCCCTGCCCGTGATCGCCGGCGTGGGCCACGAGACCGATTTCACCCTGGTCGACTTCGCGGCCGACCTGCGCGCGCCCACGCCCACGGCCGCGGCCGAGCTCTGCGCCGCACCGCGCGAGCAGCGGCTTGGCGAACTCGAATACCTGCAAGAGCGCCTGCAGGGCGCGGCGCAGGATGCGATCGACACCCAGGCCCAGCGCCTCGACCGCCTTGCGCAGCGCCTGGGCCGGCCCGCGGCGCGGCTGTCGCAGGCGCGCGAGCACCTGCAGGTGCTGCAGGCGCGGCTGCAGGGCGGCACGCGCCTGTGGCTGCAGCGTCAGACCTCGCGGCAGCAGCAGCTCGCGCTGGGCCTGCCCCAGGGCGTGGCGCGCGGCCTCGAGCGCCAGCGCGAACGCCTCGCGCGGCAGCAGGCCGCGCTCGGCCTGCTCGACCCGCGCCTCGTGCTGCAGCGCGGCTACGCGTACCTCACCGACGACGCCGGCCACGCCATCACCGGGGTGGCACAGGCCTTGCCGGGCGCCGCGCTGCAGGCCACGCTGGCCGACGGCGTGCTGCCCCTGCGGGTGCGCGGGCCTGCCGACGCATAACCCCGTTGGCGTGGCCGTCGCCCACGCTGCCTACAATCGCCGATCCACCCACAACCACACAGAAGAGGACGCGCATGGAACACACCCTGCCGGCACTGCCCTACGGTCTGGACGACCTGGCCCCGCACTACAGCCGCGAAACCCTGGAATACCACCACGGCAAGCACCACAACGCGTACGTGGTGAACCTCAACAACCTGCAAAAGGGCACCGAGTTCGAAGCCATGGCGCTCGAGGACATCGTGAAGAAGTCTTCCGGTGGCATCTACAACAACGCCGCGCAGATCTGGAACCACACCTTCTTCTGGAACTGCATGAAGCCCAACGGCGGCGGCGAGCCCACCGGCGCGCTGGCCGCGGCCATCACCGCCAAGTGGGGCAGCTACGCCGCCTTCAAAGAGGCCTTCACCAAGAGCGCCGTGGGCAACTTCGGCTCTGGCTGGACCTGGCTGGTGAAGAAGGCCGACGGCTCGGTGGACATCGTGAACACCGGCGCCGCCGGCACCCCGCTGACCACCGCCGACAAGGCCCTGCTCACCGTGGACGTGTGGGAGCACGCCTACTACATCGACTACCGCAACGCCCGTCCCAAGTTCGTCGAGACCTTCCTCGACAAGCTCGTGAACTGGTCGTTCGCCGAGAAGAACTTCGCCTGATTTTCCGCAGGCCGAACGTCGGGGCTCGAAGGGCAACCTTCGGGCCCTTTTTCTTGTCCGGCGTCCGTTGGCATGCAAATTTCTTTGCGCGTTTTTTGCATTGTGGGAGTTTGGTCCCGAAAACGCGGACCCGGCCCTGGCGCCGAAAGCACAATGTCGGGCGTCGGATTGCCGCACCCAACAATTTCTGGAGATAAGCCATGAGCAGCCAGCAACCCACCATCATCTACACCCTGACGGACGAGGCCCCCCTGCTGGCCACGAGCGCGTTCCTGCCCATCATCCGCACCTTCGCGGCGCCCGCGGGCATCAACATCGAGACCAGCGACATCTCGGTGGCCGGCCGCATCCTGGGCCAGTTCCCCGAACTGCTCACCGAAGCGCAGCGTGTGCCCGACAACCTGAGTGCGCTGGGCAAGCTCACGCTCAAGCCCGAGGCCAACATCATCAAGCTGCCCAACATCAGCGCCTCGGTGGCCCAGCTCAAGGCCGCGATCAAGGAACTGCAGGACAAGGGCTACAAGATTCCCGACTACCCCGAGAACCCGCAGACCGACGAAGAAAAAGACATCCGCGCGCGCTACAACAAGTGCATCGGCAGCGCCGTGAACCCGGTGCTGCGCGAAGGCAACTCGGACCGCCGCGCGCCCAAGGCCGTGAAGGAGTACGCCCGCAAGAACCCGCACAGCATGGGTGAGTGGAGCCAGGCCTCGCGCACCCACGTCTCGCACATGCACCACGGCGACTTCTACCACGGCGAGAAGTCGATGACGCTGGACCGCGCGCGCAACGTCAAGATGGAGCTCATCACCAAGAGCGGCAAGACCATCGTGCTCAAGCCCAAGGTCGCGCTGCTCGACCGCGAGGTGATCGACTCGATGTTCATGAGCAAGAAGGCCCTGCTGGCCTTCTACGAGCAGCAGATCGAGGACGCGCACAAGACCGGCGTGATGTTCTCGCTGCACGTGAAGGCGACCATGATGAAGGTCTCGCACCCCATCGTGTTCGGCCACTGCGTGAAGA
>VFQP010001760.1_pt1 | contig 26938 bp, 27 predicted proteins | sample 3512351 | NCBI WGS metagenome assembly VFQP01 (sample SAMN10412372, study PRJNA504923) | tailings metagenome | isolation source: Relicate 1 Philex TSF1 revegetated site | place: Philippines: Tuba, Benguet | collected 2017-08-29
TCGAGGCCGCCACCATCGACGGCGCCTCGCCCTGGCGCCGCTTCTGGACCATCGTGTTCCCGCTGCTGTCGCCCACCACCTTCTTCCTGCTGGTGATCAACATCGTCTACGCCTTCTTCGACACCTTCGCCATCGTCGACGCCACCACCCACGGCGGCCCGGGCAAGGAGACTGCGATCCTGGTTTACAAGGTGTACTACGACGGCTTCAAGGCCCTGGACATGGGCGGCTCGGCCGCGCAATCGGTGATCCTCATGGGCATCGTCATCGCGCTCACGGTGCTGCAGTTCCGCTTCGTCGAGAAAAAGGTTCAGTACTGACATGATCGAACGACGCCCCGTCCTCACCTTCGTCTCGCACCTGATCCTGCTGATCGGCGTGCTGGTGGTGGCCTTTCCGGTCTACATCACCTTCGTGGGCTCCACGCAGACCGCCGAGCAGGTGGCCACGAGCAACCCGCTGTCGCTGGTGCCGGGCAGCCATTTCTTCGAGACCTACAAGCTCGCGCTGCTCGGCGGCAAGACCAGCGGCGGCTCCACCATCGCGCCCGTGGCGCCCATGCTCTGGGTGAGCTTCGTGAGCGCCATGGTGATCGCCGTCGGCAAGATCGCGATCTCGCTGCTGTCGGCCTTCGCCATCGTGTACTTCCGCTTCCCGGCGCGCGGTCTGGTGTTCTGGATGATCTTCGTGACCCTGATGCTGCCGGTGGAGGTGCGCATCGGCCCGACCTACGCGGTGGTGTCCGACCTGGGGATGCTGAACAGCTACGCGGGCCTGACCGTGCCGCTGATCGCGTCGGCCACGGCCACCTTCCTGTTCCGCCAGTTCTTCCTCACCGTGCCCGACGAGCTCGTGGAGGCCGCGCGCATGGACGGCGCCGGCCCGATGCGCTTCTTCTGGGACGTGCTGCTGCCGCTGTCGCGCACCAGCATCGCGGCGCTGTTCGTCATCCAGTTCATCTACGGCTGGAACCAGTACCTCTGGCCGCTGCTGGTGACCACCAGCGAGGACATGTACCCGGTGGTGCTGGGCATCAAGCGCGCCATCTTCGGCGAGGTCTACGTGGAATGGAACGTGGTCATGGCCACCGCCATCCTCGCCATGCTGCCGCCGGCCTTCGTGGTCATCCTCATGCAGAAGTGGTTCGTCAAGGGCCTGGTCGATACCGAGAAATAAAGAGAGCCGACATGGCAACGCTGCAATTCAAGAACGTCATCAAGCAGTACCGGCAGGGCAAGCAGTCGCTGCAGGTGATCCACGGCGTGAGCGCCGACATCCACGACGGCGAATTCATCGTGATCGTCGGGCCCTCGGGCTGCGGCAAGAGCACGCTGCTGCGCATGGTTGCGGGCCTCGAAGAGGTCACGGGCGGCGAGATCTGCATCGGCCCGCGCGTGGTGAACCAGCTCGAACCGGCCGAGCGCGACATCGCCATGGTGTTCCAGAACTACGCGCTCTACCCGCACATGAGCGTGTTCGACAACATGGCCTACGGCCTGAAGATCGCCAAGGTGCCGCCCGATCAGATCAAGGCGCGCGTGGACAAGGCCGCCAAGATCCTCGAGCTCGGCCACCTGCTCGAGCGCAAGCCGCGCCAGCTCTCGGGCGGCCAGCGCCAGCGCGTGGCCATGGGCCGCGCCATCGTGCGCCAGCCGCAGGTGTTCCTGTTCGACGAGCCGCTGTCCAACCTGGACGCCAAGCTGCGCGCCCAGACCCGCCTGGAAATCCAGAAGCTGCACCGTGACCTCGGCATCACCAGCCTGTTCGTCACCCACGACCAGGTCGAGGCCATGACGCTGGCGCAGCGCATGATCGTGATGAACGCCGGCCACATGGAGCAGTTCGGCACACCGGAAGAGGTCTACAACCGCCCGGCCACCACCTTCGTGGCCAGCTTCATCGGCTCGCCGCCCATGAACCTGCTCAAGCAGGCGCCGGGCGGGCGCGAAGGCCGCATCCTGGGCATCCGGCCCGAGCACCTCGACGTGGGCAGCGAAGGCTGGTCGCTGCAGGTGGAGACCGTGGAACTGCTGGGCGCCGAGCGCCTGGTGCACTGCCGACTGGGCGACGAGGCCGTCATCATCCGCACCCACGAAGACGAAGGCGCGCCCGCCGTGGGCAGCACCATCCGCGCGAAGCCGCGCGAAGACCGCCTGCACTGGTTCGACGCGGCCACGCAGCGCCGCGTCGAGGCCTGAACCGCGGACCCGCGCCATGCCCAGCCCCGCCCCCTGGCCCTACCCGCTGTGGATCGCGCACCGCGGCGCGGGCAAGCTCGCGCCCGAGAACACGCTCGCGGCCTTCCGCCTCGGCGCGGCGCACGGCTACCGCATGTACGAATGCGACGCCAAGCTCAGCGCCGACGGCGTGGTGTTCCTGCTGCACGACGCCACGCTCGAGCGCACCACCAATGGCCAGGGCACCGCCGGTGAACGCCCCTGGACCGAGCTGAGCCGGCTCGATGCCGGCGGCTGGCATTCGCGCGCCTATGCGGGCGAGCCGCCGGCCACGCTGGCGTCCATCGCGCGCCACTGCCAGGCGCACCGGCACTGGCTCAACATCGAGATCAAGCCCACGCCGGGTCAGGAACTCGAAACCGGCCGCGTGGTGGCGGCCGAGGCACAGCGCCTGTGGGTGCGCCAGCCCGACCGGCCGCCGCTGCTGACCTCGTTCCGCCCCGAGTCGCTGCTGGGCGCGCGCCAGGCCGCGCCCGACCTGCCGCGCGGCCTGCTGCTCGACACGCTGTGGGACGGCTGGCTTGACGTGGCGCGCGAGCTCGGCGTGCGCGCCCTGGTGTGCAACCATGCGCTCTGGGACCGGGCCCTGGTGCGCATCGCGCGCGACGAGGGCTGGCGCATGCTGGCCTACACGGTGAACGACGAGTGGGCGGCCGAGCGCCTGATCGACCTCGGGCTGGACGGCATCATCACCGACCGGGTGGACCTGTTCGCGCCGGTGAGCTGAGCCGGCTCAGCGCCCGCGCAACCACCAGGCCAGCGTGCCCTGCACCCCGACCAGCGCGGCGTACACGGCCATGCGGCCGTCGCGGTCGAACAGCACCAGGCCGGCCACCAGCACCAGCACGCCAGCGGCCAGCAGCACCGCGAATTGCGTGGCCGGCCCGAAGCGCTGGGCGCGCCGCACCCGCAGGCCCAGCCACAGCACCAGGGCCAGCCCGAAGGCCGGTGCCACGAAGGCCAGGACGTGCCCCAGCAACAGTCCAAACGTCATGCCGAAGGAAAAGCAGCGTCCATAAGCGCTAAATTTTATAATCCGGTCATGTCTGTCTGGACGCTCGGCATCAACCACCAGACGGCCCCGCTCGATCTGCGGGGCCGTTTCGCGTTTGCGCTCGACCAGATCCAGCCCACGCTGCACCAGTTGCGCAGCCGCCTGCCGCGCCAGCCCGAGGCCACGCTGCTGTCCACCTGCAACCGCACCGAGCTTTACGGCGCCGGTGATCCCACCGCCCTCGACCCCACGCTCGACTGGCTCGCCCAGACCGGCGGCGTGAGCCCGCAGGTGCTGCGCGAGCACGCCTACGTGCTGCGCGACGGGCAGGCCGCGCGCCATGCGTTCCGCGTGGCCAGCGGCCTCGACAGCATGGTGCTGGGCGAGGCCCAGATCCTGGGCCAGATGAAAGACGCGGTGCGCGTGGCCGACGAGGCCGGCGCGCTCGGCACCACGCTGCACCAGCTGTTCCAGCGCTCGTTCGCGGTGGCCAAGCAGGTGCGCAGTTCCACCGAAATCGGCGCCCATTCCATCAGCATGACCGCCGCGGCGGTGCGCCTGGCCTCGCAGCTGTTCGAAGACCTGCGCGAGATCCGCGTGCTGTTCGTGGGCGCGGGCGAGATGATCGAGCTCGCGGCCACGCACTTCGCGGCCCGCACGCCCAAGGCGATGGCGATCGCCAACCGCACCATGGAGCGCGGCGAAAAGCTCGCGGGCCGCTTCGGCGCCCAGGTGATGCGCCTGGCCGACGTGCCCGACCGCCTGCACGAATTCGACGCCGTGGTGAGCTGCACCGCGAGCACCCTGCCCATCATCGGCCTGGGTGCGGTGGAGCGCGCGCTCAAGAAGCGCAAGCACCGGCCCATGTTCATGGTCGACCTGGCCGTGCCGCGCGACATCGAGGCCGAGGTCAAGGGTCTGGACGACATCTACCTCTACACCGTCGATGACCTCGCCCACGTGGTGCAGACCGGCAAGGAGCACCGCCAGGCCGCGGTGGCACAGGCCGAAGCCATCATCGACGCCGGCGTGCTCAGCTTCATGCACTGGATGGAGCGGCGCGACCCCAACAACGGCGTGATCCCGCTGATCCAGCAGATCAATGCCCAGGCCGACGCCTGGCGCGCCCACGAGCTCGCGCGCGCCAAGCGCCTGCTCGCGCGCGGCGAACCCGTGGAGGCCGTGCTCGAGGCCCTGTCCAAGGGGCTCACGCAGAAGATGCTGCACGGCACCCTGGCCGAGTTGCACAGTGGCGACGCGGCCGCGCGCGCCGCCACGGCCGAAACCGTCTCGCGCCTGTTCCTGCGCGAAGGCGCGCCCCCGCGCGAGCCGCGCGCCTAGCACCGCCTGCCGGCGGCCGGGCCCTGCGCCCGGCGCCGTGCATGGCCGAGTCCGCCCGCCCCATGAAACCCTTCGTCCGCGACTCCCTGCTGCGCCAGCGCGCGCGGCTGCACGAGCTCGACGCCCTGCTCTGCGCGCCCGACGTGGTCGACGACATGGCGCGCTTTCGCACGCTCAGCAAGGAGCACGCCGAGGCGAGCCAGGTGGTGGCGGTGTTCGACCGCTTCCTGCAGCGCGAGGCCGACCTGCAGACCGCCCAGGAGCTGCTGCGCGACCCCGACATGGCCGACATGGCGCGCGAAGAGATCGCCGCCTGCGAAGCCGACATCGCCGCGCTCGACACCGAGCTGCAGACCCTGCTGCTGCCGCGCGACCCCGACGACGCGCGCAACGCCTTCGTCGAAATCCGCGCGGGCACGGGCGGCGACGAATCGGCGCTGTTCGCGGGCGACCTCGCGCGCCTGTACACGCGCTACGCCGAGCGCCAGGGCTGGCGCGTGGAGGTGATGAGCGAATCGCCCAGCGAGCTCGGCGGCTACAAGGAGGTGGTGCTGCGCATCGAGGGCGACGGGGCGTATGGCCGGCTGCGCTTCGAGTCGGGCGGCCACCGGGTGCAGCGCGTGCCCGCCACCGAAGCCCAGGGCCGCATCCACACCAGCGCCGCCACCGTGGCCGTGATGCCCGAGCCCGACGAGGCCCAGGCCATCGAGCTCAACCCGGCCGAGCTGCGCATCGACACCTTCCGCGCCAGCGGTGCGGGCGGCCAGCACATCAACAAGACCGATTCGGCGGTGCGCGTGACGCACCTGCCCACCGGCATCACCGCCGAGTGTCAGGACGGCCGCAGCCAGCACAGCAACAAGGCCAAGGCCCTGCAGGTGCTGGCCGCGCGCCTGCGCGAGAAGGACCGCGCCGAGCGCGCCGCCAAGGAGGCCGCCACGCGCAAGGGCCTGATCGGCAGCGGCGACCGCAGCGACCGCATCCGCACCTACAACTTCCCGCAGGGCCGGCTCACCGACCACCGCATCAACCTCACGCTCTACCAGTTGCTCAGCGTGATGGAGGGCGAGATCGACGAGGTGATCCACGCGCTGCAGGTGGCGCGCGGCGCCGAGCTGCTGGCCGAGCTCGAACAAGGCCAGGCATGACGCTCGCGTCCCGACTCGCCCGCCTGAGCGCCGACGGCCTGCCCCGGCTCGAAGCCCAGCAGCTGCTCCTGCTCGCGCTGGGTCGCGACCCGCACGACCGCGCCTGGCTGCTCGCGCACGACGACCAGACGCTGAACACCGAGGCCGAGGCGCGGCTGTCCGCGCTGCTCGAGCGCCACCGCACCGGCGAACCCATGGCCTACCTGCGCGGCGAGCAGGCCTTTTTCGGCCTGAACCTGCGCGTCGACCGCCGGGTGCTGGCCCCCCGCCCCGACACCGAAACCCTGGTGCAATGGGCCATCGATGTGCTGTCGACCGGGGCCCCTCCCGATGCGCGCGTGCTCGACCTCGGCACCGGCAGCGGCGCGATCGCGCTCGCCCTGCAGCACCACAGCCCCACCTGGCGCGTGACCGCCACCGACGCGAGCGCCGATGCGCTGGCGGTGGCGCGCGCCAACGCCGAGCGCCTGGGCCTGGCCGTGGCCTTGCGCCAGGGCGCCTGGCTGGCCGCGGTGCCGGGCGAGCGCTTCGAGCTGATCGTGAGCAACCCGCCCTACATCGCCGAAGGCGACCCGCACCTGAGCGCGCTGCACCACGAGCCGATCGGCGCGCTCACCGCCGGCCCCGACGGCCTGGACGATCTGCGCACCCTGGTGGCGCAGGCGCCCGAGGCCCTGGCGCCGGGCGGCTGGCTGCTGCTGGAGCATGGCCACGACCAGGGCGAAACGGTGCAGGCCCTGCTGCGCGAACGCGGCTTCGAGGCCGTGGCCGGCCGCACCGATCTTGCGGGCATCGTGCGCTGCAGCGGCGGCCGCTGGCCGGCAGCGCGATAATCCCGCGTCGCCGGCCCGGCGCCGGCATTGCACAGGACACCCCCATGAGCGACACCCAGACCCGCATCGACCAACTGGTCAAGTCCAACGACATCGTGCTCTTCATGAAGGGCAACGCAAGTTTTCCCATGTGCGGCTTCTCGGGCCGCGCGATCCAGATCCTCAAGGCCAGCGGCGTGGACCCCAAGGGCCTGGTCACGGTCAACGTGCTCGAGGACGACGGCATCCGCCAGGGCATCAAGGAATACAGCAACTGGCCCACCATCCCGCAGCTCTACGTCAAGGGCGAGTTCATCGGCGGCTCCGACATCATGATGGAGATGTACCAGTCGGGCGAGCTGCAACAGGTACTCGGTACGCAGGGCTGAGCCCCCTTTCGCCCCGCCATCGAAGCCGCCCACCGGGCGGCTTCGTGCTTTCTGGCACACGGCGCGCGAAATCGCGTTCAAGCGGGGATTTCCCCAGCCTTTTCAGCGTTGAGCCCAGGCACGCCCTGTGCTTGAATGAAAGCGCCGAACCGCTTGAAGGAGTGATTCATGAGCAGCTCACGCAGCCTGGTGGCCACCCCTCCGATGGGCCTGCCCATCGCCCACATGCGCACCGTGTTCCAGCCCGAAGACGTGGAGCGCAAGCTCGCGCGGCTGCAGCAGGCGGCCGGCAGCGAACGCGAGCACGAGATCCTTCGCAACACCTGGCAACGCATGCTCGAGCGCGGCCCGCAACGCTTCGCGGTGAAGCCCTCGGGCGTGCCCGACATGGCGCCGCTCTACGAGCTCATGCCCAATTTTGGTGAGGCGCTCGACGACGTGAAGCGCCACGTGGCCCTGAGCCAGGACAGCCGCGACAGCCTCGAGGTCACCCCGATGCTGCTGCTGGGTCCGCCCGGCGTGGGCAAGACGCACTTCGCGCGCCAGATCGCCGAGCTGCTGGGCACCAGCATGAACCTGGTGCCCATGAGCAGCATGACCGCGGGCTGGTTGCTGTCGGGCTCGTCGTCGCAATGGAAAGGCGCGCGCCCCGGCAAGGTGTTCGAGGCCCTGATCGAAGGCCAGTACGCCAACCCCGTGATCGTGGTGGACGAGATCGACAAGGCCAGCGCCGACGCCCAGTACGACCCGCTGGGTGCGCTCTACAGCCTGCTCGAGCACGACACCGCACAGCACTTCATCGACGAGTTCGCCGAGGTGCCGATCGACGCCAGCCAGGTGATCTGGGTCACCACGGCCAACGACGAGCGCGCCATCCCCGAACCCATCCTCAACCGCATGAACGTGTACGAGATCCAGGCGCCGTCGCCCGAGGCGGCGCGCAAGATCGCAGCCAACCTCTACCGCAGCATCCGCGCCGAACACGACTGGGGCCAGCGCTTCGCGCCCGAGCCTGCGGCCGACGTGCTCGATGCGCTGTCGGCCATGCCGCCGCGCGAGATGCGGCGCGCGATCGTCACGGCTTTCGGCAACGCCCGGCTCGACGAGCGCGACGCGGTGGAGCCCGACGACCTGCCGCGGCAGGGCTCGGGCAAGACCCGCATCGGCTTCCTGCAGTAAGGCAGGTCAGGCGTCGGGGTGCGCCCAGCGGCGCATCGCCACGTAGACCGAGTTCGGGTACGGCGCGCGGCCGCGGCTGCCGTTGTAGCGGCCCAGCGCAAGAAAGGTGTCGCCCCGCTCGCGGTCGAGGTAGTGGCGCAGGATCGTGCAGCCGAAGCTGATGTTGGCGTTGAGATCGAACAGCACACCGGCGTCGCCGTTGCCGATCAGCCGCGCCCAGAAGGGCATCACCTGCATGTAGCCGCGCGCGCCGACCGACGACACCGCGTACTTGCGAAAGGCACTTTCCACCTGCACCACGCCCATCACGAGGGTCGGGTCCAGGCCCTGGCGCACCGCGTAGTACCAGACCGTGCGCAGGAACTCCTCGCGCTCGAGCGGGTGGGACTTCTGCCGCGCCAGGCGCGGCGCCAGGTCGCGCTCCCAGCGCGCGTAACGCTGGCGCGAGGGCAGCGGCAGCAACTCGTGGTTGGGCGGACCCGCCGCTTCGATGGACATGCGCAAGGCGCCACGCACCGCGTCGGCCAGGGGTTCTTCCACCTGGCCCGCGTGCGCGGGCGGCAGCCAGGCGGACGCGCCCAGCGAGGCCAGCCCGAGCAGGCTGTCGCGGCGCGACCACCGCCCCGGCTTCATGCCTGCAGGCGGCCCTTCACGTGGGCCACGATGTCCGCGAGCTTGACGGCCGTGGGGGCGCTGTCGCGGCGGTGCTGGTACTCGACTTCGCCGGCCTTGAGCCCGCGGTCACCGATGGTGATGCGGTGCGGCACGCCGATGAGCTCCCAGTCGGCGAACATCGCGCCCGGGCGTTCGCCACGGTCGTCGAGGATCACGTCCACACCGTCGTTGAGGAGCTGCATGTAGAGATTGTCCGCCGCGGCCTTGACTTCCGCGCTGCGGTCCATGCCGATCGGGCACACCACGACCGTGAACGGCGCGATGGCGTCCGGCCAGATGATGCCGCGCTCGTCGTGGTTCTGTTCGATGGCGGCCGCGGGCAGGCGCGTGATGCCGATGCCGTAGCAGCCCATCTCGAAGTGCTTGGGCTTGCCGTCCTCGTCGAGGAAGGTGGCGTTCATGCCCTTGCTGTACTTGGTGCCCAGGTAGAACACGTGGCCGACCTCGATGCCGCGCTCGATCGCGAGCCGGCCCTTGCCGTCGGGCGACGGATCGCCTTCGACCACGTTGCGGATGTCGGCCACCTGGTCGGGCTCGGGCAGGTCGCGGCCCCAGTTCACGCCGGTCAGGTGCACGTCGACTTCGTTGCCGCCGCAAATCCAGTCGGCCATCACCGCGACCTCGCGGTCCACCACGAGCTTGACGGGCTGCTTCAGACCGATCGGGCCCAGGTAGCCAGGCTTGCAGCCGAAGTGCGCCTCGATCTCGGGCACGGTCGCGAAACGGTAGCCCTGGTCGAGCCCCGGCACCTTGCCCACCTTGACCTCGTTCATGTCGTGGTCGCCGCGCAGCAGCAACAGCCACACCTGCGACTTCACCACCTCGCCCGCTTCGTTGAGCGTGTCGGTGGCCAGCACCAGCGACTTGACCGTGGTGGCCAGCGGCACGCCGAGCAGGGCCGCCACGTCGGCGCAGGTGGACTTGCCGGGCGTGGGCGTGCGCACGAGCGGGTTCGAAGGCGCGGGGCGCGGACCCGCGGGCGCCAGGGCCTCGGCCTTTTCCATGTTGGCCGCGTAGTCGCTGTGGGGGCAATAGACGATGGCGTCTTCGCCGGTTGCCGCGATCACCTGGAACTCTTCGCTCAGGTCGCCGCCGATGGCGCCGCTGTCGGCCGCCACCGCGCGGTAGCGCAGACCGAAGCGGTCGAAGATGCGGCGGTAGGCCGCGCCCATCACCTGGTAGCTCGCCTTGGCGCCGGCTTCGTCGCGGTCGAAGCTGTAGGCGTCCTTCATGATGAACTCGCGGCCGCGCATGAGGCCGAAACGCGGCCGGCGCTCATCGCGGAACTTGGTCTGGATCTGGTACAGGTTGCGCGGCAGCTGCTTGTAGCTGCGCAGTTCCTGGCGGGCCACGTCGGTCACCACCTCTTCGCTGGTGGGCTGCACGACGAAATCGCGGTCGTGGCGGTCCTTGATGCGCAGCAGCTCGGGGCCCATCTTCTCGAAGCGGCCCGACTCCTGCCAGTACTCGGCCGGCTGGATCACGGGCATGGTCATTTCCACCGCGCCGGCGCGGTTCATCTCTTCGCGCACGATCGCCTCGATCTTGCGGATCACGCGCAGGCCCATCGGCATGTAGTTGTAGATGCCGGCCCCCAGTTTGCGGACCATGCCCGCCCGGGTCATCAGGCGATGGCTCGCCACTTCGGCGTCGGCGGGCGCTTCCTTGAGCGTGGTGATCAGGAACTGGCTGGCTTTCATGAACGAATGTGCCCCGTCGGGGGCGATCGGTTGCTGCGTTTCGGGCGGGGGAGGCGCCAGGCCGCTGCGGGTATGTCCCTAGGCGGGGCGCGGGCTGGAGCGGTGTGTGATCACTTCGGATCGCATGGGGTGCGATGCATAATGGTCACAGTTCAAAAATCCGAGGTTGATTATGCTTGACAGAGAGGGTTTCAGACCCAATGTCGGCATCATTCTGCTCAACCAGAAAAACCAGGTGTTCTGGGGCAAGCGCATCCGCTCCCATTCCTGGCAGTTCCCGCAAGGTGGCATCGATCGGGGCGAGACCCCCGAGCAAGCGATGTACCGGGAGCTGCATGAGGAGGTCGGTCTGCGCCCCGAGCACGTGAGCATCGTGGCCCGCACGCGGGACTGGTTGCGCTACGAAGTGCCGGACCGCTTCATCCGCCGGGATGCTCGCGGCCACTACAAGGGACAGAAGCAGATCTGGTACCTGCTGCGCCTGACCGCGCAGGACTGGCATCTGAACCTGCGCGCCACCAACCACCCCGAGTTCGACGCCTGGCGCTGGAACGACTACTGGGTGCCGCTCGATGTGGTGGTGGAGTTCAAGCGCGGCGTCTACGAGATGGCGCTCACCGAGCTCTCGCGCTACCTGCCCCGGGTCGAGGGTCAGCGCAACCGTTTCCTGCGCCATGGCGGCCGGCCCCGCGCGCCGGAGACGACGGCGTCTGCCGTGCCGGCGGGCATCGAGTTGCCGCCGGGCGCCAGCTTCGAACCCATGCCCAACGCCGGCGCCTGCGGCGCCGACCCCGAATGAGCCCGATCCCGAACCGGTCACTGGCGGCGGCCGCGGTCTTGTCCCTGGCGGCCTCCCTCGCGGCGGCGCAGGTGAACGAACCCGAGCCCTGGAAGGAAACGGCGGTGACGCCCCCGGCCGACTGGAACGCGGAGCGCGCGGTCGAGTTCCGCCTGGACAACACCGCCACGCTGCGCTACGCCATCGATCCGAAGACGGTTCGCTTCGATGAAGACGGCGTGGTGCGTTATGTGTTCATCGCCCGCAGCAGCAGCGGCGCGCTCAACGCGTTCTTCGAGGGCATCCGCTGCCAGACGGCGGAGGTCAAGACCCACGCGCGCTGGGACCCGAACGCGCGGCAATGGCGCACCGGCAGCGACACCTGGCAAGCGCTGGAGAACCGCGGCGCCACGCGCCGGGCCTGGCAAATGGCGCAGGCCGGGGTTTGCGACGGCAAGGCGCCCAACCGCTCGGTCAACCGCATCGTCGATTCGCTGCGCAACGGCCGCGCCGACCAGATGCGCTGACCGGCAGCCTCAGCCCCGGCTGAGCACCAGGTTGTCGCGGTGGATCATCTCGGGCTCGGCCGCGTAGCCGAGCAGACGCTCGAAATCGGCCGACGCCTTGCGGCACAGCAGCCGCGCCTCGGGACTCGCGTAGTTGGCAAGCCCTCGGGCGATCTCCAGACCGCGCGCATCGCGCACGGCGATCACGTCACCGCGCGAGAAGTCGCCCTCGACCGCGGTCATGCCGATGGGCAGCAGGCTCTTGCCCTCGCCCACGATCTTGCTCACGGCCCCGTCGTCCACCACCACCGCACCGCGCAATTGCAGATGGTCCGACATCCAGCGCTTGCGCGCCTGGTGCTTCGCGGTCTGCGCCATCAGCGCGGTGCCGATGGCCTCACCGGTGCACAGCCGCTTGAGCACGTCGGGCTCGCGGCCCCAGGCGATGACGGTCGAGGCGCCCGAGGCGGCCGCGCGCTTGGCCGCCAGGATCTTGGTGATCATGCCGCCCTTGCCGATGCCGGACCCGGCCCCGCCCGCCATGGCCTCGAGCGCCGGATCGCCCGCCCGCGCCACGTGCACGAATTGCGCCGCGGGGTCGCGGCGCGGATCGGCCGTGTAGAGCCCCTTCTGGTCGGTGAGGATGACCAGCACATCGGCCTCGACCAGGTTGGCCACCAGCGCACCCAGGGTGTCGTTGTCGCCGAACTTGATCTCGTCGTTCACCACCGTGTCGTTCTCGTTGATCACGGGCACGACGCCCAGTTGCAGCAGCGTCAGCAGGGTCGACTTGGCGTTCAGATAACGCTCGCGGTCCGCGAGGTCGGCGTGCGTCAGCAGCACCTGCGCACTGCCCACGCCACAGGCGCGCAACTGGGTCTCGTACATCTGGACCAGTCCCATCTGCCCGACGGCAGCGGCCGCCTGCAGTTCGTGGATCTCCTTGGGGCGCGTGCGCCAACCCAGACGCTTCATGCCTTCGGCCACGGCGCCGCTGCTGACCATGATCAGTTCGCGGCCTTGCTGCACCAGCGCCGCCAATTGCTGGCTCCACTGGCGGATGGCCTGTTCGTCGAGGCCCCTGCCCTCGTTGGTCACGAGGCTGGAGCCCACCTTGACGACGATGCGCCGCGCCTCGCGCAACACCGGACCGGGTTCGGAAATCGACTTGTCGCTGTCTGCCTGCATGGTGGGAAGCATGGGTCAGTCGTCCTGCGGCGCGCCGAAACGGGGGTCGATCTCGGCGGGCGGTTGCTCGCTGCGGTGAACGTTGTGGATGTGTTCGAACACCTTCTGCACCAGCAGCTCGCAGCCTTCGCGCGTGAGGGCCGAGATCTGGAACACGGGACCCTTGTAGCGCAGGCGGCGCACGATGTCCTTGATGCGTTTCTCGCGCTCGTCGGCGGGCAACATGTCCACCTTGTTGAGCACGAGCCAGCGCGGCTTCTCGTGCAGCGTGGGGTCGAATTTCTTGAGTTCGGCCGCGATCGCACGCACCTGCGCCACGGGGTCCACCGCCTCGTCAAAGGGCGCGGCGTCGACCAGATGCAGCAGCAAGCGGGTGCGCTGCAAATGGCGCAGGAACTGGTGACCCAGGCCCGCGCCTTCGGAGGCGCCCTCGATGAGACCCGGAACGTCGGCCACGACAAAGCTCTTCTCGGGGCCGACCCGCACCACGCCGAGATTGGGGTGGAGCGTGGTGAAGGGATAGTCGGCGATCTTGGGTCGCGCATTGGAGATGGCCGCGATCAGCGTCGACTTGCCGGCATTGGGCATGCCGAGCAGGCCCACATCGGCCAGCACCTTGAGCTCGAGCTTGAGCGTCTTGCGCTCGCCGGGCCAGCCCGGCGTCTTCTGGCGCGGCGCCCGGTTGGTCGAACTCTTGTAGTGGAGGTTGCCGAAGCCGCCGTCACCGCCCTTGGCGATCATCACCTGCTCGCCAGGCTGCAGCAATTCACACACCAGGGCACCGGTCTCGGCGTCGGTGATGATGGTGCCGACCGGCATGCGAAGCACGATGTCGTCGCCTTTGACACCGAACATGTCGGAGCCCTTGCCGTGCTCGCCCCGCTGGGCTTCGAAGCGGCGCGTGTAGCGGAAATCGACCAGCGTGTTCAGGCCTGCATCGGCCAGCGCGTACACATGCCCGCCGCGGCCGCCATCGCCGCCGTCGGGGCCGCCGAACTCTTTGAACTTCTCGTGCCGGAAGGAAGCGCAGCCATTGCCCCCATCACCCGCGGCGACGTCGATGTGGGCTTCGTCAACGAATTTCATGCTGGGGTTGTATCAGGCTCTGGGGGGTGCAACAAAAAGGCCCGCACGCGCGGGCCTCTTGCGGGGGAATGACCCGGAGGTCAGACCGGCGTGATGCTCACCACGTGACGGCCGAGCGCACCCTTGACCGCGAAGTTGACGTGACCGTCAACCGTGGCGAACAGGGAGTGGTCTTTGCCGATACCGACATTGGTGCCGGGATGGAATTTCGTGCCGCGCTGGCGAACGATGATGGAGCCGGCCGAAACCAGTTCACCGCCGAAAGCCTTCACACCCAGCATCTTGGGCTTGGAATCGCGGCCGTTTCGCGTTGAGCCGCCGCCTTTTTTCTGTGCCATGTTGCGTGCTCCTTAGCCGGTGATCGAGGCGATCTCGATTTCGGTGAAGTTTTGCCGGTGACCCTGGCGCTTCTGGTAGTGCTTGCGGCGACGCATTTTGAAAATGCGCACCTTGTCGTGACGGCCGTGAGCCACCACTTTCACCGTGACCGTTGCGCCAGAGACCAAGGGGGTGCCCACCTTGAGTTCGGTGCCGTTACCGACAGCCAAAACCTGGTCGAACACGATCTCCTGGCCCACTTCCGCAGCAATCTGTTCTACTTTGATCTTCTCGCCAGCGGCAACGCGATACTGCTTGCCACCGGTTTTTATGACCGCGTACATAGGGATCCTCTCGATGTTTGCCGGCGCCCTGTGGCGCCCAGCCTCGGTAGACGGATTTCCACCGAACCGCGGATTATAGCGTCTGCCTTCCCGCCAGCCAAGACCGCGCCCGGCGAAGCCAGACGGGCGCGCGCCAGCGCGGCCGGGGCCCGGCGGACCGATTCCTATAATCCCGCGTCGCTCCTCCTGCCCATTCGCTGCGGTCACGCCTTGCCCTCTTCAAGCCCCTCTCCCCAGCCGCTCGATCTGATCCGCGCCGACATGGCCATGGTGGACGAGGTGATCCGCACGCGACTCACCACCGACGTTCCCCTGGTGCGCGAGGTGGCCCAATACATCATTTCCGCCGGCGGCAAGCGCCTGCGTCCAGCGCTGCTGCTGCTGGTCAGCGGGGCCCTTCAGGACACGAACCCCCATCGCCACACGCTGGCCGCCGTGGTGGAGTTCATCCACACCGCCACCCTGCTGCACGACGACGTCGTCGACGAATCGACCTTGCGCCGCGGTCGCGCCACCGCCAACCAGACCTTCGGCAACGCCGCCAGTGTGCTGGTGGGCGACTTCCTGTACTCACGCGCCTTCCAGATGATGGTGGACGTGAACAACATGCGGGTGATGGAGGTTCTGTCCGACGCGACCAACGTGATCGCCGAGGGCGAAGTGCTGCAGCTGATGAACATGCACGACGCCTCGATCGGCGAAGAGGACTACCTCAGGGTCATCCGCTCGAAAACGGCCAAGTTGTTCGAAGCGAGCGCCCGCCTGGCGCCCATCCTCGCCGGCGCGCCCGCGGCGATCGAAGACGCATGCGCCACCTACGGACAGGCGCTGGGCACGGCCTTCCAGGTGATCGACGACGTGCTGGACTACGAAGGCGATGCGCAGGAACTCGGCAAGAACCTCGGCGACGACCTGCGGGAGGGCAAAGTGACCCTGCCCATCATCTGTGCGCTGCGCGCCGGCAGTCCGGCCGAACGTGAGCTGATCCAGGACGCCATCGAACACGGCCGGGTGGAGCACCTGCCTGCCATCCAGTCCATCATCGTGCGCACAGGCGCGCTCGAGACGGCGCGCGAAGCGGCCCGCGGGGAGGCCCGCCGGGCATTGGCGGCGGCCGAGGCGCTGCCCGCGAATAACCATCAATCGGCTTTGCTACAATTGGCGGCTTCGCTGCTGGAACGTCGCTCCTGACGTCTTCACAGCAGGATCAGCAGATCCACACGGGGTGTAGCTTAGCCTGGTAGAGCGCTACGTTCGGGACGTAGAGGCCGGAGGTTCGAATCCTCTCACCCCGACCATATGGTCTGATCCCTTCGGCGGTCCGCACGGACCGGCGCACTCCCCCTCCCGCCCCCAGCCGGATGTAATCTGGAAACCACGCGACCTGACGTGAGCCGCGTTTTTCCGGACAACTGGCGTCAATTGTGACGTGCAAGTTGTTGATTTCCGTTAGATTACGGGCATATGGCGTCAGCAGACACGGTCAATCAGGAAAGTCCGTCCATGGCCCTGCCGGGCTTGGGGCGCGCGCTCGTTTCCGCCGGCAAATTGGGGCAGAAGGCGGCTGAAGAGCTCTACCGCAAAGCCCAAAGCAGCCGAACCAGCTTCATCGCCGAACTCACGGGTTCGGGCGCGGTGTCACCCGCCGACCTCGCCCACACCATGTCGACGGCCTTCGCGGCACCCTTGCTCGACCTCGACGCGGTGGACGTGCAACGCCTGCCCTCCGGCTTGCTCGACCCCAAGATCTGTGCCGACTTCCGCATCATCGCGCTGAGCAAGCGCAACAACCGGCTGATCGTCGCCACGGCCGATCCCTCTGACCAACAGGCCGCCGAGCGCATCAAGTTCGCCACGCAAATGGGCGTGGACTGGGTCATTGCCGAGTTCGACAAGCTGAGCAAGCTGGTCGAGTCACAGACCAAGTCGGTGACCGAGGCGATGGACAACATCGTCGGCGACGTCGAGTTCGACGACCTCGCCGCCGAAGCCGCCGTCACCGACACGGCATCCGAAAAGGCCGCCGAGGTCGACGACGCCCCCGTCGTCAAGTTCCTGCACAAGATGCTGATCGACGCGTTCAACATGCGCGCGTCCGATCTGCACTTCGAGCCCTACGAGCACACCTACCGCGTGCGCTTCCGCATCGACGGCGAGTTGCGCGAGATCGCCTCGCCACCGATTGCCATCAAGGAAAAGCTCGCCTCGCGCATCAAGGTGATCTCCCGCATGGACATCTCCGAGAAGCGGGTGCCGCAGGACGGGCGCATGAAGCTCAAGGTGGGCCCGGACCGCGTGATCGATTTCCGCGTCAGCACCCTGCCCACGCTGTTCGGCGAAAAGATCGTGATCCGTATCCTGGACCCGAGCCAGGCCAAACTGGGCATCGACGCCCTCGGATACGAACCCGAGGAAAAAGAGCGGCTGCTGGAGGCCATTCAGCGGCCCTACGGCATGGTGCTGGTGACCGGCCCGACGGGTTCGGGCAAGACCGTGTCGCTCTACACCTGCCTGAACATCCTCAACAAGCCCGGCGTCAACATCTCGACGGCGGAGGACCCCTCGGAAATCAACCTGCCCGGGGTCAACCAGGTCAACATGAACGAGAAGGCGGGGCTGACCTTCGCGGTCGCGCTCAAGGCCTTCCTGCGCCAGGATCCCGACGTGATCATGGTGGGCGAGATCCGCGACCTGGAAACCGCCGACATCGCGATCAAGGCCGCACAGACCGGCCACATGGTGATGTCGACCCTGCACACCAACGACGCGCCGACGACCCTCACCCGCATGATGAACATGGGCATCCCCACGTTCAACATCGCCTCCAGCGTCATTCTGATCACGGCCCAGCGCCTGGCGCGCCGCCTGTGTCCCAATTGCAAGGCGCCGCTCGACGTGCCGCGCAAGGCGCTGCTTGAAGCCGGATACAAGCCCGAAGAAATCGATGGCAGCTGGACACCCTACAAGCCCGTGGGTTGCTCGGCTTGCAACAACGGCTACAAGGGACGCGTAGGCATCTACCAGGTGATGCCGATTTCGGAGGAGATCCAACGCATCATCCTGCGAGGCGGCACCGCACTGGACATCGCGCAGCAAGCCAGCAAGGAAGGGGTTCGCTCGCTGCGCGAATCCGGCTTGCTCAAGGTCAAGCTCGGCCTGACTTCCCTCGAGGAAGTGCTGAGCGTGACCAACGAATGACACACCAAAGACCCCCCGCCCCCTGAGGACCGCCCATGGCCACCGTTGCAAGCAAGAGCGTCAAGGACTTCGTGTTCGAGTGGGAGGGCAAGGACCGCAACGGCAAGCCCGTTCGTGGTGAAACCCGCGCGCAAGGTGAGAACCAGGTCACCGCGACGCTGCGCCGCCAGGGCATCTTGCCCGTGAAGATCAAGAAGCGCCGCACGTCCTCGGGCAAGCGCATCAAGCCCAAGGACATCGCGATCTTCACGCGCCAGTTCGCCACCATGATGAAGGCGGGCGTGCCCTTGCTGCAGGCGTTCGACATCGTGGGCCGGGGCAACCCCAATCCCAACGTCACCCGGCTGCTCGGCGACATCCGCGCCGACGTCGAAACCGGCACCTCGCTGAGTTCGGCGTTCCGCAAGTACCCGATGTACTTCGACAGCCTCTACTGCAACCTGGTGGAGGCCGGTGAAGCCGCCGGTATCCTGGAAGACCTGCTCGACCGCCTCGCCACCTACATGGAGAAGACCGAGGCGCTGAAGTCCAAGATCAAGTCGGCCCTGATGTACCCCACGGCCGTGATCATCGTGGCCTTCGTGGTGGTGGCGGTGATCATGATCTTCGTGATCCCGTCCTTCAAGCAGGTCTTCTCGAGCTTCGGCGCCGACCTGCCTGGACCGACTTTGGTCGTGATCGCCATGAGCGAGTTCTTCGTCGCCTACTGGTGGCTGATCTTCGGCGCGCTGGGCGGCGGCGCCTACTTCTTCATGCAGGCCTGGAAGCGCAACGAACGGGTCCAGCGCTTCATGGACCGGCTGCTGCTCAAGCTGCCCATCTTCGGCCCGCTGATCGAAAAATCGGTGGTGGCGCGCTGGACGCGCACGCTCGCCACCATGTTCGGCGCCGGCGTTCCGCTGGTCGAGGCGCTGGATTCCGTGGGCGGCGCGTCGGGCAACTCCGTCTACGCCATCGCCACCGAGAAGATCCAGCAGGATGTGTCGACCGGCATCAGCCTGACCACGGCCATGACGAACGCCAACATCTTTCCTTCCATGGTGCTGCAGATGTGCGCCATCGGCGAGGAGTCGGGCTCGATCGACCACATGCTGGGCAAGGCGGCCGACTTCTATGAAGCGGAAGTCGACGACATGGTGGCGGGCATCTCCAGCCTCATGGAGCCCATCATCATCGTGGTGCTGGGCACCGTGATCGGTGGCATCGTGGTGTCCATGTACCTGCCGATCTTCAAACTCGGTCAGGTGGTCTGATGGTCGAGATGGCCGCGGGCGCGCCCGCCGGGGCGTTGCTGGGTTTGCTCGGACTGCTGGTAGGCAGTTTTCTCAACGTGGTGATCCACCGCCTGCCCCGGATGATGGAACGGCAGTGGGCGCGCGAGTGCGCCGAGCTGCAGGGCCACGACAGCGAGGCAGCCGAAGAGAAGGCCTACAACCTGCTCGTGCCCCGGTCCGCCTGTCCCCATTGCGGTCACACGATCCGCTGGCACGAAAACATTCCCGTGCTCAGCTACGCGCTGCTGCGCGGCCGCTGCAGCCAGTGCGGGCACGGCATCGGCATCCGTTATCCGCTGGTCGAACTCACGACCGGTGCGCTGTTCGCCTGGGTGGGGTGGCAGTGGGGGCTGGGTGTCACGGCGCTCGCCTGGTGCGGTTTCGCCGCGGCCCTGCTGGCGCTCGCCGGCATCGACTGGGACACCACCCTGCTGCCCGACGACATCACGCTGCCGCTGCTGTGGGCAGGCCTGGTGCTCTCGGCGGCCGGCCTCATGAGCGTGCCGTTGACCGATGCGGTGTGGGGCGCGGTCGCGGGCTACCTGTCGCTCTGGCTCATCTACTGGGTCTTCAAGCTGCTCACCGGCAAGGAGGGCATGGGCCATGGCGATTTCAAGCTGTTCGCCGCCCTGGGGGCCTGGTTCGGCTGGCAGGCCCTGGTGCCCATCATCCTGATGGCCTCGGTGCTGGGTGCCGTCGTTGGCATCGGCATCAAGCTGGTGGGCCGGCTGCGCGAAGGCGGCTACGTGCCCTTCGGCCCCTTCCTGGCGCTCGGCGGCATCACGGCCATGCTGTTCGGGCCGCGCGCCATCCTCGCGGCCGTGGGCCTGTGAAGCCGCCGCTTCCCTGGCGGCTCGGGCTCACCGGCGGCATCGGCAGCGGCAAGAGCACGGTCGCGGCGCGGCTGCAGGCGCGCGGCGCCGAGGTGGTCGACGCGGACGCCCTGTCCCGCCAGAGCACGGCCGCGGGCGGTGCAGCCATCGACGCGATTCGCGCGGCCTTCGGGGATGCCTTCATCGATGCCGAGGGCGCCTTGAACCGCGCGGCCATGCGCGAACGCGTGTTCAGCGATCCGTCGGCGCGGCAGCGCCTCGAAGCCATCGTGCACCCCATCGTGGCCGCGGGCATCGCGCAACAGGTGGCCCGAAGCCGGGCGCGCTGCGTGGTGTTCGACGTGCCGCTGCTGGTCGAATCGCCGCGCTGGCGGCCCCAGCTCGACCGTGTGCTGGTGGTGGACTGCAGCGAAAGCACCCAGTTGCGGCGCGTGCGTGCGCGCAGTGGCTGGGACGACGACACCATCCGGGCCGTGATCCACCAGCAGGCGTCTCGCGCGCGGCGCCTGGCCGCGGCCGATCTGGTGCTGTTCAACGATGCGGACGACCTCGACCGGCTGCATGCCGAAATCGACCGGCTGTCCTCGCGCTTCGGGCTATGATCGCCCAGCCACCGCTCTTGGGCCCCGCCCTGCGATCAAGCCCGTGATCCTGTACGAATACCCCTTCAACGAACGCATCCGCACCTACCTGCGGCTTGAGCAGCTGTTCAAGCGCCTGGCGCTGCTGGTGCCCCGCGAGCACGCGCTCGATCACCACTACGCCATCCAGACGCTGTTCGAGATCATGGACGTGGCTTCGCGGGCCGACATGAAGTCGGACGTGCTCAAGGACCTCGATCGCCACAAGCAGACCCTCAACGGCTACCGCGGCAACCCCGCGATCTCCGAACAGGCGCTCGACACGGTGATCGGCCAGCTCGATCACTGCTTCAACCAGATCGCCGAGAACGCCGGCAAGCCGGGGCACGCGCTCACCGAGAACGACTGGCTCATGGCCATCCGCAGCCGCATCGGCATCCCCGGTGGCACCTGCGAATTCGATCTGCCGGCCTACTTCCACTGGCAGCACCTGCCCGCCGCGCAGCGGCAGGCCGAGCTGGCCGCGTGGGCGCAATCGCTGGCCCCGCTGGCCGAAGCGCTGGTGCTGCTGCTCAAGATGATGCGCGACACCGGCACGCCGCAAAAGGTGGTGGCCGTGGGCGGCCAGTACCAGCAGAACCTGCCGCAGGGCCGCAGCTTCCAGCTGCTGCGCCTGCGCATCGATCCCACGCCCGGCCTGATCCCCGAGATCAGCGGCAACCGCCTGATGTTCTCGGTGCGTCTCATGCGCCTGGGCGAGGACCACCGCCTGCACCCTGCGGGCGAAGACGGCAGCTTCGAGCTGACCCTGTGCGCCTGAGGCCATGAGCAGCGCGCCCGAGGAACGCGTGGTCACCTGCCCCGCCTGTGGCGGCGACAGCGTCTACGCACCGCGCAACCGCTGGCGGCCCTTCTGCAGCGAACGCTGCAAGCAGCAGGACCTGGGGGCCTGGGCGAGCGGCTCGTACGCCATGCCCGAGCGCGAAGGCCAGAGCGATCCGGACTTCGAGAAAAGCTGAGCCGCCCGGCTCAGCGCGGCGCCGCGGCCTCTTCTTCGAGCCAGCGCAGCACCGGCACGGTGCCCGCCAGCACCGGCGCGCATTGCACCGGCAGCCGCTCCCAGCTGAACTGCTGGCCTTCGTGCATCTGGAGTTCCCCGCTCCATGCGTACACCTTGCAGAAGTGGAGCCGCACCAGCGCATGGGGGTAGTCGACCAGTTGCGTGCGCCAGGCGTGCGCGGGGCCGATGCACACCCCGATCTCTTCGATCAGTTCGCGCCGCAAGGCCTCTTCCACGCTCTCGCCGGCCTCGAGCTTGCCGCCCGGAAACTCCCAATAGCCCGCGTACACCTTGCCGGGAGGACGCGAGGTCAGCAGAAAACGGCCCTGGGCATCGATGAGCACGCCCACCGCCACTTCGGTCACGGGGCGCCCGGCCTGGTCGGCGGTGCGGCCGCCGTCGACCACCAGCACCTCGGCGCTCATACCACGGGGCCGTGCGAGCCCGCATAGTCGCGGGCAAACTGCTGCGCCACGCGGCCGCTGCGCGAGCCGCGCTCCAGCGCCCACACCAGCGCTTGCGGACGCGCCGCCTCGATGGCTGCCGGCGACACGCCGAACGATGAGAGCCATTGCGCCACGATGCTCAGGTACTCGTCCTGGCTGAAGGGATAGAAGCTGATCCAGAGCCCGAAGCGCTCGGACAGCGAGATCTTTTCCTCCACCACCTCGCCCGGGTGCACCTCGCCGTCAGCGGTGTGCGTGTAGCTGAGGTTCTCCTTCATGTACTCGGGCAGCAGGTGGCGCCGGTTGCTGGTGGCGTAGATCAGCACGTTGGCGCTCGAGGCCGACACCGAGCCGTCGAGGATGGACTTGAGCGCCTTGTAGCCGGGCTCGCCGTCCTCGAAGCTCAGGTCGTCGCAATAGACGATGAACTTCTCGGGACGCGCGGCAACGAGTTCCACGATGTCGGGCAGGTCCACGAGTTCGGCCTTGTCGACCTCGATCAGGCGCAGCCCGCGGTCGGCGAACGCGTTGAGGCAGGCCTTCACGAGCGAGGATTTGCCCGTGCCACGCGCGCCCGTGAGCAGCACGTTGTTGGCCGGCAGGCCCTGCACGAAATGCTCGGTGTTGCGCAGGATGCGCTCCTTCTGACCCTCGACCTCCTTGAGGTCCTCGAGCCGGATGGTGGCCACGTGGCGCACCGGCTCGAGCACACCGTGCCCATTGCTGCGCTTTCGGTAGCGGAAAGCGATCGAGGCGCCCCAGTCGGGCTCGCCCAGCGGCTGCGGCAGCACCGCCTCGATGCGGTCGATCAGCGCTTCGGCCCGCTGCAGCAGGCGCTCGAAAGACGGGTTCATGAACGGTAGTCCGCGTTGATGGTCACGTAGTCGTGGCTGAAGTCGCAGGTCCACACGGTCTCGCACGCCGAGCCGCGGCCCAGGCCGATGCGCACGGTGATCTCCGCGGGTTTCATCACGCGCTGGCCGTCTTCCTCGCGGTAGGCCGGGTGGCGGCCGCCCTGCGTGACCACGTGCACGTCGCCCAGCCACAGATCGATACCGCCCACGTCGAGGTCGTCGATGCCCGCATAGCCCACGGCCGCGAGGATGCGGCCCAGGTTGGGATCGCTCGCGAAGAACGCGGTCTTCACCAGCGGCGAGTGCGCGACCGCATACGCGGCCTTGAGGCATTCCTCGGCGTTGCGGCCGCCTTCGACGCGCACGGTGATGAACTTGGTCGCACCCTCACCGTCGCGCACGATCGCATGCGCCAGGCGCTGGGCCAGCGGCGTCAGCGCGGCCAGCAGGGCCTGGCCCTCGGCGCTGGCCAGGTCGGTCACCGGCGCATGGCCGGCGCGGCCGGTGGCGATCACCACAAAGGAGTCGTTGGTGCTGGTGTCGCCGTCCACGGTCACGCGGTTGAAGGACACATCGGCCAGCCGGCGCGCCAGCTCGTTCGCCACCGCCGGCGACACCGCGGCGTCGGTGGCAAGGAAGCCCAGCATGGTCGCCATGTTGGGGCGGATCATGCCCGCGCCCTTGGCAATGCCCGTGGCCTGCACAGCCTGGCCGCCCAGCGTGAAGCGCACGCTGGCTGCCTTGGGCACGGTGTCGGTGGTCATGATGCCCTGGGCCGCGGCCAGCCAGTGGGCGCCGCTGTCGTGCTGCGGCTGCGCCGCGTGCGTGAGCGCCGCGGGCAGGCCGCCGAGCAGGCGGTCCATGGGCAGCGGCTCCATGATCACGCCAGTGGAAAAGGGGAGCACCTGTTCGTGGTGCAGTTGCAGCGAACGCGCCAGCGCCACGCAGGTCTGGCGCGCGTTCGCCAGGCCGCTCTCGCCTGTGCCCGCGTTGGCATTGCCGGTGTTGATCACCAGGGCGCGAATGCCCTGCCCGCTCGCGAGGTGCTCTCGGCACACCTGCACCGGCGCAGCGGCGTAGCGGTTGCGCGTGAACACCGCGCCCACCGAGCAGCCCTCGTCGAGCAGGAACACCGTGAGGTCTTTGCGGTGGGCCTTGCGGATGCCGGCTTCGGCGATGCCGATGCGCACGCCCGCGATGGGCAACAGGTCGGCTTCAACCGGCACAGGAAGCTGGACGGGCATGGAGGTCTCCGAAGCGATGGGCGCCGACGCGGCGCCGCGGATTCAATCGAGCTTGCCGTGGCAGGCCTTGTACTTCTTGCCGCTGCCGCAGGGGCAGGGATCGTTGCGTCCGACGCGGGGCACGTCAGCGGCGCGCGCGCCACCGGCGGTGGTCTCGGCGTCGCCGGTTTCGGTGGGCGCGGTGTAGGTCACGTTGCTGATGGCCTCGGCACGCTCCTCGAGCTGCTCGGCCGCCTGCGAGATCTGCTCGGCCGACTGCACGCGCACGTTCATGAGGATGCGCGTGACGTCGTTCTTCACGGCGTCGAGCAACTGCCCGAACAGCAGGAAGGCCTCGCGCTTGTACTCCTGCTTGGGCTGCTTCTGCGCATAGCCGCGCAGGTGGATGCCCTGGCGCAGGTAGTCGAGCGCGGCCAGGTGTTCGCGCCACTGCGAGTCGATGGTCTGCAGCAGCACCACGCGCTCGAACGAGGTGAAGTTCTCTTCGCCCACGAGCGCCACCTTGGCGTCGAAGGCACTCTTGGCCGCGGCCAGCACGCGCTCGACGATGTCGTCGACCTCGATGGACTCGGCTTCCGACACCCACGAGGTCACCGGCGCGTCGATCGACCATTCCTCGCGCAGCGCCTTCTCGAGCGCGGGCAGGTCCCACTGCTCTTCCACGCTGCCCTCGGGGGCGAACTGGTGCACGAGATCGGTCACGGCGCCGTCGCGCAGCGAGTCGATCTGCGCGCGCAGGTCCTGCGCGTCGAGGATGTCGTTGCGCTGCTGGTAGATCACCTTGCGCTGGTCGTTGGCCACGTCGTCGTACTCGAGCAGCTGCTTGCGGATGTCGAAGTTGCGCGCCTCGACCTTGCGCTGCGCGCTCTCGATGCTGCGCGTGACGATGCCGGCCTCGATCGCCTCGCCCTCGGGCATCTTCAGGCGGTCCATGATGGCGCGCACGCGGTCGCCCGCGAAGATGCGCATCAGCGGGTCGTCGAGCGACAGGTAGAAGCGGCTCGAGCCCGGGTCGCCCTGGCGGCCCGAGCGGCCGCGCAGCTGGTTGTCGATGCGGCGGCTTTCGTGGCGCTCGGTCGCGATGATGCGCAGGCCGCCCAGACCCACCACCTTCTCGTGGTCGGCCTGCCACTGGGCGCGCAGCGCTTCGGCGCGCGCGGCCTTGGTGGCGTCGTCCAGCGAGGGGTCGGCGTTGACCGCATCGATCATCTTCTCGAGGTTGCCGCCGAGCACGATGTCGGTGCCGCGGCCCGCCATGTTGGTGGCGATGGTGATGGCGCCCGGACGGCCGGCCTGCACGATGATCTCGGCCTCGCGCGCATGCTGCTTGGCGTTGAGCACCTGGTGCGGCAGCTTGGCCGCGGTGAGCAACTGCGAGATGACCTCGGAGTTCTCGATCGACGAGGTGCCCACCAGCACCGGCTGGCCGCGCTCGTGGCATTCGCGGATGTCTTCGATCGCCGCGACGTATTTTTCCTTGGTGGTCTTGTAGACCCGGTCCAGCTGGTCGTTGCGCTTGCTCGGCCGGTTGGGCGGGATCACCACGGTCTCCAGGCCGTAGATCTCCTGGAATTCGTAGGCCTCGGTGTCGGCCGTGCCGGTCATGCCCGAGAGCTTGGTGTACAGGCGGAAGTAGTTCTGGAAGGTGATGGACGCCAGCGTCTGGTTCTCGGGCTGGATCGCCACGCCTTCCTTGGCTTCCACGGCCTGGTGCAGGCCGTCGCTCCAGCGGCGGCCCGCCATCAGGCGGCCGGTGAACTCGTCGACGATCACGATTTCGCCGCCCTGGTTCACATAGTGCTGGTCGCGGAAGTACAGGTGGTGCGCCTTGAGCGAGGTCACCAGGTGGTGCAGCAGCGTGATGTTGGCCGGGTCGTAGAGCGATGCGCCCTCGGGCAGCAGGCCGGCCTTGGCCAGCAGCTGCTCGGCGTGCTCGTGGCCCTGCTCGGTGAGGTGGATGTTGCGGGCCTTCTCGTCGAGCGTGAAGTCGCCGGCCTTGATCACGCCCTCGCCGGTGCGCGGATCGGCCTCGCCCTCCTGGCGCGTGAGGCGCGGCACGAGCTGGTTGATGGCCACGTACAGCGCGGTCTGGTCTTCGGCCTGACCGCTGATGATCAGCGGCGTGCGCGCTTCGTCGATCAGGATCGAGTCGACCTCGTCGACGATGGCGTAGTGCAGCGCGCGCTGCACGCGGTCGGCCGCCTCGTAGACCATGTTGTCGCGCAGGTAGTCGAAGCCGTATTCGTTGTTGGTGCCGTAGGTGATGTCGGCGCGGTAGGCGGCCTGCTTCTCCTCGCGCTGCATCTGCGGCAGGTTCACGCCCACCGAGAGGCCGAGGAAGTTGTAGAGGCGGCCCATCCACTGTGCGTCGCGGCTGGCGAGGTAATCGTTGACGGTCACCACGTGCACGCCCTTGCCGGCCAGTGCGTTCAGGTAGACCGGCAGCGTGGCGGTCAGCGTCTTGCCCTCGCCGGTGCGCATCTCGGCCACCTTGCCGTTGTGCAGGGCGATGCCGCCGATCATCTGCACGTCGAAGTGGCGCATCTTCATGACGCGCTTGCTGGCCTCGCGGACCACGGCGAAGGCCTCGGGCAGCAGGGCGTCGAGGGTCTCACCGCCCGCGACGCGCTGCTTGAACGCGTCGGTCATGCCGCGCAGTTCCTCGTCGCTCAGTTTCTCGAACTGCGGCTCCAGGGCATTGATGCGATCGACCGTCTTGCGGTACTGCTTGAGCAGGCGGTCGTTGCGGCTTC
>VFQP010001761.1_pt1 | contig 26931 bp, 22 predicted proteins | sample 3512351 | NCBI WGS metagenome assembly VFQP01 (sample SAMN10412372, study PRJNA504923) | tailings metagenome | isolation source: Relicate 1 Philex TSF1 revegetated site | place: Philippines: Tuba, Benguet | collected 2017-08-29
TCGGTCGACCCCATGGAGGTGCCGCCGTACTTGTGAACGATCAAGGCCATTGGAAGGGAGGGGAAAGCGCAGCGATCACCGCTGCCGGGTGCCCGGAGCCGGGCAAAACCCCGGGATTATACCGAGGGGGTATACGCCAACTGCGCACCCTCGCGGCACACCACACCCGCGGCCACCTTGAGCCGGATCGCGTGGCCGCGCGTGCGGCAGGCCTGCACCTGGTCGAGCAGTTCGGCCAGTTGCGCCGCGCTCGGCGCCACGCCGTGGGCCTGGCGCAGCCAGTGGCGCAAGGCGTTGGCCTGGCGCTCGCGCGAGAGCGCCTGCAATGCCGCGATGCGCGGCGGCGTGCCGGTGGCGGCGAGGTCGATCGCGGCGAGTTCGTCGAGCAGGCGCTGCGCTTGCGCGGCATGCGCGGCGCTGCGCGCGAGCGCCTCGCGGTAGCCCTCGAAGGCCTCGGCCCAGGCCGGGCTCAGGCGGTGGCGGATGCGGTTGCGCGTGAAGCGCAGGTCGGCGTTGCTCGGGTCGTCGACAAAAGCCTCGCCGCGCTCGATCAGCGCGTCACGCAGGGCCTGGCCGCGCAGGCCCAGCCAGGGCCGGCCGAAGCGCACACCTTCGCGCACGAAGGCCTCGGGCATGGCGGCCAGGCCCGGCAGGCCCGCGCCGCGCGAGAGCGCGAGCAGCACGGTCTCGGCCTGGTCGTCGAGGTGCTGGGCCAGCAGCACCCAGGCCGCGCCGGCCTCGCGTGCGAGCGCGGCAAGCGCGGCGTAGCGGGCGCCGCGCGCGGCGTCTTCGGGGCTCTGGCCCGGGGCCGCGCGCGCGTCCACGCGGCGCACATGGCAGGCCAGCCCCAGGCGCGCGCAGCGCTCGCGCACCTGCGCCTCGAAAGCGTCGGCCGCGGCTTGCAGGCCGTGGTGCACGTGCAGCGCGATCACGCGGCCCGGCCACAGGGCGTGGGCCGCGAGCAGCAAGGCGGTGGAGTCGGCGCCGCCGCTGAAGGCGACGGCCACCGGGCCCTCGGGCACGCCGTCAGGCCCCCAATGACGAAGGGCCCAGTCGGCAAGCGCCTGGGCCCCGGGCAACGCCGCTTCGGCGGCGTCAGCGCTTCTCGCGCGCTTCGGCCTTGGTGTCGGTGAAGCGGCCATAACCGTCGATGCGCGCGTAGCGGCGCTCCAGCAGTTCCTTCACCTTGAGGTCGGCCACCTGGCGGAACGCATCGCCCAGCGCGCGCTTGAGGAAGGCGGCCATCTGCTTGTGGTCGCGGTGCGCGCCACCCACGGGCTCGTTGACGATCTTGTCGACCAGGCCCAGGGCCTTGAGGCGGTGGGCGGTGATGCCCAGGGCCTCGGCCGCGTCGCTCGCGCGCTCGCTGGTCTTCCAGAGGATGGAGGCGCAGCCCTCGGGGCTGATCACCGAGTACACGGAGTACTGCAGCATCAGCACCTGGTCGGCCACGGCGATGGCCAGCGCGCCGCCCGAGCCGCCCTCGCCGATGATGGTGGAGATGATGGGCACCTCGAGCTGTGCCATCTCGAAGATGTTGCGGCCGATGGCCTCGGACTGGCCGCGCTCCTCGGCATCGATGCCGGGGTAGGCGCCGGGCGTGTCCACGAAAGTGAAGACCGGCAGCTTGAACTTCTCGGCCAGCTTCATGAGGCGCAGCGCCTTGCGGTAGCCCTCGGGCTTGGTCATGCCGAAGTTGCGCAGGCCGCGTTCCTTGGTGTCGCGGCCCTTCTGGTGGCCGATCACCATGCAGGGCTGGCCGTTGAAGCGCGCGAGGCCACCCACGATGGACAGGTCGTCGGCGAAATGGCGGTCGCCGTGCAGCTCGGTGAAGTGCGTGAAGATCTCGCGCACGTAATCGAGCGTGTAAGGCCGGTCGGCGTGGCGCGCGATCTTGGTGATCTGCCAGGGCGACAGGTTGCTGTAGATGTCTTTGGTGAGTTGCAGGCTCTTGGAAGCGAGCTTGTCGATCTCTTCGGAGATGTCGACCGCCGATTCGGTCTGCACGTAACGCAGTTCCTCGATCTTGGATTCGAGCTCGGCGATGGGCTGCTCGAAATCGAGAAAGTTCTTTTTGGCCATGTCAGGCTCCTACTCTGGTGACTCAATAGCTCACGGGGAGCGGATCGAGCGACCGCCAAATATACCAAGTGGCCACACTGCAATAAGGCGCCCACGATCCGGCGACCTCGCGGATCTCGCTGCGGCTCACAGGCTCGCCCGAGAAGTACGCGCGGCTGATGCCGTTCTGCAGGCCGATGTCGTCGAGTGGCAGCACGTTGGGCCGCATGAGGTGGAAGATGAGGAACATCTCGGCCGTCCAGCGGCCGATGCCGCGGATGGCCACGAGCTCGGCAATGATGGCCTCGTCGTCCATCGAAGGCCAGTCGTTGACGCGCACGCGCTTGTCGGCAAAGTGCAGCGCGAGGTCGACCAGGTACTCGACCTTGCGCGCCGACAGGCCGGCCGCGCGCATGTCGTCGACCTTGAGCTTGAGCACCTGGGCCGGCGTCATCTTGCGCGTGAGCGCGTCGAAGCGGTCCCACACCGACTGCGCGGCCTTCACCGAGATCTGCTGGCCCACGATGCTGCGCGCGAGCGTGACGAAGGCGTCGCCGCGCGACTGCAGGAACGCGCCCGGGTGCTGCGGAATGAGCTTCTTGAGCACGCGGTCGCGCTTGATCAGGTGGCGGCAGGCCTCGCCCCAGTACACGGGCGCGTCGGGGCCGAACTCGGGCAACTGGCTCGGCGTGGCCATCAGGCGCGTTCCCAGGTGGTGCCCGCGGGGCCGTCCTTGAGGACGATGCCCTGCTCGAGCAAGGCCTTGCGAATGCGGTCGGCCTCGGCGAAATCGCGCGCCTGCTTGGCGGCGGCGCGCGCAGCGATCTGCGCGGCAATGGCCGCTTCGTCGAGCGAGGCGCCCGCGCCACCGCCCTGCAGGTAGGCCGCGGGATCGGCCTGCAGCAGCCCCAGCACGCCGCCGAGCGCGCGCAGCAGGCCCGCGTGCTGCGCCTGCTTGCCGCGGTTGAGCTCGCTGGCGAGTTCGAACAGCACGCTCAGCGCGACCGGGGTGTTGAAGTCGTCGTCCATCGCGGCCTTGAAGCGCGCGGCGAACGGGTCGGTCCAGTCGATGGCGACCTCGGCCGCGGGCACGGCCGACAGCGCGGTGTAGAGCCGCTTGAGCGCGGCGCGCGCGTCGTCGAGGTGGGCGTCGCTGTGGTTGAGCGGGCTGCGGTAGTGGGCGCGCAGCATGAAGAAGCGCACCGTCTCGGCGTCGTACTTCTGCAGCACCTCGCGGATGGTGAAGAAGTTGCCCAGGCTCTTGGACATCTTCTCGTTGTCCACGTTGACGAAGCCGTTGTGCATCCACACGCGGGCCAGCGGCACGCCGTTGGCGCCCTCGCTCTGCGCGATCTCGTTCTCGTGGTGCGGGAACTGCAGGTCGGCGCCGCCGCCGTGGATGTCGAAGGTCTCGCCCAGCAGCGCGCAGGACATGGCCGAGCACTCGATGTGCCAGCCCGGGCGGCCGCGGCCATAGGGCGAGTCCCATTGCGCGTCGGCGGGCTCCTCGGGCTTGGCGGCCTTCCAGAGCACGAAGTCGAGCGGGTCTTCCTTGCCCTGTGCCACGGCCACGCGCTCGCCCGCGTGCAGCTCGTCCAGGCTCTTGCCCGAGAGCTTGCCGTAGCCGGCGAAGCGGCGCACCGCGTAGTTCACGTCGCCGTCGCCGCTGCGGTAGGCCAGGCCCTTGTCTTCGAGCGTGCGCACGATGTCGAGCATCTGCGGCACGTAGTCGGTGGCGCGCGGGTCGTGCGTGGGGCGCGCGATGCCGAGCGCGTCGAAGTCTTCGTACATCGCGGCGATCATGCGGTCGGTGAGCGCGCGCACGGTCTCGCCGTTGTGCAGCGCGCGGCGGATGATCTTGTCGTCGATGTCGGTGATGTTGCGCACGAAGGTCACGCGCAGGCCGCTCGCTTCGAGCCAGCGGCGCGCCACGTCGAACGCGATGTTGGAGCGCGCATGGCCCACGTGGCACAGGTCGTAGACCGTGATGCCGCAGACGTACATGCGCACGTGGCCGGGCTCGATGGGCGCAAAAGGCTCGAGCCGGCGCGTGAGGGTGTTGTGGATGTGCAGGGTCATCGCAAGGCGCAAGGCGGGTGCGGTGCCGGCCGCTTCCACCGCGCCCGCAAGCGCGGCGCCTCACGGGTCCGGCGCCCCGCAGGCACGGTCTGATGCGACCGGCCAGCCGGTACCCCTCAGATACAATGCGCGCCAGTATATCGACGCCCACCGCGCACAAGCGTGTGCGACCGGGCCTTTGGTCGGCCACCCCCTGAACGCCGGCCCGCCCCAGCCGACGAGGTTCCATGTACCACCGAGCGTCACCGCCGGACCGCGGCGCACCGATGTCCCGTTGTCTGCCCCTCCCCCGTCTGATCGCCATCGGGCTGCTCGCCGTGAGCGCGCACGCGTTCGCGCAATCCACCTTCACGCCCACCGTCACGCCCTACGACGAGGTGTCGCGCCTCACGCGCGCCGGCCAGTACGAGCAGGCGATCGAACGCGCACAGCGCTACCTGCAGACCAACGCGCGCGACCCGCAGATGCGCTTCCTGGTGGGCGTGGCGCAGAACCAGAAGGGCGACGTGGCCGCGGCACAGGAAACCTACGCGCAGCTCACGCAGGAATTCCCCGAACTGCCCGAGCCCTACAACAACCTTGCCGTGATCCACGCCGCCGCGGGCCGCTACGACGAAGCGCGCACCGCGCTCGAAGGTGCGATCCGCGCCAACCCGCAGTACGCGGTGGCGCACGAGAACCTGGGCGACGTGTACGCGCGGCTCGCGCAGCGCGCGTGGCAGCGTGCGCAACAGATCGATGCCGGGAACCGCCGGCTCGAACCCAAGCTCAAGGCCGTGCAGGGCATCTTCGACATGCCCGCCAACCCAAACCGCTGAGGACTTCGCCCATGACCTTCTCCCGCCGCGCGCTGCTCGCGCTCCTGGCCGCATTCACCCTCTCGGGCGCCGCGCACGCGCAAGGCGCCAACGCCAAGCCGCGCGTGAAGCTCAGCACCTCGCTGGGCGACATCGTGGTCGAGCTCGACGCCGCCAAGGCGCCCAAGACGGTCGAGAACTTCCTGCAGTACGTCGAAGAGAAGCACTACGACGGCACCGTGTTCCACCGCGTCATCGGCAACTTCATGATCCAGGGCGGCGGCTTCACCGCCGACATGCAGCAAAAGCCCACGCGCGCGCCGGTGCCGCTCGAAGCGGGCAACGGCCTCAAGAACGACCGCGGCACCATCGCCATGGCCCGCACCTCGAACCCGAACTCGGCCACCTCGCAGTTCTTCATCAACGTCGTCGACAACGCCGGCCTGAACGCGCCCTCGCCCGATGGCTACGGCTACACCGTCTTCGGCAAGGTCGTCGCGGGCATGGACGTGGTCGACAAGATCCGCGCCGTGCCCACCGGCAACCGCGGCATGCACCAGAACGTGCCCGCCACCCCCGTCACCATCAACAAAGCCAGCCTGGAGAAATGAACATGGCCAACCCCCAAGTGGAACTGCACATCGCCGGCATGGGCGTGATCACGCTCGAACTCGACGCGGTGAAAGCCCCCAAGTCCACCGCCAACTTCCTGGCCTACGTGAACAAGGGCCACTACAACAACACGATCTTCCACCGCGTGATCCCCGGCTTCATGATCCAGGGCGGCGGCTTCGAGCCGGGCATGAACCAGAAGCCCACCGACAAGCCGATCGAGAACGAAGCCAACAACGGCCTCAAGAACGAGGTCTACACCGTGGCCATGGCGCGCACCAACGACCCGCACTCGGCCACCGCGCAGTTCTTCATCAACGTCACCAACAACGGCTTCCTCAACCACACCGCACCGAGCGCGCAGGGCTGGGGCTATGCGGTGTTCGGCAAGGTGGTCTCGGGCAGCGAGATCGTCAAGCAGATCGAAGGCGTGGCCACGGGCCGCAAGGGCTTCCACGACGACGTGCCCAAGGCCGACGTGGTGATCGAGAAAGCGGTCGCCCTCTGATCGCACCCATGGGTGAGCGCACCGACGAGCTCGTTGCGCCGTCCACCTGGCGCACGGTCGACCTCATCTCCGACCTGCACCTGCAAGCGTCCGAGCCGGCCACGCAGCGCGCGTGGCTCGCCTACCTCGACGCCGCGCCCGCGCCCGACGCGCTCTTCATCCTCGGCGACCTGTTCGAGGTCTGGGTGGGCGACGACGTGCTGGACCACGCCGACACGCCCGAGCGCGCCTTCGTGCGCGACTGCGTGGCCGCGCTGCACCGCTTCTCGCAGCGCGCGGCGCTGTTCTTCATGGCCGGCAACCGCGACTTCCTGCTCGGCACGCAGGCGCTCGCGGCCAGCGGCATGCGCGGCCTGGCCGACCCCACGGTGCTGGCCTTCGGCGGCCAGCGCTGGCTGCTCAGCCACGGCGACGCGCTGTGCCTGGCCGACACCGACTACCTCGCGTTCCGCGCGCAGGTGCGCGGCGAGGCCTGGCAGACGGCCTTTCTCGCGCGGCCCCTGGCCGCGCGCGAGACCATCGCGGCCGACCTGCGCGCGCGCAGCGAGGCGCGCAAGCGCGAACTGGGCCACGACCCCGGCCTGTGGGCCGACGTGGACGCCGCCGCCGCGCGGCAGGCGCTGCGCGCGGCCAACGCCGGCACGCTGATCCACGGCCACACGCACCGCCCCGCCGAGCACGCGCTGGGCGGCGGCCTGCGCCGCCTGGTGCTCAGCGACTGGGACTTGCAGGCCAGCCCGCCGCGTGCCGAGGTGTTGCGCCTGACGGCCGCGGGCGCGCAGCGGGTGGCGCTGTGAGCTGGTGGTCGTCGCTGCGGCGGCGCTGGCGCCGCCCCACCCCGGTGCCCGACGCGCTGTGGGCGCACACGCTGCAGCAGCTGCCGTTCCTGCGGGCGCTGTCGACGCCCGAGCGGAACACGCTGCGCGGGCTGTGCGCGCACTTCCTGGCCGAGAAGGAATTCACCGGCGCCAATGGCCTGCAACTCACCGACGCCATGGCGCTGTCGATCGCGGCCCAGGCCTGCCGGCCGCTGCTGCACATGCACGGCCCCGACGGCCGCGCCGTGCGCCAGAGCGCCGACCGGCTCGACTGGTACGGCGACTTCGTGGGCATCGTGGTGCAACCGGGCGCGGTGCTCGCGCGGCGCGAGGTGCGCGACCCCGTGGGCGTGGTGCACCAGTACACCGAGGCCCTGGCCGGCGAGGCCATGGACGGCGGCCCGCTGATGCTGAGCTGGGAAGACGTGGCCAGCGCGGGCGAGCGCGCGGCCATCGGCCACAACGTGGTGATCCACGAGTTCGTGCACAAGATGGACATGCGCGAGCTGAGCCCGGGCGAAGAGCCGCAGGGCGCGCCCGTGCTGCCCGACGGCTTCCTGGGCCTGAACGACCGCCGCGCCGCGGCCGCGCACTGGCAGCGCGTGATGGGCGAGGCCTACGCGGGCTTTCGCGAGGCCGTGGCCATGGCCGAGCGCTTCGGGGGCGAGCCCCCGTGGCTCGACGCCTACGCGGCCAGCAACGCGGCCGAGTTCTTCGCCGTGACCTGCGAGGCCTACTTCGTGAACCGCGAGCGCTTCGCGCAGGACTTCGCGGCGCTGATGCCGCTCTACGACGGCTTCTTCAACGCGGCGAAGGCGGGCTGATCAGCGCTTGAGCAGCGCCTTGAGCACCGCCTGCAGGCGGCGCGCGGCGCGCTCGTCGTGCGCACCCGCGAACACGCGCGCCACGTCTTGCGCCCAGGTGTCGGCCGGTGCGGCCTCGTGGCGGCGGGTGAGCAGCTGCAGCTGCAGCAGGCGGCGCTCGCTCAGTTGCTCGGCGGGCGTGGGCACCTCGGCCGCGATCTCCAGGCGCAGCAGCGCATCGCCGGCATCGGCCGCGGGCTTGGCCAGCGCCGCGCCCCAGGCGTTGCGCTGCGCCGCGCCCACGCGCGGGCCCAGGGCCTGGGCCGCGGGCAGTTGTTCGGCGTCGCGCGCGCGCCAGGCGTCCACGAGCTGCGTGAGCACCTCGCCATGCGCCTGTTCGGCCAGGCGTTTGAGGCTCGCCTGCGCGGCGTCCAGGGCCTGGCGCTGCGCGCGGAACGCGGCGTCACCCAGGCGCGGGCCGCGCGGCGCGCGGTCGTCGCGGCCACCGAAGCCACGGTCGCCGAAGCCGCGGTCGTCGCGGCCGAAGCGGTTGCCTTCGCGCGGGCCGCGCGCATCGCCACGGCCCGCGGGCTTGCCGTCGCGGCGGGCGTCGCGGCCGGCCGGGGCCGCTTCGGCGCGCTTCTGGCCCGGGCGGTCGTCACCGCGCATGGCCACGAGCTTGCGCGGCGCGGCCTGCGGGGCCGGGGCGGCGGCGCCCTCGCTCGCGCCCGCACCCTCGCCTTCGCCTTCGCCCGCCAGCGTCGCCGGTGCGGGGGCTGCGGCCGGGGCGGCAGCCGGTGCGGCCTGGGTGGCCGCTTCGAGCGCGGCCATGGCGGCGCGGATGCGCGCGGCGTCGCCCGACTGGCTCGCCGCTTCGAGTTCGCGCGCGGCGTCGAGCACGCGCTGGTCGTGTTCGCTCAGGGCCTGGCCGTGCTGCTGGCGTTCCTGGGTCTTGCGCTCGAAGGCGCTGTCGATGGGGGCGCGGAAGGCCTCCCAGAGCTTCTGTTCCTGTTTGCGGTCGAGCGGCACCGCGTGCGCTTCGGCCTGCCAGCGCTGCTGCAGCGCCTTGACCGCGTCGATGCGCAGCGGACGGGCTTCGGCGAGCGCCGTGGCTTCTTCGATCAGCGCCTTGCGGCGCGCGGTGCTCTCGGCCTGCGCGGCCTCCAGGCGTGCGTGGGCCTGGTGCATCGCGTCTTTCCACTGCGGCTGGATCTCGGCAAAGGCCTTTTCGCTCAGGTGGCCGGCCTGACGCCAGCGCTCGGAAAAGGCGTGCAGTTCGCGCAGCTGGGCCTTCCAGTCGCTGCTCTCGGCATGGGCCTGGGTCCAGGCCTTGAGCTCGTCGATGATGGCCATGCGCTGGGCGCGCGTGGCGTCGGCCTGCTGGCGCACCTGCGTGAGCCAGACCTCGACCAGCTTGTGGGCCTCGGTGCAGGCCTCGTCGAAGCGCTTCCACAGCGCGTGGTTGGGCGCGCCGCCCTGGTCGGTGGTTTTCCACTGCTCGCGCAGCTGGCGCAGGGTTTCCTGCAGCTTGCGCCCGCCCAGGCGCTGGCCCTCGGGCGCCTTGGTGAGCGCCTCGGCCTTGGCCACGAGTTCCTCGCGCAGCTGGTCGGCGCGCCAGCGCTGCCAGCCTTCGAGTTCGCCGGCCTGGGCCAGCGCGGCCTGCGCGCGCGCGTCGAGCGCAGGCGCGATCAGGCGACCGTGTTTCTTGAGCTGCTGACGCACCTCGTTGGCGACCTTGGGCGTGGCCTTGCCGTGGCCCTGGGCCAGCTCGGCTTCGAGCGCGACCACCGCGGCCTCGAGCTCGGCGTTGGCGCGTTCGCGGCGCTCGGTCTGGGCCTGGCCGTCGGCGGCCGCGGCGGCTTCGGCGGCGGCCGCGGGTTCACCGCGCGCCACGCGCAGCTCGTCGGCCCACACGGGCACGGCGGGCAGCGGCGCCTGTGGGTCGGCGTCGGCCGCCACGGCCTGCGCGAGCGCGGCCGAGAAGGCTTCCCACACCAGTTGCAGCTGCTGGCGCGAGGCGTCGAGCATGGGCGGGAACTTGGGCTCTACGCTGGCCCATTGCGGGTCCTGCGTGAGGCCGTCGACCTGCTGCTGCCACTGCGCCACGTCGTTGCGCAGCGCGTCGGCGGCCTGCTGCGCTTCACGCCAGGGCTTGGTGGACAGGACCTCGATGCGCTGCGCGATCAGCACCGCGGCCTCGCGCTCGACCTGCACCGCGTGCTGCAGGTCTTCGATCGACTTGATGCGCTCGGCCAGTTGCTGGCGCAGCGTGGCCAGCGGCTCGCGCGACAGCGGGGCGCCGGCGCGCGCGGCGTCGCGCTGCCAGGCCAGGGCATCGGCGAGGTTCAGGCGCGACGCGCCGAGCAGGGCCTCGGCCTTGGCGCTCCATTCGGTGGCGGCCTGCTCCTGCGCCTTCTGGCGTTTGAGCTCGTCGAGCTTTTCCTTCAGGGGCTTGGCCGCGCCGCGGTCGCGCTGGCTCAGCTCCTTGAACACTTCCTGCATCTGCTCGGCCGTGGGCGCCTGGGCGAGCCAGTCGCGCAGGCGCGCGCTGCGATCGCCCGAGGTGGCGGCCGAAAAAACGCCGCCGGTGAGGGCGTCCAGCGGATGGGCGTTGGCGGGCTTGGGGGAGGTGGGCGTGTTCACGGCGGGTTCGGTGACGGGCTTCTGGCGCAGGGAAAACAGCGACATGTGGAGGGGCAGAGGCGGTCGGGGCGACCGGGGCGCGCGGACGGGGCCGCGCGCGGGAAAACGCGTATTGTCGCCGCAGCGGTGCGGCGGCGTGAAGGCGGGGATCGCGTCGCCTGGTGCGGCGCCCGGTGCAGCGATCAGCGCGGCGCGAGCTGCAGCTCGGCGCGCGCCGAGGGCAGCTGGGGGCGCGTGGTGGTTTCCGTGGCCTCCGAGGCCTTGACCGGGCCCAGGCGCGGCGCGCCCAGGAACACGCGGTCTTCGCCCAGCTTCAGGCCGAGCAGGAAGTCCTTCACCGCCACCGCGCGCGCCACCGCGAGATCGCGCATGGCGTCGTCGCCGGGCACCTGCGAGGCGGCGAGCAGCGCGGCCATTTCCGCGGGCGGGATGTCCTTGGCCAGGCCGATGGCGTTGCGTGGCTTGGGGATGTCGGCGCGGCGGTAGACCTCGCGCAGCAGCTCGTCGCGCTCGGCCGCGACGATCTCGGGCTCCGCCGGCACCTCGGCGCCGGCGCGCGCCAGGCGACGCCGCTTCTCGGCGCGCAGCAGGCTGTCCAGGCGCGCGCGCTGCCAGCCCTCGCGCTCGGACGCCAGCTCGGCATGGCCGTGGATGGTCAGGCGCAGCGCGGGCCGGTTCTGCAGGGCCCGGGCCACGGCCTCGAGCTGTCGCCGGTCGTTGTCGTCGAGCGTGGCGCGGCCGGGCTCGAAGTCGATCTGGCTGGCGTCGGCACCGCCGCCGGCGAAGGCGTTGGCGATGAGCGAGAACGGCGCCGTGATGGCCTTGCCGATCAGGTTCACGATCACGCGCACGATGACCGGCCCGAGGCGGAACTGCGGGTCGTTGAGCGAGCCGCTGATGGGCAGGTTGATGTCGATCACGCCGTCGCGGTCGGCCAGCAGGGCCACCGCGAGCTTGACCGGCAGATTGGCGCTGCTGTTGGGATCGCGTTCGCCGAAGCTCAATTGATTGAGCACGATCTGGTTGCTCGCATCGAGCTGGCCGTCGGGCTGGATGCGGTAGCGCACGTCCATGCTCAGCTTGCCGCGCTCGATGCCGTAGCCGGCGTACTTGGCGCTGTAGGGCGACAGCGGCGAGAGCTCGAGGTCGCGCACCAGGCCGCGCACGTCCATGGCGAGCGGTTGGGCCAGCGGGTTGATCTGGCCGCTCACGTCCAGCGTGGCCGTGCCCTCGGCGCGGCCCTTGAGCGACAGCTCGGCCAGCGCCAACGGCTGGCCGGGCGCGGGCGGGCGGTTGCTGAAGGCGCTCAGGGAGCCGGTCACCTCGCTCAGGTTGGCGGTGTAGTTGGGCCGCACGAAGCGGTCGGAGAAGCGCACGCGGCCATTGACCAGGCTGATCGGGCCGACGCGGATGTCGGGCGTGGGGCCCGAGGGTGCGGTCGCGGTCGCAGGGGCAGCCGTTGCAGGGGCCGCCGGTGCGGCGGCCGGGGGCGTGGCGGCCGATGGCGCCTCGGGCGGGGGCTTGAGCAGGCCTTGCAGGTTGATGCGCCCCTGCTCGTCGATCAGCACGCGCGCGAAGTAGTCGCTGAGCACCGTTTCGGCGACCTGCACCGAGGCGGCCTGGCCGGGCGCGCTGCGCACGCGCAGGCCGCGCACCTGCAGACTCTTCCAGGCAAGCAATTCTTCGTTGGGGTTCAGCGATTGGGCGCGCAGGTCTTCGAGCGCGGCCTCCACCGCGAGCTCGACCGTGGCGCCCGCCTCCGCCAGGCCCACGGCCACGTCACCGCGCAGGCTGGCGTCGGCGCGCAGCAGCTCGAAGTTCACGCGGTCGGCCAGGTAGGGCATGAAGGCGTGCAGCGGCAGCCGCTCCACCTGCGCGCGGCCCCGCGCGCCCGCGCCCACGCCCTGGCCTGGCAGTTGCAACTGGCCGTCGAAGGCAATGCGCCCGCCCTCGGCGGCGCGGCGGCCGCGGTCGCCGCGATCGAGCTGCAGCCGCAGGCTGATCGGCGCCGGCGGCGCGCGCACGGCCATCGGCTCGAGGTTCTGCAGGCGCAGCGACAGGGCCTGCACCGCGAGCGCCACCGGCTGCGGCGTGCTCTGGTCGCTGAAGCGCAGGCGGCCGTCCTGCAGCTGGACCTCCTTGAGCAGCACGCGCCAGGGGTCGGGCGCGGGCGCCGCGGGGGCGGCGGGCCGGGCGGCATCGGCCGAACGGGCGTCGGGCGTGGCGGCATCGCCGCGCAGCCAGTCCTGGGCCATCCAGCGGCCATCGGCGCGGCGCAGCACGTCGAGATCGGGTGCCTGCACGGCGATCTGCGCCACCTCGGCGCGCCGCGCAAGCAGATCGACCTGCGCGCCCGCGACCGTGAGGCCCTGCAGCCGCGCGAGCGGCGCGCGCGCCGGGCCCAGGCGCAGGTCGGCCAGTTGCAGACGGGTGGCGTCGAGCCGCAGGGCACCCGCGTCGGCGCCGGACGCCGCCCGCCAGTCGAGCGCGAACTCGCCCTGCAGGCGGCCGTCGAGCGCGGGCACCAGCTGCTGCGCGAGGTAGGGGCTGGCCACCGACAGGGGCAGCTCGCCCAACGTCAGGCGGGCCTGGGCCGCGCGGTCGGTGGCGCTGCCGCGCAGGCTCAGCGGGGTGTCGGCGAGCCGGGCGTCCAGTTCGACGGGGGCCGCTTGCTGCACCGGCCAGGCCAGGCCCGTGGCCTTCAGGCGCAGATCGGTCAGCGCCAGGTCGGCCGCGGGCTTCACGGCCGCGTCGCGCCAGCGCACGGTTGCGCCGTCGATGCTGAACGCGTCGACCACCACCTGCCAGGCCGGCCGGGCGCCGGCGGGCGCGCCGGACGCCGACGCCGCGGCCGGCCGCGGCGCCCCGCGCTGACCGGCCTCGGCCAGGCGCAGCAGGTTGATGCGCCCCTGCGCATCGCGCGACACGTCGAGCGAGGGCCCCTGCCAGGCGATGCGGGCGATCTCCACGCGTTGGCGCAGCGGCTCGGCGCGGCGCAGGTCCAGGTCGAGCTGCTGCCAGCCCAGCACGGGCTGGCCGGCCTCGGCCCAGCGCACGTCCGACAGGCCGATCTGCCCGGCGAGCACCAGGCTTGGCTCGGCGTGCGACTCGAAGTCCAGGGTGAGGTCCAGGCTCAGCCGCGCGGCGGTGGGTTGCACCGGCAGCGAGCGCGGCCAGTAAGCCAGGTAGGGCTGCACGTCGAGCCCGGGCACCTGCAGCCGCACGCGCGTGCGGTGGTCGTCGGCAAAGGGCGTGGTGCTGGCGCGGCTGTCGAAGGCGCTGCCGTTGAGCGTGAAGGCCAGCCGCGGCTCGGTCACCACGTTGCGGCGCGAGCCGAGGTTGCTCAGGAACGGCACCGCGAGGTGCAGGCCTTCGAGCTGGTGGGTCACGCCGACCGGGGTGTCGACCCAGTCGAGCGCGCCATCGACCAGCTCGATGTTGAACACCGCGAAGCGCGGCAGGGGCTCGGGCGGGGCGTCGCCGGGCCGCTCCGGCCCGCGCAGGCGCTGAATCACGTCGTCCACATCGAGCCGGCCCTCGCCCAGGTGCCGCAGGTGCAGGCGGGGCGCTTCGAGCCGCAGTGCATCCACCACCGGCGCGAGGCGCAGCAGCGACTGCAGCTCCAGATCGACGAACAGGCGCTTGAACTCGAACTGCGGGCCCACATCGGCCGGATCGCCCGCGGCGCGCGCCACCCGCAGGCCCTCGAGCGCCAGGCTCAGCGACCAGGGCCGCAGGTCGACCCGATCGAGGGTGAGCGTGCGCCCCAGCAGCGCACTGCCCTGCTTCTCGATCTGCCACTTCAACAGCGGCGGCAACGCCAGCCAGAGCAGCCCCCACAACAACAGCAGCGAGGCGAGCGCCCAGGCCAGGCGGCGGGCCCAACGGCGGGCGGCAGAACGGGAAGCGGGATTCAAGGACAGGTCGGCGGCCATGGCGCGCAGTGTCGCGCAAGCCGTCACCGCCCGGCATGACGGCCCCAGAAACAGAAACCCCGGCAGGGGGCACCTGCCGGGGCAGACGGCGGGCAACAAGGCACTTGCCGTCGGTTTTGGCGGTGGGAGGGTATGGGTCCCGCCAGCCTGGAAGCAAGAGATTGCTCCCGATGGGGGCCGACTTGCGGTTCGCCGCGCTGTCGGCAGATGCCGGACTTCAAGACCGGCAGGCGAAGACTACGCCGGCTCGGGCCGCGGTTCAAGGCACGGTCGTCGATCCGTCATGGAACTTTTCAATCGCTCAGGTTTCGCCCATTTTGTTGCGGTGGATGGGCGTTTCGCGACCCGAAAGGCGGGCACGAACCGACAAGCGGTCATCACGGCGTCATGTGGCGCAAGCCCGCGTCGCCATTGGGCCTGCGAGCGCAAAGATGACAAAACACACGCAGGCCGGCGATCGCAAATGACAAATTGTTCTTTTGATCAAGGTTCAAAACATTGACTTGTTATTAACCCCTCCCTACCATCCGCCGACTTTTGCCCACGCGAGGGTAAACCCCCAACGCTGCCCGCAAGGGCTAACTCGACGCTTTGCCCCATGAAGCGTTCGATGGCGACCCCAACGACCGGTCGGCGGTGCCTGTGCGCCGCTGCCCGACCAGCAAGGAGCGATCCATGAGGACCAACTCGCAGACGCCGCAGAAGAGCACGCCCAGTGCCCTGGCAACGTCCCTGAAACACGCCGCGTCCGACGTGTACCAGGGTTTCCTGCACACCACCCAGAACGGCCTGGCCCTGCTCGGCACGGTCGCCGCGGTCACGCTGCTCGTGTTCGGCATGCGCGCCGACCTGCGCGCCAGCGCCGAGGAGCGGCTGCTGAGCTGGCTGCTGCAGCGCCAGGAGGCGCAGCAGGTGGTCGAGCGCGACGTCGAGGTCGAACCGACCGCGATCGAACGCGTCACCGCCACCAGCCTGCGCGACCTGACCGAGCAGCAGGCCAAGGTGACCCAGTGGCTCAGCCGCAAGTACCGCGTGGCTCCCGAGCCACTCGCGGCGCTCGTGACCGAGGCCTACAACATCGGCGAGCGCGCGCGCATCGACCCGACGCTGCTGCTGGCCGTGATGGCCATCGAGTCGCGCTTCAATCCCTTCGCGCAGAGCCCCGTGGGCGCCCAGGGCCTGATGCAGGTGCTCACGCGGGTGCACACCGACAAATACGAAGACTTCGGCGGCGAGCTCGCGGCCTTCGACCCGCTGTCCAACCTGCGCGTGGGCGCCAAGGTGCTCGAAGACGCCGTCAAGCGCGCCGGCTCGGTGGAAGGCGGTCTGCGCCTCTACGTGGGCGCGGTCAGCAGCGACGGCGGCTGGTACATCGACCGCGTGATGGCCGAGCACCTGCGCATCAAGAGCGTGGCCATGGGCAAGCCCGTGCAGCGCTACGTGCCGCCGGCGCGCGCCATTCCCGTCAACGCCCCGGCCCCGTCGGTCGAGGTCGAGGCCGAGGTGCGCCCTGCGCCGCACACGGCCCTGCCGTCCTGATGCCCCTGGCGGGCATCGGTGCTCGGCTAAACTACGCGCCGGTACGCGACTGGCGATAGGCCACCACCCGCGCGAGCGGGTCGGCGGCTGACGTGGACCCCCGGAACGGCCAACGGCCACCCTCTCCGGGACAACCACTGGGAAGCGTGCTGCCCGCGCCGCAAGGCCGGGCGTTCCGCCGTTCGCCTGGGCAGCCCTTGTCACCGCGCAAGGTTCCACTCTCACAGGACTGCCATGTACGACCGCCGCATCCTCATCGAACAGACCGACCCCGAGCTGTTTGCCGCCATCCAGGCCGAAAACGCGCGCCAGGAACACCACATCGAGCTCATCGCGAGCGAGAACTACGCGAGCCCGGCCGTCATGGCCGCGCAGGGCACCCAGCTCACCAACAAGTACGCCGAAGGCTACCCGGGCAAGCGCTACTACGGCGGTTGTGAACACGTGGACGTGGCCGAGCAGCTCGCGATCGACCGCGTGAAGCAGCTCTTCGGCGCCGACGCCGCCAACGTGCAGGCCCACTGCGGCGCGTCCGCCAACGAGGCCGTGTTCCTGGCCTTCCTCAAGCCCGGCGACACCATCATGGGCATGAGCCTGGCCGAAGGCGGCCACCTCACGCACGGCATGCCGCTGAACATGTCGGGCAAGTGGTTCAACGTGGTGTCCTACGGCCTCAACGACAAGGAAGAGATCGACTACGACGCCATGGAGCGCAAGGCCCACGAGGCCAAGCCCAAGCTCATCGTGGCCGGCGCCTCGGCCTACAGCCTGCGCATCGACTTCGCGCGTTTTGCCAAGGTCGCCAAGGACGTGGGCGCGATCTTCATGGTCGACATGGCGCACTACGCCGGCCTGATCGCCGCCGGCGTGTACCCCAACCCCGTGCCGCACGCCGACGTGGTGACCTCCACCACCCACAAGAGCCTGCGCGGCCCGCGCGGCGGCATCATCCTGATGAAGGCCGAGCACGAGAAGGCCATCAACAGCGCCATCTTCCCGGGCCTGCAGGGCGGCCCGCTCATGCATGTGATCGCCGCCAAGGCCGTGGCCTTCAAGGAAGCGCTCGCGCCCGAGTTCAAGGCCTACCAGCAGCAGGTGGTGAAGAACGCGCAGATCGTGGCCGAGACGCTCACGCAGCGCGGCCTGCGCATCGTGAGCGGCCGCACCGAGAGCCACGTGATGCTGGTCGACCTGCGCGCCAAGGGCATCACCGGCAAAGAGGCCGAGGCCGTGCTGGGCCAGGCCCACATGACCATCAACAAGAACGCGATCCCCAACGACCCCGAGAAGCCCATGGTCACGAGCGGCGTGCGCATCGGCACGCCGGCCATGACCACGCGCGGCTTCAAGGACGAAGAGGCCCGCCTGACCGCCAACCTCGTGGCCGACGTGCTCGACAACCCGCGCGATCCGGCCAACATCGAGGCCGTGCGCGCCAAGGTCAACGCGCTGACCGCGCGCTTCCCGGTCTACCGCTGACCCTCGATGAAGTGCCCCTTCTGCGGCCACCTCGAGACGCAGGTCGTCGAGACCCGCGTGTCCGAAGAGGCGGATTTCATCCGCCGCCGCCGCCGTTGCGGGCACTGCGACAAGCGCTTCACCACCTACGAACGGCCCGAGGTCAGCTTCCCGGCGGTGGTGAAGAAGGACGGCCGCCGCGTCGACTACGTGCCGGGCAAGCTGCGCGCCTCGTTCGCGCTGGCGCTGCGCAAGCGCCCGGTGAGCACCGAGCAGGTCGATGCGGCCATCGAACGCATCGAAGAAAAGCTGCTCAACCTGGGCGCGCGCGAGGTGCCGGCCAACCGCATCGGCGAGATGGTGATGCGCGAACTCAAGAAGCTCGACAAGGTGGCCTATGTGCGCTTTGCGAGCGTCTACCGCAGCTTCGAGGACATCGACGAGTTCCGCGCGCTGGTCGATGAAGTCAAGCGCTGAACGCGGGCCATGAACGACGAGGCCCTGCTGCAGCGCGCCCTCGACCTGGCACACGGCGCGCTCGCCCTGAGCAACCCCAACCCCCGCGTGGGCTGCGTGCTGGCGCGCGCCGACGGCACGGTGATCGGCGAAGGCCACACCCAGCGCGCGGGCGAGGCCCATGCCGAGGTGATGGCCTTGCGCCAGGCGCGCGACAACGGCCACGACCTGCGCGGGAGCACCGCGTTCGTCACGCTCGAACCCTGTTCGCACCACGGCCGCACACCGCCCTGCTGCGACGCGCTCGTGGCCGCGGGCGTGGCGCGCGTGGTGGTCGCCACCACCGACCCCAATCCCCAGGTTGCCGGCAATGGCCTGCGCCGCCTGCGCGAAGCGGGCGTGCAGGTGGACCTGCTGCCGCCCGGGCACCCGCTGAGCCTGGGCTCGCGCCGCCTCAACATCGGCTTTTTCAGCCGCATGCTGCGCCAGCGCCCCTGGGTGCGACTGAAGATCGCCGCCTCGCTCGACGGCATCACCGCCCTGCCCGATGGCCAGAGCCAGTGGATCACGGGCGAAGCCGCGCGCCACGACGGCCACCACTGGCGCGCGCGCGCCTGCGCCGTGCTCACGGGCGCGGGCACGGTGCTCGAAGACAATCCGCGGCTCGATGCGCGTGTGCCCGGCCTGGTGCGCCAGCCGCACCTGGTGGTGATCGACAGCCGGCTCGACACGCCCACCGAGGCCCGGTTGTTCGAGCCACCGGCCGAGCCGGGCCGGCGTGCCGTCTGGCTTTACCACGCGGGCGCGGCGCCCGAGCGCGTGGCCGCCCTGCAGGCCCGGGGCGCACAGACCACGGCGCTCGCCGGCGCCGGCGGCAAGGTCGATCTGGCCGCCGTGTTCGCCGACCTCGCGCGCCGCGAGGTCAACGAAGTGCACGTGGAAGCGGGCGCCAAGCTCAATGCCTCGTTGCTGCGCGAAGGCCAGGTCGACGAGCTGCTCGTGTACCTCGCGCCCGCGCTGCTCGGCCAGGGCGCGGGCATCGCGCCCTTCGGCCCGCTGCACAGCCTGGACCAGCGCGTGGCCCTGCAATGGCAGGCGCTGCAGCCCATCGGCGACGACCTTCGCGTCACGGCCCTGGTGCGGGGCCGTGACGCTTTTCTCTCGGCGCCCTCGACCGATCGGTCCGCCTAGTACACCTGAACTAGTGCAAGTTCAGTAGGCCTTTCGACTCTCGTCGCACGGCGCCACCGCCGGGACCTTGCGCACCGCCCCGCCCGGCGCCGCTGTGGACCATGCGCGGGTGATGCAAAGCCCCCCACCCAACCGCACACCCATCCGCGCCCGCCCCCGCGCCGGCGGCTTCACGCTCGTCGAACTGCTGGTCACCCTGGTGGTGCTGGCGCTGCTGCTCAGCCTCGGCGTGCCGGCCTTTGCGGGCCTGTTGCGCCAGTGGCGGCTCGACGCCGCCGCCGACGCCTTCGCGGGCGACATGCGGCTCGCCCGCAGCACGGCCACCCGGGTCTCGCGCAACGTCGAGGTGTGCGTGCAGAACGGCAACGGCGGCTGCGGCGCTCAGACCAACTGGGCCCGGGGCTGGCTGGTCTTCATCGACCTCAACGCCGACCACCAGCTCAACGCCGGCGACACCGTGGTGGCCCAGCGCGGGCCCCAGAGCGGCATCGCGAGCATGACCTACAGCGGCCCGGCCGCGAACCGGCTCTCCTTCCGACCCAATGGCACGCTCAACAGCAGCAAGGGCCTCACCATGAGCCTGCTCGCCGCCGGCACGGCCGGCGAAGGCCGCGCCGTCACCCTCAACGCCATCGGGCGGTCCTATGTCAGCAAGACACCCTGAGCGCGGTGTCCGAACCGCCCGGCAACGCGGCACGGGCCTGATCGAGGTGCTGGTGGCCATCGCGGTGATGAGCTTCGGCCTGCTCGCCATGGCCCGGCTCGGGGCATCGGCACTGCTCCACCAGAAGGCTGCGCAGATGCGCCTCACCGGCGTCTCGCTCGCCCAGTACTACGTCGAACGCGCACGCCTGAACGTGTACGGATTCGATCTGGGCGCCTACGACATCGCGTTCGGGGCAACGCCCGCCGGCAGCGTCCCCGGCCTGAACGCCGACGCCCCGGACACCGACGCAGCCCGCAACGTGGCGGCAGCTGACCGGCAAGCCTTTCTGCAACTGGTGGCCAAGGCCTTGCCGGAGGGCGCGGCCGAAGTCGTCTCGCGACCGAGCGCGCAGGCGCGCGAGCTCGACATCTGGCTGCTCTGGCGCGACACGTCGATCGATCCGGCCAACAGCCTGGACGGCGCGGCCCGGCACGCCTGCAAAAAGGACCTGAGCGAGAGCGGCCGCAACGGCCGCAGCTGCATGCATTGGCGGGTGGGCCTGTGAAGCCGCTGTGTGGCAGAACCCACCGCCAACGCGGCCTCACGCTCGTGGAGCTGATGGTGGCGCTCGCCCTGGGCCTCTTCGTCACCGGGGTGGCCAGCCTCACCTACCTGCAAACGGCCAGCGCGGCGCGCTATGGCGCGCTCGCATCCGAGATGAACGAGGAAGGCGCGCTCGCGCTTCAGATGCTGCGCAGCCAGATCGCGCTCGCCGGCTATTCGTCGCTGGACGCATCGGGCAGGCGCGTGTTCACCGACCTGCCCGTCTGGGGGTGCGACAAGGGCTTCGCGGACACCGGCGGTGCGTTCGGCGCGCCAGGCACCTGCAACACCGGCGGCCCGCCCAACGACGCCATCGCCATCGGCTACGAAGCCAGCCTGCTCAACAGCATGGCGCTGCTGCCCGTACCCGGCCAGCCGCCCGCCCCGGGCAACTGCACCGGCACCGCCATCGCAGCGAACGCGGCGGGGGTATTCCTTGCCGATCACCGCTTCTACGTGGACGACGACGTCAACAGGACGCCGTCCTTGTTCTGCCGCGGCGGCACGGGCGGCGGCCAGCGCAGCACCGCGGCCCTGGTGCCCAATGTGGAGCGCCTGCGTCTGCGCTACGCCATCACCCGGGCCACGACCGCTGGTGCCATTGCGCCCCACCAGGTCACCGGCATCGTCGAGGCCTCCGCGCTGGTCACGGCGGACGACTGGGCCCGGGTGGCCGCGGTCGAGGTCTGCGTGCTCGTGCGCTCGGCCCGGCCCGTGGCGGCCGACGGCCAGACCCTGGCCCAGCTCACCCGCCACGTCGCGTGCGATGGCACGGTCCAAACGGCGACCGACCGCTACCTGCGCCGAGCCTACCGGGCCCTGGTGCCGTTGCCGAACGCGCGACCCGCGATCCCCCGGCCTTACGAGGCCAGTGGCGGATCGGTCGCCAACCCCTACGCGGGCCTCGCACCATGACGCCTTCGCGCAGCCCGTGCCGCGGACCGGCGCCCGTGGGCGGGCAGCACGGCACTGTGCTGCCCGTGGTCTTGTTCCTGCTCACCGTGCTGGCCCTGGCCGGCTTGTTCGCGGCCCGGCGCAGCGCCACGGTGGAAGAGATCGCCAACAACAGCCGCATGGGCGAGGTCGCCCGCCTGGCGGCCGAAAGCGCCCTGCGCTACTGCGAGGCGGTGGTCATCGATGCCGTCGAGGACGGCACGCTCTACGACAACGCCGTCAAGGCCAGGCTCGTGACGGCGCCCCCCTTGAGCGATGCCGGCGATGCCCAGGCCCGGTGGGCCGCGATCGGCAACTGGGTGCCGGGCGCCGCCTCGCTCATCGAGGTGCCCGCGCCGGTGGACTCGGTCAGCACCGAACCGGCCAGCGCGCCGGCGCCGACCTGCATGGCCGAGGCCATGACCCGCAGCCGCTACCTCGTGACCGCACGCGGGCTGTCGGCGGGCGCCGCCATCGATCCCGCCACCGGCGCCCTGGTGGGCCTGGCGGGCAGCGAGGTCTGGCTGCAGGCCATCGTGTCGCCCACCCTTCCCGTTCGGTCAGCCTCAGGAGCCGGTTATGAGTGAGTTGAATGCGCCACGCCCGCCCCGGTTTCGACACGGCCTGCACGGGCTGATCGCGCTGCTGCCGCTGCTGCTGATCGGGGCCGCGGCCCGGGCACAGCCCGCCGAGCATCCTTTGATGGTCGGTGCGGTGGGGGCCAAGCCGATCCTGATGGTCACGCTCGACAACTCGGGGTCCATGGCCTTCCCCATGCAGGACGACTACAACATCACGCAACAGGACTACGGCAGCGGCGGGCAGATCGTGCACGGCGGCTACTGGCAGGCCATGCGCTCGAGCGAAGCCAACCCGCTGTACTACAACCCGCGCGTCACCTACCGCCCCCGCGTGGACGCCCTGGGCCAGCCGGTGCCCGTCAACGACGGGCTCGTGTTCGTCAGCAACCAGGACAGCGTGGGCTATTCGCGCTACCTGTTTGCGCCCTCGCGCGAGTCCCTGCGCGACACGCCTGCGCTGGTGGTGCGAAGCGACGAACTGCCCCGCCCGGCCTACGACCTCGCGCAGCTCCAGGACAGCACGCAGTTCTGGAGCGCCTTCACCAACGGCGCCATCAGCGCCTATGTGCCCCGGCACGTCAAGCTCACGGCGGCCGACGTTCGCACCGGCGCCCCGCCGGTCTTCAGCTACGTGGTGTGCAGCAGGCTGGGCTTCAAGGGCGTGCCCTTGAACCGGCCCGATCTCGCCAGGAACATCGGCGGGCAGTTCTGCGACGCGGGCACCACCGTCGACGTGGTCTACGGCTCGTCGGCCAGCATTCCCCTGCCGGTCGACCACCACCGCAGCGATTGCGGTCCCGCGAGCTGCACCACGGCCCAGGAAACCGCCAACATCCTGACCTGGTTCCGCTACCACCGCGACCGCATGTCGGCCGCCGCCACGGCCCTGGGTCTGGCACTGAGCGACAAGCGCCTCGACCGGCAGGTCCGCATCGGTTACCTGCCGATTAACGACCTCGGATCGGCGATCGGCCTTCGGCCCGGCGTCACGGTGGACAAGCCCAAGGTCCTGCGCGGCGCGCGCGACTGGCAAACCGGGTCGGCCGACAACCAGGCCTTGTACGACTGGCTGTACTTCAGCACCCCCTTCGGCGGCACGCCGCTGCACAACGCGATCGACAAGGTCGCCGGCTACCTGCGCGTGCCGGCCGACGCCTTGGAAAACCCCTGGGCGCGCGACCCCGGCAAGCCCGCCGGCGCGACCAACCCCGAAATGAGTTGCCGCCGGGCCTACAACCTCGTGCTGTCCGATGGCGGCTGGTCCAACGGCACCGCCACGAACGGGGGCAGCGACGACGACAGCCAGGCCGGCAAGACCTTCACCGGCACTGGCCGCAATGGCCTGCCCCCGCCTGCGCTGGCCTACGACCCCAAAGGCTCGGCCAGCCCGCGCGGCCTCTACATCCCCTACCCGGGGGTCTCCAGCGGCACGCTCGCCGACCTGACGGCGCACTACCACTGGAACGAAGACCTGCGCCCGAGCCTCGCCAACGAGGTGCCCACGCAGCCGGGCAAGCCCACGTTCTGGCAGAACATGACCACCTACACCGTGGGCTACATGGTGCAACCCTCGGGCAAGATGCGACGGCTCGACGGTTCGCTCGCCACCAGCGGCCTCACCTTCGAGCAGATCGACCAGTACCGGGCGCAATTCCTGCAGAACCCGGGCACCGCCACGCCCCCGAGCTGGCCCACCGTCACCAACACCGCGGCCGACCTGCCGCCCGCCCACATCGACGACTTCATCCAGGCCGGCTACACGGGCGGCGCGCGCAGCTTCAGCATCTACAAGACCGAAGACCTGCTGACCGTGTTCAACGCCATCCTGGCGGACATCCTGAACGCCTCGGGCAACGACGCGGGCATCGCCTTGGGCACCACGTCCGCAGGCTCGGTCGAAGGCTCCCTGGCCACGCGCCTGAGGTACGGCGTCACGTACCGGACCAACGACAACGCCGGCGACGTCACCGCCATGCGACTCGACGCGAAGGGAGAGCCGCTGCTGCTCGACCAGAACGCGAGCGGCCAGGCGCTCAGCCCCGCGAGCACCACCTACTGGTCGGCCCAGGCCATGCTGCCCCCGCCCGATCAGCGCAAGGTCTACAGCCTCGACGACAACGGCAGCGGCTTCGAATTCAAAGGCGCCTTGACCAACCTGCCCGCGGGCATCCGGGCCTATCTGCAGGCGGGCGCCCGCGCCGCCTACCTGCCCGGCGGCCCGGGCTTCGTCGACTACCTGCGCGGCAAGGACCCGGTGGTCGACACGGCGAACCAGCTGTACCGCTTGCGCGGCAGTTCGCGCATGGGCGCGATCGTCAACAGCCCGCCGGTGCTTCAGAGCGCGGCCCAGCACCTGGGCTACGACGATCCCGCCAGCACGGTGAGCGGCAAAACCGCCTACGCCGGCTTTCTCGCGCAAACCGGCCCGCTGAGCGACACCCTGTTCGTGGCGACCAACGCCGGCGTGGTGCACGCCCTCGACGCCGCCCAAGGCAGCGAGCGGGCCGCCTACATGCCCCGGCGCAGCATGAAGCGGCTGCTCGACCAGGCCGACAGCGACCGCGGGTTCCGCTACGTGCTCGACGGCCCGCTGTCCCTCAACGACGTCTACGACGGCCGTTCGTGGATCCCGCTCGTGGTGGGCAGCGGTGGCCGCGGCGAACGCCTGGTCTACGGCCTGCGGGCCCCGAAGGACGCACCGGACACCGACCCGCTCACGGCCGCCAACTTCCTGTGGGAAACCGGGCCCGACGCCATGGACACGGCCAACGACGGTGACAACACACCCTTTGCCAGCGGCCACATGACCACCCCTGCACGCAGCGGCCAGACCGACTCGGGCGACTGGGTCGTGGTTCTCAGCAGCGGCCATTACAACGGCCAGGCCGACGGCGGCCGGCACGGGCTCGTCGTGCTCAACGCCCTGACCGGCGCGGTGATCCGCACGATCGCCCTGCCAGCGGCCTACCCGGCGGGACGCGGTCTCGGCGGCGTGACCCTGGTGCGCGACGCCCGCTGGCGCGTCGTCGCCGCCTACGCCGGCGACGCCAACGGCCACCTGTGGCGCTTCGACCTGCGCGGCGCGCCGGCCAACTGGAAGGTGGCTTATGGCCAACCGCTGTTCACGACCGAACACCACCGCCCCATCTACGGTGCCCCCGCGTGGCAGGCCCACCCCGGGGGCGGCACCATCGTCGTGGTGGGCACCGGCATGCTGCTCGACGACAGCGACCCGGGCGACACCGCGCAGCGCGAAAGCGTCTACGGCATCTGGGATCCCACCTCGCGCCAGGACGGCACGCCAGACCCGGCCTTCGTGCCCGTGACCGCCGATCAACTGCTGCAGCAGGACATGCTGGAGCAACAGGCCGAGGTGGGCGGCAACCGCTTCTACCGGCTCACGCGCCGCAAGATCGACTGGACCGCCCACCCGCCCGCCTACCGCGGCTGGAAGTTCATGCTCGGCGGGCGCTATGCCGGCGAACGCTCGATCGCCCCGGTGGTGAATGCGGGCTCGAGCGTGGTGCTGACCACGGTGGTGATCAACCAGAGCAGCGCCGGCGCCGAGAACTGCGAAACCCCGGCAACGCCGCTCAGCGCGGTGTATGTCTTCAACGCCCTCGATGGCGAAGGCAAGCCGGCCTTCGACGTCGACCACGACGGGCGGCTCGACGCGGTGTCCGCGGTGTTCTCCACCACCGGCGGCTTCGGTCGCGGCAGCGGCTTCGTCAACCGGCTGACCCCGTCGGAAATGAGCGCCGCCCAAAAGGGCCTGACCCGTGTGGCCGGCCGGGACGGCGAAGCGCCGCCCGAGAACACGTCCTGCCTTGGCGGGCGCTGGAGCATCGTCGGCCTGGGTGGGGCCCTCGACAGCGGCGTCAACTGCCCCGGCCGCTGGAGCCGCCAGCAGTACACGCTCACGAGGCTGCCGCAATGAGCCGCCTGCGCGCGCCCGGCCGCCGCCATCGCGGCTTCACCCTGCTCGAGCTGATGATCACCTGCGCGATCATCGCCATCCTCGCCACGATCGCCTACCCGAGCTACGCCGAGCACGTTCGCGCCAGCCGGCGCGCCGATGCCCAGCGCGCGCTCGAAGAGGCCAGCCAGTTCCTGCGCCGTCGCTACAGCAGCATGGACACGCACGTGGGCGCGAGCCTGCCCGCCAGCCTGCAGCAGACGCCGCGCGAGGGCGAAGCGGCCTACCGGATCGTGCTGGTCGAGAACAACGCGGTGGTGGCCACGCTCACCGCGGCCCAGGCCTATACGCTGCGCGCGCTGCGCACCGGCGGCATGGCCGACGACCGCTGCGGCGATCTCGAACTCACCCACACCGGGGCGCGCCGCCTGCTCAACGCAGCCGCAGGCACGTCGCTGGCCGCCTGCTTCAAGGGCGGCTGACCCCTGCCCGCCCGGGGGCTGTCGAGCGATCCGCCGGGCGGTCGTCCAAACCCTGCGAAAATGCCGGCATGTTCACCGGCATCATCACCGGCGTGGGGCGCATCGCCGACTCCCATGCGCTGGGCGGTTCTTTGCAGCACGGGCGGCGCCTCACCATCGAAGCGCCACCGGGCTATCTCGACGACGTCGCTCTGGGCGACAGCATCGCGCTCAACGGCGCCTGCATGACGGTCACCTCGCTCGACCTGCCGGCGCACCGCTTCACCATCGACATCTCCGCCGAATCGCTGGCCCGCACCACCGGCCTGGGCGCGGTCGGCCCGCGCGTCAACCTCGAAAAGGCCCTGCGCGCGCACGACCGCCTGGGCGGGCACATCGTGTCCGGGCACGTGGACGGCATCGGCACCGTGACCCATTTCGCGCCCGTGGGCGAGAGCTGGGAGCTGCGCGTGCGCGCCCCGGCCGAACTCGGCAAGTACCTGGCCTACAAGGGCTCGATCACGGTCAATGGCGTGAGCCTCACCGTCAACCGCGTGGACGATCAGCCCGAGGGCTGCGGGTTCAGCATCAACCTCATTCCCCACACGGTGCAGCACACCACGCTCGGCGACCTCGCCGCCGGCAGCACCGTGAACCTCGAAATCGACACCGTGGCCCGTTACGTCGAGCGCATGCTCTCGGCTGGCGTGCTGGCCCCCACCCAGGAGCCCACATGAACGCACCCGAACAGATCCTGACCCCCGTGGCCATTTCACCGGTCGAGGCCATCGTGGCCGACATCCGCGCCGGGCGCATGGTGATCCTGGTCGACGAGGAAGACCGCGAGAACGAAGGCGACCTCGTGCTCGCGGCCGACCACGTCACGCCCGA
>VFQP010001762.1_pt1 | contig 26918 bp, 21 predicted proteins | sample 3512351 | NCBI WGS metagenome assembly VFQP01 (sample SAMN10412372, study PRJNA504923) | tailings metagenome | isolation source: Relicate 1 Philex TSF1 revegetated site | place: Philippines: Tuba, Benguet | collected 2017-08-29
GCAGACGGAGAAGAAGGTTACGCTTATTCAAGATATTTGAGAGCTTAATATCTAACTATAATAAGATACCCTGAAAAAAATTTCAGGGTATTTTTAATTTAAATGGGTAAAATAGCTATTTCCATTTTATATTGCATCCCATACTTGGTCTCTGAATTTCTTCCTGAGCCTCACCTAATAAAAGATTTTCAAAAGCAATGATTAAGTCCTCACCTGTTACATCTTTATTATTTCCAGGTCTGGAATCATCCATTTGCCCGCGATAGATAAGATCCAGTTTTTCATCAAAGAAAAAGAAATCCGGGGTGCAGGCTGCATCATAAGCTTTAGCAATGGTCTGGCTTTCGTCGTATAAATAAGGAAAATCAAATTTTCTTTCTATCTGAAATTCAATCATTTTTTCCGGAGAATCTGCAGGATATTTTTCTACATCATTCGAGTTAATTGCAATAAACTCAATTCCTCTTTCATTATAATCCTCGTAAAGTTCAGTAAGTTTATCAATAACATGAAGAACAAACGGACAATGATTGCACATAAAAATTACCAGTGTTCCTTTTTCACCTTTCAGATCATGAAGAGATTGCACTTCGTTACTTTTCGATGGGTTTGGAAGCTCAAAGAAGGGAGCTCTTGTTCCCAGATCTATCATTTTAGAGGGTGTGTTCATATATTTTATTTATATACAAAGATAAATATTTCTTTTGTTAATAGTGTATGCAGAATTTTATATCCATTACCAAAAGTTAAAGTTTATAATTTATTTGGAAGTATGTCTGAAAATTTGTAGTTTTGCTAACACTGTTAGTAAATAAAAATCATGGGCTTACATGAACGCCGTCAAAGAGAAAAAGAAAACATACGCGCCAGTATTTTGGATGCGGCTTTCTCTTTGGCAAAAACCGAAGGGTGGGCTTCGCTTTCCATGAGAAAAATTGCTGATGCTATTGAATATAGTGCACCAGTAGTTTACGATTACTTTGAAAACAAAGAAGCTATTCTATACGAAATCTCGTTAAACGGTTTCCATTGTTTACATATCGAATTGTTGAAAGCTCAAAGAGAACACGACAACCCGGAAGACCAGCTGAAGGCTATTGTGGATGCTTATTGGAAGTTTGCTTTCAAAAATAAAGAGTATTACCAATTGATGTTCGGATTAGGAATGCAATGCAGCGGCAAAGGAATGATGAAAGAAGAATTTTCATCGTTTCAGGATATGCTTTACGATTGCACGTATGAAATTATTAAAAAAAACGGATCTAAACCGGAAAATGCTTGCCACATGTCTCATGCCTTATTTTCGGCAGTACATGGCTTGATTTCGATTATGATGATGCGTAATGACGATATTCCCTCTACAATGAATAAGACAACTTTGGACGAAACTGTTTCAGCTTTCATCAAGTCTTTATAGACTTTTTTTTTGAACTAAAATTAACACCGTTAGGAATATTAACACTTAATTAAATAAAATTATTCATTTAAAACAAAATTTAAATTAAAAAGCATCTCATGTAAAGTTAATGTAAGAAATATTTTTTTACCAAATCAGTTAACACTGTTAGTAAAAATAACACAATTTACACCTCATCTAGTTATACTTAAACAACATTAAAAACAAGTTTCAATCATGAAAACAACGATCTAAAATCGAGTATCAAGAATTCTGAATTTTTTTTGAACTATCATTAACACCGTTAGTAAATATAACAGAATTAAAATTAAAAACAACATTATTTAACTTAACACTTCATTAAAAATTTAAACTCAAAATGAAAATATTTGGAAAAACGAGGATCATCGTACTTGTCGCAAGTATTATCCTTTTAGAAAATTGTACGAAAGCAGCAGAAGGATCAAACGCTGCTCCACCTGCTCCAGAATTGCCAGTTTATACCGTAATCACCTCTCCTGCTACTGTTTATCAAGAATTCCCTACAGCTTTGGAAGGAAAAAACAATGTAGAAATCAGATCTCAGGTTGATGGCTATTTAGATAAAATTTATGTGGAAGAAGGGGCTTACGTAAGAGCTGGACAGCCTTTATTCAAAATAGATTCAAGGAGCTATGGAGAACAGATGAATATGGCAAGTGCCAATTTACAGGTTGCCAATGCCAATATTCAAAAAGCAAAGGTTGAGCTAGACAGATTGGAACCTCTTGTTGCTGCAAAAGTAGTTTCGGACATACAGTTGAGAACTGCTAAAGCAAATTATGCAGCCGCAGTGGCAGCCGCTTCACAGGCAAAAGCATCGGTTGGAAGTGCAAAAATAAATGTAGGATTTACAACCATTACAGCTCCTGTAAGCGGTTATATCGGAAGGATCCCCTACAAAAAAGGAAGCCTGATTTCCAGAACAGATCCTAATCCATTGACTTTATTGTCAGACATTAGCGAGATTTATGCTTACTTTTCTTTAAGTGAATTGGATTTCATTGCTTTCCAAAATAAATATTCGGGAGCAACCTTAAATGAAAAACTGAAAAATATGCCAATGGTAGATCTGGTCATTGCTGACAACAGCACATATCCTGAAAAAGGAAAAATGACAATTGTTGACGGTCAATTTGATAAAACAACAGGCGCCATAAGTATTCGTGCAGTTTTTCCAAATGCCAACGGAACATTGAGAACAGGAAACACGGGACGTATCCGTATGCCTCAATTGATGTCGAATGCATTGGTTGTACCACAGGAATCTACGTTTGAAATTCAGGACAAAACTTATGTTTACGTTGTAGGAAAAGACCAGAAAGTAACCAGCAAGCCTATCAAAATTTCTGGAAAAACTGAAAACTATTACTTTATTTCTGAAGGTTTACAGTCGGGAGAAAAGATCGTTTATTTAGGATTGGGCAGCTTAAAAGATGGTACTTCTATCAAAGCAAAACCGATTTCTTCTGATAGCTTACTGAAAGCTAAACCTCTATAACCTTCTTTTCAGAAAACAGAAGACTAAAAAAATTAAACTTCTTATGTTAAAACAATTTATAGAAAGACCGGTACTTTCAACGGTCATCTCCATCATACTTTTATTATTGGGGGCACTATCCTTATTTAATTTACCCGTCGCCCTCTTTCCAGATATTGCACCACCGACCGTGCAGGTGACGGCATTTTATCCGGGTGCGAATGCGGAAGTGGTAGCACGTTCGGTTGCAACACCCATTGAAGAAGCAGTAAACGGAGTTGAGAACATGACGTACATGACCTCAAATTCCAGTAACGACGGTACCATGACCCTGAGTGTATTTTTCAAACAGGGTGCAGATGCAGATAATGCAGCCGTAAATGTTCAGAACCGCGTGTCCAAAGCGATGAGCCAGCTTCCGCAGGAAGTTGTTCAGGCGGGAATTTCAACGCAGAAAGTTCAGAACAGTATGATCATGTTTATGGGACTTTCAAGCCAGAACCCTAAACAATATGATGAATTATTTCTTCAAAATTATTTGAAAATCAATATCATTCCACAAATCCAGCGTATTCCCGGAGTTGCTCAGGCACAGGTTTTCGGAACGAGAGATTATTCAATGAGGCTATGGCTAAAACCAGACAGATTAGCAGCCAACAATCTTTCCCCACAGGAAGTTTTAAATGCCGTAAAAGATCATAACCTTGAAGCTGCTCCAGGTCGTCTTGGACAAGGAAGCAAGGAAACTTACGAATATATTTTAAAGTATAAAGGTAAATTAAATAAAAATGAAGATTACGAAAATATTGCCATCAAATCCAACAGTGACGGATCTTTTTTAAGGTTGAAAGATGTGGCAAGAGTAGAATTCGGATCGTATACTTACACAGCAGCCAACAGAATGGATGGTAAACCTGTTGCCGGATTTGCCATTCTTCAGACTGCAGGATCAAATGCTAATGAAATCCTGACCGAAATCGAAAAACAGATTGAAGAGATGAAAACCACCCTTCCAAAAGGAGTTGAGCCAATCATTATGTACAATTCTAAGGATTTTCTGGATGCATCAATTCATCAGGTAGTTGAAACATTGGTAATTGCCTTTCTTCTGGTATTTCTTGTGGTGTATATTTTTCTCCAAGATTTCAGATCTACCTTAATACCCGCAATTGCCGTTCCTGTTGCGATTATCGGTACTTTCTTCTTCCTTCAGCTATTTGGATTCAGCATTAATATGTTAACGCTGTTTGCATTAGTCCTCGCGATTGGTATTGTGGTGGATGATGCGATTGTGGTAGTGGAAGCTGTTCACTCCAAAATGGAACGAAGCGGAATGCCGGTTGAACAAGCAACGATAAGCTCAATGAGTGAAATTTCAGGTGCGATTATTTCAATTACTTTAGTGATGTGTGCCGTATTTATTCCAGTTGGTTTTATGCAGGGACCTGCAGGAGTATTCTATAGACAGTTTGCTTTTACACTGGCCATTGCGATTTTAATTTCTGCAGTTAATGCATTAACATTGAGTCCTGCTCTATGTGCCATGTTTTTAAATGATCCTCAGGGAGAACATGGTGAGCATGGGAAGAAAAAAGGGTTTGGAGCAAGATTTTTCAATGCTTTTAATACAAGTTTTGATAACATGACGAGAAAATATATCTATAGCCTTAAATTTTTAATTAAAAATAAATGGGTTGCGATTGGCAGTTTAGCCATTTTGATTGCAGGGAGTGTTTTCTTAATTAACAAAGCACCTTCAGGGTTTATTCCGACAGAAGACCAAGGATTTGTATTGTATGCAGTAAATACACCTCCGGGAAGTTCATTAGACAGAACCCACAAAGCCACAGAACAAATTGACAATATCATCAATGGTGAAAAAGCTAAAAATCACCTTTGGGTAGCCGATGGAATGAACTTTATCAGCAATTCAAATGCTTCTCCGTACGCTGCAGGTTTCATTAAATTAAAAGATTATGATCAACGTGGTGATATAAAAGATCCAGATCAGATCGCTGCGGGATTAACAGGAAAAGTAGCGCAGGTGAAAGATGCAAACGCCTTTTTCTTCAATTTCCCGACTGTTCAGGGATTTGGTAATGTTTCCGGATTTGAATTTATGCTTCAGGATAAAACTAACGGTAATTTTGAACAATTGGGAACAACCACTCAGGCATTCATCGGAGAATTAATGAAACGCCCGGAAATTGCATTTGCTTTCACAACGTATGCAGCAGGAAATCCACAATATACCATTGATGTAGATTCAGATAAAGCCAATCAGTTAGGAGTTTCTATCACAGAGTTAATGCAGACCATGCAGATCTATTACGGAAGTAGTTTTGTTTCAGATTTCAACAGATTCGGGAAATACTACAGAGTAATGGCACAGGCAGATATTCCTTATCGAAGTGATGCGAATTCTCTGGAAGGAATTTTTGTTAAAAATAAATCTGGCGAAATGGTTCCTGTAAAAACATTAGTTACTTTAAAAAGAACTTTTGGACCTGAAACAGTAACAAGAAACAACTTATTCAATGCTGTTACCATCAACGGCACTCCAAAACCCGGTTACAGCACAGGAGACGCAATCAAAGCGGTTGAAGAGACTGCTCAGAAATCACTTCCCAGAGGTTTCGGATACGAATGGACAGGGATTACCCGCGAAGAAATCAAGACAAGCGGACAAACTACCTTTATTTTTGCTTTAAGCATCCTTTTCGTCTATTTCTTACTGGCGGCACAATATGAAAGTTATATCCTTCCGTTTGCTGTTATTTTAACGATTCCTACAGGGATTTTCGGAGTATTTGCTTTTACGGGATTGGCAGGAATTGATAACAATATTTATGTTCAGGTCGGATTGATCATGCTCGTCGGATTGCTCGCAAAAAATGCGATCCTGATTGTAGAATTTGCCGTACAGAGAAGAAATGCAGGAAGAACTTTGCTGGAATCTGCACTTCAGGCCTCTAGATTACGTTTACGGCCTATTTTGATGACGTCATTTGCATTTATTGTTGGGATGCTTCCGTTGGTCTGGTCTCAGGGCGCGGCTGCGAAAGGTAATCATTCTATTGGCATCAGTACTGTCGGAGGGATGTTTACAGGAGTGGTCTTCGGAATTTTCATTATTCCAGTGATGTTTGTAATCTTCCAGTATTTACATGAAAAAATGCCGAGCAGAAAAAAGAAAAGACTTCAGAGGCAAAAATTGGAAGCTGAACTTTTAGCTGCGGCTCATTAAGTAAAAAATGAATAACAAATTTTGAGACATTATTTTTAACCACAAAATTCACAAAAGACTTTACACTTGAGCTATGTAAAGTTTAAGATTTAAAATAATTATCTGTGAAAATCCGAAAATCTGTGGGCAACAAAAAAATAGAGAAGCATACTATTCAAACTATCATGTAAAAAAAGCAAAGCATTTTCTCCTACTAAAGACAACTTTGCATACATAAAACCTCTCAAAAGTTTTGTATTCAAATTAAAAATTAAGTTATGAAAAAAGTAAAAAATATAATTATCGCTTTTGGAATTGCATTAGGTGCAGTTGCCTGTGTCCCAAAACTGGTCTATCAGGAAACGAAACCTGAACTTCCCGAAACATTCAAATATACAGCAACCGCCGACACGGCAAGTGTTGCCAACTTAGAATGGAAACAGTTTTTCAATGATCCTATCTTACAGGAACTAATTGAAAAAGGAATTAAAAATAACTACGACCTACAGATTGCTTTAAAGCAGGTAGCTTCATCACAAGAAAAATTAAAGCAGGCAAAATATCTTCAGTATCCTGATATTGGTTTCGGAGTTTCCGCACAAATTTCAAAACCTTCCAAAAACAGCTTGAACGGGCAAAGTTTAAATTTATTTTTAGGTCAGAGTCACGTTGAAGATTACAATGCAGCATTCAATTTATCTTGGGAGGCCGATATTTGGGGAAAAATTAAAAATCAGCAGGAAGTTTCAAAAATACAGTACCTGCAAACTTATGAAGCGACAAAAGCAATTCAGACACAGGTTGTTGCAGCAATTGCTCAAGGGTATTACAACTTGTTGATGCTGGATAAACAATTGCAGATCGCCAACTCCAATTTAGAATTAAGCACAAACACGCTTTCTTTAACAGAAAAATTATGGAAAAGCGGTGATACAACTTCTTTGGGAGTTCAGCAAGCAACCGCACAAAAGCAATCTACAGAATTATTGATCACTCAACTGGAACAAAATATTGCCATTCAGGAAAATGCATTGAGCATTTTAATCGGAGAAAACCCGGGAGAAATCACCAGAACGATTGAAATGTCTGAAACTTCTTTACCAGAAGATATTTCTGCAGGACTTCCTGCAGCGATGGTAAGCCGTCGTCCGGATGTTCGTCAGCAGGAATTGGTTTTGTTGGAATCGAATGCTATTGTGGGAATTGCTCAGGCAAACATGTATCCTTCATTGAAAATTACAGCAAACGGAGGGGTGAATTCATTTAAAATTGATAACTGGTTCCAGATTCCGGCTTCATTGTTCGGTTCTGTTTTAGGAGGATTGACTCAGCCTATTTTCCAGAAAAGACAATTAAAAACCGATTTAAATGTTGCTAAAATCCAGAGAGAGAAAAACGTTTTGGCGTTCCGTCAATCTGTTTTGAATGCAGTGGGGGAAGTTTCTGATGCGTTGGTTTCTAATGAAAGTTTAAAAGTTCAGGAACAAAAAGCAGCAGAACAAGTTGCAACCTTAAAAAATGGGATTAAAAGTGCCGAAATGCTTTATAAAGGCGGAATGGCAAACTATTTAGAAGTAATAACAGCTCAAGGAAATTCTTTGCAGGCCGAACTGAATCTTGCGTCCGTAAAAAGACAGAGACTGAGCAGCATTGTAGATTTGTACAGGGCTTTAGGGGGTGGCTGGAAGTAATCAGTTAATTTTATATTGTTTTAAAGAATGTAGTCTTTCGGGACTGCATTTTTTTTTAAACAAAGCCTTGTCATTTAAAAAATTTCCATTTCGGAATGATTGCCAACATTCCGAATCCTGTAAAAAGAAACAGATTGGTAACATCAGAATATAAAAATGTGGAAAGATAATAGTTATGCATAAAAAAATGCGCAAGAAGCATAACAGGAAACAGTACAATTCCTGCTTTTCGGTAAAAAAACATCAGTACGATTCCTAAAATCATCAAGATATCTATTGAGAAAATCAGATAAAAATATCCTTTAGGAATGTTCAGACTTTCATGCTGAAGATATTCGTCAAAATCCAGTCCGATTCCCATGAATGTAAATACAAGCAAAGAAGCCAGAGCCAGAATAAAACCCCATCCTTTTTTTGGATCTTCGTCAAAATAACTGTATTCTTTATATTCCTTTTCCATAATGCAAAAATAAAGAACTTATGAATGATTTCATAAGTTCTTTGGTATTTATATCGTTTGAAGTTTTAACTAAATTGAGATTGCGTTGATCAATCTGTTTTTATCACTAAGATATTCTTCCATAGAGATCATACTTTCAGTTCTCATTACATCCTGAATGTCATCTATCTGATAAATAATTCTTTTAGCGTCATTCGTATTTTTAGCTTTTACTTTGCAGAAAATGTTATATTTTCCGGAAATAACGCTTGCTTCGATAACATTGGGTATGCTTGATAACTCTTTCAAAACCTCCTGAGTACGGTTTGATTTCGTTAAAAGAATTCCTATAAAAGCCGTGAAATGATAATCTAATTTACCATAATCAAGGTTGAGAGATGATCCTAAAATAATACCTGCATCTTCCATTTTCTTTACCCTTACGTGAATTGTACCTGCAGAAACATCCATCTGCTTAGCAATTTCTGTAAAAGGCATTCTTGTATTTTCTACTAGAAAATCAAGAATTTTCTTGTCTATTTCGTCCAGTTGATAGTTCATATTAGTGAAATTATATTTTTCCTAAAAAATCTTTAAATTTTTTACAAAATTAAAAAAAATAATTAAACTAAAAAAATTATATTAAACATTAACAATAATTAACACGGATGATAAAAATCATTAAAAAATTCAAACTATTTAAGCATTGATTTTACAGAATCTGTTTTTATCAAGACAGAGTCGGAACCTTTCTTTTTATCTTTTTTCTTCTTTTTGAAGAAAGAATTAAAGCTTTTACTCCACACTATACCACCTCCATACGCCTGATTTGCAGCACCATTTGTTCCTACAGTCCCCGCTCCCATTCCTATATTGGTTGGTTTGGAATAACCTCTTACAACAAGCGTTCCGTCATTTTTCTTAGAGATGTCATATTCTATAGAGCCTTCGCCGGACAGATAATTGTTGTTGGCAGTTTCAGTTCGGGTCAAAGGAATTCCCAATCCGGTTTTTACCGTAACTCTGGAAGACAGATCAAAACTTACTCCTGCATTGGCTCTGTCACCAAAATTGGATAACTGATCTCCTCTAACGTAGTTTAAATCAATCTGAAATTCGTTACTCATCGTATTCAAAACCGATCCTAATTGTTTCAGTAGCATATTATATCCCGAAGATTCAGCAACACCAACGGCATCAATATTGACCCCTCCTGAGTTGGTTACATTGAAAGAATTAAGAAGAAGAATAGATCCAAACTGTAAAACATTTTCTCCCTCAGTCTGATTGATTCTTGCTGCCAGAGTTTCTTTTACCTGACTGGAAACATCAAGTGCCGTAACATTCAAATCAATTTTGGGATCATTTAATGTATTGGTAATCTTTGCCTGAAGCAATACACTAATTGGCTGAAGCTGACCCATATTCAAATACTGACCTGCATTGGAAACCATTCTTACATAATTTGCCGTAATATCTAAAGCCGGTCTCATTGCATCACCATCCCATCTTATACTACTGTTTTTCTGAATCTGAAATGTCCTGTTGAGGATAGCTTTGGAAACAAAGGTTCCGCTTTCTACCATATACGCTCCATTCATGGCAATATTTCCTTGTCTGCTCATCTGGAATTTCAGATTTCTTGCCGCACCTTTCACGCTTATATTTCCCGCATCGTCGCCCACCAAAACATTCACCGTAGTTCCTTTATCTACATCTACATTGAAATCAATGTTCATATTGGCACCTGTCTTTTTCTTTTCTTCTAAAGTAATAAGACCGTCTTTCCCCTCTTTTAAGAAACGGAGCATCTTGAACTCATCCACATTAGAAGTAGAACTGGAATTGAATGTAAACGTACTTCCGTTCAGCGCTTTCATATTAGGTGTAGAAAGATTAAGCGCCGAAACCGGACCATCCACATACAGATCACCCTGACCAAAAACTCTTCCCCAAAACAAATCATAGTCTTTTTGAGTTGTATTAAGCATCAAAAGATTATCTGCCCTCATTACAAGGTTAACTCCCATCGAAGACAGGGTTTCAAACTGAATTGCCCCGGAAATTGTTCCCTGCGAATTGGCTCTTCCGTCACGAACTCCGATGTTGTTCAAGATCGCAAGACCCCGCGAAAGCGAAATAACTGTGTCATCAAAAGAATAATCTACTCCTGTAAAAAGAAGTTTCAGACCAAAATCTTTTAAGGCTATATCACCGCTGTAATCAAGATTTTTTAATGTTCCGTTGATTTTAAGATCGCCGGTAGCCTTGCCCCTCAGGTTACCGAATATAGACTGTACAAATTGCTGAGTAAAAGAAAGATCAAAATCTTTGAGCTCAGTATTAAAATCAATAGTTGGTGATGAAGTGTTATTATTTACCGTCCCTGTTAAATGAAGATTATTCCCTCCCAATACTCCCGCAGAAGCTACTTTTACATCTACATCATATACATTAAGCGAAAATCCGTTAACTGCCGAAATAGTAACATCTCCCATATCATTACCATTCATCATAATATTATCTACGGTGAGATCTACTAAAGGCTGCAATGTATTTTGATCCATCTTGATTTTCACATTTCCGTTTGCCAGACCTTTTATATCCATAGGATTTCCTTCCGCCTGCATTTCAAACAATTTTTCAATAGCAAAATTTTCCACCTCAGCATCTACATAAAAATCTTTAGCTGACTTGAATGTAGATTCATTGATCGTCAGTGAGCTGTCATCCGAATATATTTTAAGATTTCTGATTTCGAAATCTGCAGTATTTTTACGGTAACTGATGTAATGATCCAGCTCAGCACTGGTATCAACTGCCCATTTTGTATTGTTAAGCGTTATTTCTGTAGGCTCAAACCTGAAAATATAATCTCCAGCCGAATTGGTAGACTGGTTAAAATTAACAGCGTAAGACTTCAGGTTTTCCTCTATTTCATCCTGCGGACTTCCGTGATTGAAACTTGTAGATATTCTGAGCAGAGAGCCATTGTCGTTTTTCCCGGTAAGGATAAGATCTTTGAATATATTTTTATTGTATTCCAATCTGTTGATTTTAGCATAAAGCTGCTGATCTGCATTTGCAGTATTGATCCTCACCATGACACTGTCAACCATAGCACTGTCTCTAGTTATTCTGATCCGGTCATCAATTTTGTATTCAGGATTGGTTTCCGCTAAAAGCCTGTCCGCTTCGGAGATCTCTTCTTTTTTGGTCATGATGTACTTAAGCGAAGATGCATCTAAATTTAAAATCAGATTATTGGAATCACCATCATACTCTCCCGCTACTTTTGCCCCTTGTGGAAGCTTCAGATCCGGAAGAAAATAAGCAATAACACCTTGCTCCACATCAAAATCCATCACAAAAGACTGTCCGCGGTACAGTTTTCTAGGTTCTGGACCAACCAAAATTTTACCAAGACCATTTTCTATCATTCCGGCAAGATCTGCAAGATTGTATTTCCCTGAGATCTTTCCGTTTACAGCACCGGGCGCATTGACCAGAATTGATCGGTTGCCGTTTTCAGTAAACGTTTTTAGCTGAGCCGTCGGAATATAATATTTCTGATCTGCTGTTACAAAATTTACGTTTGAAGCGTCTACATCCAGCGTAAGATCATTAATGTTTGACATTGCCATTGTCCCATTTACTTTTCCGCTTACCATCTGATTTCCTGCCTTACCTGAAAAATAATTAATGTTCAAATGAGTAATATCAGCATCTACATTAGCTGAAATTCTTGATGTACTGAAATCTATCAGTCCTTTTATTGTAGCCTTCGCCTGTTCATCGTTGATTGTAATCAAACCGTTGTATTTTTTATGATCTAAAAGACCATCCAATACCACATTATTGATTTCTTTGTCCATAATTTCAATACTCGAAATCTGAGATTTTGTACTCAGGCGCATCGTATTGACATCAAAACTTTGCCCGTCCAGATTAAATTTACCTGAAATTAATCCCACAGATTTGTTTTTAGTAATGACAGAAGTATTCAGATCATTTACCTCTGCATATCCTTTGTATTTAGGGAGAGCCGAACTGTAATCAGTTAAAGAAAAATCAGAAATTTTAGCCTGCCCGATTCCCGTCATGAGATTTCCGGAAGATACATATACCTGTTTAGGAGTAACTCTTGCTGTGCCATTGTATTTCAGCCTGCCAAAATCATCAGCAAAGTTTTTCATTTTTGACGAAACAAATGTTGGCATCATTGCCTTCAGATCTTTGTAGGTAAAATCTGTTGAAAGATCATTGGTCTCTATTAAAAATTTGCCTTTCAGCAGATCTTTTGCTTTAAGCCTTTTTGTTGCGATATTTACATTTGGATTTCGTATCAGGAAATTCTCCAGGGTGAAACTATTTAAAGGTCCCGTCATTTTTCCGCTTGCATTAAACGGAATAAAATTGTCCCAACTGGTGACAAAGTAACTGATATCGTATCCGCTCAGCTGGCTTCCCAGTTTCATATTCATATCCCAGCTTACTTTATCTGTGAAATCTGCCCATGAGCCTTTATTAAGGTTAAACTTAATATCTCCCTGAAGAAGCGAATGATCGGTATTTAATGTTAAATCCCCCAAAGACAGATAATCCTGCGTCATCGAAAAATCTGTAGAAAAAGTTTCAACAAAATGAGATTTACCCCATCTTTTGGTGATAAACGTGAAATTATCAATACGTGCATTGATATCGGTTCCGTTAACTTTAACTTTCGGAGCAATTAAACTTACATTCTCCGCAGTAAGCCACTTTCCCGCTTCACCGGGAGAATTTTGATTAACAATTGAAACTTTTGAGTTAAGAATCTCCAGCCTTGCATTGAGCTGAAATGGCGGTTTTTTCGGATCTCTTTTCTTTCCGCTGTCAAAAAGCTGTGTAAATCTAATAAAATTGGAAATACTGTCTCCTTTATATGTAATTACTTTTACATCAGCATTGTTGAGAGTAAGCCTGCTGAAACTCAAAGAATTATTCTTACCGATATTTGTTGCTAATGAAAACCAGTCAGAATCTGCAATAAATTCTTTGGATGTAATAAAATCCAAACCTTTATAATCTTTGATTTTCAAACCTTTAATCGTTACATCTCCAAAAAAGTTAACCTCAACACTTTCGGTAGACATTTCAGCTTTAAAATCTCTATTAACAATTTGTAGTGCCTGATCTGCCGCCCATCTTTTTGTTACGGGTAAATTGATGGCGATAAAAATAAGAATAACGAGCGATAAGACTGTCCAGAAGAGTATCAGCAAAAGTTTTGCCCACCATGAATAGCTGACTACATCTTTTGCAGCCTGTTTTCCAAATTCCTGAGCTGTATCTATAGGGTGGTTTATTGCATCAGAAGCAAACTCAGCAGCTTCTTTTACCGTTTCCTGAACATTTTCAACCGTTTTCTGTACCTGATCGCCCAAGTTTTCAGCTACCGATTTTTTGTTCTCATTTTCGTTATTATTCTCTAACTTTGCCATTATTATGAGCGACTCTATAATTTTAGGTATCGAATCATCCTGTGATGACACTTCAGCTGCTATTATCAAAGGGAATTCTATCCTCTCGAATGTTGCCGCCAATCAGGAAATCCACAAAGAATATGGCGGCGTGGTTCCTGAACTTGCTTCCCGTGCACATCAGCAGAATATCATCCCTGTTGTGGAAAAATCGATACTCAAAGCAAATATACAACAAAATGCAATCTCTGCCATAGGCTTTACAAGAGGTCCCGGACTTTTGGGTTCTCTTCTTGTGGGAACATCTTTTGCCAAATCCCTTGCCATGAGTCTTGATGTTCCTCTCATAGAGGTAAATCACCTTCAGGCACATATTTTAGCGCACTTCATCGACGATGCAAATCCTGTGCCGCCCAAATTTCCGTTTTTATGCCTTACCGTAAGCGGCGGACACACCATGATTGTTCTCGTCAAAGATTATTTTGATATGGAAATTATTGGTAAAACCACCGATGATGCAGCCGGGGAAGCATTTGATAAAATTGGAAAAATTTTTGATTTGGATTATCCTGCAGGTCCTATCATTGATCGATTAGCAAAAGAAGGAAATCCCGATGCTTTTAAATTTAATAAGCCTAAATTAGATCAGTATGACTATTCTTTCAGCGGAATCAAAACTTCTGTTCTTTATTTCATTCAGAAAGAGGTGAAAAAAAATCCTGATTTTATTAAAGAAAACATCAATGATTTGTGTGCATCTGTTCAGAAGTGCATTATTGAAATTTTAATGAATAAGTTGGAAAAAGCTGCAAAGGATCTTAATATAAGAGAAGTTGCCATTGCCGGTGGAGTTTCTGCCAATTCAGAATTAAGAAAAGCAATGCAGGACAATCAGGAAAAACTCGGCTGGAATATTTACATCCCAAAATTTGAATATACTACTGATAATGCTGCAATGATTGCCATGGTTGCCCAGCTGAAGTTCGAACGTGGCGAGTTTACCGATTTAAGAACAACTGCTACGTCTAAATACGACCTGTAATGAAAATATTATTAGAAGAAAAAGTACTTGGCATACAATCTAAAAAGAATTCAAAATACTATTGGGTTTTAGAAACAGTTACAGGAAAAAATGAGGTCACACAAGAATTTGAAGAGGATGATTTTCAAATGACGAGTTCAGAAACAGGATTTATTCAGAATGTAAAGGAAGAAATTATTGAAAAGATAAATTCTGAAAATGTTTTCAGCTTTGCTTATGAGCCGAAAGAAGGAGATTATTTGTCGATTAAAAACAATTTGAGAAAAAATGAATATCTGAATCTGATTTTTATGAATAATTCATGGAAAGAAGAAATTTACATGTGTTCTTATCGTGATTGTGAAGGCGATGTTTATACTACGATAAAAACCGGAGTGGCATTTATTAGCGAAAATGAGATATTTTTCTAATCAGTTTCGTAAAACATCAGTTGAATAGCCATGTCAGATTCTAAATAATTCTAATAATGAAACTTTTTTTTGGAGAAATAAACAACGGAAAAGCAATCATCAACGACGAAGAACAACAGCATATCGTAAAAGTTCTTCGCATGAAAGACGGGGAGGAAATTCACGTAACCGACGGAAAAGGAAATCTCGCTTCCGGCAATTTGATTATTGAAGGAAAAAAAGCAGGAATTGAAGTTGCCGAAATTAGAACTGCAGCTCCTGATTTCAGTCCGAAACTTCATATTGCGATTGCGCCGACAAAAAATATTGACCGTATTGAATTTTTTGTTGAAAAAGCCGTAGAAATGGGAATCTCTGAAATTACAATTCTTTACACCGAAAAGACGGAAAGAAAAAACATTAATATTGATAAAATCAGGAAACAGGCAACTACAGCTTCAAAACAAAGTTTAAGATTTCATTTTCCGGTTATTAATGATTTAATCAAAATTCAGGATTTTCTTAAAAATATTGATCCCGAAAATACTTTTGTAGCGCATTGCAACGAAAATCTGGAGCGAATTAATCTAAACGAAATTCCAAAATTTGAAAATTACACATTTCTGATTGGTCCGGAAGGTGATTTTTCTGATAAAGAAATTCTGTTTTTAGCAGAAAAGGGAATCAAGGCTGTATCTCTGGGAAATCAGCGTTTAAGAACCGAAACTGCAGGAGTTTTTGTTGCTGCCTGGAATTATAATAGGATGATTTAATTCTTATTTTTATCTTTTCCTTTAATTATTGCCCATGTTAATCCTATATGACCCGTATTTACTGGTAAATTTTCTGCTTTTGCCATTCTGAAATTGTATCCAATATAGAATTTTCCACCCCAGCCGCCAAGTCCGAGATAAGGCATAATTCTCGGCACAAACTGTTCAAAATTGGTTTGAAGTTGAATTTCGGTACCAAAAATTAACCCTGCTCCAACGTTAATCCCGATTTTAGGAGCAACAAAAAAGTCATATTTATTGCTTAAACTCAAATCATTTCCGATATAATAAACTTTTGATCCACCATGAGGACCACCATATTTGAAAACTTTAGCATACAGCAATTCTATAGTATGCATTTGCCCGGATTTCCACCTTTCTGAATTGTCTTTTGCATCACCAGAAAAATTATAACCTACTAAAAAAGCAGAATAAATAGAAGTTTTCATATTACCTCTGTCAGGGAATACCGAATCATTTTTTATCTGAGAAAGCATACTACCAGATAAAAGCAAAAATAAAATAGGAAATAAGCTCTTCATGGATGATTTAAATGTTGTAATAAATTTTAAAAGCTGAAATTATTTTCTTTTAAATATTTTTCAAAAATCTGTTCACCACTTCGCATAGAGTTTACCGCCCAGCGGATTTTCATTCTCAGAAGTTTTTCTTCATTCAGTTTATAATCTAAATCAGAATTTATCAACTTTTGCTTCAGTTCATACATACAAATGGAAGCAGCAACCGAAACATTAAAGCTTCTCGTAAAGCCATACATCGGAATTGCTAAAGTTTCATCTGCAAAATCTAAAATTTCTTCAGAAACGCCTTCCATTTCAGTTCCAAAAACGAGAGCAATAGGTTCTTTAATTTCATAATCAGGTAAAAATTTTGCATTTTTCTCTAAAGAAACCGCAACCATTTTATAACCTCTGTCCTTTATTTTCTGAAAAGATTCCATATTCCGGGGGAGTTTTTCGACCTCAACCCATGTATCGGCACCTTTAGTAACTCTTAAATTAGGTTCAAAACTATATTCTTCCTGTAAAGCTACCACTTTATGAAATCCACATGCTTCAACGGAACGTACAATTGCCGCTGCATTTCTGAACTGATAAATATCTTCAATCACAGGAAGAATAAAATCTGAACTTTCCGGTGCAAAATGTTCTATTTTCCTCAATCTTTCTTCCGTTAAAAACTGCTGTAAATATTCGTACGTTTTTTCTAAATCTTTCATCTTCTTTCAAATCTTTGCAAATTAACGTAATTTTGAAATTCTAAGAAAAGTTTACATGAAAAGAAAAGTCCTGTTGATATATACCGGTGGCACAATTGGTATGGAAAAAGATTATGAAACCGGAAGCCTGCGTGCATTTGATTTTGGAAATATTTTTGAGAAAATGCCGGAAATGAAGCTGATGGAATGTGAAGTTTTTGTACATCCTTTTGCAAAACCACTGGACTCATCAGACATGGGACCCGAAGAATGGAAAATAATTACCAACTATATCTTTAAAAATTATAATGATTACGATGGCTTTTTGATACTGCACGGAACAGATACGATGTCTTATACTGCCTCTGCCTTGAGTTTTATGCTGAAAGGACTTAAAAAACCGGTCATTCTTACCGGTTCTCAGCTTCCAATCGGTGATTTGAGAACCGATGCAAAAGAAAACCTTCTTACCAGTCTTTATTACGCAAGTTTATATGAAAACGATGAAGCTGTCATTCAGGAAGTTGCTATTTATTTTGAATATAAACTATTGAGAGGAAACCGTACTCTGAAATATTCTGCGGAATATTTTGACGCTTATGCAAGTCCTAATTATCCTATTCTGGGGCAGTCTGGTGTACATCTTAATATTAATAAGGATAATCTTTTTAGGAATACAAAAAACGAGAATTTTCATATTGATGAACACATTTCAGAAGATGTTTTGTTCTGGAGAATATTTCCCGGAATGAAACTGAATCATTTTAAGGAAATCCCAAAAATGAAAGTGCTGATTTTACAGGTTTTTGGCTCCGGAACCATTTTCAGTAGCGAAAAAACACTGGAAACCCTCCGGCAGATAAGAAATAATGGTACTGAAATTGTCGTTGTAAGCCAGTGTATTTCTGGCGGAATTTCTTTTGGAAAATATGAGAACAGTAATATTTTCTCCAGAATTGGAGCCATCAGCGGCAAAGACATGACTGCTGAATCTGCGATTACAAAAGCAATGCACCTGATTGACAATCCAAACTATCAGGGAAGTTTTGCCGAAAACTTTTCTAAGAATCTTTGTGGCGAAATAACTGAATAATTTGTAAAATTCAATTGTTTTATTCAATAAAATAGTATACTTTTGCAGTCTTCAAAATAGAAAGGTGTCCGAGTGGTTGAAGGAGCTACCCTGGAAAGGTAGTATACGGGTAACTGTATCGAGGGTTCGAATCCCTTCCTTTCTGCAAGACAAAGCGTTGATTTTCAACGCTTTTTTTTATTTACATTAATTTCAAAACTAAATTCAAAAAAATCAAAAACAGAGTGTGTACTAAAATAAAAAAGCTGCTCCACAATTTGCAGAACAGCTTTTAAAGATATTGATCTAAAATTTACTTCTTGATTGTTTTTACTGTATTTACTGACCCGTCTTTGAAATACATCGTAACCAAATATAATCCTGAGTTTAGAAAATTAAGATTAATTCCTATAGCAGGATTATCAATTACTTTTAAAACTCTGCCAGAAACATCAGTTATTTTAATTGTTTTGATGTTCTCTGTTTCGGAAACAAACAATACATCATTGAAAGGATTAGGATAAACAGACACTTTCTTTTTGGATGAAACCTCAGCAATACTTAAAGAGTTTTTTGGTTCCCAATAAATATCATCCCAATAATATGCTTTTGCATCATTGGTATTTCTTATGGCAAGTCTTGCTGTGGCAGGAACTGTGGCAGGAATATCTACGATATAATCCACACCATAAGAAGTGTTTGGAATACTTAAGCTTTCTATACTTACAAAAGTTGATGCATCAGTGGTGCTTGTAACATATCCAACCTGCAGATTTCCTGTTGCTGTCGCAACCCTTGCTTTGAATCGTAACCTGTGAGTATTTGCATTTATATTGGAAAATTCAGGCAAAATAACCACTGAAGGAGTATTGGCTGCGGATGCATACTGGTAAATATTCCTTACCCCAGAAGCAGGACTTGTAGATGTGATTGTCTGCGAACCGCTTGGCACAATTCTCGCCCAACAGTCGGGAACAATGGAAGTGGCAGTATACGACTCAAAATCTTCGAAAAGAGAAGTTCCCGGAGCGCAGGTAGTACGGAAAATTACCGGACCCACCCATTCACTTTTTTCTGTAGCACTACAGACGGTGCGAATCCATAAACTGTATGTATGATTAGGAACTAGTCCTGTAACAATTCCATTTACAGAATTCGGAGAAAATGTTCCGCTGGCTACGGTTGTTGCAGTAGGCGAAATTGTACTTACTGGAGAATAATAATATTCATAACCGTTAGCCGCACCCGTTCCTGCAGCTCCCCATGCAACATCTACAGAATTCGGACTTGCGTTTGACACAGCCATATTAAATGGTGGTGTACACGCAGGCATAGCTTCCCACTTTACATCATCCCAATAATATCCTTTTCCGTCTGCTGTGTTTCTTATGGCTAATCTGGCATTGGCCGGAACTGTATTGGGTACATTTACAAAATATTCCGGACCATATGATGTATTTGGAATATTCAATGCTTGAATTAATGTAAAAGTAGAAGCATCCGAAGGGTTGGTTACATATCCTACATTCAGAATTCCGTTCGCTGAAGTAACTCTTGCTTTTAATTTAAGCCAGTGGGTACCTGCGTTTATATTATTAAATTCCGGTAAAACAACTGTACTTGGAGTTTGAGCCGATGTATTAGTCTGATAAACATTTCTTGTTCCTGAAGCAGGAGTTGTTGACGAAATAGACATCGTTCCGTTAACGTAATTTCTTACCCAGCAGTCTGGTAAATTTGTTCCTGTCGCCATAGAATCAAAATTTTCAAACATTGAAGCCATTGGTCCGCATAAGGTTTTAAAATTACCGCCAAAAGACCATGAGCTTTGCCCTGAAGAACCGTTGCAATTAGATCTTACCCAAAAATAATAGGTTGTATTGGATGCCAAAACTCCAGTAGGAACAGATAACCCTGTTATATTACTGGAAGTAGGAACTGTAGCAGAAGTTGGGATTACCGGACTTGTACTGTAATAAACATCGTAAGAAACAGCTGTAGAACTTGGTGAAGCTGCCCAGTTTAGTGTAGCACCTGTCGGTGTAACATTGGTTGCAGGCTGTACTGTTGGAGGAAGACAATCTGAATAGACATCCGCAGAAAATGCAAAAATATTTGAATATCCCTGAGCAGTAGACGTTTTGGTGATTGTAACACTCTGAATAAGCTTAGTCTGATTGGCTGCATCAATGGTGAGTAAAGACTGGTATAACCTCGGATTAGTCCCGCTTCCTGATTCTAAAACATCATTGGTCCTGTTAATTCTTCCAAACCCCTGAATGGCAAAACCTGAACCATTATACCAATCTGAAATACTGATCCCTGTAAAAGTCTGAGTCGTATTATCGGTAAAATTAACAACCACAGAAACAGTAGATGCCCCACTTCCGCTGGTCGCTAGCATATACAGTCTAAAAGCAGCTTTGGGCACAGCAAAAGTTAAAGTACCGCTGTCGTTTTGATTGGAAAGCTTCAGAGAGTTGTTACTGCTGTAGCTTGCCATATTATACATAAGACCGGGAGTGGTGGCAACCTCACTATTCACAATTCCATCAGCGGGCAATCCATAAGCCAGTGCCGCATCTGTAGCAGTAAGTTTAAAGTCTTTAGAAACAAAAGCAAATGAAACACCATCTACATCTGAAGAGGTGGAAAGCATGGAAGAACCAACTCCGTTTGCAATTACATCTGTGTTAAAACCTGACTGCACAGGCATTGGCTGAAAGTTTTGAGCATATATTGAAGAACCGGCAAATAAAGCCATAAAACCCAAAACATAAACTTGTTGAATTTTTTTCATAAATATTTTATTAGTTTGACACAAAACTATAAATAAAATCCTATTGAAAGCATAACAAAATAAATTATTTTTAAAATTAAATGAATATTCATGAAATATAAATAACGTAAACACCATTACAATTAAAAAAAATAATTAAAAAAAAGAACATTTAACAATTATCACATAATTCACAATTCAAACTTGATAAACAACAATTAGCCATTAAAAGTCATCATCAGAGATAAAATAATTTCCTATTTTTGCCATACAAATTTTTAGACAATGCCAAACATTTCAAACAGAGCGCAAAATATGCCGCCTTCACCGGTAAGAAAACTGGTTCCTTTTGCTTTACAGGCAAAACAGAGAGGTACAAAAGTTTACCATCTCAACATTGGTCAGCCAGACATAGAAACACCGGAAACCGCTATCAACGCTCTCAAAAATATTGATTTAAAAGTTTTAGAATATGCGCTTTCAGAAGGAAATATAGAATACAGAAAAGCGCTTACGGAGTATTATCATTCTTTAGATTTCACAGATCTTACGCCAGACAATTTTATTGTGACCAACGGAGGATCAGAAGCGTTGAATTTTGCCATCTCCACTCTTTGCGATGACGGTGATGAAGTAATTATTCCGGAACCTTATTATGCTAATTACAACGGTTTCACAAGCACTTTCAATGTCAACGTGGTAGCAATACCTTCATCCATAGATACCGGATTTGCACTGCCTCCTATTGAAGAGTTTGAGAAAAAGATCACTCCAAGAACAAGAGCAATTGTTATCTGCAATCCGGGAAATCCAACCGGATACCTTTACACTCGTGAAGAATTGCAAAAATTAGCCGAAATTGCTTTAAAATACGACATCGTTGTTATTTCTGATGAAGTTTACAGAGAATACGTTTATGATGGAAAGCAGCAGGTTTCTATGCTTGCATTTCCTGAACTGAGCGAAAACTGCATTATCATAGATTCAGAATCGAAAAGATATTCTATGTGTGGTGTAAGAATCGGATGCCTGATTACCCGTTCCAAAAAAATACGTGATGCAGCAATGCTTTTTGCACAGGCAAGATTAAGTCCGGTACTTTTAGGACAGATTGCGGCAACAGCAGCTCACCAGAATGACGGCGCTTACATCAGATCAGTAAGAGAAGAATATACTCACAGAAGGAATGTTCTGGTAGATCTTCTTAACTCTATTCCTGGAGTAATTTGTCCAAAACCAAAAGGTGCATTTTATTGTGTTGCAGAACTTCCGGTTGATGATACCGAGAAGTTTGCTCAATGGCTGCTGGAAAAATATTCATTAAACAATGAAACAATTATGGTTGCTCCTGCAGGAGGATTTTACAGCAATCCCGAACTTGGTAAAAAACAGGTAAGAATCGCTTACGTCCTTAAAGAAGAAGACCTTAGGAAAAGCGCTGAAATCCTGAGAAATGCACTGGAAAAATACAAATTAGATTTTAACATCTGAAGCTTGTCGATAACCAACTATTTGCCATAGTGGATAAATCAGACCAGTTTGTAATTATTTTTGTTTGTAATGAAATCAGCTATCATATCAACCATCTTTGTTATAATAACAGGACAGTTATCTGCTCAGAACGGTTTTGCATTTAACACGTCTAAAAATCCCACTCCATCAAATGAGCTTAATCATTTTGTTGATCTCAAAAAGGTAAACGAAGACGATTATGATGTCCGCCCATTCATTACTGATGATGCACGAGTAGTCGGAGACAAGCTTGCACAACTTGAAACCTGGGTTAGGTTTGATAAAGAGGCTGGTCAACACTGGATATTAGGCGCTTATGGTCCTAATAAAAAACTAGAACTAACCGCAGGAGGCGTTTATGGCTATCAGGTAGAAGCCAATAGTAAAAAAACATTTTCTTACGCATTACCACTCCTCCAGGCCAAAATGCTTTTTAAAGAATATGCGCCCAATAAAGGTCCTGGATTCGGGATGGTTCTTGGCACATTTTTACCTTTAGGAAAGGGGTCATTTAAGCCCGCCGGCTACGGGACATTTGGTTTTTTAACAGTTTCTCAGTGTATCGGAGAAGATGAGAATTTTTTATTTCACGGAAACGTTGGCGGAAATTATCTTCACTCTGACAATTCAAAGAATCTTATTACAACCTGGGGATTTGGAACACAGGTAAAAGCATATAAAGGAATGCATATTGTGGGAGAAATTTTCTCCGGAGATCCTTATATTCCGGGAACAGGAACTTCCTGGCAGGCTGGCTACAGATACTTTTTCAATGATCTGGTTCAGATTGATATGACCGTCGGCAATGGTATTTCAGGTGATGTCATTATGCCGTTCTGGTACAGTGCAGGAGTTAGAATTGTAACCGAAAAATTTTTGAAAAACAAAAAGAAAACTAATACTAATACTACAATAGCACAAATTAATTAATCATTAAAATAAACCAATCAATGTCAGCAGTAAAGATAAAAGGTTTGAAATTTTTTTTTCCAATGTTTTTACTGCTGATTTTTTTTTCTTGTGAAAATAAAAACACACCAAAACACAACACAAAAGAAAGAATAGAATCTATCAGCATCTCGCATATTGGCGGAAGAAACGGCTTTTACAAAATCATAAAAATCCGCAGAGATTCTTTATTTTTTGAAAGCGGAACCTCAAAACCAGCCAAAAATACAAGCTGGAAAAATGCAGTAAATATTCCATCATGGGATGCTCTTGCTTCTTCGTTTAAGCTGAAAAACCTTGACAGCATCAGAAGTTCTCCAAGCATACAGCATCTTGACGGAATTGATGAAACTTTCATCATCAAAACCAATAAAAAATCTCACATCTATGTAAATGCATACCATGATGTACATTATTACCAGTTTGAAAATTTTAAACAAAAACTGGAAAAAATTCTTTCTCAAAAACAGCCGGCAACCATAAAAACACCTCAATCATAATGCAGGAAAACTTTTCGTTAAAACCATACAATACTTTCGGAATTGATGCTAAAGCAAAATATTTTGCGGAGATCAATTCTCCTGACCAATTAATAGAAATTCTCAGACTTTCCGAAACCCAAACGCTACCTATTCTATTTCTAGGAGGTGGAAGCAATATTTTATTCACCAAAGATTTTGACGGACTGGTGATTAAACTAAGCCTTAAAGGAATTACTGTTCAGCCTTTGAACGAAGATAAAGTTTTGGTCACAGCAAAAGCAGGCGAAAACTGGCATGAGTTCGTCATGTTTTGTCTGGAGAAAAATTTGGGCGGGCTGGAAAATCTCTCCTTAATTCCCGGAAATGTAGGAACCTCTCCCATGCAGAACATCGGAGCTTATGGAACGGAGATCAAAGATGTTTTTTACAATTGTAAAGTTTTAAATCTTGAAACGCTGGAAATTGAAGCTTTTGACCTTGAAAAATGCAGATTCGGTTACAGAGATTCTATTTTCAAGCAGGAAGGTAAAGGTAAATATGTTATTCTTGAGGTAACTTTTCAACTCACTACAAAAAATCATCAGATCAAAACAGAATACGGCGCCATAAAATCGGAACTTGAAAACTTAGGTATTGAAAACCCAACGATTCAGGATGTTTCCAGAGCGGTCATCAACATCCGTCAAAGCAAATTACCGGATCCTAAACAAACAGGAAATGCAGGAAGCTTTTTCAAAAACCCGACTATTCCTTTAGCTCAGTTTGAAAAATTACAAAAGAAATTCAACAATATTCCGGGATATCTGAACGGAGATTTTGTAAAAGTCCCGGCTGGCTGGCTCATCGAACAATGCGGTTGGAAAGGAAAACAGATCGGAAATGTAGCTTCCCACACATTACAGGCTTTGGTAATTGTAAACGCAACCGGAAACGCAACCGGACAGGAAATTTTTGACTTTTCTACAGAAATCATTAATTCTGTACAGGAAAAATTCGGGATTGAACTGGAAAGGGAGGTGAATGTTATTTAAAGCATATAAGCCTTCATTTTGAGATTTTTACAGGACAATAGCTGTACATTTCTCTGCTTCTGTAAATTCTAATATAAAAAAAAGACTGCTTTTTTGAAAGCAGTCTCCCATTTTATTATTGCTTAGTCAAAATAATTTCTTCAGGCAATGATTGAGGAATTTCACTATAATAATATTGACAATCATCCGTAATCATATTACTGCCAAAATGCAAATTCCAGTTCAATTTTGTTTTTGTATAATCGGTGAAACTTATTCTTATGTTTCCCGAAGTTCCACACAGATCATTATCAATATATACCAAAGAATAATTATCATCTGCTTTTCTAAATTTTCCACCCCAGATTTTCGCATTATCGTCAGAAAGAAAAGTATTGTCAAAAAGCACTACACCATTCGAATCTAAAACTTTAAATTTTGCAATTAAATTATCTTTATAATATTTTAAATTCTCATTATACTTATTAGTAATTTTTTTAAATGTTATAAAAAGAATTTTATTATCCCAAATTCCTTTCCAAGTTCCTTCATAAGCAGGAAGTTCATTATTGGTGTCTTTAAGATAGGCATTATCAGGAATCTGTGTGAAAGTTCTCAAAGGATATATCTGTGCTGTACAAGAAACTGCTGTGCTAAATAATATAATTAAAATTATATTTTTCATTATTGCTTGGTTAAAACTATCTCTTCGGGCAAAGGTTGTGGAAGTTCTGTAGTATAATAAGGACAATCATCGGTAATTATTTCATTATGGTTATTATACTTCCATTCCAATGTGGTCTTTGTGGGATCGGTAAAACTGATATAAATCGTACCAGTTGTATTACATAAATCTGGATCACTATAAGTTAACATATATCTATTATTCGGAGTGGAAAAAAAACGATTTCCAACTATTTTAGAATTTCCAAAAGATAGATTGGTATTGTCAAACAGGATAGAACCATTAATATTTAATATTTTAAACTTTGCTCTTAAAATATCGTTGTAGTAAGGTCTATTTTCTAAATGAGTAAAATAAGATTTATCTTTTTTTATATAAATGTAAATTATTTTGCCACTCCAAGTTCCTTTCCATGTTCCCTCATAGGGTAATAATTCATTGTCTAAGTCCTTAATATATGCATTAGGTGGTACCTCTGTATAAGTTCTCAAAGGATATATCTGTGCTGTACATGAAACTGCTGTGCTAAATAATATAATTAAAAGTATATTTTTCATAATATAATAATGGTTTAATTTTAAGGGCATGGTGTTGTTTTCATTGGATTATCTGCTCCATTATATTCAAGTTTAATCGCACTCCCTGTTGTTTTATCAATGCTATAAACTTCCAATCCGTTGATATTAACTTTTTCTTTTACAAACTGGGTAAATAGTTTTTCAACATCGCTCTGTAATATTGTTCCATCCTCTTTCATAATTTTTGTAAATTCTGTATTATACCAGGTTTTCCAAGAGTTAATTTGATTAGGACCAATACTGTAGCTTCCGTCACCTGAATATTTCAACATATAATTTCCCTGCGAAGTAATTACCATTGCATAAGCATCAAGAATCTTGCCTTTATCCTGTGCATTTCTTACACACGCTGTAAGAAAAGTAACAATGTCTCCCGGAGAAAATATTTTAACGACTCCTTCTTTATCTAGATGTACGTGAATGTATGCAAAATACTTATTACCAATAGGCATTCTAAGCACATCATTAGTGATATTATTGAGAGATTCATAGTTAATTACCGGACCATATGCTACAGCAAAACCGGTTTCCTTTTTTGCTTTGAAAGATTCAGGCTTATCTATTTCATCCAATTTAATATTAAAATTTACATCCTCAACAGTTGCTTTTATTTTACTACACGGTGTCTGTGGTCTTACAACCGGCTCCGTTGGAACACCAATATTACATCCCGTTGGGCTTACCAAGCCCACCTGT
>VFQP010001763.1_pt1 | contig 26910 bp, 27 predicted proteins | sample 3512351 | NCBI WGS metagenome assembly VFQP01 (sample SAMN10412372, study PRJNA504923) | tailings metagenome | isolation source: Relicate 1 Philex TSF1 revegetated site | place: Philippines: Tuba, Benguet | collected 2017-08-29
GTTCGTGTACGACCGCCCGTTCCAGTGGGGCAGCAAGCGCACCGGCCCCGACCTGGCGCGCGTGGGTGGCCGCTACAGCGACGAGTGGCACCGCCTGCACCTGATCAACCCACGCGACCTGGTGCCCGAGTCGAACATGCCGGCCTATCCGTGGCTGGAGAAGAAACCCGTGAACGAAGCCGGTATCCCCCGCCGCATGGCGGTGCTGCGCACGCTGGGTGCGCCCTACACCGACGAAGAGATCGCCGCATCGGGCGCGGCGGTGAAGGGCAAGACCGAACTCGACGCCCTCATCGCCTACCTGCAGGTGCTGGGCACGGCCCTCAAGTAAATCCCCGCGGAGCACATCATGGACCTCAACGACCTTCGCAGCGCCGTCACCGTGATCAGCCTGCTGACCTTCCTGGGCATCGTGGCCTGGGCCTGGTCCCGGCGCAACCGGCATCGCTTCGATGAAGCGGCCCGCCTGCCTTTCGAAGACGAGGCATGAACGCGACCGGAACACGAGAAACATCATGAGCGACTTCACCAACAACTTCTGGTCGGTCTACGTCGGCGGCCTCACCTTCATCAGCATCGTCGCCTGCGTGATTCTGCTCTGGGTCAGTGGCACCACCAAGGTCAAAGCCTCCGCCGACAACACCACCGGCCACGTGTGGGACGGCGACCTGCGCGAGATGAACAACCCGCTGCCGAAGTGGTGGGTGTACCTGTTCGTCATCACGGTGGTGTTCTCGCTGGTCTACGGGTTGCTCTACCCCATGTTCGGCACCTACCAGGGGGTGTTGAACTGGTCGTCCAACGGCCAGCACCAGGCCGAGATGGCGCGCGCGGAGAAGGCCATTGCGCCGATGTACGAGAAGTTCCAGGCCATGCTTCCCGAGCAACTGGCTGGCGACGCCTCGGCCATGGCGATCGGCGAGCGCCTGTTCATGAACAACTGCGCCCAGTGCCACGGTTCGGACGCCCGTGGGGCGCGGGGCTTTCCCAACCTGACCGATGGCGACTGGCTCTGGGGTGGGGACCCAGCCACCATCAAGACCACGATCACCGAAGGCCGCACCGGTGTGATGCCGCCCATGGCCGCTGCCGTCGGCACGCCCGACGACGTGCGCAATGTGGCGCATTACGTCCTCAGCCTCTCCGCCACGCCGCACGATCCGGTGCGCGCGGTGCAGGGCCGGGCGAAGTTCGGTGCCTGTGCGGCCTGCCACGGCATGGACGGCAAAGGCAACCCGGCCATGGGCGCGCCCAACCTGACCGACGGCGCCTGGCTGCACGGCTGGGGCGAGGACGCCATCGTGCGCGCCATCACCAACGGCTTCACCAACCAGATGCCCGCCCAGGCCGGCAAGCTCAATGCCGACCAGATCCGGGTGCTGAGCGCCTACGTCTGGGGGCTGTCCAACAAACCCATTGCCACCGCCAACTGATCTGTTCCCGTGACCTCCGCCAGCCCAGACGCCAGCCCACCCCGGACCGTCATCCCCATCGTCGCCGACGACGAGGTGCTGGTCTCCCTGTACGCATCTCGCGAGCGAATCCACCCGCGATCGGTGTCGGGCCTGTTCTCGAGCTGGCGGTGGGTCATGGTGTGGGTGACGCAGACCGCTTTCTACGGGTTGCCCTGGCTGGAATGGAACGCGCGGCAGGCGGTGCTGTTCGATCTGGAGGCACGCCGCTTCTACATCTTCGGCCTGGTCCTTTACCCACAGGACTTCATCTACCTCACCGGCCTGCTGGTCATCTCGGCGTTCTCGCTGTTCCTGTTCACCGCCGTGGCCGGGCGACTGTGGTGCGGATTCTCCTGCCCGCAGACGGTGTACACGGAAATCTTCCTCTGGATCGAGAAGAAGGTGGAGGGCGACCGCTCGGCGCGGCTGCGGCTGGACCAGTCGGCCCTGACGGCGTCGAAGCTGGGCAAAAAGGCGCTCAAGCACACCCTGTGGGTCGTGTTCTCGTTGTGGACGGGCTTCACCTTCGTGGGCTACTTCACGCCCATCCGCGAACTCGGTGCGCTGTCACTGGCCGCATCGCTTGGCCCATGGCAGACCTTCTGGATCTTCTTCTACGGTCTGGCCACCTACGGCAACGCCGGCTTCCTGCGCGAACAGGTCTGCAAATACATGTGTCCCTACGCGCGCTTTCAAAGCGCCATGTTCGACAAGGACACCATGATCGTCACCTACGATCTGCAGCGCGGGGAGCCGCGCGGGGCGCGCTCGAAGAAGGCCGATCCCGGCGCGCTTGGCTTGGGCGCCTGCGTGGACTGCACGCTGTGCGTCCAGGTTTGCCCCACCGGCATCGACATCCGCCAGGGTCTCCAGTACGAGTGCATCGGTTGCGCGTCCTGCATCGACGTGTGCGACGACGTGATGGACAAGTTCGGTTATGCGCGCGGACTCATCCGGTTTTCCACCCAGAACGGCGTGGCCCGGGGCTGGAGCACGCGCCAGATGCTGCGACGCGCGCTGCGCCCCCGGGTGCTGGTATACGGCGGCATCCTGCTGGCCATCACGCTGGGGGTGGGAGCGAGTCTGCTGCTGCGCACCCCGTTCAAGGTGGACGTGATCCGCGACCGCAGTGCGCTCGCGCGCACGGTGGAGCAGGGTCGGATCGAGAACGTGTTCCGCCTGCAGATCATGAACGCCACCGAGTCGCCGCAGCGCTACGCCATCAGCGTCTCGGGCCTGCCCGGCATCGAGCTGGCCTCCAGTGCCGAGGTGGAGGTGCTGCCCACCGAGGTGCGCTCTGCCGCCGTCCGCGTGCAGATCCCGCCCGGTGTGGCGGTCAGCGGTTCGCACCCCATCGTCTTCCACATCCAGTCCACCGGCGACGGCGTTCACCACGTGCGTGAACAGGCCGCGTTCCTGGTGCCGCGTTGATTTTTCAGGAGCCTGCTCTCATGAATACTCTTCCACCGCCCGCCATGGCCTGGTGGCGCTTTCCCCACATGTGGCTGGTGGTCGGCGGTCCGCTGACCGTGGTCGTCGCGAGCCTGATCACCGCCTGGATCGCCGTCCACCATGCCGACCCGGTGATCGACAAGGCGCAGATCGAACACGAGCGCCAGCAGGCGGTCACGGTCTTGCAGGGGCAGGCCAGGCAGGAGGCGCTCATCAAACTCCAGCCCGCCCACCAGGCCCGCAACCACGCGGCGTCGCCCGTGGTGACTCAGCCGGGGCGTTGACATGGTCGTGCAACGCTGGATGGTGATCGCGTGGCCGGCGTTTCTCGTCGCGGCTGTGCTGGAAATGGTGGTCTTCGCCATGGTCGATCCCGGCGATCTGCACGGGCTGGATGGCGCGCCGCTCGAAGGCTCGCGGCAGGCGGTCTATACCGTGACGTTTTTCGTCTTCTGGGCGCTGGCCATGGTGTCGAGCGCGCTGACCCTGCTGCTCAGCGGCAGGTCTGGGGATTGACGATCTGTTTCAGCGCGTCCGTGTCCTTGATGTGCACGTAGCGCTGCTTGACGTCGATGATGCCGTCCTCGACGAACCTGGAGAACGTGCGGCTCACGGTTTCCAGCTTCATGCCGAGGTAGCTGCCGATTTCCTCGCGCGTCATGCGCAGTACCAGTTCGGATTGGGAGAAGCCGCGCGCGTGCAGGCGTTGCACCAGATTCAGCAGAAAGGCCGCCAGGCGCTCTTCAGCCCGCATGCTGCCCAGCAGCAGCATCACGCCGTGATCGCGCACGATCTCTCGGCTCATGATCTTGTGCACATGGTGCTGCAGCGTGGTGAACTCCCGCGAGAGTTCTTCAACCTGATCGAAAGGCATGACGCAGACTTCCGCGTCCTCGAGCGCCACCGCGTCGCAGGAGTGACGATCGCTGACGATGCCATCGAGCCCGATGATCTCGCCTGTCATCTGGAAACCGGTGACCTGATCTCTGCCGTCGACCGTGGTCACACAGGTCTTGAAGAAGCCCGAGCGCACGGCGTAGAGCGAGGTGAACTTGTCACCCACGCTGAACAGCGGGGTACCGCGCTTGACGCGCCGGCGCGTGGAGATGACCCGGTCGAGCTTGTCCATCTCGCCGGCATTGAGTCCCATGGGCAGGCACAGCTCGCGCAGGTTGCAGCTCGAGCAGGCCACCTTGATGCTTTGGGCGTCCATATGCAGTCCGTGTGATCCCTGGAAAGCCTTGAGCATACCCCTCCAGAGTGTCGCTGCCGAGGTCGGCGCGCCTGGTGTTTGACGCAGATCAAGGATGTCCGCGACCGCCTGCGGCAAAGTGGAATCCACCGATGGAGACCCTGCCCGTGAGCCCAGCCATTTCCGACGACCTGCTCAAGCGTTTCGATGTCCCGGGGCCCCGGTACACCTCGTACCCCACCGCCGATCGCTTCATCGAGGCCTTCACCGAAACCGACTACCTCCAGGCGCTGGAGCAGCGCCGCGCAGGATCGATGGCGCTGCCACTGTCGCTGTATGTGCACATCCCGTTTTGCGAATCGGTCTGCTACTACTGCGCGTGCAACAAGGTGATCACCCGCCACCATGAGCGCGCCACCCCTTACCTGCGCCACCTGACCCGTGAGGTGGAGTTGCAGGTGGCGCATCTGGGCCAGGGCCACTCGGTGTCGCAGGTGCACCTGGGCGGCGGTACCCCCACTTTCCTGAGTGACGCCGAGCTCGAAGGCCTCATGGCGATGCTGCGCCGCCATTTCACCCTGATGCCGGGCGGTGAGTACTCGATCGAGGTGGACCCGCGCACCGTGACCGAGAAGCGCCTGCGCTCCTTGTTTTGCATGGGCTTCAACCGGTTGAGCTTCGGCGTGCAGGACTTCGATCCGGCCGTGCAGAAGGCCGTGCACCGCGTGCAACCGGCAGAACAGGTGTTCGCCCTGGTCGAGGCGGCGCGGCGCATCGGGTTCGAATCGGTCAACGTCGACCTGATCTACGGCCTGCCGCTCCAAACACCAACCTCTTTCGAACGCACGCTGGCACAGGTCAATGCGCTTCGGCCCGATCGCATCGCGCTGTATGCGTACGCCCACCTGCCATCGCGCTTCAAGCCGCAACGCCGCATCGCCGCGGCCGAACTGCCCAGCCCTGGCGACAAGCTGTCCATGCTGTCCGCGTCGCTGGACGCGCTGATGGGCGCCGGCTACGTGTACGTGGGCATGGACCACTTCGCCTTGCCCGATGATGCGCTGGCGGTGGCCAAGCGCCAGGGCCGGCTGCACCGGAACTTCCAGGGCTACAGCACGCAGCCCGACTGCGACCTGATCGGCCTGGGCGTGTCCGCCATCGGCCGCATCGGCGCCATCTACAGCCAGAACACCAAGACGCTGGCCGAATACGGCGATCTGCTCGATCAGGGCCGCCTGCCGATCGTGCGCGGGCTGGCGCTCACGCGCGACGACCTGCTGCGCCGCGCGGTGATCATGTCCATCATGTGCCAGGGTGAGCTGCAGTTCGAGTCGATCGAGCTGGGCCACCTGATCGATTTCAGGCGCTGCTTCGCGCGCGAGCTGACGGTGTTGCAGCGGATGGCCGAAGAGGGGCTGGTGACCCTGCACGACGCCGGCGTTCAGGTGACGGAGGCCGGCTGGTTCCTCGTGCGGGCGATCGCCATGGTGTTCGACAGGCACCTGCAGGTCGATCAGGACCGTGCGAGGTTCTCCCGCATCATCTGAATGGGCGCCTGAGCATGCAGACGTCCATGGCCATCACGGCCCTGTTCATGGGCCTGGTGGGCGGCCCCCACTGCGTCGCCATGTGTGGTGCGGCTTGCGCGGGCATCGGGCAGGTGGCCGGCGCGCGCAGCACATCAGCGCTGCTGAGTTTCCAGTCCAGCCGCCTGTTGGGTTATGCCGCGTTCGGTGCGCTGGCGGCCGGGTCGGTTCAGGCACTGGGCTGGCTCGGCACCCACACCACCGCGTTGCGGCCGATATGGACGATGTTCCACGTGGCCGCTCTCCTGCTGGGGGCCGTCTTGCTCTGGCAGGCGCGCCAGCCAGCATGGATTGAAAGCCTGGGGCAGGGCGTGTGGCGCAAGGCCAGGCCGGTGCTCGGCAGGCTCGGGGCGCGGGCGCCCGTGGTGCTGGGTGTGGGCTGGGCGCTCATGCCATGCGGCCTGCTGTATTCGGCCTTGCTGGTGGCTTCGTTGTCGGCGAATGCGATCGAAGGCGCCGCCACCATGGCGCTGTTTTCGCTCGGCACCTCGGTGTCCCTGACGGCGGGACCCTGGCTTCTCTTGCGCCTGCGCGGCGCCCGCTCCGGCGCCTGGGGCATCCGCCTGGCGGGGCTGGCGCTGGCCATCACCTCGGGCTGGGCCCTGTGGATGGGCATCACCCAGCCCACCGGGCTGTGGTGCGCATGACCATCCGACCTTAGCGCGCAGCGCGTCCGGGCAGGGTCGCGAGCACCAGCCCCAGCAGGGCAATGCCGAACGCCACGCCCTGGAGCAGCGTGAGCCGCTCACCCATGAACAGCACACCGATGACCGCAGCGCTGATCGGCAGCATCACGGTGAACACCCCGGCCTGCGACGCCGGCACCACCTTGAGTCCGGTCATCCAGAGCCAGACCGTCCACATGCTGGCGGCCAGCGCGTAGAACACCAGCAGCACCCAGATCGGTGCAGCCACGGTGGTGAAGTCGAACTGCCAGGCCGCCCAGAGGCCGAACGGCGTGACCAGCGCAAAACCCCAGAGGTTGATGACGGCGGAGATCCGCTTCGGGCCCATCCCATCGGTCAGGCGCTTGCCGATGACCACATAGGACGCCTCGCAGACCACGGCGGCGAAGACCAGCAGGTTGCCCAGCAGCGCGCGGCTGATGCCGAACGGGCCGCTCGCGTCCGCGACGGCACCGACACTCCCTTCGACCTTCTGCAGGGAGAACAGGCCGATGCCGATGGCCGCGCAGGCAATGCCGGCCGCGCTGCGCCAGCCGATCCGCTCGCGCAGAAAGAGCCAGCTCAGCACCGCCACCACGGCGGGAATCGACGACATGACCACGCCGGCGGCCACTGCGGTGGTCATGCTCACGCCGAACAGCATGCAGATCGAGAAGAGGAAATTGCCCAGGAAGGATTCAAGGAACAGCAGCCCGCGCATGCGCGCCGTGATGGGCGGCTCGCTGGCCGGCTTGCGCAGCCAGGACCACATGGCCAGGCCACCGATGCCGAAGCGCAGCCACGCCAGCAGAAACACCGGGAACACGAGCACCAGCGGCTTGGAGAGGGCGACGTAGCTGCCCACCAGGGACATGCTCAGGGCGAGACAGGCATAGGCCCACCAGCGGGGCAGGGTAGAGGTTGGATTCACAGGAGGAGGTCGGCTGCACGGGAGTGGGCTGGATCATGCCCGATGCCACCCCAGCTGCCATTCCTGCATGGGAGATCGTGTTTCCGCATAGTGGGAATGAACAATGGTGCGCTGCACGATTTTTTCTCAATGCGAGAGATCGATTCTCGTATTGAGGAATGTGGCGTCTAGATCATTGAAAAACAAAGAGAAATTTTTTCTCTTATATAAGACATAAGAGCTTCTCAGACTCTTCTATAAGACTTAAAGTCACCCCATCGACATCGCACTTGCATGCCGACCGATGCAAGTCCCGACGTCAGTCTGTTTCCCATCAACCTCACGGAGTTCGTCATGCCCCAATCCCTCACCGAGCAACTCAGCCGCGCGCAACAGATCGAAGCCCTGGAAAAAGATTGGGCCACCAACCCCCGTTGGAAGGGCGTCAAGCGCGGCTACTCCGCGGCCGACGTGGTTCGCCTGCGCGGCAGCATGCAGATCGAGCACACGCTGGCCAAGCGCGGCGCCGAGAAGCTGTGGGACAAGGTCAACGGCGGTGCGAAGAAAGGCTATGTAAACGCCTTCGGCGCCATCTCCGCCGGCCAGGCAATGCAGCAGGCCAAGGCAGGCCTCGAGGCCGTGTACCTCTCGGGCTGGCAGGTGGCCGCCGATGGCAACACCTCGGAAACCATGTACCCCGACCAGTCGCTCTACGCCTACGACTCGGTGCCGACCATGGTTCGCCGCATCAACAACACCTTCAAGCGCGCCGACGAAATCCAGTGGGGCCGTGGCATCGAGCCGGGCAACAAGGACTTCATCGACTACTTCCTGCCCATCGTGGCCGATGCAGAAGCCGGCTTCGGCGGCGTGCTCAACGCCTTCGAACTGATGAAGAACATGATCGCCGCCGGTGCCGCTGGCGTTCACTTCGAAGACCAGCTGGCCGCCGTGAAGAAGTGCGGCCACATGGGTGGCAAGGTGCTCGTGCCCACGCAAGAGGCCTGCGAAAAGCTGATCGCCGCGCGCTTCGCCGCCGACGTGATGGGCGTGTCCACCATCGTGCTGGCTCGCACCGACGCCGAAGCCGCCAACCTGATCACCAGCGACCACGACGCCAACGACAAGCCTTTCCTGACCGGTGAGCGCACGCAAGAAGGCTTCTTCCGCGTCAAGAACGGCCTGGAACAAGCCATCAGCCGCGGCATCGCCTACGCCCCATACGCCGACCTGGTGTGGTGCGAAACCGGCGTGCCAGACATCGGCTTCGCCCGCGAATTCGCACAGGCCGTGCAAGCCGCCTGCCCCGGCAAGCTGCTGTCGTACAACTGCTCGCCCTCGTTCAACTGGAAGAAGAACCTCAACGACAAGCAGATCGCCTCGTTCCAGGAAGACCTGGCCGCGCTGGGCTACAAGTACCAGTTCATCACGCTGGCCGGCATCCACATCAACTGGTTCAACACCTTCCAGTTCGCCCACGCCTACGCCCGCGGCGAAGGCATGAAGCACTACACGGAAATGGTGCAGGAACCCGAATTCGCCGCTCGCGAAAAGGGCTACACCTTCGTGTCGCACCAGCAGGAAGTGGGCGCCGGTTACTTTGACGACGTGACCACCGTGATCCAGGGCGGTTCATCCAGCGTGAAGGCGCTGACGGGCTCGACCGAAGAAGAGCAGTTTCACTGATCTTCGATGGCGCCGGAGCAGAGGAGACAAGGGCCACCCTCGGGTGGCCCTTTTTTCATGTCTGCACTTCGCCGGATTCGCCGAGTCGGGCCTGTTTCCCGGTGATGGCGGCCTTGGCCATCACGAATAACTGGGTCAGCTTGTTTTCCTTGACGTCCCAGTAGTGGGCATGGGCAATGCTCACCGCCACCAATGCGAGGTCCGGATCCTCGGGACCGCCTGGAAACCACGCCTCGGCGGCCTTGTTCCAGAGCTCCTTTGCCTTGGTCACATCGTTCACCACCCGGGCCGTTCCCGAAACCGAAACGTAGGTGTCGGCATCGGGGTCGGCATAACTCACGTTGACCGTGGGGTCTGCTTCGACGTCGTCCACAGGCCCGCTCTGCCGCGACATGAAGAACCAGAGCCTGCCATCGTCAAGATCCTGGTTCTGGGTGGTCATGGGGCGCGAGTGCATGTGTCCCTCGTGCTGCCCGCCGTGGTGTCTGGTAACGAACATCCCGAACTGGATGTCCTTGATCATCTTCCACAGGTCTTCGGTGGTCTTTTGGTCGGATGCCATGGGTTGCCTTTCAAAAAATGATGAGCAACTCATTCGGCAATCGGCGTTCCCGATCCCGTGTTCAGTTGGTACTGGACGGCACAACCGGTTGAACTGGCGCCGGCGCAGGTGGGTCAACGGGATCCAGCAGACTCCTGGGCGGATTTTTCTTCATTTCCTCGGCCAGCGTCAGTTGATCCGGACTCATGCATTCATCCGCCAGTCTGGCGCCCAGTTTCTGGCTCATGAGCATGGACTTGTTGCCCAGCTGCAACCAAAGCGCCCCGCGCTTGGGATCTTCAAGGCGGATGGCGCCCGTGCGACTCTCTACGGGGTGCATGTAGTAGCGCGCGTTGCGGACATTCTTGACCTGCACAAGAAAGAACCCCTGGCGCTTTGCAGGCGTGATCTCCACGGAGGAGCCCAGTTCGCAGGGAATCTGGCCCACGTACACCCTTTGGGCGATGGCGAGGTCTGCGTCACTGAGGACCACAGTGGAGTCCTCCTCAATGGGCGTTACTTCTTCCACCGCCTTGGCTGCCGAGCGGGCCAGTGGGGCGCGTTTGGTTGGGGCTTTGGCCGCCGGTGCAGCTGGCTTGGCCACCGGCTGCCGTGCGGGCGTTTGCGCCACCACCGCCATGGGCGCGAACGCGACGGCACTGAGTGAGAAAAACAGGGGTAGTAATTTCATGAGGTCATTGGATGTAACGTAAAAGCAGGGCGTAGTCTGCACGCATGAGGCGTCCCATGATGTTTGGAGATGTTTCGATCCGGGCACGGCCCGGCGCCAGCGTCCGGGATTTGTGGGAAAATCGCCGTTCTTCTGACTCAGCAAGAGCGAGAAAGGCAGTCTGGTTATGACACCGCGAACTATGGAGTTGACTCCCACGGCCGTTTGAGGCCTGCAGTTCGCGCCTGCCCGATTCCCTTTTCTCTCACACCAGCGCGGCCCCTGCCGCGCTTTTTTGTTTTCTGAACGACCATGTTGCACATCACGCTCCCCGACGGTTCCCAACGCGAGTTTCCTGGTCCGGTCACGGTCGCCGACGTGGCCGCCTCCATCGGCACCGGCCTGGCCAAGGCCGCGCTCGCCGGCAAGATCGGTGACAAGGTCGTCGACACCAGCCACCTCATCACGGAAGACAGCCCTTTGTCGATCGTCACGGCCAAGGACGCCGACGGGCTGGAGGTGATTCGCCATTCCACGGCTCACTTGCTGGCCTATGCGGTCAAGGAGTTGTTTCCCGATGCGCAGGTCACGATCGGCCCGGTGATCGAGCACGGATTCTTCTACGACTTCTCGTACAAGCGGCCCTTCACGCCCGACGATCTGGCCGCCATCGAAAAGCGCATGGCGGAGCTGGCGGCGAAGGACGAACCGGTGGTGCGCCGCGTGTTGCCGCGCGACGAGGCCGTGGCCTATTTCAAGGGCATGGGCGAGCACTACAAGGCCGAGATCATTGCCAGCATCCCGAGCAACGAGGACGTGTCGCTCTATCGCGAAGGCGCCTTCGAGGACCTGTGCCGGGGTCCGCACGTGCCCAGCACGGGCAAGCTCAAGCACTTCAAGTTGATGAAGGTGGCCGGCGCCTACTGGCGTGGCGACCATCGCAACGAAATGCTGCAGCGCATCTACGGCACGGCCTGGGCCACCAAGGATGAGCTGCAAGGCTACCTCACGATGCTGGAGGAAGCCGAAAAGCGCGACCACCGCAAGCTGGGCCGCGAGCTGGACCTGTTCCACATGGAAGAGACGGCGCCCGGGCTGGTGTTCTGGCATCCCAAGGGCTGGACGGTCTGGCAGGCGGTGGAGCAATACATGCGCGCCATCTACCGCGACAACGGTTACCAGGAGGTCAAGGGTCCGCAGATTCTGGACAAAAGCCTGTGGGAGAAGACCGGCCACTGGGACAACTACCGCGACAACATGTTCACCACGGAATCGGAGAAGCGCGAGTACGCGCTCAAGCCGATGAACTGTCCTGGACACGTGCTCATCTTCAAGCAGGGCATCAAGAGTTACCGCGACCTGCCGCTGCGCTACGGCGAGTTCGGCCAGTGCCACCGCAACGAACCCAGCGGGGCGCTGCACGGCATCATGCGCGTGCGGGGGTTCACGCAGGACGACGGGCACATCTTCTGTACCGAGGACCAGATCCTGGACGAGTGCATCGCGTACACGGCCTTGCTGCAGAAGGTCTATGCGGACTTCGGCTTCAAGGACATCATCTACAAGGTGGCAACCCGCCCGGAGAAGCGTGTGGGTTCGGACGAGTTGTGGGACAAGGCCGAGTTCGCCGTGATGGAGGCCCTGCGCCGTTCGGGCTGCGAATTCATCGTTTCGCCCGGCGATGGTGCCTTTTACGGGCCCAAGATCGAATACACGCTCAAGGACGCCATCGGGCGGCAATGGCAATGCGGCACCATGCAGGTGGATTTCAACACCGCAGAACGCCTGGGCGGCGAATACGTGACGGAAACAAGTGGGCGCGCTCACCCTGTCATGTTGCACCGCGCCATCGTCGGCAGCCTGGAGCGTTTCATCGGCATCCTCATCGAGCAGCATGCCGGGGCACTGCCCGTCTGGCTGGCTCCGGAACAGGTTGCGGTACTCAACATCACTGACGGACAGGCCGATTACTGTCGTGAAATCGCGAAAACGTTGCAGAATCAAGGGCTTAGGGTCGTGACCGACCTGCGCAACGAGAAAATAACGTATAAAATACGGGAGCACGCGTTGCAAAAGCTGCCTTTCATCCTTGTCGTGGGCGACAAAGAGAAGGCGGCTGGTGCCGTGGCTGTGCGGGCGCGAGGTAACAAAGACCTCGGTGTCATGCCGCTGGAAGCCTTTTCCAAACTCATTGCGGCAGACGTTTCATCCAAGGTTTGAATTCAAACACCAGGATAGAAGCCCCTGCGGTCATGGTGCCCGCGCTTGCAAGCTGGCGGCCGTGAGGGTCGCCATTGTGTTTGATCAGCCCACACAAAGGAACTCACCATAGCTACCAACTTTCGCGACCGCCGCCAGCGTGAAGAGCGCGCACACCGACTGAACCGGGAAATCATGGCCCCGGAGGTTCGCCTCAATGGACCGGAAAATGAGCCACTGGGCATCGTCAGTCTGCAAGAAGCGTTGCGCATGGCCGGTGAGCTGGATGTGGATCTGGTCGAAATCGCGGCCACCGCCGTCCCTCCTGTGTGTCGCCTGATGGACTATGGCAAGTTCAAGTACCAGGAGCAGAAGAAGGCCGCCGAGGCGAAAGCCAAGCAGACCGTCATCGAGATCAAGGAAATCAAGTTTCGGCCGGGCACGGACGACGGCGACTACAACATCAAGATGCGCAACATCCGGCGTTTTCTGGATGACGGCGACAAGTGCAAGATCACCTTGCGCTTTCGCGGTCGGGAAATCACCCATCAGGATCTGGGCCTGGCGCTTTTGAACCGCATTCGCGATGAGTTGGCCGATTCGATCGTGGTGGAGCAGTTCCCTAAGCTGGAAGGGCGGCAGATGATCATGATGATCGCGCCGGGCCGCAAGAAGGCCGGTGGCGGAGCGCCCAAGGCGGCAGAGGCCACGGCAGCGCCCGCAGAAGGACAACCGGCAGCCTGAGGGTTGCCGAAGGGCATAGACAAAGCATTGGATCGCCAGAGTAGTCTCCTGGCGGTTCGAGGCGCAGTCCGAGAGGATTGACGCCGAACGGGAGGCCGAAAAGCCGCCCATAAAAGTGGCTCGGGGCCAACAAGTCCGCGGAAGGTTCGCGGCGCCTCACGAGCACAAATGAAAAGGAGCATGCAAATGCCCAAAATGAAGACCAAGAGCAGCGCGAAGAAGCGTTTTCGCGTTCGTCCCGGTGGCACCGTCAAGCGCGGTCAAGCCTTCAAGCGTCACATCCTGACCAAGAAGACCACCAAGAACAAGCGCCACCTGCGTGGAGCAGTCAACGTGCATGAGACCAACATGGGTCACATGGCACAGATGCTGCCCGGCCAGGGCATTTGATCAACGACGAACAAGGAGTAACACATGCCTCGCGTCAAACGTGGTGTCACGGCTCGCGCCCGACACAAAAAAGTTCTGGCTCTGGCCAAAGGTTTCCGCGGCCGCCGCGGCAACGTCTTCCGCATCGCCAAACAGGCGGTGATGAAGGCCGGTCAATACGCCTACCGTGATCGCCGCACCAAGAAGCGCGTGTTCCGGCAGTTGTGGATTGCCCGTATCAACGCCGGTGCCCGCGCATGCGGCCTGACGTACAGCCAGTTCGCCAATGGCCTGAAGAAGGCTCAGATCGAAATCGACCGCAAGGTCCTGGCCGATCTGGCGGTGAACGACCCGGCTGCCTTTGGCAGCATCGTGGAGCAAGTCAAAGCCAAGCTGGCCGCTTGATTCACGACGGGGATGCGTTGCGGCTTTGCTGCGGCGCATCCCCAGTCGCTCAAAGGGGTTGAGGCTTGAGGGATTCCCTCGCTGGCTTCAACCCTTTTTTTGTTTCCCCAACGATTCCATCAAAAACATGAACGAGTTGGACGAACTGGTCGAAGTTGCGCGAGCCGCATTCACGCGCGCGGGTGCCCCTGCCGATCTGGAAAATGCCAAAGCGCAGTTCCTGGGAAAGTCCGGCCGCATCACCGAGCTGATGAAGGGCATGGCTGCCCTCTCGGTGGATGAGAAGAAGACGCGCGGCGCGGCCATCAACCTGGCCAAGCAGGCGATCGAGGCCGCGCTTAACGAGCGCCGCCAGGCCCTGGCAGACGCGGAACTGCAGGCACAGCTTCGGGCCGAGGCGCTGGACGTCACGCTGCCTGGGCGTCAGCGAGGGCAGGGTGGTCTTCACCCGGTCAGCCTGACGCTGGAGCGCATTGAGGCCATTTTCGGCTCCATGGGATTCGAGGTGGCGGAAGGTCCCGAGATCGAGTCCGACTGGTTCAACTTCACCGCGTTGAACACGCCCGAAGACCATCCCGCGCGTTCGATGCACGATACCTTTTACGTCGAGGGCGGCAGTGCGAAGGCGCCCAACCTGCTGCGCACCCACACCAGCCCCATGCAGATTCGCCACGCCGTGCAGCACGTGAAGCGCCACCGTGCCGAACTCGATGGCGGCCGCGGCATGCCGGAGATCCGCGTGATCGCGCCAGGCCGCACCTACCGCGTGGACAGCGACGCCACCCATTCGCCGATGTTCCACCAGTGCGAAGGGCTGTGGATCGGCGAGAACGTGAGCTTCAAGGATCTGAAGTTCGTCTTCACGGATTTCTGCCGCACCTTTTTTGAGTCCGATGACCTGGTGTTGCGCTTTCGCCCGAGCTTTTTCCCATTCACCGAGCCCAGCGCAGAAATCGACATCCAGTTCCAGCATGGCCCGCTCGCGGGTCGCTGGCTGGAGGTGGCCGGTTCCGGGCAGGTGCATCCGAACGTGGTGCGCAACATGGGTCTCGACCCCGAGCGCTACATCGGCTTTGCCTTCGGCATGGGCCCGGACCGCCTGACCATGCTGCGTTATGGCGTCAACGACCTTCGCCTCTTTTTCGACGGCGACGTCCGCTTTCTCTCGCAATTCCGCTGAGACCCCGACATGCAATTCCCCGAATCCTGGCTGCGTGCCTTCTGCAATCCGCCTTTGACGAGCCAGCAACTCGCCGACACCCTGACCATGGCCGGTCTGGAAGTGGAGGAACTGCACCCGGTTGCGCCTCCCTTTTCCAAAGTGGTGGTGGGTGAAATCAAAGCGGCCGAGCAGCATCCCAACGCCGACAGGCTTCGTGTCTGTCAGGTGGACGTGGGCGAAGGCAGCCTGCTCAACATCGTTTGCGGCGCGCCCAATGCGCGGGTCGGCATCAAGGTGCCTTGCGCCCTGGTGGGCGCTGAACTGCCGCCTGGTGAAGACGGCAAGCCGTTTCAGATCCAGCTGGGCAAGCTGCGCGGCGTGGAAAGCCAGGGCATGTTGTGTTCGGCGCGGGAACTGAAACTGTCGGAAGACCATGGCGGCCTGCTGGAGCTGCCGGCCGATGCACCGGTGGGGAGAGACATTCGTGAGCAGCTCAGGCTGGACGACATGCTGTTCACGCTCAAGTTGACGCCCAATCTGGCGCACTGTCTGAGCGTGTACGGCATTGCGCGTGAGGTGGCCGCGTTGACGGGGGCGCCACTGACCGAGCCCGTGTTCACGGCCACGCCCGCGACGCTGCAGGACCTCATGCCCGTGAACGTGCAGGCGCCCGACCTGTGCGGTCGCTTTTCGGGTCGCATCGTGCGCGGTGTCAACACCAAGGCATCCACGCCGGCGTGGATGGTCGAGCGCCTGGCGCGCTGCGGGCAGCGCAGCGTCACGGCGCTGGTGGACATCTCCAACTACGTGATGTTCGAGCTGGGTCGCCCTTCGCACATCTTCGACCTGGACAAGATCCAGGGCGGCCTGACCGTGCGCTGGGGCCAGGCGGGCGAAACCTTGAGGCTGCTGAATGGCAACACGGTTTCGGTGGATGAGCAGGTCGGTGTGATCGCCGACGACCATCAGGTCGAGTCGCTCGCCGGCATCATGGGCGGGGATGCCACGGCGGTCTCCGACGACACGCAGAACATTTACATCGAAGCCGCCTTCTGGTGGCCCAAGGCCATCGCGGGCCGTTCGCGCCGCTACAACTTCTCCACCGATGCCGGTCACCGGTTCGAGCGGGGGGTCGATCCCTCCACCACGGTGGAACACGTCGAGCGCATCACGCAACTCGTGCTCGAGATCTGTGGCGGTCAGGCGGCGGTGATGGACGATCAAGTCGTCAACGTACCCAAGGCCCTGGGCGTGAGCTTGCGCGTCGCGCGCGCGGCCAAGGTCACGGGCATGCCGCTTACGCAGGCCCAATGCGCGGGTGCGCTGCGCCGCCTGGGCCTGGCGATCGAGGAGGGGGAAGGCGTGATCACGGTCTCGCCGCCCGCCTACCGTTTCGATCTTCTGATCGAAGAGGACTTGATCGAAGAGGTGGCACGCGTCATCGGCTACCAGAACCTACCCAACACGCCACCGCTGGCGCCCATCACCGCGCGGGTCCGCCCCGAATCCCGCCGTGGACCGTTTGCCTTGCGGCGCCAGCTCGCCCAATTGGGCTACCAGGAAACCATCAACTTCAGCTTTGTGGAGGAGCGCTGGGAGCATGAACTGGCGGGCAACCCCACGCCGATCCGCCTGCTCAACCCCATCGCCAGCCAGATGAGCGTGATGCGGTCCTCACTGCTGGGCAGCCTGATCGCCGTGCTGAAGTTCAACCTGGATCGCCGCGCCGACCGGGTGCGGTTGTTCGAGGTCGGTCGTGTGTTCCTGAAGGACGCCACGGTGCCCGACAGCGACACCTCCGTAGCGGGTTTCGCCCAGCCCATGCGCGTGGCTGGGCTGTGCCATGGCGGGGTGGATTCCCTGCAATGGGGTGCGCCCGAGCGCGCGGTGGACTTCTTCGATGCGAAAGGCGATGTGCAGGCGCTGCTCTCGCCCCGCGAACCGGTTTTCCGGGTGGCCGAGCACCCCGCCATGCATCCGGGCCGCTCTGCCAGTGTCTGGCTGAATGAGGTCTGCATCGGGTATGTGGGCGAACTTCACCCGCGCTGGCGCCAGGCCTACGAACTGCCGCACGCACCTGTGATGTTCGAACTGGATCTCGATGCCGTCCTGGTGCGTCCCGTGCCTGCTTACCAGGCCGTGGGCCGGCAGCAACCGGTCGAGCGCGATCTGGCCATCGTGGTCAAGGAGTCCGTCACCCACGATGCGGTGGTGGACGCGATCCGGGCGCCAGCCAGTCCGTGGCTGCGTGACGTCCTGCTGTTCGACGTGTACCGTCCCAAAAAGCAGGCCGGCGGGCAGGGTGCCCCCGCCGGTGCGCTGGCGGAGGACGAAAAAAGCCTGGCGGTGCGCCTGCTGCTCAACCGCGACGACGCTACACTGACCGAAGAGGACATCGAGGCGACCGTCAAGGGCGCGCTGGCGTCTGTGGAACAACGCCTGGCCGGCCGGCTGCGTGCCTGATCAAACGAGGATGGAGAAACCCCGAATGGAACTCGCTGTTGAAAGTCTGGAGACCCCGGCGTTGACCAAGGCGCAGCTCGCCGAATTGCTGTTTGACCAGATCGGCCTGAACAAGCGCGAATCCAAGGACATGATCGACGCGTTCTTCGATCTCATCACCGACAGCCTGGTCGACGGCAACGACGTGAAGATCTCGGGATTCGGCAACTTCCAGATCCGCACCAAGGCGCCCCGGCCCGGGCGCAATCCCCGCACCGGCGAACCTGTGGCCATTCAGGCCCGTCGCGTGGTGACGTTCCACGCCAGCCCCAAGCTCAAAGAACAGGTTCAGACCGCCATCATCGGCGGTTGAGCGGTCCGCAACGGCGCGTATCGCCGCATTTTCCGGCCCCGCGCGCGGCCGGAATGGTTGGCGTTTCCAACGCATTCGCAACGCCTGCCATCTCGTTTGCAACATTTCACACGGATTTCGTCAATCCGCCTCCCGCGCCCGCTCGAGTTAGAGTAGATTTCAAGGTTCGGTCCGTACTGCCTTGATTTTGATGGAAAAATCACTTCCGCCCATCCCCGCCAAACGCTACTTCACCATTGGTGAAGTGGGCGAATTGTGCGGCGTCAAGCCGCACGTGCTTCGGTACTGGGAACAGGAATTCACCCAGCTGAGACCGATGAAGCGGCGTGGTAACCGGCGCTATTACCAGCACCACGAAGTGTTGATGATCCGGCGCATCCGGGAGCTGCTGTACGACCAGGGTTTCACCATCAGTGGCGCGCGCAACAAGCTGCAGGAAATCGTGCAGGCCGAGCGCGACAAGCGGCGCGGGGATGACGGTGAAGCGATCGATGTCATCGATCTCGACGAAATGGTGAATGGCCATGAGGTGGTCGTTCCATTCATTGAGGCGGATGACCCTGAATTGCGCGAATCGGGTTCGCTGCTGCACGAGGTGAGGCGCGAGTTGCTCGAAATACGCGAGCTTCTTCGGCACACAGCCTGAAAGCGATTGTTTGCCAGCTATAATTTAAGGCTTGTCGGCGTGTAGCGCAGCCTGGTAGCGCACTTGCATGGGGTGCAAGGGGTCGCGAGTTCGAATCCCGCCACGCCGACCATTTGTTTGCAGAAGCCCGGTGCCGAAAGGTGCCGGGCTTTTCTCATGCTGGTGACCCCTGAATCCGAAAGGCCCTGATGCAGGACGTCGAGCAGGTTGATGGGCTGGTGATCGGTGCTGGCGTGGTGGGCCTGGCGGTGGCTCGCGCCATGGCGCTTGCGGGACGCGAGGTGATGGTGCTCGAGCGCGAGTCTGCGATCGGCACCGGCACGAGCTCGCGCAACAGCGAAGTGATCCATGCCGGCATCTATTACCCGGCAGGCTCTCTCAAGGCCCGCTTGTGTGTGCAGGGGCGCGATGCCTTGTACCGGTATTGCGCAGAACGCGGTGTGGCCCACCTTCGGAGCGGCAAGCTCATCGTGGCCACTACCCCTTCGCAGCTCGCGAACCTGCCATCCATTCTCGAAAAAGCCCGTCGCAACGGCGTGAGCGACCTCCAGTTGCTTGACCGCGAGGCAGCCAAGCAACTGGAGCCGGAACTCGAATGCCTGGGTGCGGTGTTTTCGCCTTCCACCGGCATCGTGGACAGCCACGGGCTCATGCTGGCGCTGCAGGGCGATCTGGAGCACGCCGGTGGCCTGGTGGCCTGTCACAGCGGCGTGAGCGCGATGGTGGTGTCAACACGGGGAATCGAGGTTCACTCGGCGGACGGCACGTGCCTGCTGGCGCGCTCGGTGGTCAATGCCGCAGGGTTGTCCGCCTGCGATCTGGCCCGGCGCACGCAGGGCCTCGACCCGCTGCATGTACCCCGCGCCTGGTATGCCAAGGGCAACTACTTCACGCTGACGGGTCGCACGCCGTTCTCCCACCTGATCTATCCTGCGCCGGAGCCGGACCGCCACCTCGCAGGTCTGGGGGTGCACTTGACGATCGATCTCGGCGGGCAGGCCAAGTTCGGGCCGGACGTGCAGTGGACCGATTCGCCCGACGACCTGCTGGTCGATGCCTCGCGCGGCGAGGGCTTCTACGCCGAGATCCGGCGCTACTGGCCGGGCTTGCCGGAGGGGGCCTTGCATCCGGGCTATGCCGGCATCCGACCCAAGATCAGTGGCCCCGATGAGCCCGCGGCGGATTTCCTCATTCAAGGCCCGGCGGTGCACGGCGTACCCGGCCTGGTGAACCTGTTCGGCATCGAGTCACCGGGGCTCACCAGCAGCCTGGCCATTGCCGATCGGGTGGTCTCCCTGATGTGATCAGGCCTTGGCGCGCGCCTGGACCGCGCGCGCCGCTTCCCACACCAGCGCAGGGCCCTTGTAGATCAGCCCGGTGTAGATCTGCACCAATTGGGCGCCCGCCTCGATCTTGCTGACCGCATCCTCCGCGCTGAGCACACCGCCCACGCCGATGATGGGGAAGGTTTTGCCCAGGCAGGCGCGCAACTGACGGATGACGCGGTTGCTCGCCTGCAGGACGGGAGAACCCGAGAGCCCTCCGGCTTGTTCTGCGTGCGGCATGCCCGCCACCGCTTCACGGCTGAGCGTGGTGTTGGTGGCGATCACCCCCATCGCGTTGGTGGCCTGGCCCGCGCTGTCCACGCCATAGCGCATGAGGGTGGTCGCGATCACCTCGATCTGCGTGTCGTCCAGGTCAGGCGCAATCTTCACGAACACAGGAATGCGGCGACCATGGCGCTGCGCCAGCAGCTCGCGCCGCTCCGCCACGGCGCCCAGCAAGTGGTCGAGTGCGGCATCGCTTTGCAGGCTTCGGAGGTTTTGCGTGTTTGGGCTGGAGATGTTGACGGTGACGTAGTCCGCGTGCGGGTAGACGCCGTCGAGACAGGTGAGGTAGTCGTCGGTGGCTTTTTCAATCGGCGTGCTCGCGTTCTTGCCGATGTTCAAGCCCAGCAGCATCGGGCTTACCCCGGCCTGCTGGCGAAAGCGCGCCTTCTGCACGTTGGCCAGGAAGGCGTCGAGACCCTCGTTGTTGAAGCCCAGGCGGTTGATGAGCGCATGGGCCTTGGGCAGGCGGAACATGCGCGGCTTCGGGTTGCCGCTTTGGGCCTTGGGCGTGACGGTACCCACCTCCACAAACCCGAACCCGATGGCGGCCAGACCGTCGATGCACCGAGCGTTCTTGTCAAGGCCCGCCGCCAGGCCCACACGATTGGGAAACTGCAAGCCCGCCACGGTGCAGGGATCGTGCACTCGTGGCTCTCCATACAGGCAGGTCAGGGGCGAGTGCTGGAGCTTCGCGATGGATTGCAGGGTGAGTTCATGGGCGACTTCAGGATCGAGGCTGAAAAGGAACGGGCGCGCGACAGCGTACGGCAGGAACGACATTGGATAATCCGGCTTGTTGTTTTACCAATTGTCTCAAATGAATCAAGACGAACTCAAAGCGCTGGTGGGCCAGGCGGCCCTTCAGTACGTGACGCCCGGCGACATCGTGGGCGTGGGCACCGGTTCCACGGTCAACAAGTTCATCGATGCACTGGCCAGCATCAAGGACCAGATCCCGGGCGCGGTGTCGAGTTCGGAGGCCTCCACGGCGCGCCTGAAAGCGCTGGGCATCGCGGTGTTCGAGGCCAATGCGGTGGGTGAACTCTCGGTGTACATCGACGGTGCGGATGAAATCGATGCCGGCGGGCACATGATCAAGGGCGGTGGCGCGGCGCTCACGCGGGAGAAGATCGTGGCGGCGCAATCCCGACGGTTCGTCTGCATCGCCGACGAATCCAAACTGGTCAAGACGCTGGGCAGCTTTCCATTGCCCGTGGAGGTGATCCCGATGGCCACGGCCCGACTGGTGCGCCAGTTTGCTGCCCTGGGAGGCCTCGCCCAGGTCCGCATGAAGGATGGTTCACCCCTGGTGACCGACAACGGGCAGCACATCCTGGATGTGACGGGTTTGCAGATCACCGATCCGCTGTCTTTCGAAAGCGATGTGAATCAATGGCCCGGGGTCGTGACGGTGGGCGTGTTTGCCCATCAGAAAGCGGGTGTATGCCTGCTCGGCACACCCGGTGGCGTCAAAACACTGACGTTCTGAGCGTTCGTACGGACCCGCGCTTGTTCAGAAACGGATGCCGGCCGGATTCTGCGGCGGTGGTGCAACGGGCACTTCGGACGGTGCCGGCACGGCGCGCCCTGGCGGGGGGGCAGGAGCGGGGGATGGCGTTGCCGTGCCTTCGCTTCTGACCTCCACCAACGGGCTCGGTGCAGGTCGGCGATAGCTGGAGGGCAGGGCAGACTGCTTGGGGTAACCCGCGGCGTCCAGAAACTTGGTCCATTCGGTGTCCGAATACCCCTTGATCTGCTGGCCACCGATGGTGAGGAAAGGCAGCGACAACTCGCCGCTCAAGCGCTTGAGTGCATCGCTGTCCTGCGCGGTGTCGACGGTCTTCTCCGTGTAGGGAATGCCGCGCGCGTTGAGCAGGTTGCGACCGCTGTTGCAGGGTGCGCAATCGCGGCTGGAATACAGGGTGACCGGGAAACGGCTGTTGACCTGCCGGAGTTCGAACGGCAGTTGCGCGGTGGTGCTGGCGGGGGCGCTCGCAGGAGCGCCGGCGCCGGCCGGCCTGCTGTTGGGGCTGGCCGCAGGCTGGGGCTGGTCGGAAAAAGACACCTTGCCGTCCGGACCGACGATGCGGTAAACCCCCTGCGCCAACGCCGGCGTGGCGAGCACGAGCGCCATCAGGCCCGCGCTCAGCAACGGGAGCCGTATCCTGTTCGTGTTGGATTCGGGGCGGATCGCGTTCATGACGGCTCCTATCGACAGACTGCAGGAAAAATCAAGCCATGCCCTGGTGGCGCAGGAGCGCGTCGATGCTCGGCTCGCGGCCACGGAAGGCCTTGAACGAGTCCATGGCAGGCCGGCTGCCACCTGCTTCCAGGATGGCTTGACGGTAACGGCGCCCGGTGGCCACGTCCAGTGTGCTGTGGCCATTCTGCTGCGCGGCTTCCTCGAAGGCGGCGTAGGCGTCGGCCGACAGCACCTCGGCCCATTTGTAGCTGTAGTAGCCGGCCGAATAGCCACCGGCAAAGATGTGGCTGAACGTGTGCGGCGTGCGGCTGTAGGCCGGGGGCTTGAGCACGGCCACCTCGTCGCGCACCTGCTGCTGCAGTGCAAGAATGGCCTCACCGCTGGTGAGCGGCTGGGCCTGGCTGTGCAGCAGCATGTCGAACAGCGAAAACTCCACCTGCCGCAAGGTCTGCAGGCCGCTCTGGTAGTTCTTGGCCGCCAGCATCTTCTCGAAAAGTGCGCGCGGCAGTGGCTCGCCGGTGTCCACATGGGAGGTCATGTGCTTGAGCACATCCCATTCCCAGCAGAAGTTCTCCATGAACTGGCTGGGCAGTTCCACCGCATCCCATTCCACGCCGCTGATGCCCGAGACGTCGCGCTCGTTGACCCGCGTGAGCATGTGGTGCAGGCCGTGGCCGAACTCGTGAAAGAGTGTGATGACGTCGTCGTGGGTGAGCAGCGCAGGCTTGCCGTTCACGCCCTCGGCGAAATTGCAGACCAGGTGCGCCACCGGCGTCTGCAGCGAACCGGTGTCCGGCCGCAGCCAGCGCGCCCGCACGTCGTCCATCCAGGCGCCGCCGCGCTTGCCCGTTCGTGCAGCAGGGTCCAGATAGAACTGTCCCACCAACTCCGCGCCCTGCGCGCCACGCCGCTCGATGCGGTAGAACGCCACGCCAGGGTTCCAGACAGGGGCCTGGTCACGGCGGATCGCGACTTCGAACAAGGTCTCGACGATCTGGAACAGGCCGGCCAGCACCTTGGGCGCAGTGAAGTACGGCTTGATTTCCTGCTCGCTGAAGGCGTAACGCGCTTCCTTGAGCTTTTCACCGATGTAAGGCCAATCCCAGGCCTGCGGATCCGGCATGCCCAGTTCGCTGGCTGCGAACGCGCGCAGGTCGGCCAGGTCTTTCTCGGCGTGCGGCCGGGCCTTGTGGCCCAGATCGCGCAGGAAAGCAATTACCTGCTCGGGCGACTCGGCCATCTTGGGGACGAGTGACACGTCGGCGTAGTGGCGGTACCCGAGCAGGCGGGCTTCTTCGTGGCGCAGGGCCAGCAGTTCGGCCATGATGCCCGCGTTGTCGAACTTCACCGCCTCACCGTCGGCTTGGTCGCTGGCGCGGGTGGCGTAGGCGCGGTAGAGCTTTTCGCGCAGCGGGCTGCTGTGTGCGAACTGCATCACCGGCAGGTAACAAGGCATCTTCAATGTGAGCTTGTGTCCGTCTTTACCTTCAGCGCGGGCCGCCGCCGCCGTGGCCTGCAGCACATCGTCGGGGAGTCCGTCCAGCTCTTCCGTGCTGGCGTACAGCGAAAAGGCATCGGTGGCGTCGAGTGCGTTCTCGCTGAATTTCTGTGCCAGTTCGGCCTGGCGCTCCTGCAGCCAGGCGAAGCGGGTCTTGGCTTCGCCCTGCAGATCGGCACCACCCAGCACGAATCCCAGCATGGCGTTGTGATGCGCGCGCGCCTGCTCGCTGCTGAGCCTGGCGGGGTCCATGGCATTGTACTTCGCGTAGAGCCGCTCGTCGGCACCCAGCCGGGTCCAGAACTCGGTCACCCGGGGCAGGGCTTCGTTGTAGGCCGCACGGAGTTCGGGGGTGTCGGCCACGCTGTTGAGGTGGCTGACCGCGCCCCAGGCACGGGACAGGCGCTCCGTGGGAACGTCCAGTGCCAGCGAAATGCTGCGCCAGTCGGCCGGGAAGTCCGCTGCGGTGACCTTCTCCAGCGCGACATTGGCTTCTTTCAGGAGCTCGTCGACGGCCGGTGCTACCAGAGGCGGCGTGATTGCGTCGAACAGCGGCAGGTCGGAAAAGTCCAGCAGGGGGTTCTGCGAGGAGGGAGCGGTGCGGTCGTTCATGCGTTCTCAGATGTGGCGCGGTGGAGGGAATTCAAGCATGCGCATCGAACCGCCGGCCCCGTCATTGCGCGCTCTTTTTGATGCTTTTCTTCATGACCTTGGCCCGCTTGACCTGGCCACCGGGGGTGAGCCGCTGATTGCCCAGCACGCGCACCACCTTGACCTCGGGGCGCTGCCCGCCGCGCTTGCTGAACTTGAGCACCTTGACGTCGCGCGGGCCCGGCATGCGCTCTTCATCGACCGGTTTTTCCTTGGCGGGCATCGGCCGCCAGAGCACGATGAGCTTGCCGATGTGCTGGATCGGCGCGGCGTTGAGCTCGTCGGCCAGCGTCTGCATCATGGCCTCGCGGGCGGTGCGGTCGTCGCTGAACACGCGGATCTTGATGAGCCCGTGTGCCTTGAGGGCCAGGTCGGCCTCTTTCTTGACGGCGGCGCTCAATCCGTCGCCCCCGATGTGCACGACGGGATCGAGGTGGTGCGCCTCGGCGCGATGGACTTTGCGCTGGGCGGGGGTGAGGGTGATCTGGGGCATGGGACAATTATCGTTTACAAGCACCGCAGGCGACCCTCATGGGCATGAAAGTCAAGACCCAGAGCAAAAAGGTCAACAAGGCCTGGCTCAACCAGCACGTCAACGACCCCTACGTGCGCCTGGCGCAAAAGGACGGGTACCGCGCGCGCGCCGCCTACAAGCTCAAGGAACTCGACGAAACGCTCGGACTGATCCAGCCCGGGCAGTGCGTGGTGGACCTGGGTTCCACCCCGGGGGCCTGGAGCCAGTACCTGCGACGGCGCCTCAGCCCGCAAGGCGCCGCGGTGGGCGAACTGCACGGCACCATCGTGGCGCTGGACCTGCTGCCCATGGAGGCGGTGGAAGGCGTGCACTTCATCCAGGGCGATTTCCGTGAACCTGAGGTGTTGGCCGAGCTGGAGCAGGCCCTGGTGGATCGCGGTGTGCATCAGGTCGACGTGGTCGTCTCCGACATGGCACCCAACCTGTCGGGCATCGGCATGACCGATGCTGCCCGCATCTCGGACCTGGTGGAACTGGCCGTGGACTTTTCCGTCCTTCACCTCAAACCGGAAGGCGCGCTGGTGGTCAAGCTGTTCCACGGCGGTGCCTATGACCCCATGGTGGCCCTGTTCCGCAAGACCTTTCGCACCGTCAAGGCCATCAAGCCGAAAGCGTCTCGTGACAAATCCTCGGAAACCTTCCTGGTGGGCCTGGGTCTGAAAACATCGGGGTGATCCCGCCGTTCATCGCCGGAAGGCGCCGGTCGTGAAACACCCGACCCCCGCCAACACCGCCTTTGACACAGCCTCGTCACCATTCGGCGGCAGGGGGGCTTGAAAGTCCTAGAATCAGAGGTATATGGATATGTCTGACACTTTTGTCTCCAGGAGCTGCACTTGAACAACCAGTGGTTCTCGAAAATCGCCGTGTGGATGGTCATCGCCATGGTGCTTTTCACCGTTTTCAAGCAGTTCGACAGCCGCTCTGCCGCGGGCTCGGGCTACATGGGCTATTCGGAGTTCCTTGACGAAGTCAAGGCCCAGCGCATCAAGAGCGCCACCATCCAGGAGGGCCAGGGTGGTACCGAAATCGTGGCGGTCACGCAGGACGATCGTCGCGTGCGCACCACGGCCACCTACCTGGACCGTGGTCTGGTGGGCGACCTCATCAACAACAACGTGAAGTTCGACGTGCGTCCCCGCGAAGAGAGCTCGCTGCTGATGACGCTGCTGGTGAGTTGGGGCCCGATGCTGCTGCTCATCGGCGTGTGGATCTATTTCATGCGACAGATGCAGGGGGGCGGCAAGGGCGGCGCTTTCAGCTTCGGCAAGAGCAAGGCGCGCATGCTCGACGAGAACAACAACACCGTGACCTTTGCGGACGTCGCTGGCTGTGACGAGGCCAAGGAAGAGGTGAAGGAGGTCGTGGACTTCCTGAAGGACCCCGCCAAGTTCCAGAAGCTGGGTGGGCGCATTCCACGCGGCCTGCTGCTGGTCGGGCCTCCGGGCACCGGCAAGACGTTGCTGGCCAAGGGCATTGCCGGCGAAGCCAAGGTGCCTTTCTTCAGCATTTCAGGTTCCGACTTCGTGGAAATGTTCGTCGGCGTGGGTGCTGCCCGCGTGCGCGACATGTTCGAGAACGCCAAGAAGAATGCGCCCTGCATCATCTTCATCGACGAAATCGACGCCGTGGGCCGTCAGCGTGGCGCTGGCCTGGGTGGCGGCAACGACGAGCGCGAGCAGACCCTCAACCAGATGCTGGTGGAGATGGATGGCTTCGAGACCAACCTGGGCGTGATCGTGGTGGCGGCCACCAACCGTCCCGACATTCTGGACGCCGCGCTGCTGCGCCCGGGTCGTTTCGACCGTCAGGTGTACGTGACGCTGCCCGACATCCGGGGCCGTGAACAGATCCTCAACGTCCACATGCGCAAGGTGCCGCTGGGCACCGACGTGAACGCCAGCGTGATCGCGCGCG
>VFQP010001764.1_pt1 | contig 26888 bp, 18 predicted proteins | sample 3512351 | NCBI WGS metagenome assembly VFQP01 (sample SAMN10412372, study PRJNA504923) | tailings metagenome | isolation source: Relicate 1 Philex TSF1 revegetated site | place: Philippines: Tuba, Benguet | collected 2017-08-29
AACATAATCATGACAATAGATTTCTGACCATCCAAGAAACAAAAAAACTTGAGGATTATATCGATATTGACGGATTGCTGCATTGACTTCGTCAAGATTAACGCTGTTACAAAATCGTTTTGAATAACTGCTGTCATGTTGCTGGCTCGTTTTACACGATCAAACTGAACACAAAACAATCTTGTTGATTTTTTGGTAACTAACATGATATAAATGCATCTATTTTTATAAATAGAGAGCAAAATGCCCCTAGACCCCGAATTACAGGTCAAATTAGCCGAATTAAAATTAATTTACGTACAAATTCTAAAAGATATAAACATATTGAGTTATCGAAAATTATTCTGGCAAGAGAATTTGTTACACGTACAATGCTCTGTTTCAAATGAGTTGAGTCTTGCACAAAATACAAAACAGATTTTGGATATTTTTGGTCATGCAATCTCATATCAAAACAAAAATTTAACGAAAGTAGAGATATTGCGCAAAAATAATCAGTCTTGGTTTGCATGGCTATTTCTAGGACTTGTTGTGTGCTTAACAGCGCCACTCTCCTTGCCTGTGTTGTTTTATCATTCTATGAAACATCGCGGCACCTTATATTTTTGGAAAACAACAAGTGCCATTTTAGTCGATGACATTTCAACTTATTGCGCTACTGCGAACACCCCATCTGAAAATCAACCTCTTCTTTTCGGAGTTACAAACATGCAAGAGTCTCAAGAAACGACAATGGTTTCTTATTCTTCTCAAGAAAATACCTCAACCCCCCTTATCAGAAATGAACCTCTTATTTCTGATAGTATTTTACAACTAGGAAGCACATTGGCTAGTATAAATATGAGCTCTTTTTTTGCAACGATGGCTCGTCAGCAGTACCTGAGCAATAGAGGCATACCACTCATTGGTGAAGCCAGCTTCGATTTTACGAATGAAGATACATTTTTTGCACACATAAGGTGTGGCTTTCAATCGACAAATGCTTGCATAGATATTGATATTGAGTTACTTAAAACATTTAAACTACCCCCTTCTTATAGACCGATTAAAAAAATAGCTTCTTTAAATATTATCCCACCTAAAAGAGGATATTTTCAAAGGCTTTTCGAATCTCCTCCCACATTTGAAAGTTTATTAGAAAAAGCGCAGCAACCAGCACTGATTTCGAGGATTGAAAAGGCTTGTCGACTGGCTTATTGCTATGCCGAAAATGATGCACAACGTGTGTTGATTTTAGAAACGTTAATTAACCAATTCCATAGAATTTATCTGATGAGACAGAAAGACGGCAGCAGTAGTATCGTTGTAGAAGACATGTTAAATAAAATTAATACATACCTAAGCTATTTACCTGAAAACTATACTCAGAGTTGCGAAACAGCTACTGAAGTAGATTCGAGGTTGCACTATATTTACCAGTTGATTGCTTTACCTAACTTAGATGACGCTTGGGGTGCATTCCAAGCTCTTCCACCTCTAAGTTACTTTATTCAAATAGCGTTTCCGAATTTACTTGCAATGAAAAAGCAACTCACGGCTATTTTTCTTATCAGTAAACACAAAAATACGGATGGTACGATGCCTCTATGTGATATCTATAGAGCCGGCTTGATAAGATCTTGTTTAAAACAAACAAGTGAAATTCTAGATAAATTTGATCCACAAGCACATAACTGCATTAATAACGCGATCGATACCATTAACGGCCTTGAAAAAACCGGCAAGCAGATATCTGAAACCAGGGATCAAAATCCTGAGGTTGCATTAGGTTTAAATCGATAATCTGAGGTTATGATGACAGTATCTTATTTAGAAATCCCTTCGGGCGATTACCCTGAACTATTCACTTACGTATTAGGCTTGATGTATCCTTTACTTGAAGATGGTAAAGAAATGGAGTTTGAAACACTCTTTACTCACTTATTTAGTAACAATCAGCACGTAAATCAAGTGAGGCAAGAGTTAGAAAGTGATGCGAGCAATTTTTTACCGGTTCAATTAACTAAACTGATTCGGGATGTATTATTACCAAAATGCTCTGATGTAAAGAATATTACAAGTATTGCGGAGCAATGGCGGACCATCATCCAATACATTGATTGTTCAGATAGCGGCGCCACGTCATATCGCTATATCTTGCCAGGAAAAATTACAGAAACAGCCAAAGATGGTAGTTGTTTTTTTCACGCTGTTGCTACTGAACTTGGGAGACAAACAAATGCCTCCTCTAAGTTTACTTATCGGCAACTACGTGCCAAAGGCATTGAGTATATTAGAAATAATCGCGATATATTTAAAGACTTTTTTTCTTGTCAGCACAAATCACAAAAATATTTAAATCAAATGAGTTTAGATGCCACATATGCTGAAGGTGTTATCATTAATGCTGTGTCCATGATGCTGAATATTCAACTTAATATTATTGATATTGATACACATCATCAAGTCTCTCTCATAACAATTCCAGTTAAAAAAACAGAACACATAATCACGTTGAAACTTGAAAAGTTGCATTATGAGGTTGTGGAAGTAAATACTCATATCCATATCGCTCGTATCTGTGTCATCAACCAAGCCATGCACCCTTGCGTTAATCCGGAAAAAATTAGTCGTATCAAATTGCCGCTTAAAAAATGGAATGCCCCTCTCACTTCTCCTGAAAATTTTGTAGAGTCGATAATGGGCAACCATTTTGAGCTTGTTATTACTGAGTTACCAACTCAATTGAAATGTTTTAAAGTAGATAAAAAAACCTCTCAACCTAAAGCACGAATGGGCTTGCTAGCAGAATCGAAAGAGGGCAAATTGACGCTACGTGGAAAGCATATTGATGCGGTTAAAATGGACTTAAAGCAATATGATATAGCAACAAACCTGGAAGATAAATCCTCTGTGGGGACAATTAGCTCATGGATAGGATGGGCCTTGCCAACCCTTTTAACATTAGGCTGGGCTGGTGTTGCTAAAGCATATGCGGACACCTTTAAAACCACTTTGATTGAATCAATGGCACATATCAAAAACAATGAATACGCTCAAGCTGCTGAATTATTAGAAAAGGAAATAGATCATCGATTGCAATTCAATCAACATGCTCGTTCAGCAATTTTATCCTATGAAGAATATGCTGTGGGTCATCTTTTGTTTGCAGTTTGCAAAGAGCAAGAAGGGATGTATGAACAGGCTTATTTATCTTATGAAAAAGCTATAGAATATTTTGAAAAGTGCCAAAAAAAATCCATCATCTTGATGATCGAAATGCATCTCATTGATCTGATTAAAAATCAACCTGAACAATTTTCAAGTATTATTCCTTCAGATATTTTGAGCCAGAAAATTAAAAAATTAAACGATTCTTACACGGAAGGATTTAATGAGCTTTATTGGACAATGCAAGAGCAAATAACGACTTTAGCATCCGTCTTTTTATCGAAAAATAAGCTATCTGAGCAAAATATTCTATTGATTAACCACGTATTATCGAATGATATTTTATATATGCTGACATATTTTTCAGCCGGCTACGGCAAGTTGTTTGAAATTTTTTATATTTTTTTTCAAGCCGCACTTTTGTATACCATAGACAAGAGCTCTCTAAATATTTTAAAGCAAGAAACTAAAACATTCTTAATAAATCAAGCTGAAGATCCAGATGCGGATTTCGTCGCAAAAAAATTAGCTTTAGTGAAATGCCGCCAATGTGCGGAATCGATACAAAAATTTAAAATAGAGCATAGTCTGCTTATGCAAGACCAATCGGTTAGGAATCAGATAGCTTATCTTGAATCATTTATCGTCAATATCTTTGCTTTAGAGGATATCTATTTAGATTCTATTTCGAATCAATATCGTAGCATCAATAAAATTTTAAATATTCCCGAGAAAAACTCTGAAGAAATTCTTGAAAATAAGAAAAGAACGGTTCGTGTATTAAGCAGGATAAAAGAAGATTTTAATTTATCTTATTCAACCATCCTGAGTTGTCTTGAAGCATGTATTCAATCACCAGCTTCTTTTTTAAAACTGGTTTCAAAAAATACCGGTGATACCATTCTTCATTATATTTTAGAAGCTCCAGTTCATCCAGAACAAACAGAAAAAGCAGCCATTGCATTAAAAGAAATTAGTTTAGTGCGTAATGGCGAAGGAAAAACTGTGTTTTACAAGCTGAGATCAGAAGATCCATTAAATCTCAAGTCTAGCCTGGCTGCGGAGCCATTTAGTGATTTTAAAGAGATTAAAACCAGCATTGATAAAATCCAAAAAGGAGAAAAGTTTTTTATATATTTATCTGGTCCGGATGTCATAAGAAAAAAAGAGTTACTGAGCTCAGTATTAATAAAAAATGGACAGTATCAACTAGATGATGAATCCAGTAATATAGACTTTAGCAAGTATTTTGCTACTTTAGATTCGAAAAAATATCGTATTTTATTGCTAAACGATTTTGATAATCTTTTAAATAAGCAGAATATTGATGAAGCCAAGCTACGCAAAATTGTTCGAACACTTCATACACATAAGGTGATTTGCATTTTTATATCCGAATTTTCCTATCAATGTGATTCATTTATAGCTGATTTTTCTGATGTAGATTGCTTTTATTATGATTTCCCCTCAAAAGAGCAGCGCGAAGAACTGTTAAACTATTATTTAAGAGACAAACAAATTTTATCAAAACAACTTACACATCTCGCACATATCGCTATAGGGTTTACGTCACAGATGCTTTATCGCTTTGCAAACTCAATAAAAGAAATAAGTCCAACAGACAATTTAATTGCTCAAACAATAGATAAATTCACACGTGCAGAAGAAAAGAGATTTCAACGAAAATTCAAAGATACGGAATTTCATTTACTTTGTTATACGTCCAACTCCACATTAGAAGATTTGTCACCGGAATTACAGGAATGGGGTAATCGATTACAAGATGAAATATTATTATCTCCCATGCATACACTTCTAGTAGGAGAGTCAAGCTCTGATAAAAACGAATTGTTGAAACAAGCAGCTCAATATGCCAACCGTATTTTAATAACATTTGACCTTACTTTAGAGAATTTTGGAACCATCTCAAATATAATTGATATAGTAAACCAATTTCCGAGAAGCATTCTTTTTTTGCGAGGTGTTCATACCTTGGTCGAAAAAAAATCCACATCTGGATTTGCAAACGCATTGAGTGCAAAAATAAAAAAAATAGATAATCGCGTGGTGGTTGTCGTTGATGTGAAAAACTCAACGGAGTTGGATTCTGGTCTCAAAGAGTTTTTTCGAGATACGCAAACGACAACGTCTAATGCTAAGCAATTAAGAAAAATGTTATTAGAAGGCATTCAAAAATGTAGCTCTGAGTTTGAGGTTTATTTTGATGAGTTAATGATTGAAGATGTCGTCAATGGCTTACCTTTTTTACAAGAAGAATGCGCTGGTTTGTCAGGTCAAGATATTCGTGAAACTATAAATCTGATGATAGCTGATTTAATTCGTGAAAATAAATCTAAATCAAGCGCCCGTGTTTGTTTAACTCGAGATGATTTTATTTATTGTGTTCAAACAAAAAAAATTCGCAGAGGCTTGATTCAATCGCATCAATCAAGTTCCCTTACATTTTCAGAATATTTATCTAAGCAGAACAGCGTTATATGGCCCCAAATGATTCCTCCTAAGGCTTTACCAGCCTTAGATATGTTAAACAGCTCAGTAATGCCCAAGCATTCAGGGCTATCTGAAGAAGAACGACAAAAATTATTTAATACGATCCTAAGTAAGTTAAACACAGATTTTAATTTGACTTTTGAAAGCATTGAATCTTGCTTAGATGCTATCTTAGAAAATCCTTCACCTTATGATGCAAACATGAGTTCCTCTGTATCTGGTGACACGCTATTGCATGTATTGAGCCTATTACCTCGAACGGAAACTGATTTAGATCTCAAAATTACGAAAGTTGCTGAAAAATTTAAAGCCGTCTGTTACAAGCGTAATTTAGCTTTGGAGACCCCCTTATACAGGTTAGAGCAATCAGATCCTTTAAATTTAAAATCCATTTTATGTCCTCGTTCACTCCTTAAAATAGGTAATGAGCTCGATAAAATTGAAGAATTTTTATTGAAAATAAAAAATAAACCGGCTATTAAAGGACACTTTTTATTGCTTGATGGGCCTCCCGGTACAGGTAAAACAGACGCTATAGAGTATTTTAAACGTTTAAATTACCCGGTATACGAGTGGAAAAAAGGCGATGATAATGATAAGTTTGTAGGGCAATTAGACAATAGAATTATAAGTTTTTTTGAAACCGCCGTAAAAACTCAACGCTCTTCGACAGTACAAATACTATTTATAGATGAAATTGACTCAATTGTACCTAAGTTGGGAGACACAAAAGCCCAAGCAGGATCTCATTCTCGACAAGATGAAATCACCACAATTCAAATTCAATTAAATAAATTAAAAAATCAACGCGTGGTGCTCATTGGAGCAACTAATTTTCCAGATAATATTGCTAAAGCGATCATTAGTCGGGCAGGTGTTAATCGCATTACTTATACCTTACCTAATGAGCAAATACGTCATCAACTATTGGAGCATTTTTTCCGAAAGAAGAAGATTTCTCCCGCACATATTGAGCAAATAGCTCATTTGGCAATTGGCTTTTCTCCTCGTCAATTGAAATCTTTCGTTGAGAGTATTCAAGAAGAAACCATTCATTTTGAATGCTTGACACGCGCTTTTAATGATTACGCGCTCACTATTTCAAAAGATTTCACAGCACAATTTTCTGGCGCTTTCCTCTTTATGCCATGTTTTCAAACACAAGAATTAGCCACACCGCTCTATGCAACAAATTTCGAACTAGCAGAACAATTAGACAACTTATCAAATCCAGGTAAATTTCGTCAACATACTTTATTGTATGGTCCACCTGGTGGTGGGAAAACTTCTGCGGTTCGTGAATTTGCCACTACATTAAAATATGTATTAATTTCTATTGACGCAAATCCCGAGATGTCTGTTAGTACATTACAAAAAATATTTTCATTCGCGAAGCAATTAGCGCCTGCACTTATTTTTATTGACGAAATAGATAGAATTGCTTTACGAGGTGGTTCTTTAACGGCACTCCTTCAAACAGAAATGGGTGGATTGATAGATAATCAATTAACGATTATTGGAGCCACTAATTATCTTACATCCATTGCTAGAGAGATCCGTAGCCGTTTTACTTGTAAAATATGGTTATCCAGATTGACGCCGCAACAGTTAAATGATTCGGTCAAAAGTCAGTTGATTAAAATCATTAAAACTCAACCAGCCCACTTTTGCATCGATATAGCATTAAACGAAGATAATGTTAAATTAAATGATGCTTCGGGCGCATTAGATTTTCGTCAGATTAAAGCTGCTTTTGATTATTTAATCAATGCGTTGATTCAATCAAAACCCCAAGTTTCTGGATTCATTTATTTACGTTTACAAGATGTTGTGTTTTCCCTGAATAACCAGCGTATTCAAGAGCAACTTATCCCTCGCCCAGATGTTGTTGTAACACGTAAACAGTACATCCAAATGCATAGAGAATCTTTCTTTAAAGAAATAAGACCAGATAACAGCATACATATCATGCATGACGAGTCGAATACCTCTTTATCCTGCGATGTATAGAGCAACCAAAGTTAGTATGGCGTACAGACCCATAAATAAAGGAGTAGAACATTAAATATCCTTATCTGACCACTGGCGTTGCGTTTTGATAGCCAAGTGAGCAAAAGACAAAGTAAAAATCATCTTGGTCGCGGTTAGACCAACCCCTGTGCTAACGGAAAGATTTGCACACGGATATCATTCAGTGAATGAGCCCCGCGGTCTGTGCCGCGGGGATTCGGGAAGGGTATTTTTTCACAAAGTCCGGTGTTAATAACAAATGCGCTGATCAATGCAACCGGTTGCATAACAAGTTTGGACATAGCGACAACCTGCTCCAACATAGCCAGGGGCTCCCCAAGCGCCATAACCGTATCCGTGATAACCATAATATGCACCATGGTAACCACCATAATAAGCCCCATGATAGCCACCGTAGCCGCCACCATGATAGTAATTACCATCGTGGTAAGCCGCCCATGCTGAAACCGCACTAGAAAAACCTAACCCCATTGCCAACGTTAAACCAAGGGCACAAGCACGAACAAATGGTAGAGACATGATTCACTCCTAGAACGTTTACAACCGTACACTATCCTTTCCATGTAAATTATAGAACATATTAGTCAAGTTGCACTCAAAAAAGACTGAATCATCATTTTATGTTATGATTGAAATCTATATTCAACAACACCACAACCCCGATATATGACGCAATACATTCTTTTTAATAAACCTTATGGCGTTGTGACGCAATTTACTGGTGAGCCGAGAGAACAAACATTGGCTCACTATATTAAAATCCCGGGATTTTATGCTGCTGGACGTTTAGATAAAAATAGCGAAGGGTTATTGTTATTAACCAATGATGGTGCCATACAACATAGACTGAGCCACCCCAAGTTTAATAAACGAAAGCATTATTGGGTGCAAGTAGAAGGTGTACCCGCCGAAACTGAATTAGAACCGTTAAGAAAAGGTCTAAAAATAAAAGATTTGTCTTTTTTGCCAGCCAGCGTCTCGCTGATTGAAGAACCGTGCGTTTGGCCTCGTACGCCACCCATTCGTACAAGACAACATATCCCCACGAGTTGGCTAGAAATCATTTTAAAAGAAGGTAAAAATCATCAGATTAGAAAAATGACGGCTGCGATTGGCTTTCCAACCTTACGGCTAATAAGATATAAGATTGGTGAATGGCATTTGAATCATTTGCAACCAGGAGAACATTGCTTCGTCAATCGTTAGGGTTATTCACCAGAGACAGAATATCCTGGATTAGTGTGGCATCCAATCGTGTGACCCTCTATGCCAGAGTATGAGGCAATAAGGCAAAGCTTGACCACAATGACGTGCATGAGGTATGCCTATCGCGCTCAAAAACAAGATAAAAATCAGAAAATTTTTTCATCGAAACAGCCTTCTGTGATTAAATTGATATCAACAACGTCATCACAGATAACAACTTTCTTTTTGTCTAAGACAGTTCTGCTATACTTGTTTTCATTATACGATAATAAGCGAGACAGCCATGAACGAACATCTGCTATTTCAATCCTTTCAACTGGGCCACTTAAAATTAGCTAATCGGATTGTCATGGCGCCTCTAACACGGAGTCGTGCTGGACGTGGTGATGTTCCCACAGACTTAAATGCACAATATTATTCACAACGAGCAACTGCTGGTCTAATCATCACAGAAGCTACTCAAATTTCACACCAGGCAAAAGGCTATGCATTTACCCCTGGCATGTATTCTCCTGAGCAAATCACCGGCTGGAGATTAACAACAGAAGCGGTGCATGCAAAAGGTGGACACATCTTTGCACAACTATGGCATGTAGGGCGTATATCTCACCCTGATTTACAACCAAATGGTAACTTACCTGTAGCGCCTTCGGCGATCAAACCCGCAGGAGATGCGTTTACTGAAACGGGATTAAAACCTTTTGTAACACCCAGAGCCTTAGAAACACATGAAATTCCAGGTATCGTCGCGCAGTATATTCATGCTGCACAATACGCAAAAAATGCCGGCTTTGATGGGATAGAAATTCATGCGGCGAATGGATATTTACTGGATCAATTTATGCGTGATAGCACCAATGAACGTCAGGATACTTATGGTGGCAGTATTGAAAATCGAGTTCGATTGACGCTAGAGGTGATTGAAGCAGTCACTAAAGTCTGGCACTCAAAATCTGTCGGTATTCGATTGTCTCCAGTAAACCCAGCCAATGACATTCAAGATAGCAACCCCATGGCCACATTCTCTTTCTTAGTCGAGCAATTGAATCGGTATCATTTGGGCTATATTCATTGTGTTGAAGGGGCAACTCGAGGAGAGGCAGGGCCAGTAGATTTTTCTTTTCAGCGTTTGCGTCAGCTATTTCAAGGAACATATATTGCCAACAATGGCTACTCCTTACAAACAGCCATAGATGCCCTGGACCAGCAAAACGCCGATTTGGTCGCTTTTGGACGTTTATTTATTGGCAATCCAGATTTAGTTGAACGATTTAAATCCGGCGCACCTTGTGTGGAAGCACCTAGGGAAACTTGGTATGGTGGTGGTGCAAAAGGTTATGTGGATTGGCCTATGCTTATCAAATGAGGACAAGATCAATAAGATAGTAAAGCCTCTTGAGTGCCATGGGTCTTTTTTCACGTCCGGGCAAACTTACCTACCCTGAAACGATAAAAGATAAAGAAAGTGAAAGAAACTCGTGCAAAAAAAACTCAAGAACTACAAGTTAAATCCAATACTTCTATTATTCGCCATATTTTGGAATAGATATCCTCCGAACTTAATGGCTCTGCAACAAAATGCGTATTGTGCTTTTTGATATAGGTTGGCAAGTAAATATTGGCTGACTCAATCTCAAAGATGCCGCTCATACGCATTTCATAAAATAAAGCCTATACTTATCGTATTGACTTTAATCATCAAAAAATCATCATGAACACTGAGTTGAAAAATGCTTATGCAGCTGGCTCATTACCTGTGATTAACTTGGGTGGCATTGTTTTTAAAGGACATCTTCTTACAAATGCACCCGTCAATCTGATTCTCAAACAGTTTAACCGACATGGTTTGGTTGCTGGCGCAACAGGAAGTGGCAAAACGAAAACATTACAAGTTTTGTGTGAACAACTATCTCTTGCGGGTGTTCCTAGTCTGATTATGGATATTAAGGGTGATATTTCTGGCTTGAGTATGCCAGGCATATCAAGCCAAACGATAGAAAAAAGATGCCAATCACTGCAATTGGATTTTAATCCTCAAGGTTTTCCTGTTGAGTTATTATGTATTGGTAAAAACACATCCGGTATTCCTTTGCGTGCGACTGTACTTGATTTTGGGCCTTTATTATTTTCTAGAATACTCGAATTAAATGAAACACAGGCAAGTGTTGTTACCTTATTATTCGAATATGCAAAAGATCATCATTTAGAGCTGATTGATCTAGAGGATGTTAAGGCCTTACTTAAATTCTCGCAAACTGAAATGGGTAAGCTTGAAATCGAACGGCAATATGGACTGCTATCTACAGCTTCGGTGAGTGCGATTCTGAGAAAAATCATTGAAATAACCTCGCAAGATGGTGCTAACTTTTTTGGAGAGCCCGCTTTTGATGTACGTGATTTAATTGGCATGCATCAAGAAAAAGGCGTCATCTCTATCTTACGTATGATGGATATGCAAGATAAACCCTATTTATTTTCAACTTTCATGATCAAACTACTGTCGGATATTTATCGTCAACTACCAGAGTTAGGTGATCCGGAAAAACCTGTACTCATGCTATTTATTGACGAGGCACATTTAATTTTTAGCCAAGCTAGTAAAGCTCTCTTAAATCTAATGGACACTATTGTAAAACTAATTCGCTCAAAAGGTGTTGGGATTATTTTTTGTACACAAACACCGAATGATATTCCAGACAATATTTTGAGCCAACTCGGGCTAAAAATTCAACATAGTTTACGTGCTTTCACAGCAAAAGATCGTCAAGCCATTAAATTGATGGCTAAAAACTTTCCATATACAGCAGATTATAACGTAGAAGATTTATTAACGACATTAGGAACAGGGGAAGCATTGGTCACAGCACTCGATGAAAAAGGCTCGCCAAACTTACTGGTTCAGTGTTTGGTACGTGCCCCAGAATCTCGCATGGGGACCATAACAGATATAGAAGCCAGTAAACTGTTGCAACAATCTCTACTCTATAAAAAATACAGCAAAAAGATCGAAACTGATTCTGCCGCCGAGGTTTTATCCTCTATCCACCAATCATCAATACCAGATAAAAAATCAAAACCTAAAGAAACGCATGATGCCACAAATATCATTGAAAAACTCAGTAAAATACTCTATTTCGCCAAGTTGCGCGTGATGCATTTAGAAAACTCATGCAATTTATTTTATCGATGTTAAAAGGAAAGCGATAAAAGCAAAACGATTCTATAGCATCAATCATCATGAAACAGACTCTAAAGATTCTGAGACAATTTCCTTGAAAATATCAATATTTTTGACTTCATGGTAAGAATCAAACCATATCATCTGAGCAAACAAATGGTGTGAGCTCAATCTATCCCAAATTCACTTCTCTACGCCCCATTCTGGTGTTAATCATTCCCGAATTTCATGCATATTTGATCCAATATTATATTGTCAGTAACTCTTTTGCATGCGAACGAGTTTGATCAGTAATGGTTAGCCCCCCTATCATGCGAGCAATCTCTTCGACCCTAGCATCTTTTTGGAGAAGTTTAATTTGAGAGTAAGTTCGTTCAGCAACGACTTGTTTTTCCACAACAAAATGATGATGCGCACTTGAGGCGACCTGCGGTTGATGGGTTACGCAAAATACCTGTAATCGATCGCCGAGTGTCCTCAGTAGTCTACCAACCAAAGCAGCCGTTGCACCCCCGATACCCACATCAACTTCATCAAAAATTAAAGTAGGTGTTGCGCCGCGTTTGGCCGTAATCAGTTGGATACCCAAGCTAATCCTCGAAAGCTCTCCACCAGAGGCTATTTTTGCTAAAGTATCCGCAGTCATGCCCGGATTCGTACAAACCTTGTACTCCACTTTATCTTGCCCATGGACATGTATTTTATCCAGAGGAGTAATTTCAACTGAAACGTACCCTTTTGGCATACCAAGCTGTTGAATCACATCTGTTATATCTTGGGATAATTGTGCAGCCTGAGCCACTCGCGAAGCATGCAAAGCGTTCGAAGCATGTTGATAACGTTTACAAGCATCAGCATAAGCTTCTTGCAAAAGATGTTTCGAATGAAGCTCTCGTTGCAAGCTGTCTAACTCTTGCTGTAAAGTTTGATGATGCTGATACAATTGATTTACATCTACATGGTACTTTCGCGCCATTTGGTGAAGCACACTCATTCGCGCCTCTACCTCTAAAAGCCTTGCGGGATCCAGTTGAACTTGATTGGTAAAAGTTCGAAGTTCGCTAACTGTTTCTTCACACTGAATCATCGCATTTTGAATCAAATCCGAGCTGTTTTGAATCAGCGGTTGGCCTGTTGGTAAATGATTTAAATGCTGCGTGACTTGGTTTAGGGCATGCAAAACATTAAAGGTTTCTTCATCTTCTAACAGGTTCAAAGCATGTTGTGTATGCTCTAAATACTCTCTAGCATGATGCAGTAGTTGGTGTTCAGCATGTAAAGCATCAACTTCTCCCTCTTGAAGATGTAATGAGGATAGCTCTTCCAACTGAAAATTCAATAAATCTATTCGCTCTGCATGCATGTGTTCGGTCAACGTCTCTGCCAGTTGCACTTCTAGCTTTTGACAAACTTTATACGCTTGTTGTACAGCGTGTAAAAGCTCTGGATGATTCGCGTAGTGATCTAATTGTTGTCGATGGGTCGCATGATTTAACAAAGATTGGTGTTGATGCTGCCCATGAATATCCACCAGCATTTCACTCAGTTCCTTTACTTTTTGTAAAGGAAAAGCAATGCCTTGAATAAAGGACTTTGAGCGCCCCTCAGAAGAAATAACACGACGAAGAATAATTTCTTCATGAGCAACGTCTACATCATGTTCCTTCAACCACAAAGCAGGCGATGAATCTGGATGGACGCTAAAGACAGCTTGTATATCACACTTATCCGCTCCAGCACGAACGACAGAAGCATCCGCGCGACCGCCAAGGGCAAGCATGAGAGCATCTATCATGATCGATTTACCAGCACCAGTCTCCCCTGTGAAAGCCGTCATACCCAATGAGAAATCCAACTCCAGTTTGTCGACAATTGCAAAATGTTCGATACGCAGTGAAATGAGCATGCACTTACCCCGTCGATCCCCAACCTAATTTAAACCTTAATGTATCATAATAATGATAATCAGTGGGATGTAATAAACGTAAAGCGTGTTGATGCTTTTGAATCACAATCCGTTGACCAGGTTTCACGGTAGATGAAGCATCACCATCACAACTGATTTGTAAATCATGCTCATTGGTTTCGTTGATGCGAACCTCTATAACAGAATGTCCGTCTATCACCAAAGGCCGAGAGCTTAAACTATGAGAAAACATTGGCACCAGAGCCATCGCATCCAAAGATGGATGCAATATAGGACCACCTGCAGATAAAGCATAAGCCGTAGAACCTGTTGGCGTTGAAACAATCAGGCCGTCTGCTCGATAATGACTGACAAATAAATTATCGATATAGACATCAAAGCTTATCAGGCGTGTTTCATTTCCTCGACTCAAAACCACATCATTAAGCGCCTCACCAGCGGCATACAACGAGTCTTGCTCATAAATACGCATGCCAAGTAATCCGCGCTGCTCTTCAACACAAGCTCCGGATAGCACTTCTCCGAGTCGTGTTTCAAAATCATTAACGGATAAATCCGTTAAGAAACCTAAGTAACCGCGATTGATACCAATCACTGGTAGATTAGCATCAATCGCAACATGGGCAGCGGACAGTAAACTGCCGTCACCGCCTACGACAATTATTAAATCTGTTTCACTTAAATTTTCTCTAGGCAAAACCGGTAATGAGCTATCAAAAAAAACTGCCGTGTCTATATCCAGAAAAGGTTGAACACCCTGCTTTTTTAAAAACAAAATGACATGGTTTAAGGTTTCGTTGACATCCTGATTGGCTCGCCATTGTCTAGCATATAAAATGGCTCGTTTGAATCCTTTTGGTGTCATTGAGGTGTCCTTTATTCGTCCTGGTTTTCAGCACGAGCTGTTTTTTTTCTTTCATTTTCTTTGAGCTCTTTCTTGCGTAAACGAATCGACTTAGGTGTAACCTCGACCAACTCGTCATCATCGATGAACTCTAATGCTTGCTCTAACGAATACTTAATAGCTGGTGTCAGGATAATGTTCTCATCCGTACCAGAAGCTCTCATATTGGTCAATTGTTTTTCTTTTGTTACATTAACCACCAAATCGTTGTCTCTCGCATGAATTCCAACAATCATGCCCTCATAACATGCTGTTTGTGGTTCGATAAATAAACGACCACGATCTTGTAAGTTAAATAAGGCAAAGCCCCTTGCCGTACCAGCGCAGTTTGCAATCAACACGCCATTATTACGTTTGCCAATGCGTCCCTTTACAGCAGGACCGTAGTGATCAAAAACGTGATACAACAATCCTGTACCAGAAGTCGCCGATAAAAACTCTGTATGAAAACCTATCAAACCACGAGTTGGAATTTGATAATCCAGGCGAACACGGCCTTTACCATCTGGGACCATATTTTGCATTTCACCTCGACGCTCGCCTAGCTTTTCCATGATGCTACCTTGATGCTGCTCTTCAACATCAACCGTCAAGCGCTCATATGGTTCTTGCTGGATACCATCTTCTTCTCGCATGATAACTTCTGGTTTTGATATCGCTAATTCGTAACCTTCGCGCCGCATATTTTCAATTAAAATAGATAGGTGTAATTCACCACGACCAGACACTCTAAATTTATCAGGATCTTCTGTATCGTCCACACGCAAAGCCACATTATGCAAGAGCTCGGTTTGTAACCTTTCTCGTATTTTTCTACTGGTTACAAATTTCCCATCTTGTCCAGCGAAAGGAGAGTCATTCACTTGGAATGTCATACTAATGGTCGGTTCATCGACCGATAAAGGTGGCAAAGCTTCAACCGTGTTTGGATCACAAACAGTATCTGAAATGCTAAGCTGATCAATACCAGTGATTGCGATGATATCTCCCGCTCGAGCTTCTTCAATCTCTATGCGATCCAGTCCTTTAAAACCTAGCAATTGTAATAAACGTCCGCTGCGTACATTACCATCTGGATCAATGATTTTAACAGGCGATTTCGCTTTAACGTGTCCACGACTGACGCGGCCAATACCGATGGTGCCAACATAAGAGGAATAGTCCAATGAGCTAATTTGCATCTGAAATGGGCCTTCAGCATCTACTTCTGGTGGCTCTACATGATCAATGATCGTTTGTAGCAATGGTGCCATATCATTGGACTCTTGTTCTAAATCCAATTTAGCATAACCATTTAAAGCAGATGCGTAGACAACCGGAAAATCTAATTGCGCATCGTTGGCACCCAAATTATCAAACAAATCAAATACTTGATCCATAACCCAATGAGGTCTTGCCCCAGGTCTGTCAATTTTATTGATCACAACAATTGGATTTAATCCTCGAGCAAAAGCTTTTTGCGTGACAAATCTTGTTTGTGGCATGGGGCCGTCCACTGCATCAACCAATAGCAACACACTATCCACCATGGATAAAATACGCTCCACTTCACCACCAAAATCGGCATGCCCAGGCGTATCAACAATATTAATTTGATAACCTTGCCAATGAACACAAGTGTTTTTAGCGAGAATAGTAATGCCTCGTTCCTTTTCCAAAGCATTAGAATCCATCATACGTTCAACTTTAGGTCCTCTTTCATTGAGCGTCCCTGTTTGTTGTAATAATTGATCCACTAGTGTGGTTTTACCATGATCTACGTGAGCGATGATGGCGATGTTGCGAATTTTTTCTATCATAATAACCCTAACAAAGAAAGTTCGAGCGTCCGCCATCTACGGCGAGACTTTGGCCCGTTACAAAAGTTTGCTGAATAAACGCCAAAGTTGCTTCGGCAATAAAACGCGGCTCCCCATGACGTTTCAGTGCTGTTTTAGCAATAATAGCGTTTTTCTGTGCTTCGCTTAGTGAATTGTCAGCCTCTGGCCAAGCAATTGCACCCGGAGCCACAGCATTGACACGAACTCGAGGCGCAAATTCTTGTGCCAAAGATTTCGTTTGCATCAACAACGCCGCTTTCGATTGACAGTAAACATAGTATCCCTTCAACGGCGTGCTTGCGTGAATATCTGTGATATTCACGATACATCCTTGTGATTGAGCTAGATAAGGGTAGGCCTTTTGGCTCAAATCAAATGGTACTTTTACATTCAGAGTAAACATGCGCTCCCAATCTGCCTCTCGAGAAAAAACTGAGGCATTATTGATCAACACATCCAACCGACCGGTCCAGTGAATAGTTTGTTGAATTAACCACTCTGCTGAATCAGGTTGGTATAAATCACAATTAAACCAAACAGCGCTGTCTTCTCGTTCTTGGTTCAATGCATCAACCAGTATTTTTGCTTCAAGGGTAGATTGATGACAGTGAACCACCACATTGAAACCAGCTTGATGCAAATGTTTAGCTATGTCTGCACCAATCCTTCTGGCACTTCCTGTTATTAAAACAACCGGCGCATTCATTTAGACACGCGACGATACATCTCCATTCGTCGAGAAAAGCCAGCTTTCAGAAAACTAATGGTTTTTTTCTTAACCAATGTAGATTGTTGAGGGATAATGTCATCCATTTTGGAGCAGTCTTTGGTATCTTTCATCATCAGGTATACCAACAATGAGCAGGCGATACATGCTGTCACATACCAATAAAATCCACTTTCTATTCCTTTATCCTTAAACCATAGAGCCACATACTCCGCCGTACCACCAAAAACCGATACAGTGATGGCATATGGGAGCCCAACACCAAGCGTACGAATTTCAACGGGAAACAGCTCTGCTTTGACCACCGCATTAATTGATGTGTAACCACTCACAATCATCAACGCTAACATGATAAACATAAAAGCACTTAAGCTTGTATGAACATGGGCTAGCGCAGTTAAAATGGGCACCGTGCAAAGCGTGCCTAAAACACCAAAAGTAATCAAGATGGGACGACGACCAATCCTATCTGATAAAGCACCAATCAAAGGTTGAACCAACATAAACACAAACAAAGTGGCAGCAGAAATCAGTGTTGCGCTATCCTTGCTTAACCCGCTAGTGTTCACCAAATATTTTTGCATGTAAGTGCTGTAAGTATAAAATGCTAGCGTACCACCCATGGTTAATCCGACAACAATGGCGATTTCTTTCGGGTAACGAAGTAACGTTCGAAGCAGACTTTCTTGACTTTTAACGACTTTGCGTTGTTGAAATGATTCTGTTTCTTGCATACCGTAACGTAATTTAAGAGCCACGAGCGAGAGCAAGCCACCTACAGCAAACGGAATACGCCAACCCCAACTTTCTAATTGTGCTGTGGTTAAAAAAACTTGTTGCAACATGATCAACAATAGTAACGCAAACAACTGACCTGCAATTAAGGTAACATACTGAAAACTAGAGAAAAATCCTCTATTTTCCTTGGTTGCCATTTCGCTCAAATATGTTGCAGACGAAGCATACTCACCGCCTACAGATAATCCCTGCAACAATCGCGCAACAACCAATAAAACTGGGGCAGCAACACCAATAGAATCAAATGTCGGCGTTACAGCGATGATAAGTGATCCGACGCACATTAACATCACAGAAGCTATCAATGCTTTTTTGCGGCCTTTTCTGTCTGCATAACTTCCCATAATCCATCCACCGACCGGGCGCATGAAAAATCCTACTGCAAAAATGGCTGAAGTATTTAAAAGTTGAGCTGTTAAATTTCCATTTGGAAAGAATGATTTAGCAAAATAAATAGAAAAAGCAGCATAAACATACCAGTCATACCACTCAATTAAGTTTCCGATGGAACCTCGGACAATTGACTTAAGTCGATCCATCGTGCTGAGTGTAGATGGTGTTTTCTTACCGAATTTTTGATCGTTTGACATCACTCAATCATTCTCCAAATATAAATTTGCAACACTCTAGTCTATCAATAACAATATTTCAACAGATATCTAAGACTAGTCCATAACAATGCGGATCCGAAGAATCCTACGCATAGGCCGTACCACCAAGCCTGGCTATTTTCTTTTTTTTGTGTTTTTTTATCAGACATTATACATGTTTTTTGATCTTTTAGCTGCAATAATACATCATTTATCAATTTTGGCATATGAGGCAATTGCTCAATAAAGAACGGCAAGTCCTCTCTCAGATTTTTTAGAAAAGCTTTTGGACCAAGCTGGTCGCGAACCCATCGCTCTAAAAAAGGCTTTGCTGTTTCCCAAAGATTTAACTCAGGATAAATTTGACGACCTAATCCTTCGACCGCAAAAAGTGTTTTTTGCAACAAGAGTAATTGCGGTTGAATTTCCATGTTAAAGCGTCTTGCAACCTGAAATAGCCGTAAAATAACCAAGGCAAAAGAAATATCTTTAAGCGGCTTTTCAAAAATAGGCTCACAAACTGTTCTGATTGCTGTTTCTAATTCGTCTGCACGCGTTCTAGGTGACACCCAAGCTGATTCAATATGTAACTTAGCAACACGACGATAATCTCGATTAAAAAAAGCCAACAGATTTTCCGCTAAATAGCGCTTATCATTGTCATTCAGTGAACCCATAATTCCAAAATCCACACACATATACTGCGGGTTTTCAGGGTGTTGGTAGGAAACAAATATATTTCCAGGATGCATGTCAGCATGAAAAAAACAATCTCGAAACACCTGCGTGAAGAATATTTCTACCCCTCTCTCTGCCAGCTTTTTTAAATTTACGCCGTGTTGAGTGAGTTGAGCCACATCTGCAACTGGGATACCATCAATCCGCTCCATCACCAGCACATTATCACGAACATAATCCCAATATATTTGTGGAATATATAACATAGGTGATTGTTTAAAATTGCGTCTTAGCTGTGTACCATTAGCTGCTTCTCGTTGCAAATCCAATTCATCAATCAAATCTTTAGCAAATTCACGAACAATTTCTTTTGGTTTAAAACGTTTACTCTCAGGCCAATATTTATCGGCTAAATGAGCTAACGTTTTAAGAATTTGCAGATCGCGTTTGATTTTTTCTTGGATATGAGGGCGCAAGACTTTAACCACCACACGCTCACCTGTTTTTAGGGTGGCTGCGTGGACTTGAGCAATTGAAGCTGCGGCCAAAGATTCTTGATCAAATTCTGCAAACAATTCATAAGCAGAGCAACCAAACGCTGCCTCAATGGTAGACAAAACCAGCTCACTTGGAAATGGTTTGACGCGACTTTGCAATTGAGACAAAGCCTTAGCAATATCGGCAGGTAAAATATCTGGCCTTGTAGAGAGAGCTTGTCCAAATTTAACAAAGATAGGACCTAACTCTTCTAAGGATTTTCTAATTGCCTCGCCACGCGATATGTTTTTGCTTCGAAACCAATTCCATGGATTGAAATAAACGAGAAAACGTAAAGGGGAAAACAAACGCATGGAGACAATGATTTGGTCTAAACCATTTTTAGCCAAGATATGATTAATATGAATCAATCGAAGGATTTGTTTTGAATAACTCATGACGAACTACTTTGACGTTGAGACAACAGTTTTTGAAAATAAGCTTGGAGACGATCTGCTTGGAGTGATAAATCATCCACATCATTCATAAAATCATTTAATTCTTCTTCTGAAGGATAGAGACGTAATTCTTCCGATAGATATTCAGACATTTGTCGATGAAAAGAGCTTCTCAATCGTTTGGTGAAAGATTGCCCGCCTCGAACCAAAGAACCTATTTGGTGAGCCACAACATCACCGGTAAAAAAAGCTAAATGACCTTCCCAATCGATATCCAGATCATCAAACAAAGCTTTCACTTGCTGTCCCAATTCAATATTTCCTGATATTTTAATTTTGTCATTAAAAAGTGATCGTAATTTTGATGCAGGTAACACACTTAACCGAATCAATCCAAGTGGCGTACTGTGGATCACGGTGTCTGGTTTGCCATCATAATACGATAAAAGCTTTATAGTGGTTTCTTCAAACTGAATAAAGAAAAACACATTCAGCGGACGAATGATTATTTCTAAAACATGTCCATGCAATGCTTTGATTTTAGCTGGCATGGTTTCGTCCAAAGATAAAGCTTGTTGAATCGCTTTTTCTAACGCTAATAAAGAATATTTTTTAATCATAATTTTTTAAATAACAAGAATAAAAAATTCTATAGCAATCCACACCATAGAAATGAAAAATAGGCACCCATTTTAAATTGTTTACCTTCAATATTTGTATGCAACATGTAAAGCAACAATTCCTCCGCTTAGCTGATGATAATGACAATCTTCAAAACCAGCATCTTCGATCATATCTTTTAAAGTGTCTTGATCTGGGTGCATACGAATCGATTCGACTAAGTATTGATAACTATTTTCATCATTAGCTACAAGTTTACCCATTTTAGGTAAAATATGAAATGAGTACCAATCATAAATAGGTTTGATGATAGGTATGTGGGGTTTTGAAAACTCCAGAATCATGACTTTTCCACCTGGTTTACACACACGAAACATCGAACGAAGTGCCGCGTCTTTATCTGTCACATTACGTAAACCAAACGCTATGGTGACGATATGAAAGTGGTTATCAGCAAAAGGCAGTTTTTCTGCATTGGCCTGTATCACATCGATAGTTTGAAATAAGCCTTCATTCATCAATCTATCTCGACCAACTTTTAGCATAGCATAATTGATATCCGCTAAAACCACCTGTCCTGTAGAACCAACCTTTTTGCACAAAAGCCTGGTCAAATCTCCACTACCACCAGCAAGATCTAATACCGATTGACCAATTTTAGCTTGACTTAACTCAATAGTCAGTTTTTTCCAGAGGCGATGAACACCCAAAGACATCACATCATTCATCACATCATAGTTTTTAGCAACAGCGTGAAAGACTTCTCTTACTTTCTTTTCTTTTTCCTGCCAATCCACAGTTTGAAAACCAAAATGTGTGGTTTCGCGGGATAAATCAGTTGATTCTTTTTGAGTCTGTTGATTTTTTGTCATGATGAATTTCATGAGTTTAAAGAATAGGCAGTTTAAAGCAATGTAAGCAAGTCAACAATAATAATAAAGTAAATAAATTATTTACTTTTGTTATAAGCATCCGATTTTCTGTGGGTTATTTTATTAAACCGATATATATCAAACACTTAATTAAAAAGTTATTTGTCATTAAAGAAGGTATATTTTTGGTAATTATTCTGAATAAATCGGGTTATATAGATTGAAGAGGATCTTATCTACTTGTTTACCTATAAAAAAATACTTATTTATTCACATTTTTCTTTAAAGTTCGGATCGCATCATGACAAGAATGACCGATCAGATAATAAATTTATAACATCACCGGATTTTTAGTTTGAGATGAATCAAACATATGTTGCTGTAATTATTATAAGATAATAAATCTACTTAATATTGTTATAAGCTAAAAAAAATCTGTGGATTATCATAAAAAAACAATTGAAATTATCATGTTATATGAAATTTATCATGTCATTAAATACGGTATATCTTGAGTCATAGCTCTTGATAAGTTGATGTGATTATTAGCTATGAGATCTTATCAACGTGTTAATCGTTGTTCGTTGATCCGTTTATACACACTTGTTTGAGTCGATTATCATATGTTTTAATAGCACAAAATTTATTCGAAAGAAGAGAAAGCATGTCAGCTATAGAATTGATTCGTCAAACCATAAGGGAAAAAGGCCCCATTTCTTTTGCTCAATTTATGCATATCGCACTTTATGAACCACACGGTGGATATTACCAACAACTCCATGAAATTGGGGTTCAAGGTGATTTTGTGACGGCACCTGAATTAACGCCTTTATTTGGATATGCATTAGCTAATCAGTGCGCTGATATCATAAAAAACATGCCAAAAGCCAATATTTTAGAGTTCGGTGCAGGAACAGGCCATTTATGTGTTGATATCCTTTCTGAGTTAGAACGACAACATATTTTACCGGATGAATATCTTATTCTTGAAGTTAGTGCAGGCTTAAAAAATCGACAACATTCACGTATACAACAAGAGATCCCTCATTTGGCTTCCAGAGTAAAATGGATATCTAAATGGCCTGAAAAGCGGTTTGAAGGCGTGATGATAGGAAATGAGGTTTTGGATGCCATGCCGGTTCATCGCTTTTTGCAAATGGAAAATGAATTGCTCGAGTATTATGTGAGTCTAGATTCAGATGAGAATTTATTGGAGATCGTAAAGCCTTGTTCAAACCAACGATTGATTGAGCATGTAAAAAGAGTTTTGCCGCCTTCCTTTTATCCTTATCAGTCTGAAGCAAATTTATTTATCGATGATTGGATAAAACAATGTCATAATACCTTGGAAAAAGGAGTGGTCCTACTTTTTGACTATGGTTTTCCAATGCGTGAATATTATCATCCTGACCGATCTCAAGGGACGCTGATGTGTCATCGTCATCATCGTGCTCATACGAACCCACTGATTGATGTTGGAGAGCAAGATATTACTGCACATGTAGATTTTACCCATGTAGCAGAGGCTGCTTTTCAGGCAGGTTTTCATGTGGCAGGATACACCAATCAGGCTGCTTTTTTATTAGGAAACGACATCTTGTCTTTTTTAAGCCAAGTTTCAGTGGAAAAACAATTGGCGCAACAACAAGCGGTTAAAAAGTTGTTGCAGCCCAATGAAATGGGTGAGTTGTTTAAAGTGGTGGCTTTGTCTAAAGATCTGGACATTCCTTTAAAAGGATTCATTTTTCAAGATAAGCGAGCGAGTTTAGCATGACAAGGTATATGACAACGGTTGAATTACAAAAAGAGTCGATGAAATTTTCTGCGGGTCACACCACTATTTTTTCTGCCACTGAACGAGAACCTTTACATGGCCATATGTATTCGGTTTATCTGGCATTGACGACTTTTATCGAAGAAAATGGCATGACTTTCGATTATCGTTATTACAAAGAAAAAATTCATGCATTATGTCGTCATCTTAATCAGACTTTTCTCATGCCTGAGTTTTCGCCCTTTTTAACAATCGATGAAGATGAGACATATTTTTATTTTACCTTTAACCATAAAAAAATTCCTTTTTTGAAAGAAGATGTGACGATTTTACCTGTTACCAATATTACAGTCGAAGAATTATCCCGTTGGTTTGTGAGAGAACTGATTCAAGATCAAGCTGAACTAGATAAACATCTTATTCAAGCTATCACCGTAAAAGTTTTTTCAGCACCAGGTCAATCGGCTAATCATTCTTGGTGTCGCTCAACGCAAGATAAGCTTTCAACTGGGATATGATTTGTTATCAAGTTTGCGTTTTAAACACCTATCATGATTACTTTGATTATTTAGCGGATGATACAACTTCTTCTCCTTTAGTTGGTGCTCGTGTTTGGGTTCCCTTTCGAAACCAATCTAAATTGGGTGTGGTGATTGGCATTCAATCGCAACAGATTTTGACAAGGCCTTTAAAAAAAATAACCTCTGTTGTTGATGAAGCGCCATTGATTTCGGCTGAAATGTTAGATTTAGCGTTTTGGATTCGAGATTACTATCAATCGCCTTTGTCTGAAGTATTGGCCTTAATGTTACCAAAACGTCATCGTTTAGCCAAAGCTTTACGTGCCTTACCTGAATCGAAAGAACCCTTCTCTACCAAAGGATCAGCATCACCGCTAGAACTTAATACAGAGCAACAAGCGGCGCTAAATACTTTAAAACAGCACTTAGATGGCTATCGTTGTTTTTTATTGTTTGGTGTAACGGGAAGTGGAAAGACAGAGATTTATTTACAATTGATAGCAAACGTTTTGGCACAAGGACAACAAGTTTTGGTATTGGTACCAGAAATTGGATTAACACCACAATTGATTCAAAGGTTTTCGGCTAGATTTCATCACAAAATGGTGGTGATCCATTCTCACGTGGCCGATACCAAGCGACAACAAGCATGGACTTTAGCACAACAAAATCAAGCTCAATTGGTGATTGGTACGCGCTCGGCTGTTTTTACGCCTATGCCAAAATTAGGCTTGATTGTGATTGACGAAGAGCATGATTTATCTTTAAAACAAATGGATGGCGTCCGCTATTCTGCTCGTGACACAGCGTTAATGAGAGCTCATCGTGCTAATATTCCGATTATACTAGGTTCTGCAACCCCAAGTTTAGAAACTTTATACAATAGCCAAACAGGAAAATATCACTTACTGCGTTTGGGTCAAAAGGCGATAAGTAATACGCCCTTGCACTATCATATTGTAGATATTCGTAATCAACGTCTTCAACATGGCCTGTCTTCCACGGCCTTATCTTTAATAAATGAACAATTATTATTGGGCAATCAAGCATTGGTTTTTATCAATCGACGGGGTTATTCACCTGTTTTGCTTTGTCATGAATGTGGTTGGATGGCTGATTGTCATGCTTGTGATACGCATTTGACTTTGCATCGGGAAGATAATCGATTGATTTGTCATCATTGTGGGGTGACTCGAGTGATACATAAGGGTTGTCCTAAGTGTCATGGCACGGATTTGGTTCCTATTGGCTCTGGTACACAACGGATAGATGAATATTTGCGCAGCTATTTTCCTACAACATCTATCCTGCGTGTGGATAGAGACAGTGTAAGCCGCAAAAAAGCCATGCATCAATGTTTGAGCCAAATTCAAAGTGGTGAAGCGCAATTAATTGTAGGTACACAAATGTTGGCTAAAGGACACCATTTTCCGCGTTTAACATTGGTGGTGGTACTAGATACGGATAATGGTTTCCATAATCAAGATTTTCGTGCGTTAGAACATTTAGGGCAATTACTGACTCAGGTTTCGGGTAGAGCTGGGCGAGAGGCTCATCCAGGGCAAGTTGTGATTCAAACCTATGTACCACAACACCCTTTGTTGTCTATTCTAGTCCAACAAGGTTATGAAAGCTTTGCAAAAACATTGTTAACCATGCGCAAGCAAGCTATGTTACCGCCTTATGCCTATTTAGCGATGCTTCGATCGCAAAGTAAACATCAACAAAAATTACTAGAGTTTATGCAAAGGATTAAACAAAGACTAAAGTCTTCTCATTTGATGGTTTTAGGCCCAGCTCCTGCGCCATTAGCACGAAAAGCAGGATATCATCGCATGCAATTACTTTTAAAGGCACAATCACGCCGAGAGTTGGCAAGTGAATTAGCCGCACTAAGAGCGTTTCTCAATGGGTCCAAACTGATATCTGGAATCCGTTGGAATATTGATGTGGATCCGGTTGATTTATCTTAACCTGGCCTAGTACTCCTGAACTTGTGCTGTGATGCAAAAACCTGAAAGATATTGACTTTATTACTTGCTTATAATGTAATTTTTGATCAGCATGGTTTGCTAAATATGGGGTAGTGACCCCATTCATGTCAAAATTTACGGTTTATCTATAGGTCTTTTTTCAGAAAGATACAGGAGCTACCCCTAATATATCCAGAACGTTCAAAATCTTGTATGTAGCCTAGTTTTTTATAGAATTCAGCAGCTCCTTGAAATTCCATTGTTTGAACAGTAGCAATTTTACATTTTTGATGTTTTCCATGCTCATGGATGGCTTCCATTATTTTCCTTGCAAGTCCTCTTCCCCTGCATTCGCGTAAAACCCACAGTTGATCCGTATACGTAGAACCATAAAGAATAAATCCATTAGCACCCGCAATTATCCTCTGATTTCTATCTTTAATGAAAAATCCAAACGGAGTAGCCTGCCCATATTCTTCCGTTTCCTTATTAATTTGATTCGTTAAGAAATCAATATCATTTTTACTAGGGTTGGGAACAAATTCGATTTTCATGCGAGTCTATTAAATAATAGTTGGTGTCAGTTTGAAGCATACTCTATTCTGACGTCAGGAGAAAAGGAAATACCTTGTCAGTTTAGAGTGTTTCTTATATTTTATTGACACAAGTGGA
>VFQP010001765.1_pt1 | contig 26862 bp, 20 predicted proteins | sample 3512351 | NCBI WGS metagenome assembly VFQP01 (sample SAMN10412372, study PRJNA504923) | tailings metagenome | isolation source: Relicate 1 Philex TSF1 revegetated site | place: Philippines: Tuba, Benguet | collected 2017-08-29
AACTGCGCAATGCCGTTTTTTTACTTTTGAATTTTGACTTTTTACTTTACAACCCAATTGACCTGAGATACTGCCGATTCTGCTCAGCGCATTTTGCAGGTTCACCCATGCCGGGTAAAACGTCCTGCTCCACGACGATCCAGCCGTTATATTTTTTTGTTCGGAGCAGATCGCGGACAGCTTTGAAATCGACCACTCCTTTTCCGAGTTCGCAGAATACTCCATGTTTAACCGCGCGGAAATAATCCCAGTTATTGGCTGCTCCGATCATGGCTACTTCCGGGGAGAAATCTTTGAAATGAACATGCCAGATACGATCCCAGTATTGAGTCATAAAACCGATGGGATCTTCGCCGCCACCGAACAGGTAATGTCCTGTATCGAAACATAACCCGATCAAAGATGGATCTGTTGCCGAAAGAAAGGCTTCAATCTCCCACGGGGTTTCTATATATCCGGCGCAATGATGATGAAAAACGGTACGCATACCGTATTGTTCTTTCACGGCGTGGGCGATCTTTTCAGCGCCGAGGCCGAATGTTTTCATGCTGTCTTCAGCAAGACTGTGTTTGTGTTTGATGCGGCCTGCATTGTCTGTACGAAAGTCAACACTGCCGTTATTATCTGCCAGCACAATAAACGCATCGCTGTATCCGGCATCATGCATAAGTCCGGCGGTTTTTAGTGCTGATGCTATTCCCGTTTCGTGTGAAGATTCGTAGGCGAGTGCTACCGGAACAAAAGCGCCGAGTAATTCAAGCTGGCGTCCTTGAATTTCTGATCGCAACGCTGCCGGATTTGTTGGCATAAATCCCCAGTCGCCCAGCTCTGTACCCTTGTATCCTGTTTGTACGATTTCGTCCAGCACCTGTTGGTATCCCATAGCTTTCCCTTCGAGTTCGAATTCCAGCACTCCCCAGGAACAGGGTGCGTTGGCTATTTGTATCATTGATGTACTCATTATTTTAAATTGGCGTTCTGAATTAGCTTTCTATAATTCGCGTTCCTAAAATTTGCGGGACCATTCCTTCGGCCATCGTTCAACAACAACCTTGGTCTGTGTGAAAAATTCAATGGCATGTTTTCCCTGTCCGTGCAGATCACCAAAAAAGCTTTCTTTCCATCCGCTGAAGGGGAATTGTGCCATTGGAGCTGCTACGCCGATGTTGATGCCGATATTGCCCGCCATTGCCTGGTTGCGGAATTTGCGGGCGCTTGATCCGCTGGTGGTGAATACGCAGGCCATGTTGCCGTAAGTGCCGTTGTTGATAAATGTGATCGCATCTTCCACGGTCTTCATATGCAATAAGCTCATCACCGGCCCGAATATTTCAGTGCGAAGTAATTCTCCTCCCATTGGTAAGTTTTCAATAATGGTTGGCCGGAGGAAATTGCCCCGCTCATAGTTTTTTATAGAGGTGTCTCTGCCATCAAGCAATACGGAACCGCCTTCCGATATACCTTTCCCGATCAATGTTTCAATTCTTGATTTGCTTTCGTTGCTGATCACGGGGCCCATTTCAACTCCTTGGTCAAGGCCGTAACCGACAGAACGGTTTTTTGCGGAAGCATAAAGCGCGTCGCGGATCTGTTTGTTGTCGTCAACAGTGATCACAACAGAGGCAGCGAGACATCTTTGCCCGGCACATCCATAAACGCTATCGGTTATGATCTGCGAACTCATTTCTATATCAGCATCCGGCAATACGACCACCGGGTTTTTCGCACCGCCCTGTGCCTGCACACGTTTACCATTTGCTGTTCCGCGCGAGTAGATATACTTTGCAACAGGGGTGCTTCCGACAAAGCTGATGGATCTGATCTGCGGATGATCAAGGATCGCGTCCACTGTTTCTTTACCGCCATGCACCAGGCTGATAAGGCCCGGAGGCAGATCGAGTTGATCAATGAGTTCGAAGATCTTCATCATGGTCATAGGCACTTTTTCTGAAGGTTTTATCACCATGCTGTTGCCGCAGGCGATGGCATAGGGGAGAAACCAGAAGGAGATCATAGCGGGAAAATTGAACGGCGCAATACAAGCGGTTACACCCAGAGCCTGGCGGACCATGTATTCATCGATGCCGGTGGCAATGTTTTCGAGGTATTCACTTTGCATAAGCATTGGCGCGCCGGCGGCTACTTCCACGTTTTCGATGGCGCGTTGCATCTCGCCGTTTGCTTCCGCGAGTGTTTTACCTGATTCCATAGTGATCAGCTTCGCGATCTCCGCGCTGTGTTGCTCCAGTAATTGCTTTAGTTTGAATAAAGGCTGAATGCGTTTTAGTACGGGCACATCTTTCCAGTTGAGATAAGCTTCCTGTGCTGCAGCAACTGCTTTCTCCACTTCGGCGGCGGCAGACTTGCCAGCGGGAACTTTCGCTAACACTTCGCCTGTCGCGGGATTGAGTACGTTGCTTGTTTCAGCCGACGGTCCATCCGTCCATTTTCCGTTTATATAGTTTTTCAATAATTCCATGATGCTGATTTTATTTTACAGATGATAACGTTGTTTTTTTCGGTTGTTGACCAGTGATTGACGACTCTGTTTTACCGATGCTGCATTTGAGATTTCTGCGATAGGAACATCCCACCAGGCATAACCGCCCACACGTTCATTACGGTCCGTTTCTATATAGATCACAGTTGTGCGGTCTGTTGTTTTTGCTTCAGCCAATGCATTGTTGAAATCTTCCAGTGTTTTGCTGCGCAATACGATAGCGCCAAGGCTTTCAGCATTCGCAGCAAGATCTACGGGTAAATGTTTGCCGTCAAGCTGACCGCTTTTTTGATTGCGATATTTATAGTGCGTGCCAAATCCTTTTGTGCCCAGTGAAGTTGACAAACCACCGATACTTGCATAGCCGTTGTTGTTGATCAGAATAATAGTGAGTTTGTATCCTTCCTGTACGGAGGTGATGATCTCCTGTGACATCATGAGATAGCTGCCGTCGCCGACCATTACATATACTTCGCGTGATGGATCACCCATTTTTACACCTAGTCCGCCAGCGATCTCGTATCCCATGCATGAATAGCCATATTCAAGATGGAATCCTTTGCTATCGCGTGTTTGCCAGAGTTTGTGCAGGTCTCCGGGTAAGCTGCCTGCCGCGCAAAGCACCACATCTTTCGGAGAAGAGAAATGATTGACTGCGCCGATGATCGATCCTTGTGTAGGAAGGCCGCTCACATTTTTATTATAGATATTCTGTACTGTCTTATTCCATGCTGCGTTTCCTCTTTTTGCGCCGGCGGCATATTTCAAAGGAACTTTATAGTCGCTTAACAGGCGATCAAGTTCCCTGATGCATTCTTTGGCATCTCCCACTAGCGGCAATGCTCCTTGCTTAAATGCATCTATGCTGGCGATATTGATATTGATAAATTGAACATCTTTATTCAAAAAACCTCCCTGCGATATTGTGGTGAAATCACTGTATCGTGTTCCGATACCGATCACCACATCTGCTTTCGCGCATGCGTCTATTGCGGCAGGTGTTCCTGTAACACCTGCTGCGCCAAGATTCTGAGGTTCGTCAAATGCCAGGCTTCCTTTGCCTGCATAGGTTTCAACCACAGGAATGCCAGTCCGGTTAACAAACTGTTTTAATTCGCGTGTTGCTTCGCTGTAGATAACGCCACCGCCGGCAATGATTACGGGGGATTTTGTACGGCGTATAATTTCAGCAGCTTCCTGACTGGTCTTTTTATCTGCCCGTGTTCTGGGAACCCGCCAGATTTTTTTATCAAAGAATGAAACAGGAAAATCAAATGCTTCTGCTTGAACGTCCTGCGGAAGGCAGATCGTTACGGCTCCGGTTTCTGCAGGGCAGGTGAGGATCCGCATGGCCTGCATCATGGCGGAGATCAATTGTTCTGGTCTGTTGATGCGGTCCCAGTATTTTGAAACAGGTTTGAAGCAATCATTCACGGAAACATCTTTCGAATAATTGTATTCCAGTTGTTGCAGAACGGGATCGACATTGCGACTTGCAAAGATATCTCCAGGTAATAACAGAACCGGCAAGCGATTGATCGTCGCAGTTGCTGCTCCGGTAACCATATTTGTTGCTCCCGGACCGATAGAAGTTGTACAGGCAAATGCACCAAGCCTGTTTTTCATTTTTGCATAAGCGATAGCTGTATGCACCATCGCCTGTTCATTTCTTGCCTGGTAATATTTGAATGATGGATATTGAAAAAGTGCCTGTCCAACACCGCCAACATTCCCGTGTCCAAATATGCCAAAGCATCCGGCGAAGAAGGGTGTTTTAATTCCGTCCCGTTCTATATATTGTTGCTGCAGGAATTGTATCAGCGCCTGCGCGGTAGTGAGTCGTTTTGTTTTGCCTGCCATGTTTGATCTTTTCAATGATGTTGGTGTGTTTCTTTTTCATTTCCTGAAAGTCCGCCGCGACTGTCAACAAAAGCCATCAGTTCGGCATAATAAGGCATGTCGTTTGCGCAGCCCGGTTTTTGTACAACCCATGCTCCGCAGGCGTTTCCGAGACGGCACGCTTTATACAGATCCCATCCCTGCAGGTATCCGAATATGAAGCCGCTGGCAAATGCATCACCGGCGCCCAGTATGTTCAGTATCTCTACAGGAAAACCTGGTACATCTTTTTTCCACCCATCTTTATGATAGATAGATGCACCTTTGGCCCCGCGTTTTACGATCAGGATCTCAGGTCCGGCATGAATGATCTTTTGAATAGATTCTTCGATATTGCCTTTGATCTGTGGGGCAGAGATCTGCTGATGTTCGATGCTTACCTGGCTTGCACTTTCAAGCGTTGCTGCAAGGATCTCTTCTTCAGTTCCGATGGCGATCTTCACTTTTGGCAAAAGGGCTCTCACCATTAATCCAAATGAGCGTATATCTTTCCATTGATCAGCGCGGAAGTCAATGTCAAGCACTACTTCTGTGTTATTCTCTATGGCCTGTTCAACGGCATAGAAAACAGCACTGCGGCTGGGTTCGATGTTTAATGCGGTAGCGGATATTTCCAGGATACGATAATCGCCCACATGTGCGGCGATCACATCATCGATGGTGACCTGGCTGTCTGCAGCATTATCGCGATAGAAAACCAGCGGAAACCTGTCAGGCGGTTCGATGCCCAGCACTACAGCGCTTGAACGGGCTGCCTTTATCTTGGCGATCGTGTCTGTATTGACGTTTTGTTTCTTCAGAAAATTCAGGATGAATTCACCGATCTTATCATCACCAACGCCGGTGATCAATGAAACGCTGGCCCCGAGACGGCTGGCGCCCACTGCAATGTTCAGCGGAGATCCACCCACAAATGCATCGAAACCTTTTATCTCAATAAAGTCGGCGCCTATATTCTGTGAATAAAGGTCGATTGACGAACGGCCGAATGTGACGAGATCAAATTTTTTGTTTGCCATGTTTTTATCAGTTATTCATTGAAGAATTCACCATTGGTATTCTCGGGTCAGTTCCTTTCCAGGAATCGAAGATCCAGCTGTGATCAGGGTCGGGTGTATTGGCGAGCGACTGATCACTTCCAGCGAGAAAATTGAGGTAGTAGCAATGGTAGCCATGTGCCGCTGCGACCGGATGGTATCCTTTTGGTACAAGTACCAGGTCATTTGTTCTGACCTGCATCAGTTCATTCAGTGATCCATCGCTTGTATAAACATGTTGTATGGCATATCCCTGTTCCCTGTTGATCTTGTAGAAATAAACTTCTTCCAGATTTGATTCAATGAGATTGCCCTGCTTATCCGTTTTTCGTTCATCGTGTTTATGTGCGGGAAAGGAGCTCCAGTTGCCGGATGGCGTGTACACTTCCACTGCGATCATGCGGCTGCATCCGAAGCCGGGTTCAACAAGACTGTTGATCTGACGGGTGGCGTTATCGCCTCCACGGATCTCGATTGCTGCTTCTTCCGGTCGTTTAAACCGGGCCGGGAAATCATCGTGCGCTAAGCACCATCCAGCAGCAATGTCCAACTGCTCACTTTCCGCGGTTATTTTGAATGATGTATGCCGGGGTAGATAAAGACTATGCGCAATCCCCTCGAAAACACTTTTTCGTCCGTTAACCGTTTGCCAGTTGCCTTTATCTGTAAACACCCTGTAGTTTCCGCTGAGCAGGATAAAGACATATTCATTGTCGCCGGTGTTGCCTTCCCATACTTCATCTTTGTTCATAAGTCTGGCTTCAAAGTGAAGGTGATCCCATCCGGCATCAACAGGACTTATACGGTGATAAATGCCGGTGGCCTGAAGCGGGTGCTTTACGAGTTTATATGACTTGAATGTTGACATTTATTATTGTTTAGAGGTGTTGAGTGTTAGATTTTATGTATGATGCTTTTCCGCTGCTACCTAATATTTCGAATCTTTCAATCATGAATTCTTTATATACTTCCATATATTTTTTCCCGGGAATGATCGGGTCAAAAAGATCGGGTTGCTGTACGAAGAATTCCCGATGAACTCTTGTCCATAGTAATCTCAGGTCAGTGGCGATATTCACTTTACAGATGCCATACCGGATAGCTTTTTGCAATTCACCGTCTGTTACGCCGCTGGCATTCTCCTTTAATTTTCCTCCATTGTTATTGATAGCGGCAATGTCTGCGGGGTTGACAGAAGAACTGCCGTGAAGAACGAGAGGGTAACCAGGTAGTTGCTCCTGTATTCTTTCCAGTACAGGAAATTGCAATCCCTTTCCGCCGCTGAATTTATAGGCGCCATGACTTGTTCCGACTGCCACCGCCAGACTATCGCATGCGCTTCGTTCTACAAATTCGCGGGCTTGTGTTGGATCGGTGTATCGCGCGTGAGAATCGTCAACAGACAGATCATCTTCGACACCGCTCAATATGCCTAGTTCAGCCTCCACAAAAATGTTTTTTTGATGTGCGGTATCAGTCACCGCTTTGGTTCTTTTGATATTTGTTTCGAAATCATCATGGGAGGCGTCGATCATTACGGATGAATAGCCTTGCGTGATCGCGCTGAAAGCGTGTTCCTCTGTACCATGATCAAGATGAACAGAGTAAACAACATCAGGATAGATCGATGAAGCAGCTTCTATCATCGCGTTCAGCATTAGCGGATGCGCGTAGTTGCGCGCTACCGGTGTGATCTGGACGATGATAGGAGAGTCTGCGCTCTGCGCAGCATTGAACAGGCCATGCACCTGTTCCATGGTAAATACATTCACTGCGGCAATAGCGTACTCGCCATAGCAATCATCAAATAATATTTTGGGTGAAACAAGCATACTTTTTATTTAGGAAATTGAATAGCACTGTCGTTCAGTTCATATTTGTTTGTTTCCAGTAATTTGTACATCTCTGCTCCGGCCAGTAACACCGGGCCATAGCTATGTGCTGCGAACTTGTTTACCGGGCGATGATAATAGAAAGCAGGATCGAAGCCCATACCGGTGCCAACACAGGTTCCTTCCACTTGTCCGTTCTCATTCACTTTTGTTGACACGGCATTCCATGCCAGTAATACCGTCGGTCCGTAAGCTTTTTTGTCCACCCAGCCTCTGTTGATCGCCCGTGCGATCGAATAGGTATAGATGGCAGTACAGGAGGTTTCCAGGTAGGAGTCGTTTTTATCCAGTAGTTGATGCCAGAAACCGGTTCCGTCCTGTAGTGTAGCCAGGCCTTTGACATGTGCGCGGAGCAATTCGAGAATGGCTGTTCTGCCGGAGTGATTGGCGGGCAATACTTCCAGTAGTTCCACCAGCGTCATCAAAGCCCAGCCATTTGCGCGGCCCCAATGAAACGAGGGATGAGGATTCATGTCCTGTACCCATCCATGGATGAAGAGGCCTTTTTGTTTGTTGAACATTCTTCCGGAGAAAGCGAGAACCTGCTTCACTGCTTCATCATAATATTTTGTTTGGCCAGTGAGCTTTCCCATTTGAGCCAGGGCGGGAACGCTCATGAAAAGATCGTCGAGCCAGAGTGTGTTGGCGAATGGCCGGTTTCGCGCAAGTGTGCCGTCTTTAAAACGGTATTCTTTGGTCATAATGTAGCTGATGTAATTATCGATCATTTCTCTTGTATCGGTCTTGATACCGGCGCCGATCGATTTGATCATGGCTGCACACATCGCACCTGCGTCATCCAATGCGTGGGGGTGGATGACTGATTGTACCGGTGAAACCAACGAAGGATTCTTCTTCGATTCCTCCCTGTAATACGGGACGATATCGGCAATCAGTTGTAAACGTTTTGCTGTATAGTCGGCGAATTTGTTATCGCCGGTCACTTGTGAAGCAAGCAACATTCCTGCATAGGTTACTCCCCATTCATAACTGATCAGCCGGTAATCACCTTTTTCAAAAATGGCGTTACTTCCCGGATTTTTTCGATCGCTGATCTCAGCATTTGTTTCTTTGTTGACCAGTCTTGCAGGTGTTGTTTCATCGAGATATTTATAAACTTTGTCAAGCACTATTTTAATATCTGCCGGGGTTGTTTTGCCATATTGTACGGGATAGTCTGGTTGCAGCATATGCAAGGGTGTATTGCCATCCTTCAGATTTTTGTCAGAAGTTGATTGCGCCTGCGAAACTGCTGTAGCGAACATTATTACAATTGTATAAAGCGTTCTTCTTGTCATATCTGGATCGTTTATTTAACCGTCATCGATAGGGAAGCGTCAATTTGTTTAGCCAGGTTCGTGACATAATTCCTGAAGTATAAAGGATCTTTAAAACCCGGGTCACTCAGTTCCCATGCAGCCACCGCATAGTATGTCAGGGGTTGGTTATTTCTTACATTCATTTTTGCCAGGAATGTATTGGATAATTTTCCTTTTTTTGGTGCGTCAAAAAAGCCCGCGTATGGTTCTTTTGGCAGGATAAGCGCCATCCCCATGTACCAGGTCTTACTGATCGATTGCTGATCATGTGTGAGCAGTACGATCCATTTGTCATTGATAATGATTTCTTCTGCAGGCTTTGTTGTGTTTGAATTGACGAGGCCGATCAGCAAGGTGTCGCCTGCCTGCAGTTTCTGCAGATTCACCGTATTCTGAAAAGCAAACATGCCGGGCCAGAGGCTGGTGGTTGTTTTTACACGATAGTTCCTGTCAATTGGTTTCCAGTTGCGGTAATCGAATTCAAGTATTGAACGCGTGTTCCCATTGGAAATAATATTGCAAATAGTGGAATCCACATTGTTTAGAGAATCCTGTTCTGTTACTCCCAGTCTGGCCAGGCTGTCTTTTATTTTGAGTGAAATGCCCCCGATGCCAACGGAGTTTCCTACAGCGAGAATATCCATTCCCCATTCTTTCATCTCGCTGTAGTTGTTTTCTGTATGTCCATCTTTACCAATGCCAATACTGTCTGATGTGATGTAGGAGACTTTCTTGCCGTATACGTCGATCGAGTTTCTTCCGTCCAGATAGATCCTGAATCCGACCTTGTCGTTTTCCCATGTTGGTCCGTCGGTTTGGTAATGCTGGTAACCGATTACGCCCGGAAGTTGATCGGCATAGAATGTGTCGCTTAATGCCGGTTGCACGGTGCTGTTCTCCATCTGGCGGACGCCAAAACGGATATGCGCTTTGGGAGTTGAGTTCACCGGAGAGTTTGACCAGCTTAATCTAAATTGTCTTTCTTCTTCCGGTTTGAAATCAGCCACAAAGAATAGTTCATCCCAATGTCCATCACGGTCCAGATCGTCCAGCTGCGATGGAATTGTGTCACCACTTGTAGTAGTGATCAGCGGGTAACCTGAAGCATTTACAGAGACCTGTTTCTTTTGCAGGATCACCGGTTTGTTTTTCAGGTCTTCTTTTGACGTATTCTTTACTGTGATCATATTGCTGATCTCGCTGCTGTTTTTGCAGGCAGCCATGGTCACGAGTAAGCATACGGGTATCAGTCTCCTGTTCATAGTGATGTTTCAGAAGTTAATTGAATCAGTCTTTATGGTGGTGTGTTAACTCAGTTTCAACGTGTGTTTAAATGGTGTGTTTCCCGTGAGATAAACATACATTCCTTTTGTCCGCAGGCTGCCGAAATGCGTGCTGTATCGTTCTCCTTCGAGACCACGTACTGCTCTTACACTTCCTGTTCCCGGACCAAATGTGATCTTGTCGTTGCCAAATTCATAACTGCCTTCACCCGTGGTAAGGAAGCTGTTTGGTTCGCCTGGTGTATTGCCTGCATTTCTGCCGTAGCCACTGTCGTATGGAGATGCATTTTGATTTTCGGGTGCCGTTGTAACCCCGGTGAGTTTGCCACCTTCGTTAAAGCAAAGCTCGATGGTTACGCTTACGCCTTCCGTACCCGTTACCTCGAAGTCGAGTTGCACAGCGCCGTTGTTTTCTGTCAGCGTCACTTTTGACTCGAGTGATTTTACATTGCTTACCGGGCGATTAGAGAAATCCATTTTATTCCAGAAACGGTCGTCTATACTTGGTGACAGTTTGTAGTCGCCATCTTTTTTGCGTTTGTCTTTTGGTAATGGTTGATAATATGGGGCTGAAAGTTTGCGGTATAACACATATTTATTTCCATCTTTTTTCATTCCGTCGCTATAGAAATATCCCATGCTGAAGAAGGAAGAGGAGAGCCGCATGTATTTGAGAATGGCTTTTCCTTTTCTGTAAGCAAAGAAGTTCGGGCTGTTGGAACGTCCGGATGCGATGATCGTTGGAAGGTCGCAGCCACCGAAAAGTGTAACCGTTGTGTCGTTTCTACGGATTCGTAGCAGGCTTGATGTTGTAAACAGTTTTTCGAAATTTACCGGCAACTCGGTAGCTGTCGGTAGCGGCTGTTGTAACACGGGATTTTCGATAAAATCATAGATCCGGTTGTTGAGGATCTCTTTATCGAAACCCGGAAGGGTTTCAATGAATTTGGCAACGCCTGCAAACATGCCATTGTTTTGCTTGATCGCGAGATAACGATAGTGCAGGTAAAATGCCATGATGTTTTTCGAAGACCACTGATCCTGACGGCGTGAGTCGTTTACCGTAAGCTCTCCGTTTGGATCCATGTAGTAATAAGTCATGTCAAGATTCTTTCTGGCATAGTCGAACATGGCCGGTCTGTTCAATAAGCGTCCCAACGTGATCATGGAATTGTTTTCCACGTCAGCATAGTTCTGGCTTCTTTCGGGATAGTGGCCGTCTTTGTCCTGGAATATGCCTTCGCCCAGCCATTCTTCAATACGATTAAGATATCGTTTGTCAGGATACAGTTCATTCAATCTTGCTAATACCTGGCAAACTACCCATCGGTGATTGGGAGTGTGAACGCCCCCGGTGATCAACGCTTCACCTACTTTTTGTGAGAACTTTTTGATCTGGGCATTAATATCCTTCATTGCAGGAGAGTTGTCTTTTTGCAATGCATAGGCTCCGCACGTGAGCGATTCCATCAGGAAAGCTGTATCCGGAGGCGACTCAAGATTTCCCGCATTCAACGTTCCATCTTCTGATTGGTGTTCCAGTAGAGTGCTTGTTAGTTTTTGCAGATGATCCACCACTTTTGCGTCATGATAATATTTTGAACCCGGCGATACAAAAGCTGATGCGATGAAGGAAAAATCCTGACCTAATGCGCGGCCTGCGCCTACACGACCGGCCTGGAGAATGGTTCCCACTCTTACATCATTTGCTGCGATCAAACTGTTCATAAACGCGGTATCAATGTCTCCATTTTCTCCCGCTTGTGCAAATGAAAGCAAGGGACTTCCGAATTGCGCCAGCGCCACAAACGCCCCGGCTTTCATGGATGTTTTAAGAAATTCGTTCCGATTGATATTTTTCATAAATGATTTATTTCAAAGTTTCAGATCTGTTCAATGGTGGCTGGCTTGAAGCCGGTCTATCATTGATAGCCCGGATTTTGCACCAGCAACGGATTTAGTACAAAAGCATTCGTTGGAATAGGGAAGATGCGGCGGTAGGTTTCGTTATTGGTTTTAAAACCCCAGGCGCCCTCGTATTTACCAAAACGGATCATATCATTTCTATGCCATGTTTCATGCACAAATTCACGTGATCTTTCGGAGTAAATATAATCCAGGTTGACGGATGTTAGTGGTGCCGATGTCGATCTTTCCGCACGCAGCATATTTGCCAGTGATAAAGCGGTATGACCGAGTGTGGCGGTTCCTCCGCGAAGGATCGCTTCTGCCTTCATTAACAGGATATCTGAATAGCGGAAGATCGGCATATCATTATTCTGATTGCGCGAAATAGACGTGCTGTCCGGATAGAATTTATTACAACGATAGCCCATGTTCCATCCGATCTCGTCGTTGCCCACGTCAAATGTAGCGGCATTCAAACGCAGTACGATATCAGGCGTAAGATTTACATGATACGCATATGGAGCAGTGCCGTCTGATCCCGTATAAGTGAAGTCGTAACCTTTTTTTGTAGTGTTGACAATGATCGGCTGCCCTGCATGGTTGTATTGAAGGCCCGTCAGCCACATACCGTTGCGGACATCACCCGGATCATTAAAGTGTGCATAGAACTCCGGCAAAGTGCTTTCCGGACCTTCCGTAGTGTAAGGCAGCGAGTACTTCGCTCTCATTGAACGGGGAACATCATATCTTGCGCGGTACATCATTCCATTTGTTCCCGGTGAAGGCAATGCTGTTGGATCGTATGGTATGGTGAAGATGAACTCTTTCATCTGCGGACCATTGTTCGGATAGAACATCCGCAGATAGGAATTTCTTGGTTCGAGTGCGTATCTGCCGGACTGAATAATACTGTCGCAGGCGATAATACAGTCGTTATAGCGGGCTGTACCTGTATAGTATTCAGCATTCACATACATTTTTGCAAGAAGAGCAAACGCTGTATACTTATTAGCGCGGCCATAAGTTGTAACACCTGTTGCCGGATTAAGAAATGGCAATGCAGCTTTCACTTCGCTTTCGATGAAGTTGAAAACTTCTGTGCGGGGAACGTTTGCTCTTGGTTTGAAGTCGCCGAATACGGTATCCAACGGAAGATTTCCAAACAGATCCATCATCATAAAATAGCCCAGTGCTCTCACTACTTTCAACTCGCTGAGGTTGGCGTTTTTTGACGCGCCTTCAGGCATCGTTTGACGTAAGATCGAGATCGCCTGGTTGGATGTGCCGATCAGTCTTGAGAGATATGCCCAGGATGATCCGGTGAATCCATGATCGCGGTTCCAGTCGTGGTAATGCAGCATCCGGTAATTCTGGTTATCATACCAGTTACCTCCGCGTGCCGGCATGATCGCTTCATCGCTGCTGAGCGATTGTTCAAACCAGTAGGAGATAGCGAAGTCATGACGTAATGCTGTATATGCCGGCCCCATTGCCTGAACGTATTGTACATCATTCTGAGGAAATACGTTTGGCGTAAGTTCTGTGGTGATCGGTACATCGATCTTATGGCAGGATCCCAGCAGGCCGATAAGAAAGGCCGGGATCAATATATAGGCGGTTATTTTTTTCATACAGAAATTTTTGTTCTCAGTAAATAGATTTAGAACGTTACGTTCACTCCAAGCAGGATCGTGCGTGTGCGTGGATAGAAATTGTTATTGTCATATCCTGGTGCGAGGCCACCCTGGCTGATCTCCGGATCGATACCTGTATAGTTGGTGATCACGAAGAGATTGTTCCCGGATACATACGCGCGGATATTGCGGATATGAGGGCCGATGTTGCGGAACGTGTAAGCAAGCGTTGCGTTATCAAGGCGAACGTAGTTGCCGCTTTCTATAAAGCGTGATGAATATCTGAATACGTTCACGTCATTAACGGATTCGCCTGCGGCGTCTCGGAGAATATTACTGTACTGAGCTGTGCTTGGGCGGAACAGGTCCGCGCGTGTGGCGTTAAAGATCTTGTTGCCAAAACTTCCGCGGAAGAAAAAGTTCAGATCAAGGTTTCCATAGCTGAAGGAGTTGGACCATCCTGCCAGTATTTTTGGCTGCGGGCTTCCGAGGTATTTGTAGTCGATGCCGATCAATGGTGTTAACGTTAATACGCCTTTGTTGTTGAGGTATTGTGATACGCCATTGTCGTTTTTACCTGCGTAGTCAAGTGTAAAGAATTGTCCGACCGGTTTTCCTGATTTCAGGATCTGGATAGTACTGCCGGTTTGTCCCTGGCCGTTTGGCGCTGTGATACGAACGGAATCTCCACCTGCGAATAATGGGTTGGTAAGGCTGGTGATCTCGTTGCGGTTATGAGCGAGATTCACGCTGGTAGTCCATTTGAATTTGCTGGTATTTACAGGGGTGGCATTCAGCGTCAGTTCAATTCCCTTATTGTTCATACTGCCGCCATTGGCTGTAATACGGCCGGTAGGGATCAATGCAGGATTTACGTTGTAGCTATAGATCATACCGGTGGTGTTTTTATCATACACTTCAAGAGAACCGGAGATCATGCCTTTCAGGATCGCGAAGTCGAGACCAATATTTGTCATGCTGGTTTTTTCCCAGGCGAGATCGGGATTATCTGCCTGCGTTGGACCATATGCTGCAGTCTGTGCGCCATTGTTGTAAAATGTACCCAGGCTGCCCGACATGATCTGTGCTGTATAGGCATTAAAGCCCGTTGAGTTACCGGTCACGCCATAGCTTGCACGCAGTTTCAGATCGGAGAACAGGTTTTGATTCTTCATAAAATCTTCCTGGATAATTCTCCATGAAGCGCCAATAGAAGGGAAGTAACCCCATTGGTTATTGGCTCCGAATACTGAGCTGCCGTCACGGCGGACGGATGCCTGCAGCAAATATTTGTTCTTATAGTTATAGTTCAGACGTGCAAAATCGGAGATCAGGCGTACTTCCTGGTAGATGCCGTCGGCGCCAAAGTCGACACGGAATGGCCCTATCGCATAAGGATTACTTAACGCGAGGTTGTTATAGCCGATATTGTCTACCGGGAAGTTTGTGCTCGTGGTCTGGAAGCCTTCGCCAATAACGCTTTCCTGCCATGAATAACCGAGCACTGCATTCAGGCTGTGGTCGCCAAAACGTTTGTTCCAGGTTACAAATGTTTCGAGTGTTTTAACTGTATTCTGATAGGAGTTTCTCAATGCAAGGCCATTGGTACCGAAGTTGGCGAGCGCGCTGTATTTTGAGAAATAGGCGTTGTAGTATTCTCCCAGCAAACGATTTGAATTCTGGTAAGAAATATTCAGATCGTATGTCAGGTTGAGTGGCAGTTTTACATTGGTGTTAAAGCTACCCGTCAGGTTATTGGTTTTTAATTTTGATTGAGATTGCTCCATCATTGCTACCGGGTTGTACGAGTTTACGGTAGCAAAGTTTTCGAAGTAAGTGCCATCTGCGTTTTTGACCGGGGATACGGGCAGGTATCTGATCATTTGCGTAAGCACAGTGTTTAGATAGGGGACATTGTTTGCGACGCTGTTGGAGTTGCTGATCATCAAACTGAATTTCACTTTATCATTGATGGCTGTCTGATCAAGTGCAAGCCGGACGATCACGCGATCGAGATCACTGAAACGCATGATACCTTCTTTCTTTGCATAGTTGATGCTTGCACTGTAGACTGTTTTTTCAGAGCCGCCACTGATAGAAAGGTTATGGTTATGCGATGTGGCAGACGGGCGTTGTACTTCTTTCTGCCAGTCAGTGTTTGCGCCTTTATCATCAGCCGGAGTAAAAGCCTGGCCGTTGGTTGCGAGGACGGCTCTGAGTTCGTCAGCGTTCATCATTTCGAGACGTTTGGAGACTTTCTCAAATCCAACGTATCCTGCATAGGACACTGTAGCCTGGCCTTTTCTTCCTTTTTTGGTTGTTACCATGATCACGCCGTTAGCAGCGCGATTACCATAGATCGCCGTAGCCGCAGCATCCTTTAATACGTCAAAGGTTGCGATATCATCGGGAGCGAGAATGGAGATATCTGCGCCGGGTATTCCATCGATAACATAGAAAGGCGATTGGGAACTGTTCAGCGTAGACGCGCCGCGGAGTATCACGGCAGCGGGAGCATTAGGGTTACCGCTTGCGGTGATATTCAAACCCGCCACTTTTCCCTGGAGCAATTGTGCAGGATCAACGATCGCTCCGCGGTTGAATTCTTCGGGCTTTACTGTGGTAATAGCGCTGGTAAGTTGTTTTCTGTTCTGATTACCATAACCGATGACCACGACATCGCTGAGAGTAGTGGTAGTGTCTGTGAGAGATACGTTCACTGTAGTCCGGTCGCCAACGTTGATCTCTTCTGTCCGGTAGTTAACTGAGGTAAACACCAGTATTGAACCGGTGGGTAAGGAGATGGAGTAGTTGCCCTGTTCATTGGTAACAGTTGCATTACCTGTTCCTTTTTGTGTAACGGTCACACCGGGTACAACGGTACCGTTGGTGGCGGTTACTTTTCCTGTAACGGCGCGTTGCTGTGTAAAGGCGCGCGTGAACAGGAGACTCATTAGCAGTAGAAAGATGATTTTACTTTTCATATGACAATCGTCAGTTTGGATGAAAGATGTGTTTTGCCGCGCAAAGCGATGAAACAATCGTGTGAAGGTGCAGGCAGCCGCAGGCGCACGGATGATCGTGACCCGAAGTGCATTAACAGGAAGCAGTCGGAATTCTTACAGGAAGGTTAAGGTTGTTATAATAGAGGTACCGGCATGAGCCGCCGTGCAATAGCTGCCATACACCGTTAAGGAAATCATGGTGATGAAGAAGTATTGCTGGTCATGGAAAAGAATAAGGGAGGGACGGTATTATGAAGAAATAGGAGGGCTGCTGTCTTGCTGCCGAAAGCGGATCAACGGACACATGACAGCGCTGCGGCCATGTGCAAAATTCAGAAGTAGAGTAGGCATAAACAATCGTTTTGGAATTATCGTTCTTGGCAATTAAACGTTTTAGTATAACGTTTTACTTGATGAAAGTACAGCCTTTTTTTTAATAACCAAATTTTTTACAATTTTTTTTCGGGAGGTTAAGGGAATATCAAGTTAACTAAAAAACGACTTGAATGATCGGGTCGTTGGTTTTTTGTTTACCATTTAACGGCCCGCTTTTGGTATTTGTAAAATGTAAATTCTATTTAATTACCTAAAAAATAATGTTATGGATAAGCTCGAATTGAAAGGGAAATGGAACGAATTAAAGGGTAAAGTAAAACAGGCTCATGCAAGTCTTACTGATGATGATCTGAAGTATGAAGAAGGCAAAGATGATGAATTATTGGGACGTCTTCAGCAGACACTGGGGAAAACAAAGGACGATGTGGTGCAGTGGCTGAAGTCTCTGGGATAATAACCTTTGTCAATCCAAAAAACGGATAAATTATACTCCCTGAAATTTACCGTTATCTTTTTATCGGAATGCCGTATCATATCTGTGATACGGCATTTTTTTTAGTAAACCATTATTGATGTTAAGTGGAAATTCTTAAAGTGTAAAATGATTTGAAACACAGTGTTGTATGTTAGTAATAATGCTTAGTTTTCACAAACAACCCATCTCTCACCACCAATATTTTCACCCATGTTTAAACGGAAAATTCTTCTGTTTTTAGGTATTTTGTTTGCCTGTTTTAATGCTCATGCACAATTTGTTTATAAGATCAAAGCAGACAGTGTTAAGATCACGAACGACTCCTGTACTGCAGAGTTGATACTCGAGAACAGCACCAAAGCTGTTAACGGATTTCTTTATAACTATGGAAATGGTCGTACCCAGTTTCGTAAAGCTCTGCAGAAGTTGACCGATACATCTTATTTGATCGGTAGTGATACCTTGTTCTTTCGTGATCATGGCAATGGTTATATTCTTAACCGCACAAGCTCAGCGCAGACCGGTGCAGGGTTTTGGATCACTGCTGACAGCAGGATGGACGGTAAATTGTTTATTAACTCGCCATCACTTACCCCTTCGGGATACCCTTTGATCGTTGAGGGCAACAGTATCCTGAATGGGTTTAACAGGATGGGCAAACTTCAGTTAGTGGAATCTGTATCTCAGGCAAATGATTACAGCCTGGTAAATTATGGCCCTTCTTTAGATGCGGGGGCGGTACTGACACTGACAAAAACTTCAACAGGAACAGCTAATGTATTGTTACAGGGAACAGGAACTTCCACGGCTATCACGCATCCGTATCTGTTTTTCGGAAATAGTCAGAAGGCGTATGCGGCAGTTCAGGGCATAACCAGGGGAGGATGGGCTGCCGACCGCCCTTTTGGTGACATAGCTTTTCATACCGCGCCTGATAGCGCTGTCTTTGCTATGCTGGAGCGGATGCGGTTGACGAGTAAAGGAAATCTTCTGATTGGCGGAACTACGGATGCGGGATATAAAATGGACGTAGCGGGAAGTGATGCAAGAATCAATGGCGTCAGGGTAGGGAAAGGCAATACCGGTCAGCCAGACAATACTGTATTGGGCGAAGGTGCATTGAGCAATAACATTTCCGGAGGTAATTATAACACGGCTATTGGTAAACTGGCTATGCGAGACAACACAACAGGCCAGTATAGTACCGCAGTTGGAATAGCTGCTTTAATGAAGGCAACTACCGCAGGTGCCAGCGTTGCGGTAGGTGCTTACTCGTTAACTGAGGCTACAACAGGCTATTCCAATGTCGCTGTGGGAAGTAATGCTGCACGGAATACAACAACAGGTGTGTCGAACACCGCTATTGGAACAAACGCACTTGTCGCCAATATTTCAGGCAATGAGAACACTTCGATTGGGAATAACACATTGTATAAAAATACAGGTGGTACGTATAATGTAGCTGTCGGTTCATTCTCTCTCTATAATAGCACAACTGGAGTAAACAACACTTCTGTAGGCTCTGGTGCACTTGGGTCTACCACAGGTAGCGGAAATGCTGTGCTCGGCATATATGCGCTTTCGTCCAATACGACGGGTAATAATAACGTGGCGCTGGGTGCCTCCGCGGGCGTATCAAGTGCCGCAGGAGATAATAATATTTTCATCGGATATTATACCGCACCTCCGATCTCTACCACTGCTTCGAATCAACTTAATATAGGTAATTGGATATATGGAAATAACGGTAAGATCGGTTTTGGGATTGCGAACCCGGCCGCATTCTTCCATCTACGGGCCGGAGCGGGAAGTCCGGGCGCCGCACCGTTGAAGTTTACTGCCGGCACTATTTTATCTACCCCAGAAAACGGAGCAATGGAATACAACGGTACCAATTATTTCGTATCAAGTAATGACACGCGTTACACAATGATGAAAGGCCTTACTACAACGGTGACCCTCAATTTTGCCAATACAGCAGCGAATTCTTCCACAGATATAAATGTTACGCTGAATGGCGCTGAAAGCGGTGATGCGATCAGTTTGGGTACTCCTCCTGACGCAATGAATGCCAACAGCACATTTACCGCCTGGGTGAGTGCAGCCAATACAGTTACCGTTCGTTTTAATAATTATTCAACAGCGGCTATTGATCCGGCGAGCGGAAGTTTCAAGATCGCAGTATTAAAATACTGATCTAATATATACATGAATAGGTGATAAGCGGCGATGCCGGAGGAAAATGCGTACTTTTAGTAATGACAAACTTTAAAGCAACCTTCTTTTTTCTTCGCTTGCCATTGGCTGTATCCATGCTTGGCCATGGATTGGTTCGTTTGCCAAAACTCGCTGGTTTCAGTCAATGGATGCGGGAATCAATGCAGCAATCTTTTTTGCCGGAAAGCCTGATTACTCCATTCAGCTATATGCTTCCATTTGCAGAAGCGATCATTGGCGCATTACTGCTGATGGGTGTTTTCTTCCGTTATACCTGTTATGCGGGCCTTACTGTAATGGCAATACTGATCCTGGGAAGCGCGTCAATTGAGAACTGGAGTGCGATTGAAGCGCAGTTGATCCATTCCGTCTTATTCGGTGCATTGTTGTGGTGGTATGAAAAATACAAACCGGCGGAGCGTACTTCGATACAATAGCTTAAATGCTGTAAAATAAAAGGCGACTCTCAATGGAGTCGCCTGCTGTTTGACGTATGATCAGCTGCATCTATTGTACCTCACTGCTTAGTTGCTGCAATTGCCAGCACGTATGTTTTGCAATGTTGGGTTGTATCCATTGTCGATCATTGCGTAACTGGAGATCGTTCCCCCTCCATTTGCGATCTTCGTTAAGCCGCAAAGATTTTTGAGAAGCACATTTCCATTTACATTTATGCCATTGGTGTTGCCGGTTACATTTGTCAGCCCGTTCAGATTAGCGAGTACTTTGTTTTGTACCAGCGTGATTCCTCCTGTCATTGACGTTACGCCGTTAAAGCCGTCAATACTGGTTAGTGCATCGTTTCTGACTATGTATATACCGGTTATTGCAGTAAGAGAGGTGAACCCTTTAAAATCGACCAGGCTTGGATTATCCTGAACATATATCAACCTGTTTTCCAGCTGTCCTATACTTTTCAGTTTATTAAATCCATTCACATTTGTCAGCTTCGTTTTGATGATCCTGAAATCCTGGCCGATACTTTCAAGCACACCGAAGCCTGAAATGTCTGTTAGATTCAATCCTCCAATGTTAAGCATTCCACCAAGTGTTTTCAGTGTTTTGAATCCTTTGATCTGTGTTAGCGGACCAGAATAAGTATTGCCGGCTGCTGTTTCCAGATTTAGCGAATAAGGCAGACTTGCCAGTTTATTGAAGCCATTGATGCTGGTCATTTTTACCGTGGATCCGTTTGAGCCATTGTTACTGATGGTCAGATCTCCGTTCACTGATTCGAGGTTATTGAATCCATCGAGATTGACGATGTTCGGGCACCATTCGATGAGAAATCTTCCACTGCTCTTTAGCGCGGGAAGGTCAAATGTGGTAAGTGCCTGCATTGCTTCGTAACCACCGGATAGGTAGATGCCGCCTGTAGATTTCTCCAATAGACTCATGTTGATGGATGACACCTTGATGTTATGTTCAATCACCACGCCGCCGGATTCTTTTAATTTCGGGAAACTGATACCAGCAAGGTTCGCATTGTCTTTTATTGATATAGATCCTTTCTCAAACATTGGGAAATTAGCACCAGTTAATGCTGCATTGATTGATATGGTTAGTCCGTTTGTTGATACGAGTTTGCTGGTGATAGCACTTATATCTGTCAGTTTATCATTGCGGGTGATCGTAACCCAATCGGTGACATCAGCCGGTATGTTGAAACCACTCAGGTTAGTAAGTTTAGGATTCTGGTCAATAGTTAAACGACCAGTGATCACAATGTTTTTCATATCCGCCATGGTTGTCAGCTCAGGGTTGTCTACTAACGTCAACCCCCATGCGCCAATCGTACCCGTCGCGTTTGCAAAAGTTCCAAGGTTGGCGAGCAATGTGTTTGAGATTTCAATGAATCCACATTTGTTAACCGACTTCAATTGTGGGATAGACAGCGTTTTCAGTACCGGGTTTCCCGTGATCGTGATGTAGTCATTTCCCAAAGGACTTACTTCTTCGATGCCAGGAAGTGTAACAGCAGCCAGGCCCAGATTATGATTGATATGTATTCCCTGCATGGTTTTATTTGCCAGTTTAGGGAATGACAGGTTTACCAGTTGGCTGCTGGCTACAACAGATAGCCAACCGATGCTTTCGAGTTGGGAAAGACCTCCGAGTTGAGTAATCGTTGTATTACGCAGTTCCAGTCCACCCACTTTTTTCAGTACGGTAATTCCGCTGAGGTCGGATACGTTGGAGATATAAAGTATTCCATTAACTGTATTGTATGCTGAATCAATGAAGGCTTTCAATGTAGCTGCATTATTGATACTGTAGTTTCCGTTGAAAACTTTTCCATCATTCGAGGCGGGTGTATTGTCTTCGCACACTTTCACCGGATCCTGGATCATATAGGCAACTGAAGGATTCAGCTGCAGGGCGATGTCTTTTGTTTTCTTTGTTGTTTGCAGGTCATATACTGTCAGCAAAACATTATCTACACGGTTTGGCAGTGCATTATAGAAAACATATTGTGCAGTGAATCGTCCTTCGGCACCAAAAATGGGAGCGGTGGTTGTTCGGATCACTGTGTTGCCCGCCTTCATTACCATCACTACATAGCCGCGTGTTACCGGTTGGTTATTACAATTGACAGCTTTCCCATTTACATTTACGACGGTTTCGCCATTGCCACCGCCACCACCTCCTGAAGGGGGAATAGTGATCGTGATCGTTGTTGGTGGATTGGTCGGACGAACTTCCTGTGTTACGCTTTCCTGTTCAGTAGCGAATTGAGGTCCGGGAGGTACGACATCATCTGCATTTGATGAATAGTTTGTGTTTGTTGGATAATCCGGACCGCCGGGTTGAATCGGGGTAACCGTTACTTCCATTACATCGGCAATATTCGGCAGCGGGAATGTAACAGATGTTTCTGATCTCGGCGGATTTGCATTAGGTACCGGCGTTGGTGTGGGAAATGTATTGCTGTACAGTGTATTCTTAGTCGCCTTGTCTTTTACAGTCAGCTGGAAAGTTGGAGGATTGTTCATGATCTGATCCATCGTGCTTTGGTCAGGATTGACTTTTGACAGCATCCATTGCAGGATAAATGGAAGATTCATAAAATCAAAGAAGTGGTCATAATTCCATACAGAGAAATGCGATACCTTGCCAACATATTTTCCATTCTGGTAAGTGCCGGTTCCTTCCTCTGTCCAGATGCCTTTTGTTTCATCAAAATACCACATCGGGATGGTGGCACTTGCTTTGGCCTGTAAACTTTTGGGAACAGGAAGGGATACAGTTACCTGTGAGCCAGGTTTGATCGTGAGTTTGTTGCCATTGTTATCAAGCAGATCGAGGTGAGACATGCCCATTGATACAAGCGTGCCACGTTTATTGGATGAGTTATTGGCCGCCATATCTCCCGGAATTCTTGCAGCGAAGTCTGCAATAGTCGGGTTGATATAATTCGCCACAACATTGATCGTACCTGTGTAATCTTTTATCGCATTAGCGGGGATCTCTATTCTTGTACCACCTTTTGATTCAACAGCCCCACCACTGATAGCGCTGATAGTACCAATGCTTTTCTGCTGCATCAGTTTGATCAGCGGCGGCTTTGAAAGACCATTTTTTATTGGTTGGAAAATGCGGGAACCATGAAAATAACCGGGCTTTGTAGCTTCGATATAAGCTCTCGCCTGGTCGAGCATAATATTGGTGATGTAGTAGATCCCGTTCTCATCGGTGGTGGTGGAAGAGCCGCCGCCAGTGATAGTTACCCCGGCCAGCGGTTTGTCTGACTCATCTACGATGCGGCCAAAGATGCTGGTACTGACTTTTATTCCCTCGGTCGGCACGCCGGGAATAGAAGGATTGTCAGGACCACCCGGAACATCGGGATTTTTTTTACAACTGTCAAGAACAGTTGCGAGTATGATCAGGATAAGCAGAAGAGGAAACTTTTTCATGCGTTGAGGCTTTTGGTTAATGACGCTACAAAAATGTCCTCAATGCATGGGATGGGAAATACTGAATTTGTAGTAGAAAGTAAAAAGTCAAAATTAAAAAGTAAAAAATAGCTCAAGATGTAAAGGCTAACCCTCACATTTTGAGCTATTTTTTACTTTTTAATTTTGACTTTTTACTTTATTTCCCCGCATGTAGTTTAAGATGAATGTCTACTTCAGGAAAGATCTGGTCATTACCATGAATAGGATCAGCATGGTAGTTCATTCCCCATTTGGTGCGGTCGATCTTAAAGGTACTTTCAACATGAAGGCTGTCGCCGGCAAAGGTGACTTTTGCCGGAAAGCTGATCTCTCTTGTTGATCCGATCAAAGAAAAATTACCGGTGATACGGAAATTAGAACCGGGGAATGCGGGTTCATTGCCAGTGAATGTCTCTATCTTTTTAAATTCAAAGCTTGCGTTTGGATGGAGTACCAGGTTGAAGAAATCAACAGTTTTAAGGTGATTCAATAATACGGGTGGGCCGGGAGGCGGCGCCGATGTTACCTGCAGCGAACTGACAGGCATCATAAAACTGCCTCCCACGATATTGCCATTCCTGACTTTGATATCGGTTCTGCTGACGCCAATAAATCCTTCGTTGGATACGGCTGGAGAGTGACCTATCCATTCCGCGACAGAATTGGAATCATTGACTTTGTAGATAGTACTGTCATCATCTTTGTCTTTGTTGCAACTTGCCGCACAAACTGCCATACCGAGTGCAATAGTCATTGCTCTTTTGATCATAGAGTTTTTTTTGTGTCGCAAAGATGTCAGAAGGTTTGTTGCGTGGCGAGATGATCGTGCATGAATTGATCAAATTTCCGGTCGAGATGACGGTGTCACCTGAAGGGTGATTTTATCTGTGTGCAAAATCAACCGCGTTGATCTTTTTATTAAGAATTACTTTATTTTAGTTCGTGTATGGCAATCAGAAATAAGAAACAATGGCGCGCTGTTTTTGGAATAAACTTCCTGCTGGCAGTAGTCGTGTCAATCATCTATTTTCTGATACATCGTTATAAAGGGTTTCAGTCCACGCTTTTTACTGCGGTTGGTTTTCTTATTGCTGTTGGCGTTTGCCAGCTCGCGAATCTTCTCTTTGTTTACAGGAAAGGCATGTCGGTAGAAGTTTTTACGCTTTGTCTTTTACTGCTGTTTTTGTTTCTGTTTTCGATAATCAGTACAGGAAACCTGTTCCTGTTTATTTTTCCTGTATTGAATTATGTGGTATTGAAAATGATGGGAACAAAAACAGGAAAGAGGCGATAAGCGAATAGTGGCGATCAATAAAGGAATTCTTGTGATGGAAATACACAGCGCAGATCATTTTATTGACCTGGATGATCCAGCTGCTCGGGAAAAATTCAGCAGCAGAATAAACCGGACGGCTTAAATCGGTTCTTCGTCGAAGTAGTATGGCTTTGCATCGATCACAAATTCGCAGGCAGGCATGATAGCTCTGAGCTGCAATAATTTTTCCCGCAGATCTTCATTTTTATCATTGGAAAACATCAGTGTTTTCATATTTGGATGGGCTGTGAGCTGAAGCAATCCATCGATAGTGATACCTGTATAGCGTGCATGAATAAATTCGAGATCCCTGATCCGGTTAAGAGCGTCAATGGATCCGTTATCGATCTGGTGACAACCTTTGATGCGTAATTCTTTAACGTATTCAAGGTTCGTAAGAAGTTCGATGCTGTCGTTTCCGATCTCCGCTTCATTAAGATCAAGCATATTCACGCCTTTCACATTTGTCATAACATATGCAAAAGCTTCGTCGGTGAGTTCATCAACTGCACGGAGATCGAGCTGATGGTAATAAGCGTCCATTGACTTCGCCATCTTGCCAAACAGGTGTTCCAGTCTTTTATTCTTGCGTGCCATGCGGGAAAGATACAGGAAATGATGAAAAGGCGTAAAACAGGTTTTGATGATTGGCGTAGGACTCTCTCTAAATCTCCCCCCTTCACGCTATCGTGTATCCACAAGTTTGGCTGGTGTTTCCCCGGGCCTGGTTTATTTCTCTGGCGACTTTAAACCAGCGAAGACCCGGGGTCAATGTCGTTAAGTTAAGAAGACTCGTTGTCTTCACTGGCGTAGGTTTCCCGCAGATGAACGCTGATCAAGGCGCAGATACGCAAATCATCGTCTGATAGCAGGCAAATATCTGCGAATCTGCGCGTCATCTGCGTTCATCTGCGGGAACCCTACGCCAGTATATTTCCAAGACGTTTCCAATTGTCATCCCGGGCCAATTTTAAACCATCAACTCATCCTCAAGCTCCAGGACCCGCGACCATCTGATCTTTACCTCGGGTTTGGTAATCCTTAGCCTTTTCTTTATCATCAGTTGCTTATCCACCTCCACTTTTTTAATCACAATTGGTTCTTCTTTTACAGAATCGATATTTTCAACCTCCATGCCAACCAGACGCTGAAATTTTCCCGCCTTCTTCCGCTGCAACTTCGCAATCTGCTCCCGCACAGTCCTGCCCACATTCTTCTCAATTACTTGTTGAGTGACCCCATGCCGCTCCACTTCCGGGCTTTCAACATCCAATCCATCCACCCATTTCTTCCATAGTATCTCCATTATTTCTTCTCCCTTCATTGGCGTATGCTTGAACAACTTCGTTGCCTCGCTCACAATCGTACGATACAACTTCACTTCGCTGATTCCCAACGCACGGTAGATTGCGGACGCAATCTTGGAGGATTGTCCAAACAATCCCGAGTACAATCGGAATAACGCATAGCGCTCCTCCTTCATTACCCTGTTACGGATATTCGGACAGATCGTACGGCAATAGATCTCATTGCCTACATAATAATAAACCACATCACCAAAGCGGCCGGTAACTGGTACAAGGCCATGACTAATTGCCATAAAACAATCCAGATTAATTAAAAATAAATTTTCTTCAGGCATGCTTCTGCATACTCTTCACAAAATTATATTGGCGACGGGTCTGACATTTCAACAAGGGGACGAACAGGATGCGTTTTGGGACGGCAAGTATCAAAGGCTGGGACGAACTGTGGGTAAAGGTGAAATTCAAAGGTAAAAATTAAGAAACCTCAATCCTTTTAATGATTACAAGGCCGAAGTTTCTATTTTTTTACTTTTACTTATCCATCCAGCCAGTATATCCACCTCATCCGGCCAGTATCTCCATGGTTGCAGCGTTCTATCTCTATGGTTGCAGCGTTCTGTCCTTAGGGTTGTAGCGTTCTCTAAAATCGGTTACACTCCGCTAAATCTCCCTTTCAGGCTAATCGTTACCTAAATTTATAAATGGCGTACAGTTCCCGCGGATTTCGCAGATTGGGAATGACTATTATGGGAAATTCTTTGAACAAACGGTTAATCCTGTATTTGCATGCGCGGATG
>VFQP010001766.1_pt1 | contig 26857 bp, 32 predicted proteins | sample 3512351 | NCBI WGS metagenome assembly VFQP01 (sample SAMN10412372, study PRJNA504923) | tailings metagenome | isolation source: Relicate 1 Philex TSF1 revegetated site | place: Philippines: Tuba, Benguet | collected 2017-08-29
GGTGGTGCACCGCCGGGTGCGCGTGGCCGTTGGGCGCGTTCACCATCATGGGCAGAGGGGACGCGGTGGCCGTGGCCGCGCTGTGGAGGCCCGCCAGCAGGTTGTGGTGGTGCACCGCCTGCGCAAACGAGTCGGGGGCCGGGCCCAGCAAGTGGCTCGACCAACGGCGGCACTGACACGGCCCTCATGCAAAGACGATGAGGAAGGTGCGTTGTTCGCACCTCGGGGGCGGGCAGCCAGTGCGTGGCAGCCATGCCCAGGGGCGCAGGCGGCGCGGGAACGGCTTGCTGTGCGCCCAGGCGGCCGTCCTGCGAGGCGCCCATGCCGCTGGAGCAGCCCCATCCGTCCCCCACGCTGACGGGGCCCATGGCGCCGCTGGACCCTGCGCTCATCTGGTGGTGCTGGTGCTGGTGCTGCTGCTGCATGGGCGCACCCCCGCCCATCGCGTCGCCAGGCACGACGCCCAGCACCGCCGCCATGGCCATGGGCGCGCCGCCGCGGAAGCAGGCGTGCTCCTGCTGGTGCGCCGGCGCGGCGCCGAACGAGGCGCCGCCAGGCGCCGCCACCGGGGCAGGCGCCGCCTGGGCGTGCGGCGGGGGCTCGGGCACCAGCAGCTGGCGCCGGCTGGTGGCGCCATGGCCGTGGTCGCGCCCCCCATGCACTGTGTCGTTGCCGCACGAGGCGTTGGACTCGTCCGACATTGGCGGCACGGCCAGCACGGGCATGGCGCCCTGGCCTGCCGCGCCGCTGTGCAAGCTCCAGCCGCCGGCGCCTGCGGTGGCCTGAGGCTGGTATTGGTGGGGATGGTGGGGGTGGGCGTGGAGGTGGTGGGGGTGGTGGGGGTGGGGGAAGGTGGCGTGGTGCACATGCTGGTGCTGGTGCTCGGCGGAGCTCGTCACGGCGACCAGGGCCACGTGGTGCGAGGCGGCAAAGGGGCCGCCGGTGGCGATGGCCGCGGCGATGCCGCGCATGGTGGTGGTGGTGCCCTGGCCGTCGTGGTGCCACGCCTCGCCCGCCCCTCCGTGGAGGGTTATCAGGGGTACGGCCGCATTGCTGGCACTGCCGGGTGCCGCCACCGGCACGGCCGGGCCCTGGGGCGAAGGCGCGTCGTGCTCGGGGGCGCCGCGCTTGCGGCTGCTCGACCTCTGCATCGCGTCCCCGTGCTGTCTAGCAGAGGGCGGCGGCCATCGCCTGCGCAGTGTGCCAGACGGACAGAGCGGCTGTAGCACGCCCCCGGGTTCGCACGAGCCGCAGAGACCCCGTCGGTTCCTCTGGCCCTGCTCCACGCAAGCACTCGCTGCTGCGCTGCCGCGCTGTCGTCGCCCCGGAGCGCTGCTCGCTCGTGGGCTGGGCCTGCGTTCCGGTCGAACGCACGCCATCCGTACGCGGCGCCGCACGGCGCATCGGTCCCAGGCTGCGGGGTCCAGCTGGTCCAGCTGCAAGAACCCCGATGCCCCCTTCCCCCGCCTCCTGCCGCCCTTTGCGCGGCTGTTTCTCGCCGGCGTCGCCCACCTTTATGACCACTCCTTCAAGGGGAGTCCACGGCGAGGAGCTCCTCGAGCAGCTGCCGACGCACGGCTGCTGAAAGCTGATGACTAGCTCCTCCTGCGTCCTGGCGCTGCGTACGAGCGGCTCCTCGCTCGAGCGTGGTGATGATCACACGCTCGAAGCGAGCACGCAGAGCCCTGCTGCCACTCCCAGCTGCAGGCGAGCAGCTGCTATTACAGCGTGTGTGACTCGCTGCTCGGGGGTGCTCTGCGTCGCTTCGTGCGGTGTGCTGAGGAGCGAGCAGTAAGCCCTCAAAGAGCAGCAGGCGGAAGCAAGCAGGAGGAGCATCCAGCATGCCTGAAGCACGAAATGCCGCTGTCCCACTGGTCACACGCCTCAGCAGCTGGAGGCAGCCCCAATGGACGTGGAAAGCGCGTCATGCGACGGCGTACAACGACGCACGCACCCGCGGCAACAAGGGCACCCCCGGCAGCAGCCCACACGCTTGATCATCACTGCGACATACGCAGTGATGGTGCAGAGGCCTCGCTCTGCTCCTGTCGCCGCAGCCAAGCCCGGATGGCCATTGGCGCCATCGCGACCGGCGCGCTCAGCGGCCCCCCAGTTTGTCAGTTGGACGCGTCAGTTGCGCGAGGATGGACGACGGAGGTTCGCAGGAGAGGGGCGAGCCCTCGTCGACCGTGCAGGTCGCAGTGCGCGTGAGTGCTGCTGGACGGGGGCCCGAGGGCGAGGAGCCTCCTCCGTTCAGCAGCATTGCGGCATCCGCAGCATTGGCTGCAAGACGTCGTCCTCTCAGGCGCTCGCTGTGCAGCGCCGATGGCAGTTGGTGCACCTCCTGGCCCAAGAGAGAGTGTGTAGCTCCTGCGGTGAACCAGCACCAGCGACAGCACTTTGCAGCGTGCAGCGTGCGCGGCATCGATGGTGGTCTTGGGTGCAGCAGGGGATGCTCGTCGCTCGTGCACGCCTGACGGACACTGTCCCCCCTCGAGCCGAGCACAGGCTCTCCAGGAGCAATGCGCAGCAGCACGCGCGATGCGCAGAGGCTGCGCTGTCTCAATCGGTGTCCTCTGTGCGCGCACAGGTGCGTCCCTTGAACGAGCGCGAGCGCACCGAGGGCCATCGCACCTGCGTCTCGTTCGACGAGCCCACGAAGCAAGTGGTGCTCACGGTGAGAAGGAACGCTGCTGCCAGGACGCTCGCCGCAGCACCGGCGTGTGCACGCATCGAGGGCGCCTTTGGGGGGCACCGTGCGCTTCAAGCACTCGTGCCCACAACGACCTCCTCCTCGGACACTGCGGTGGCACGCACTGTTGGACTCCTGCAGGCTGTGGACAAGAACACGCTGCTGCAGCTGCGCGGCGCCGCCGCCAAGGGCTATGCGTTTGACAGGCGCTACGCGCAGCAGGCCACCTCGGACGACATTTACGACGACTGCATCGCGTCGCTGGTGGAGGGATGCTTCAAGGTGCGCAGCACAAGCAGGCATGCACAGCGGCAGCAGCAACAGAGCGGTGGGTGGGGGGCCGCAGCGTGGCACCTGGGCCCGCCGTGGCACACACACGCGATCGTGCAGGGCTACAACGCCACGGTGCTGGCCTACGGCCAGACTGGCTCGGGCAAGACGCACACCATGTCAGGCGGCGTGGGCATCCACGGCAAGGCGGAGGAGGGTGAGCGGGCCGCAGCGTGCTCTCTGGGCCGCAGCGCAGCACGGCCCTCGTGTTCCAAGGCGCAGGCAGCGTACTCTGCACGAGCGGGGGCATGACACAGGGACGTACGTCCTGCTTTGGGCTCTGCAGGCGTGACGCCGCGCGTCATCCGCCACATCTTCAGCATCGTGGAGCAGATCCAGCGCAAGGCCAAGCCCGGCGAGAAGATCGAGGTGCGGGGCACCAGCGCTCGCGTGAGCAGCAGCAGCTGCTTTGGGCGGGTGCAGCGCCCCGTTTCCCCCTGTCACGTTGCTGGCGACGCAGCCGGCGGCACCCGAGTGCACTCGAGCGTGCGTGCCAAGGCGTCACGCGTGTGCGTGCCGCCGTTCGTGTGTGCTTGCAGCTGGTGGCGTCTGCGCTGGAGCTGTACAATGAGGACCTGCACGACCTGAGCCTGCGCAGCGGGCGTGAGGACGCCCGGGGCGGCGTGGGCAGCTGGGACTCTGGGCGGCCCAACGCCTCGTCGGGCCTCAAGCTACAGGAGCGCCCCGTGGGCAAGGACGGCCGCGTGGTGCCAGAGGTGCGCCCAACGCAGCAGCGGCAGCAGCGGCAGCAGCGGCGGCAGCAGCAGCAGCAGCAGGGTGGCGCGCGTGATATGGGGGACAGTCCCGCTTCCGAGGGCAGCAAGGTGGGATGCAGGGGCGCGCCAAGCAGGCAGGCAGCAGCGTGCGCAGAAGCAGCAGCGTGTGTGCGGAGACGTTGCCTGGCGGAGCGGGCGGCGCGCCGTCCTGTCACTTGGTTTTCGCGCCTTCTGCACCCTCCCCCGCTCCCTCCCTCCCCCCCACACCCTGCCAGGGGGTTGGCCCCAAGGAGGTGAGGGGCCAGACGGCCGAGGACATGGGCCGCTTCTCCGCCGAGTGCATGGAGAACCGCAGCGTGAGCAGCACCAAGCTCAACGACGCCAGCTCCCGCTCCCACGCCATCTTCACCATCAGCATATCGCGCACCATGGTCGACGTGAGTCGTCTGCCCTGCGGGCGAGCTCTGTGGGCAGGGAGGCGCCTGCCCGCATGGGTCCGCCGCGCGGCCTCCCCGCCTGCGCGGGGTCCGGGGCCTTGGCAGCCGCCACCCGCACGGTCCCAACCGCCACCAAAGAGCGCCACGCCGGAAGCGGCCGACCGCGGCGCTATCTCGAGTGCACACGCCCGTGCGCCCTCCCACGCCCTCGCGCCCCCACCCACCCACCCGCCCCTCAGGTGCTGAATGAGCTGGGCACGGACCTCAAGGCCAAGGTGCGCACCACCGAGTTCACCAGCAAGCTGCACCTGGTGGACCTGGCCGGCAGCGAGCGCGTCAAGCGCTCGGGCGTCACGGGTGAGCGCGCGCCACGGACCTCACCTGACCTGACCTGACGTGACGCGCGCTGGCGCTCCCAGCGCAGCACTGCCGCTGGGGCACCGTGGGCCCCACGTCGCAGCCGGCGCGCTGGCCCTCTCGGCGGTGGTGGTGCTGTGGCCTGGCCCGGCGGTGGCACGCCAGCCTACGCACGCCGGCCGTGTGGCCTCGTTCCCGGCCCCTGGGGCCGTGTCGCGCACAGCGGGGCCAGCGCAGCGCGTCCATGCGGCTTTTGTGGCACCCGCGCCTTTGCAGGCAAGGAGCTCAAGGAGGCGACGCACATCAACAGCGGCTTGCTGGCGCTGGGCAACGTGATTGTGGCGCTCAGCACTGAGGCCGAGAGCAAGAAGAAGGGGCACATCCCCTACCGCGACAGCAAGCTCACGAGGCTTCTGCAGGACTCTTTGGGCGGCAACAGCCTCACGGTGCTCATCAGCTGCATCAGCCCGAGCGAGATGGACTTTGAGGAGACCAACAACACGCTCAAGTGAGCGGGCGAGGGGCAGGGAGGCGGCGAGGGGGGGGGCAGGCAGACGCACCAAGGCGCGGCGCCGTGTGCTACCTCGGAAACAGAAAGAGGCCGCGTGGGGGCAGGGAGAGGCAGTGCGGAGGCGTGCACAGGGGCAGCGGGGCAGGAGTTTGTTTGCCTCTGCTCTGTCGTGCTGCTGCTCCGAGGGCGGTCGAGGAGAGGGTTGGTGGCGCCGGCCAGTGAAGGCTTGGTTGGTCGTTTGCTGACATGCGGCTGCTGCTGCCGCCGCGGATGTTCAGGTACGCCAACCGTGCGTGCTCCATCAAGAACACGCCCCTGCCCATGAAGTACACGGCGCTGGAGGAGGACCTCTTGCCTTCGGTGCCCCAGGCGGGCGGCATGGGCCTGGTGCAGCTGCAGGTGAGGGGCCGCACCAAGGAGGGGGGCTGGGCTGGGCAGGGTGGCGACAACGAGCGCAGGTGCACGCCTCCATGCAGGGCGCATCCCTGCGCCCTCATCCAGGAGACCCAAGCGCGCCTTTTGCCATGCGCCACGAAGCGCCCGGCGTGGCGGCGCACGCGTTGGGGGCTGACGGTGCCTTGTGGCCGCGCGCGCGTTGCGCCTCGTGCCTGCAGTCGCTGCTGGAGGACCACGAGCGCATGAAGGAGATGCGCGAGCGCAAGGAGAAGGAGCGCAAGGAGAAGGAGGCCAAGCGCCTGGCAGACCTCGCCGCGCTCAGGTGCGGCCGGCGGCATGGGGCCAGAGCGCCCGATGGCCGCGCAGCGGAGTGCACATGGCCACGCGCACAGCCAGGGCCCGCAGCCCTACCTGCATGCTGCGGCGTGTCCCGATCGCGCGCCGCTCCCGCCTGGATGAGCAGCGCGTGCGCCACCGCACTCGTCGCCAAGCGGCGCACCACCCCACCGCGGCCCACACGCCCTGCGTTGCGTTGCGCTGCGTGCGTGGGTGTGTGCAGGGACGAGCAGGCCAAGAAGCCCGGCTACCAGCGGCTGAGGGCGTCGGCGTACGACGAGCTGCGGCGGCAGCTGGCCTCCAAGGGCGCCACCAACATCCCGCAAGGGCAGGTGCGCGCCTCCGTCGACCCTCCTTCCATCCCTCCCTCCTCCTCCATCTCTCCTTCCCCCCCAGGTCGTCCATCTCCCCCTCCCTCCCACGTACCGGTGAGAGTTCACGCGCGGCGGGCCCTCACCTTGGGTTGCCGTGCAACGTGCCCACGCTTGCCCACGCTTACGCAGGTGATTGCCGACGACGCGCTCATGAGCTTTGGCAACCGGCACCGGCTCACCAGCAGCGTCGAGGGGCTCCCGCACACACCCAGCGGGCCGGGCGCGCGCCCGGCGTCCGCCCGGCAGTCACACGCCCGCGCGTCCAGTGAGTCGCACACACCCGCGACTCCCTAAGGGCAGGAACCGCACTGCGGCACCCACTCTGGCTGGCTCACGGCGACGCCGGCGACGCGGCGGAGCGCAGCGAAGCAAAAGCTGCGGTGGGTCAGGGAGGAACTCAACACCGTGTGCGTGCGCACGCGCGTGTGTTTGTCCAGGCGCCAAGAAGCCGCACGGCGTGCGCGCGTCGAGCGGCAAGGCTCCGGCGGGCACCAGCTTCGCCGACTGGCTGGCCTCCCAGTCGGCGGGCGGGGACGAGGGCGACGGCGGCTCGCAGGGCGGCCCCGGGCCAGAGTCGCAGGCCGGAGAGGTGCGCTCTCACACCGCACACCCTCCCTGCCGTTTCGAGGGGGACAAGGGAGCGCGCCGTCGCCGTCTCGGCGCGGGTGTCGTGAGATGCGTGCTGCCGCTGCTGTGCGTGCTGTGCGTCGCAGTACGAGGAGGAGCAGGAGCCGTTGGACTTCATCGTGGAGGACGACCAGGCGGGCGGCGCGCCGGGCGGGGGGCCCGACGGGCAGAGCGGCAGCGCCGGCGGCAGCTCCTTCATCGTCGACGACGCGCCGGTGAGCCTGCTGCTGCTGCGACGGCACGGGCCGGTGCGCGTGCAAGGCCGCCTCGTGGCAGGGCGCTGGTGCAAGGTTGCCTCCGCATGCGCATGCGGCGCGGGTGTCTGCGTGCCCTGCGCGCGACGCTGAAGCTGGGTGTGCGCGCGTGCTTGTGTGGTGGTGGCGGGCAGGAGGCGGGGTCGTCTGCCGCACCGTCTGGCAAGTCCAAGTTCAGGAGAGGGCCGGCCAGGGCGGCGGCAGGTGCGCGTGCGCGCGGGGCTTGCCGACGCGTGCTCGCCTTCCGCCCCTGCTGCCCATGCGTCCCAGCCGTCCCAGACGGCTGCACCCGAGCCGTCCAGAGAGCCGCGTGCCCAGCCCGCACGCCCCGCCGCCGCGAATCTCGTCGCGCGCTGCTTGTGTGCGTGCGTAGGGGACGTGGCGGGGCTGTCCGAGGCCGTCAGCAGCGCGTCCCTGGCGCACGCCAGCGAGACGGGCGCAAGCAGCATGGACGTGCAGGTGCGGAGGCTGGAGGCCTGGGTGCCTGGGCATGCGTTGGCGCGCGCCAGGGCGCTTTGCCACGAACGCGCAAACCGGCACGCAAACAGGAGCAGAGGAGAGCAGCTGGCGGCGCTCTTGGGGGTTTGGAGGCGAGCGCAGCGTTGCTGTGTTGCGTTTCGCAGGTGGGCGGCAGCGGCGTGGCGACTCCCGGCCCCGGCATCGAGGGCGCCAGCCGCACCGGCGCCGACGGGGAGGAGGAGGCGGCGGGCGCGGCGGCGGCAGACGAGGAGGAGCTGCCCTACGACCCCATCGACGTGCGCGCAGCGTTTGCAAGGGGCGGAGTGTGGGGCTGGGGCACGCCTCTAGGGCGGCAGGCAGGGGCGAGGGGTAGTGGGGGTGCTTGGCAGCGGGTGGCTGCCGGCTCGCTGGGGGCGGTGTCGTCAGGTGATGTGATTGCGCCACCTCCTGTGATTGCGCCAACTCTTGGTGGTGGTGGCTGCAGGACGAGGCCATGCCCAAGCTGCTGGCTCGCTTCAAGGTCAACACCACGGACGTGTTGTCCGTCTTCAAAGCGGTCAGTGTGTGCCGGCTGCTGCACGCCGTCGGAGCGGTCGCCAGTTACGCGCGGCACGCCCGACGACCCACCTGACGAGCGGCAGGCAGCAAGCGGCGCCCTGCATGCACTCGAACCCCCACTGTTGGCACCGCGCGCTCGCTCACCGCCCCTGTGGTGTGCGCTGCGCCGGGCGGGCCTTCTCTCTGTGTGTGCGCCGTGGTCAGGTGAGCAAGGAGGACTTCCAGGACGTGGTGGGCCTGCTGCCGGCCAACACGCCCCTGCCCGCCTCGGACAAGATGACCTACCTCCTGGCGCGGCTCGAGGTGCGCGGGGGGACATGGGCTAGGGCTTTGTGGAGGGTGCTGGCACGCCGAATGGCGCGGCTCGAGGTGATGCGAGGCGTCTCTGGCGGGCGGAGCGCGCGGCCGCATGAAGCCAGACACGCTGTGGTGCTGCGCCAAGCCCCGGCCCACCCCAGCGGAGCCCTTTTTGCCGGACGTGGCCGCTGGCGGCTGCGTGAGCCTGAGTGCGAGCATTGCGTGCCCGCTCTCCCGCCGTCCCGTCCGGCACGCAACGCAGGTGCACGGCGCGGCGTCGGACCTGCAGGGCCGCCTGAGCAAGGTGGCGGTGGGCGAGAGCACCATGAACGAGGCAGTGGGCCCGGCGGTGGGCTGCCTCATGGCCACCTTTGGCACCAACATGATCAGCAGCTGCATCTTTGAGTTCCCCGACCCGCCAGACATTGCGTGAGTGCGAGCGCCCCGTGCCGCCGCATCCCTGCCGCTGCCACCGAAGCGCCAATCTCGGCGTCGCGCGGCCCGGGCAAGCAGCAGGAGGGCGCCACTCCGCACGCGCTCTGGAGGGAGGTGTACGGCAGGCTGTGGGGTGGTGGCGGCGCACAAGGGACTCGCGTCCCTTGCTCCCTGTGGCTGGCTGTCCTGTGACCGACTGCCCCTCCCCCTTCGCCTCCTCGCCCTCTGCCCGCTCGCCCCGCAGGCACTTTGACGTGGAGGAGCGCATCGAGCTGTGGGGCCTGCAGATCCCGCACAACAGCGTGCGGCCGCCGCTGCAGGAGGGGGAGCAGCAGGTGCGCAGCCCCGCACAGTAGCGTGCCTGCGCTAGCCGCCCACGCCACCACCACCGCCACCGCCACCCACTTCGCCCCCGTCTCCGCGCCAGAGAGCGCGCAGAAGCGCTCTCGTGCCGGTCCGAACTCTGGCTGCCTCCGCTGCGCGCGCGCTCGCGTGTGCAAAACCCGCAGGACGAGCAGCCGGCGGCCAGCAGCACCATCACGTGGACGTCGGTGGACCGCCTCAACATGTCCATCGGGCTGCTCTACGCGCTGTGCAACCACGCCAAGGACGCCGGCGTCAGGTGCGGGGGGCCCAGCCGAGCGCGCACCACCGTGGGAGGGGGCAACTGGCGCTGCCCGCGGCGGCTGCCGCGTGCCCCTCGCTCCCAAACTACAGCGCGCGGCACGGGCCTCAACGCAAGCCAGCCTCGCGCTGTGCGCTGCGGCGGATGGAGCGGGACCTGATGTTCTGCGCCGTGGGGACGCGCGTGCGTGCGCGCAGGTGCGGGTTCTGCGTGCCGCGGCCGCAGCTGCTCAAGCGGTGGCTGCAGGCGGGCGTGCTCATGCGCCAAATCACCGGCCAGCTGCAGCTCATCTACCCGCCCAGCGCGCACGACTACGAGTACTACAAGGTGAGCTCAAGCTTGGCAGCTTTGCTTTGCTTTTGCCTTCCCCTCTCTTCCCCTCCCTCTCCAACGCGCGTGTGCAGCCTGCCCGTGCGGTGCGGGCACGAGGCATGTGTCCGGATGGCCCATCCACGTGCCTCTCTCGCCTCCTTGCCGGCACGTGTGCGGCGCACGTGAGGCGGCGACGTTGCGGCTGACTTGTGACCGCTGCTCGCGCGCTCGCCGCGCCTGTGGTGCGCGCAGGCGTCCACCGTGGCGTGGTTCATGATCCAGGAGGTGCAGGAGGCGCTCAGAAAGGTGCTGGGCATCATGGACGTGGGGGCGGGCGGCGCGGCGTGAGCTGTGGCCCTTTTCCGCCTCCTCCTGCCCTTTCCCGGCCCTCTGCTCCACGTCCTTGCGCTGGCGGGCGGCGCCGCCCAGCAGAGTCGCCGCCTCGCCTGCACGCCGCCGCTGCCCAGTCTTGCCTTGGCTCTCAGCGCTCCTGATCATTCAAGCCCTCGCGCCCACACGCTCGGGGGATTGCTGCTGCTTTCGTTTTTGCTTGCGCGCGTGGGAAAGGGCGGGCGAGCGGTGCCGCAGCAGCCATCCGCGATGGTGGCGCGCCGCAGCTTCTGGTGGCGTGGTGGCCCCGTGACCCGTGACACCTGCTTGTGACCGTGACACCGCGTCTCGAACGGCCCAGGGCCGGATTTGATCATGTCGGCCTCTGTGCCGCCGGAAGTGGCTGCCGTCTCCATGCCACTCCATGCTACCGCTGCGTGCCCTGCGCGCTCGCTTCCCTGCCCAGCTGCCCAGTGCTGCAAACGCACGGGGCCCCGCTCAGCTGGCGGTTGCAGACATGCAGAAGCACACACACTGCTGCAGCTCGTCAGCGGCACTCGCTCTTGTTGCCCACGGTGTCCGCTGTGGGGGGTCCCTCGCCGTCCGCAGCCTTGCTGTCTGCGAGCTTCTTGGACGCTGCCCCAGTGGCAGTCGAACTGTTCAGGTGGCGGCCCACGTAGCAAAAGTTGGTGGCCTCGAGCAGCACGCGCACGCTCTCCACCTGCGGGTCCTCTGGCGGCGCTCCGTGCTGCTCCGCAGGCGGGGCCGCCCTGTCCTGCTGGCGTGCCGATCGCCGCACCGGTGTGAGCACCTGACCACCCGGCACCACAAAGGCGGCGGCAAGCGTGTGTGAGGACGCAGTGCGGTGGCCCCGCAATGGTGACGCAACGGTGGCGATGACCTCACTCACCAGCCGGCCGGCGCCCAGCTCGTCGCGCGTGGAGCGGCTGGCGCGGACGGGGCTGAGCAGCGACACGCTCCCCAGCTGCATCACGGGCTGCTCGGCGCCGCTGCTGGCGCCGTGCCGCTGGTCCTTGGCGGGCGGGCTGCTGGCCAGGGCGGCCAGCTCGCCCCTTTTGGCACGCCGCTGGTGTGCAGGCGGGCGCGCCAGCAGCTCGGGCGTGCAGTCGTCGTCTTGTTCCTGGCAGCCAGAGGCGCTGCTGTCGTCCTCGCTGTCGTCGTCGAGCACGAGCTTTTGGAGCGCCACCCTCCTGGCGCCTTGCCGCAGGGCGGACAGCGGGGTAGGCGCAAGCGTCAGGAACGACAACGGCGGGCCGGGACGGGGGGAGGCAGGCGGCGTGCCCTGCATGTGTTCAGGCAGTGGCAGGAGGTCTGGCCAGCTGCGACATGCAGGCGCAGGCGTGCGGGACGTGCGCTGCTGCACGCACCAGGTCAACGGTGGGCGCGTCCGGCGCAGGCCCAGCAGCGTCAGGACCCACGTCCACGGGCACGCGCTGCAGCACGTTTGGGCGCACGCGCCACACACGCGTGACTGAGCCCAACCACGGAGGGCAGCAGGCCGCCCCAACGTGGACGTGTGCGCCCCAGCAGCTGTCTGCAGCGCACCTGCGCGCCGCCGGGCGTCCGCAGGCCCAGGGGCTTGACGGGCGTCGTGGACATGGTTGCGGACACTCGAGAAGTGCGAAAGAGCGGCGCCAGGCACACCTTGGACTCAGCCCTGTTCACCTCCACCATGTGCCAATAGGAAAAGAGCGGACCCCGGAAGCGCGCAGGAGCGACGCGACAGGCCTTGCCCGAGCACGGTGCACGCTCCACATCGTCCCCACGCAGCCGAATTCGCTTGAGACGCAGCGCTGACGCCGTTGTGTGGGCAGCACCGGCAAGCAGGAGCAGCAGCAGCACCTCGCGCGGCAGCGGCAGCAGGAGCAGCCCACATTCGGCGTGATGGCCAAGCTGATGATGACGTCTCGCTCGGCCGCACGCGTGGGCCTGGCGCTCTCGTGCCCCCTGCCGCCGGCTCCACCTTCCATTGGAGGCAGGAGCCGAGCGGTGCTCGGGCGCCGGGCGACGGCGCTGGCGGTGGCAGCTCCCAACCGAGATGAAGTCCTCGCGCAGGAGCAGGCGCGCGAGCTCGCGGCGCTGGAGGCGTCGCTGCTGCTCGAGGTGAGCGCGTGCCCCGACTTTCAGCGTGTGGCACCCGATGATCTGCGCCCTCGGGCGCGTGGCGTGGCGCAGGCAGGCGCTCCAGGTGGCCATCGTGCGGATTCGGCCCCCAGCGCGCAGATCGGGGCGGTGGCGGGGCGAGCCCGTCGTGCTTGCCATTTGTCTCGGCTTCCACGCTCATGACGCGTGCTCGCCGTGGCCCCTTGCGCAGAGCGACGAGCCCGCGACGCAGCAGCAGCCATTGCAAGGCCAGCCCGGCAGCGCGCTGCTGGACGCCCAGCTCCAGGAGCGCAAGCAGGCGCGACAGAGGTGCGTCGGCGACTCGAGACTCGCGCTCGTACCTCGAGATGCCGGCGCCCTCAGCAGCGCGCAGCAGCGAGCTGCAGCAGCGAGCAGCACCAGGAGGGACAGCGACGAGAGCACCTGCTCGCTGCCTCGCTCGGCCGAGCCCTGTGGCGCGCTCGCGCAGCCTTGCGGCGTGCGCGGCGTTGACTCGCGCTCAGCCACACGAAACGCAACGCAACTCTGGAGCGAGAGCGCGCAGCCGAAAGCAGTGCTAGCTGCAGCGTCATTGGTGGTGGTGATGCTGTTGCGCATGCTCGTGCTGCTCGCCTGGCGCACCTGCAGGGAGCAGCTCACGTACCAAGTGTCGGCCATCGCGGCGTCGGTGGGCGTCACGGGGCTGGCCATCCTGGCCACCTACCTGCGCTTCGACTGGCACCTCATGGACGAGGGCGAGATGCCCTGGGGCGAGCTGCTCGGCACGCTCACGCTGGTGGCCGGCGGAGTGGTGAGCGCGCCTGGACAGGGCGGGCGCCGCCACCGTCGTCGCGGCGCGGGTGCGGCCGACGGTCCATGTGGACGCTCGAGCTCAGCAGCAGCCATTGTGTGGCTCGTGCCGCATGCGCAGTTTGGCATGGAGATGTACGCGCGCTTTGCGCACAAGACGCTGTGGCACGACTTCGCGCCCGGCTGGGCGCTGCACAAGAGCCACCACGAGCCGCGCACGGGGCCCTTCGAGGCCAACGACATTTTCGCCCTCATCAACGGTGAGCGGCGGTGTGAGTAAGTGGGAGGGAAGCGGGGAGGACACGGGGTGAAGAGAGCAGGCGCAACTGCGTTGCGTGGACTGCACCCCTCCTGCACCCGCAGGCGTGCCGGCCATGGCGCTGTGCCTATACGGCTTCCTCACGCCCGGCATGACTGGCGGCCTGTGCTTTGGCGCCGGGCTGGGCATCACGCTGTTCGGCATCATGTACATGTTTGTGCACGACGGGCTGGTGCACAGGTGCGCGCGGCAACCCTGCCGCCGCTTCTGGGCCAAGTGTGCGCGCACCCCCACGCTGCCGGGCGTGGTTGGGTGGGGCTGGTGCCCACCTGCAGCGGCGCGCCGAACCGCGCTGTGCCGTCGGACACGCGACTGTGTGGGCGCAGGCGCTTCCCCGTGGGCCCCATTGCCGAGCTGCCCTACCTCAAGCGCGTGGCGGTGGCGCACCAGCTGCACCACGCGCACAAGTACGACGGCGCGCCCTGGGGCATGTTCCTGGCCATGCAGGAGCTGGACGCCATCCCCGGCGCGCGCGACGAGGTGGAGCGACTGGTCAGGGAGATGGACGCCAACAAGAGCAAGGCGGCGGCGCGGCTGGGCGGCGGCAGCAGAAGGCCGCAGCAGTGAGCCGCCGCCCCTGCGGAGGGGCGTGGGGCTGCAGCCTCGCGCCGAGCGAGCGCCCGTGCGCCTCGGTGCCTCGAAGCGCTCCAGCGCCATATGCCCCCTCTCCTCTCCTGTCCTGTCCTCTCCTCCTCGGACCCCCGGCGCAAGGGCTCCAGCGCAGCTCTGGCGCGGACAGGGTGGGCTCCTCCCTGGCGCCTCCCCTGGGGCATCCCCAAGCGTGTACAGCGGACTGGCTTGGGGCCCCCTGGTGTGCGCGTGAGGGCTGCTAGAGCCGGGTGCGGTCGTCCCGCCGCGCCGCGTGCCTTGGGCACGCTGTGGGCGTCGTCATAAGGTCTGGTCTGGGTGCGAACTGGGTGCGTGGCGGCGTGAGTGAGTGAAGACGTAGCGGGCAGGGGCAGGCGCAGGATCGACGGGGCGTGGAGGCCAAGCACTCTGGCGCGGAACTCTAGAGGGTGCTTGACGCTGGGGCGTCACACCTGGCGCTGGCACCGGCGAGTGTGCATGCAGCGTGGATGCGCTCCTCTCCCTCATCCTGCTGCGCCCCCCCCCTTCCCACCTGCTGGCCGGCTCCTGAAATGCTCATGTGTGGTGTGAGCGGGCCAACGCCCGCAGCAGGGGGTCCCTTGCAGACCAGGCTCACACCGTCGGTGGGGGCACGCACGACTCGGGAGCGTGCGCGTGAACGGCGAGTTGAGGGGGCGCGGCCGCGTGCCTGCGTGCGCGGCCGGTCTTCTCCCAAGGAGTTTTGACGGGAGACGCCCTCCTCTTTTTTCCGCCGGGGGGGGGGGGAGGGTGTTGCAGGAGCAGCCGGGGCCCTCTCCCGTGTGCGCGCTCCTCTGCTGCTGACTGGGGTTTGGTGGCACGTGGCCAGCGTCCACCCAGCGTCCACCCCCCGGGTGCGTTACAGGACCGGTAGCACTAACACAACGGTGGCAGCCGTGGCGGCCAGGAGAGTCGGCACTTTTGCAGCGTTGGTGTGCAGCCGGTTGCGCTGGTGGTGGTGGCGGGCCGCGTTGACCCGGGGCAGGCGTTTGGTAGAGCCTGCGCCTGCCGAGCATGCCCTGTGTTGGTGGTGGTGGTGGCAGGACAGAGCTCAAGGCGGATGGTGAGCACGAGCACGATGGTGGTGGCGGCGGTGGGTGGGCGGACAAAGTGGCGGCCCGCGGTGCGGTGGGCAATGGCGCAGCTCTGTACGAAAGGTTTTTAGTCTCCTTCCTGTGAGGTTTTGCACTGCCATGCCATTTCCACCGGTGCCGCCATGCGCGCCGATGGCGCGAGGTGGAAGGCATGCTGACCCCGTTGACCTCTGGTGTGGACGCGCCCAGCCGACTCGAGGAGTGGGCCGCACGCTGCCAAACCTGGTTCGGCGTGTGTGCGGCGGAGTCTCAGAGCGGCCTTGATGAGATGCTTGGACACACTCACGGCCACCGCCTCTTGACTGTCCTCTCCCTGGCGCTCCGAAATCCTTGCGTGGCGGCGTCCTTCCCGCCCGCTTGCATACTCTGTGCCCGTGCATGATGGTCACCGTGCGGCGGGAGAATGCGAGGGCCTGCCTGCACCCAAAAGGGTCCTTTCCTGCGCCGCTGTTCGCTGCTCCCCGGGGCGTCGCGTTGGTTGGTGCGGCATGCGTGCTGCGCCCCGGTGGTGCCCGCCGCGCCCCTCAGCAGTCAGCGTGCTTTGCCCGGTTGCAAATGGCGTTGCTGGAGCGGAGAAGAGACGAGCAGCTCTAGCAGCGAGCAGTCTGCCGACGCTGAGAGGCCGATGACCGCGGTGGACTGGCGGCTCGACGTCCCGAGAAGGCGCGGAGGGCGCGTCAGCAATGACCGACGTCGCTTTGTCGTGCTGCTGGCCCCGCTGCTCGTGCTCTTCTTGGCGGTGAGCGCGCGAACGCGCTGACCCGCCCGCCTGGACAGGTCGCTGCGGAGCAGGCGGACACGAGCGGCAGCAGGACCTGCACAGCAGAGCATCCTGCTGCAAACGATAGTGCGCAGGGGCCTGCATGGTGCCAGCACGGAGGGCGCGTGGGGGCGAGCAGCAGCCGTGCGCTGCGCGCCGCCGCCCTGTCAGAGGGCGCCCCCTCCGACCTGCCGCACGTGGACGACTGCTACTTTTGCTTCAAGTGCCACTACACCAAGGGCCGCGACCCCGACGCGCGGCCGACCGTTCACAGCAAGATTGGCGGCAGCGAGGAGGAGGCGCAGGGCGAGCGGGGCGCGCGGCGCGTCATCCCCACCGACGCGCAGTGGGAGGCCAAGCGGGCCAAGCCCAACTGCACCGAGTGCTGGGGCTGCAGCACGCAGCTTCAGCCGCTCAAGGCCATGCAGGCGTTTGGCCACCAGTTCAACATAGAGGTGGGCGCGTCGGCAGAGTGGCTCTTTTACGCAGGTGCGTGGCGCGCTGCATGCTGTGTGCTTTCGGGGATGGTGCCTGGGCGATGCAGCGAGTGCTGCTGCTGGCAGGCGTGTGAGTCCCTGGGCGGGCGCGTCACACACCCTGTGTGCGGGGCGGCTGCCCATATCGCCGAATGCCCACCTGCAGACCTGCCAGACACGCACAAGACGGGTGAGCGGGCCATCGTCAAGGTCTTCTGCCTGCCCTACGACAAGGTGTGGCGCCTGCTGCTGCTGCTTTGCTTCCCCAGCCGCATGCGCCCAAAGTTGGCGCCTCCGGGGTGGGGCCACCGGCAGGCGCGTGCCCTCACCGCCACCGGGATGACGTGACTGTGGTCGTGGGGTGGCTGCGGGGCCTGGTGCGCAGATCACTCGGCAGTACCGGGCGTGCTCCACGCGCGAGGTGGCGGTGCGGGGCGCGCAGCACCTGGTGGCGCTGGACCGCGTGACGCACGAGTGCGGGCTGACGGACGTGGCCATCCGGGTGAGGGCAGGGAGGGGCACGCCGGGGGCGACGAGAGCAGGGAGAGCTAGGAGGGAGACGGTCAGAGGCTCCTCGCCAGGGTGGCGTGAGCAGCGGGTTGGGGGTGGGGGGGGACAGCGGGGGCCCCGCGGCTAGCGCTTCCGACGGTGCTTGCGCCAGTGTGTGGCGCCCACGCGTCTCCCTCCCTCTGACACTCCTCTCACGCGGCAGGTGTGGCTGGCCCCGGTCAACGCCGTGATGCCGGGCGTGGGCATTCACGTGTTTTGGTGGGGCCTGTGGATGGAGCGCGCGCCGGGCCTCAGCCTCAACCAGCTGGCCTACCTGGGGCGCAAGGACCTGGTGGAGAACATGATCATCAACCTGCTGCAGGTGAGGGGCGGGTGCGGTGGGGTGGGGGGGAAGGAGGAGGAGGAGGGAGGGCGAGGAGGGCGAAGAGGGAGAGGTTGAGACCCTCTGTTGAGCATGTGGGGTGCATGTGGGCGGTGGGTGCAGGACGCTTCCGCGCACGCCAACGCTGAGCTGGGGAGCGAAGAGCGCGCAGAGCGCGGTCGCAGCTCGCCGTAGCGCGGCCAGCGGGGGCCCGCCGGCCGCCACCGCAGCACGACACCTCTGGCGCCAGGCGTGTGGCCACTTGCACACTGCCGTCACGGCTGCCCTGGGACGTTCGCAGGTCAAGATGAACAAGACTCAACTCATTCGCGCCACCATCTACGACCTGCTGATTGCGCAGTGCGACCGCCACGCCCAGGTGAAGAGGAGGCCGGCGGCCGTGAACAGCGCGCCCAGGGGATCACGCCCCAACGCCGTCACACGCGCCGCTGCCGCTGACGCACACCAGGGTGCGTGACTGGCGCCCGCTCCCTCGCAGAACGTCTTTATCAACGAGCAGGGGGACCTCAAGCTGATTGACAACCTCAACGTGAGGTTGCTGCGTCGCCTTCCTGCCGCCGCAGCATGCAGCAGCAGCAGTGCTTGCCCAGAGCACCCTCTGCTCGGGCGGGCGCACTGACTCGCCGCCGCTCTGCGCTCCCTCGTGCCCGCCTCACCTGCCCCGCTCTGCGGCGGCGCAGAGCCTGCGCTTCTCCTGGAAGCACTGCTCCCAGGACTCAATCTTCCTGCCCGGCACGCAAAAGAACGAAATCGTCAGGTGCGAGCAGCCCCCCCCTCCCGCGCACGCACGCGCCGTGGCGCGCCGCTCACGCGCAAGTCTGCCTCCCTGGCACAGGAGGAGCGCAGCGACGGCAGCAGACCTTTCTACGCCTGGTGCAGGCACCACCCTGGGCCAGCGGGGGGAGGCACACGCTGTGTTTACTGGCGTGCGTTCTTGCTGCGGCGCTGCGGCGCAGGTTTGGCGGCGTGTTGGTGAGCAAGAAGCTCAACGGCAAGCGCCGGCGCACCCTCAACCCGCTGGTGCTGCTCGACTACAGGTGCTACGCCGAGGGGGGCGCCATCGGCACCGCCTTCCCGCCGGACGTGGCGCAGGTGGGGGGCCGCTCCGCGCGCCGCCAGGGAGCTTGGGCGCGCCGGCGGGCCTGGGCGGCGCTGCCGCGCTTGCCAGGGCGTTGTCCCAGGGGGGCAGCGGTGGGCCACGCGGGCCCCTGAGCACCCGTGAGCTGAGCCTCTGGCACGTGGACTCGGCCAAGTGTCTCTCACCCAAGGAAGCGTGTCGTGGAGCGTGGCCGGTTCCTCGCCTTGCGCTGCCTTACGGCAGAGACGTAAAGGCGGGCGACGGCCGTGCGCACTGCGCCTTTTCTGTCCCTTTTCCACGCAGTGCATGCGCAAGCTGTCGGGCCTGACGGCGGCCCAGGTCAAGCGCGAGTACGGCTTCACCGAGGAGCGCATCGCGCAGATCCTCATCACCAGGGCCACTGGTGAGCGCGCCAAACAGCTGGCCAGGGAATGGTGCTGGCGGCCTGAGCACCGCTTCAAAACACTGCGTACGCAAGTGTGCACGCGGCAGAGTTGGCCTGCGCGTCAACCGCGCACGCCCGTGCGCCTGCCTGCCTGCCGCAGACCTGCTCTCCCAGGGCTTTGAGTGGACGCTCAAGCGGGGCGAGCCCGTCAACAACGGCCCGCTCCGCTACAAGTGAGAGAGAGAGACAAGAAAGGGGGCCTTGCCGCGCGGCCGCCGGCCACAGCACGCGCCGGCACCGTGACGCGCAGAGGGTGGAGGGCACGTGGCGCGAGCATGACGTGTGCGTGTTGGTCCGGTGCCGCCGCCGCAGGTGGCACCAGCCGTGCTGCAAGCTGGCGCTCAACGCCAAGCACCAGCTCATGTGCGGGCACGCGTGGGACGTGACGCCCGAGTTTCCGCGCGGCGACCCGCTCATGGGTGGGCCCTGGGCGGGGTCGTACCCCGACCCAGGCAACTTTGACGGGGACGAGCTCTGGGGGCCCGCGGAGCGCGACGAGCTGCGAGGTGTGAACGGCACGGCGGCTGACGCAGCGACGGCGGCGGCAGCAGGAGAGGCAGCGGCGGTCGCGACGGCTGGATCAGCAGGCCCGGGCGGTGCTGGGGACGACGGGGGTTGAGGCATACTGCGTGTGCGTTGCGCTTGCTTCCCGGGCGTTGCGTTGGGTGCGTTCTGATGACCCACGTGGCACCCATTCATAAATGCGTCAGTGCAAGCGAGTGTGTCGCCAGACATGTGCGTGGGTGCTGCGTCCTGGGGGCGCGGTCAGGAGGCACAACAACAGGCGTTTAGTGTCTCAGGCATGATGTTCCAAGGATGTGCAATCGCCACCGTCCCGCGCCCCATGACGCAGATGACCTGCGCCATGACCCCAGGGGTGGCGATGAATCACGGATCGCACCGTCCCGCGGCAAAACTGGTGTCCATAGTGTGTGTTGTGTTAGGGAGATGGCCTGATGAGGCCGTCTGCCTCACCACTGAGTGTGTAGGTCCCGCTCATCGTCACATGTGGCATGTGCGAGGCAGCAGCAGCAAGGCAGAGCAACGCGTGTGGAGCTGGGCGCCTGGAGCCGTCCATCACCAGCGTGGAAAGGTGCAACGCCGGCGCCGACGGCCACCGAACCCCATCTGAGATGCCGCCAACGCACCCATTGACGAATTGAGGGTTGAGGGGGTGAGTGGCAACTGAGACGAGTGCCACCCACAAGTTCGCGGGTGCACTCCCGCTGTGCAGCCATGGCGCGGAAGAAGGCCAGCAAGGAGGAGGCAGAGGCGCGCCGCAAAGACATCCCCATCGGTGAGCAGCCTCGGGTGGACGGCGCGGCATCAGCTTCGTGGGCCCCATCGCGCAGTGGAATCTACCGTCGCGTCGCCCCGTTGTTGTTCGCGCAGACGAGCACGAGCTCGAGCTCGATGACATCTACAAGAAGCACCAGGTCTCGCCCGACTCTGGCCTCACGAGTGCTCAGGTCGCCGACCTGCGGGCCAAGCACGGGTGGAATCGGCTCACGCCAGCGGTAAGCGCAGCACAGCGCAGGCGCTGAGAGAGGAGCCTGGATGAGCCAAGCCTGCCAGCGGCTTCTTGAGGGGCTCCAGAGGGCCGGGCGGGGCTTCCGTCGTGTATGTCCTCCAACGCGCACGTGCGCCCGTGCGCTGCTCAAAGTCCTTGGCCGCCAGCTTAGCTTCACGCGATGGCGAACAGGGCTCCGTGGACTCGTGCGTGCATGTCCTTCACACAAAGGACATGTGCAGCGCAACTTCTTGCTGCCCCGCTCACGATCAAACTGCCGTGACGGGGCAGCGCCGTTCAGCTCCCCTCACTCCGCGACCCCGTCAGGGGCTCCATGAAGAGCAGCAGGGGCAGCCTTCATGGCGTGAGCCAGCCAGCGCATGCGTGCGTGCCCTGCCCGGCGTCGTGGCGCCCGCAGGACCGCATCCCGGCGTGGCTACTGTACCTGATGCAGTACGCCAACTTCTTCTCCATCCTGCTCATCATCGGCGGCATCCTGTGCTTCGTCGCCTACGCGCTGGACAAGAGCGACGCCTCCAACCTCTACCTCGGCATCGTCCTGGAGGGTGCGTGCATGAACGGGCCCCGCTGCTCTGTGTGCATCACCCGCGTCATGTGCGAGCGCTACACACCTCCTGGGCTTGGTGACAAAGGACACGGGCGAGATTTGCGAGCGTGTGAAGTGCTCCACGCATGGGCAGCAGCTTTGCGGCCATCAGAGGTCGTACGGGCGGGAAGGAAGCGCAGGGGTCATCTCAGCGTGGCCATGCGCGCTCTGCGTGCTGGGCTCAGTCCTCGGCGTAACACGGGGGCTCTGCTGTCGCGTCGTGCGCCTGCGCAGTCGTGGTGTTTGTGAGCTCGACCTTCAGCTACGTCCAGGAGGCCAAGAGCAACGCCATCATGAACGGCTTCAAGAACATGGTGCCCAAGAAGTGCAAGGCGCTGCGCGACGGCGCCATGAACGTGATTGACGCCAGCGAGCTGGTGCCCGGCGACATCGTCGAGTTCCAGGACGGCGACCAGGTGCCCGCAGACCTGCGCGTCACCTTTGCCTACAACCTCAAGGTGAGCAGAGACAATTGGGGTGGCTCGGAGGGGCGCGTCGCGAGGCCATCCTGCTGCGTGGTGACGAGTGCGTCACAACTCAGGTGCTCGCGCCCAGGCCGCCACACCTGCCCCGCTGCCCAACCACTGCCGCATGCGCGCACAGGTGGACAACAGCTCGCTGACGGGGGAGAGTGAGGCGCAGGAGCGCACCGCTGACGTGGTGGACCCCAAGGCCTTGGCGCACGGGGGCCACGCTGCGGCAGACACTGCGGCGGACAAGGCCCAGCGGCGCAGCCCGGCGGTGGAGGCGGGCAACCTGCTCTTCTACGGCACCATCCTGGTGTCGGGCCACGGCCGCGGCATCGTCATCGGCACGGGCGACAACACCTTCATGGGGCAGATCGCCGGCCTGACGGCAGAGTCCAGCGGCGAGGACACGACGCCCCCGCTCATCCGCGAGATCAACAGCTTCATCAAGTGGGTCAGCATCGTGGCCATCGTCCTGGGCCTCATCTTCCTGGGCGTGGGCCTGGGCCTCGAGGTGCAGACCGTCATCCAGGCGCTCGTCTACTGCATCTCCGTCATCATCGCCACCGTGCCCGAGGGCCTGCTGTGCACGCTGACCGTGGCGCTGTCGCTCACGGCCAAGCGCATGCATGCGCGCAACATGCTCGTCAAGAACCTCCAGGCACGTGGAAGGAGTGCGTGGAGGGAGGACTGGGGGCCCAGGGGCAGTTGATTGAACGGTGCGCCAAGGCGTGGGAGAGCCCGGTGCCCTGACCTGCTCTGTGCCACGCCTGCTGCGTCCCGCACCGCTCGCAGGGCGTGGAGACGCTGGGCTGCACCACGGTGATTGCGTCGGACAAGACGGGCACGCTGACGCAGAACCGCATGACGGTGCAGCACTGCTGGTACGACGACGAGCTGCACGACGTGCCGGCGCCGCGCAACAAGCACGACTACGACGAGATGATGAAGGACGTGAACGCCAAGGGTGCGTGGGCCAGGAGGGTGTGCGGGCGCTCACTTTCGAGCAGCAAACGACTTGCGAATGCGTTCGCGACTGTGGGATTGTGAGGGCTGGCCGTGTCGGCGTCGAGTCGCTTCGCGCCCCACGGTGTGCGATCACGCTTGCCAACCCGTGCAGGCTTCCACGGCTGGACCAAGTACGACGTCGACAACGCCTCCTTTAAGATGCTGACCAAGATCGCGGCCGTGTGCAACAACTCGGAGCTGGTGCTCGCCGCCAACTCGCTCGACCCCACCGCTGGGCTGCTGGACCTCGCGGCCGAGTGGCAGAACCGCGACTTCAACCTGCTCGACATGCAGTGCACCGGCGACGCCAGCGAGAGCGGCCTGGTCAAGTGCGTCCAGGTGCGCGCTTGCACCTGGCCTTTGTCTCGGCGTGTGGAGGTCGGAGGCGGGCGCGAGGCCTCCGCCAGGTGGTTGCGCGCCGCAGAGAGCTCGAACACACCGCGCAGCACACGCGTACATTAACGCAGGTGCTGCGCGACGTCAAGGAGCACCGCTCCAAGAACCCCAAGCTGTTCGAGATCAAGTTCAACTCGACCAACAAGTGGCAGCTGTCGGTGCACACGGACCTGGAGGCGCCCAAGGACTCGCCGCCCGTCCTGCTGCTCAAGGGCGCGCCAGAGAAGGTTTGGGCGCGCTGCACCCACATCCTGTACCAGGTGCGCCGAGGAGAGGTGTGGCAAAAGCGTCGCAGCGACCGCGCCGTCACCGCCGCAAATCGCCAGCGCCCAAACGTGCTCACCGACGCACCTGCTCTATGCAGGGCAAGGAGGTGCCCATCACCAAGGAGTGGGCCGACAAGTTCAACACGGCCTACGAGAAGCTGGGCAGCCTGGGCGAGCGCGTGCTGGGCTTTGCCTACCGCCGCCTGGAGGGCATCCCGCACGACTATGCCTTCAGCGAGAACCCGGCGCCCAACTTCCCCACCGACGGCCTGGTGTTCGCCGGCCTCATGTCGCTCATGGACCCGCCGCGCCTGGGTGTGCCTGAGGCCGTCACGCGCTGCAAGCAGGCGTCCGTGCGCGTCTTCATGGTGACAGGTGCGTGGACCGCTGCGTGACAATCCCCCTCAGGCGCCGGGGCAGTCCATGCCTGCGCGCACGCGCTCTGATAAACGTGCTGCCTGCGCCGTGCTCTGCTGCTCTGCTGCTCGTCACCGCAGGCGACCACCCCATCACGGCCAAGGCCATTGCGTACGAGATTGGCATTATTGACGACGAGCACATCAAGGCCAACACGGCCACCGTGTGCACGGGCGACGACATCCGCGCCATCATGGACATTGAGGACGAGGAGCAGCGCACCGCCGCCTGGGACAAGGTGCTGGCGCACGAGCAAATCGTCTTTGCGCGCGTCACGCCCGCGCACAAGCTGCTCATCGTCGAGAACAACCAGCGCCACGGCCACATCGTCGCTGTCACAGGTGGGGCAGCAACCCTGGGGCGGGCTGAGAGCTTTTCTGCGCACGCAGGTCTTGCACCAAAGGCATGCTCATGAATGTGCGCAGGCGACGGCGTGAACGACGCGCCGGCCCTCAAGCGCGCCAACATGGGCCTGTCCATGGGCATCGCCGGCAAGGACGTGAGCAAGGAGGCGGCAGACATGATCCTCATGGACGACAACTTTGCCTCGAGTGCGTTCCACCCTGTCATCACGGGCGTCTTCGGCCGCTCACACACAAGGCCGCACACTGCAGCACCGCCCTCACCTGTTGTTGTTGGTGCCGCACCTGCACGCTGCGCAGTCGTCAACGGCATTGAGGAGGGCCGTCTCATCTTTGACAACCTCAAGAAGAGCATCATGTACACGCTCACCTCCAAGCCGCCCGAGCTCATTCCCTTCATCATCTGGGTGGCGGCGGGCTTCCCCCTGGGCCTTTCCACCATCCTCATTCTCGCCATCGACCTCGGTGCGTACGCCACGGTGCTGCCGGGTGATATGCGTGTGTGGACTTGGCATTTTCGGCCATTGCATACAAGCCACCGGTGGGGACGCAAGCAGCCAGGCAAGCCTTAGGCACGGCCAGGCCGAGCAAGCGCCACCCAACAGCGAGTCAGGGGCGAGGGAACAGCAGAGCGGAGCAGCCAGGCGAGGGCCAAAGGAGCTGAGGGGGCCACGTGAGCACCTGTTTGCTGTTTGGCGCAGGCACCGACATGCTCCCGGCCATTGGCCTGGCGTACGAGACGAAGGAGACTGCAATCATGTTCCGCCCGCCCCGCAACATCCACAAGAACTTCCTGGTCGACGGCCCGCTGCTCGTCTTCACCTACCTGCACTTCGGCGTCATCCAGGTCCGGCGTGGGACCGCTCCGTGCGTCTGCAGCCCCGCCGCCACGCCCACTGGAGCGCGCAGCTGGAGCGCCGGCTGTCAGGCGCAGGCCGTGGACTGCGCCTGACAGCCCGGTGCGGCGGCCCACATCATCGTCATTACTGCGCGACCGGTGTTGCACGCTCGGCCTGCGCAGGTGCTGGCGGGCTTCTTTGCCTTCATCGTGGCGCTCAACGACATGGGTGAGGGCGCCTCGCGCGGTGGCCATGCGCTAGGCCGCGGGAGCGTGCTTCGGTGCCCCAGCCACAGCCTGCCTGTGTGTGGCCAAACCTGTGGTCATGGTGGCCTTGCCTGCTTGCGTCCCGCAGGGTACCCGGGCGATGTGCTCATGGGCCTGGGCCTGGGCTGGGGCCTCTACCCCATGCAGTGCACGGTGGACGCCGACGGCAAGCCCAACAACTGCGGCTACGGCTGTGGCTCGTTCAACAGCGCCGGCAACATCGCTGGCCTGCAGGCACTCGGCTACAACATCAGCAACACGGGCTACTGCGGGGACGGCTGCTTCATGCCCAGCAACGGAAGTGAGTCGCTCCCGTGGGGCATTGTGCACGCTAAGCGGGACGATCGCGGCGACTGATCGACATGGCCACGACGCACACCACCTCCTGTTTTGCGCCCCTTGCTGTGTGTTGCTGTTTGGCCTCACTGTTGCTGTGTGGCCTCACTAATTCTGTGTGAAATTTCGCACGCGCAGCGCGCTGGGACCCTTTTATCGAGCTCACCCCCTCGGGCTTCCGTGGCTTTTCCGCCGGCGCCGAGGCCGTGTGCGGGCGCACGTGCGCGTGGTACAACTCTCTGGGCTCGCTGGCCGACCCCAACTCGCTCAAGAGCACCTACCTGGCGGCGTCCAGGAGCAGCACCAGCGACCTGCGTTTCATCCTCACGCAGCAGGACGTGCTGGCGTTCGACGCCTACTGCGCGGCGCCCGGCTCGCAGTTCTTTGGCTTTTCCGGCCGCGGCGCCGCCGACCGCTTCAGCCGCGCGCAGGCCATCGCCGGCGCGCAGTACTACTGGAACGCGGCGCTGCAGCTCGTGCCGGGGCTCAACCCGCAGAAGCGCTCGCTGCAGGAGGCGCAGTGCGCCTACTTCGTCACTGTGGTGCTGTGCAAGGTCATGACGGTCGTTGTGTCCAAGACGCGCCGGCTGTCGCTCTTCCAGCACGGCATGCTGGGCAACAGGTGAGGCTGGGGTGGTTGGGGTGGTGAGGACGAGACGGGCGAAAAACCTTCCCATGGCGAGGAGAGGGTCTTCACCACGTTCAAGCCTCAGACCTCACAAACCTGCGTGGCGCGGCGCAGGTTTGTGCTGGTGGCCATGTGCACCCAAGTCATCCTGGCCGTGGCCATCGCCTACATCCCACCGCTCAACATTGTCTTCTCGACCCAGCCCATGTTTGGCGTGCACTGGGCGCTCTTTGTGCCGTGGGTGGTCTTCATCTTCACGTACGACGAGCTGCGCAAGCTGGCCATCCGGCACGTCACGCCGCACTCGTACATTGAGAGCATCCTGTACTGGTGAATCACCTGGGCGCGCCGGGAGGGCGTGCGGCTGCTGACCAACTGCCCGCGTGGCCTCCCAACGCCGAGCGACGTCTGGAGCGGTCTCGAGGCACGTGCAGCTCGTAGGCGAGGACGGCCCGAGCCCTGGGCCTGCAGTGTCTTTTTGTCGGCCCCTCTTTAGATGTCTCCCGCGTTTGGTGTGTACGAACGAGTGCTGCCGCCAGCCCACACCGGCGCGTGCTTGCTAAACACTTTTGTGATGGATACGCCGTGCTGCGCCGGCTGGCACGCATCACCGCACCAGCGTACGGGTGACCAGGTGTGAAGAACTGCTGGGGTGCACCTCGGCCCTGTTGCTTTCGTCACATGGTCACGGCATGGATGGGATGGAAATGGCTCCGGTGCCCCACGTCCTCGTAGTGGTTTTCGCTCTCTTCACCTGCTCAGCAACGTGCAACTGCGCCCAACGCGCCGAGCAGGGGCGCGCACCACCGCCAATGCGGAGGCTAAGAGCAACAGGTTGCCCGATGGACCACCAGACATGCACGCCTGGCGCTCAGGAAGGTGCGGCAGCCCACCGAAGCCCACCAGGCATGCACGGGGTCAGGTCACACGTGCTGAACGCCTCTCTCAGTAAGCCGCGCCAGAGCCTCGATAGGTTCCCCTGCTGGTGTGCCGCCACTTGGCGAGGGGCATGCGGCGGGACGAAATGTGACGCGCCCGCTTACCCGGGGCACCACGCAGGCAGCAGGGCATGCGTGTCCGCCATCCGAGCGGCTTCCGAGATCGGATTGACGCAATCCGAACGCAA
>VFQP010001767.1_pt1 | contig 26844 bp, 24 predicted proteins | sample 3512351 | NCBI WGS metagenome assembly VFQP01 (sample SAMN10412372, study PRJNA504923) | tailings metagenome | isolation source: Relicate 1 Philex TSF1 revegetated site | place: Philippines: Tuba, Benguet | collected 2017-08-29
AATATGCGTGGCTGGAGTTTACCGAGGGGAAGGCGAATCCGCAGATTTGGGATTTCCGGATTCAGTAGAAACCTACGGAATTAGACGCTGGCATTGTAAACATCATGAACTGAAACCGAGTAGCCGTCACTCTCCAGTAGCTTTGCGATGGGCTTCATATGCAATTGCCCACAAACCAGAATTGCCGTTCCCTTTGCCAGGAGAAGTTCTTGCGCGAAGCATTTGTAAATGTGATATTCCCGTACCAAGTTCCAAGCTTTCGCATATTTGTTGATGCAAAGATTGTCGATGACTTCTTCACTCACTTCGTCGATTTCCGTGGGGGGAATGTGGCGAATAAGTTCCTGTGCCTCAATTGGGACGTCGACGTTCAGATATTTGTGGCCTGCCTCGTGGGCTAATTGCCCTAACTTGCTGGTCTGACCTTGTTTGGTCTCCTCAGCGAGGAAAACGTCGTGCGCGTCGCTCAAGACTTCATGAAATTTCGCCACGAGTCGCCCAGCTTCTGCTTGCGCTTGCGCAATTGGATTCAGACTCTGCGCTTCGTGAGAGCAGCCAATGACATGAACCTTACTGTTCGCGGGCATTGGCTTAAGGTGCGGCTGGGTCTTCGAGGTACGTATACCCGTGCATACCTTCTTCGTAGTAGCGAAGGAGCTGGCCGCTTTCGAGGTGGCCGATCTTGCCTTGGCGGAGGGCGCTTTCGACGTCGCGGCGGAATTTCTCGAGGAGTTCCTTGGCGGAGAACTGAACGTAGTCCAGCACTTCGCGCACGGTATCCCCGCGCACCACGGTATCGAGCACGGTGTCGTTGTTGTCGTTCAAGCTGACGTGGACGGCGTGCGTGTCTCCCAGGAGGTTATGCAAGTCGCCCAGGATTTCCTGATATGCACCCAAGAGGAAGGCGCCCAGATAATACGGCTCGCCCGTGTAGTTGTGCAGCGGCAGGAACTTCTTAACGTCCCGGCGGTCGATGAACTGGTCGATCTTGCCGTCGGAGTCACAGGAGATGTCGCCGAGAATGGCGTTGTTCGTGGGCCGTTCGTTCAAACGGTGGATCGGCACCAACGGGAAGAGTTGCTTCACGGCCCAACTGTCGGGCAGCGATTGGAAAAGCGAGAAGTTACAGAAGTAAGTGTCGCTTAGGTTGGAGTCCAAGTTCTCAAGCTCTTCCGGAATCTCATCGAGCTTCGAAATGAGCCGCTGGATGCGGCGACCGATGGCCCAGTAGAGCGCTTCGCATTGCGCGCGCTGCTCGAGCGACATGTAGCCGAGGCTGAAGAGATTCAAAGCGCTATCGAGGGCCTGCTGGGCGTCGTGGAAGGACTCGAGAACGTTCTTCTGCGTCAGGCTCTTGAGGGTTTCATGCAGGTCGACGAGCGGCTGTTCGCTGTCGTCGGTGATCGTCACGTTCACGTCTTCGCCGCCGAAGCCACTCACGCCCAGAACGTTGAAGACCAGAAGGCTATGATAGGCGGCGATGGCGCGGCCGCTTTCCGTCATGATGACCGGATGCTCGACTTCTGCTTCATCGCAAACGTTCTGGATGTGATACACAACGTCGGCCGCGTATTCCTGGAGGGTGTAGTTGACGCTCGATTCGAAATCGGTTTGCGAGCCGTCGTAGTCGACGCCCAGGCCGCCGCCGACGTCTAAAATCTTCAGGCCCGCGCCCGCCTTCTTCATGCCTGCGTAGCAGCGCGCCGCTTCGGTGACGGCCGCTTTGATCTGGCGGATGTTCGTAATCTGGCTGCCTAGGTGGAAGTGGATGAGCGTGAGGCAGTCTTGCATGCCGATCGACTTGAGATACTCGAGCGCCTTCAAGGCTTCGTTCACGGTGAGGCCGAACTTCGAGCGATAGCCGCCGGAGCTCTTCCAGCGGCCGCTGCCGCGGCTCGCCAGTTTGATGCGAATGCCGATGGTGGGCATCACGCCGTGCTTCTGGGCGTACTTCACGATGAGGTCGAGTTCGGTGTACTTTTCGACGATGGGCGTAATGTCGCGGCCGATTTTGCGGGCGAGCATCGCCATTTCGATGTATTCGTCGTCCTTGAAGCCATTACAAACGATCGGCGTGTCGTTGTCGGCCACGCCCAACACCGCAAGCAGCTCCGGCTTGGAACCAGCTTCGAGACCGAAGCCGAAAGGCCGGCCGTAATTGTAGACTTCCTCAACAACCTGCCGCTGCTGGTTCACCTTGATCGGAAAGACGCAGGTGTACTTGTTTTTGTAGTTGTGCTCGGCGATGGCGTTCAGGAAGGCCTGATGGATTTCCCCCATGCGGTGCTTCAGGATTTCCCCGAAACGGATCAGGATCGGCGCCTGAATGCCGCGCATGACCAACTCGTCGACGAGTTTCTTCAGGTCCAGCTTGCGATGGGCTTCCTTGCTGGGGTGAACAAATAGGTTGCCATTTTCACCGATAGTGAAATAGCCTTTGCCCCAACTGAGGACATCATAAAGTTCATTCGCGTCCGTAGTAGTCCAACGCTCGGTGGGCTCAAACGCGGCAGCCGAATCGGCAAGCTTCAAGGTCAATTCGAGGTACCTCTCAAAAAAATCACGCCATCTTCGCCGACGGCGTGTTTTCACTTTGAGTGTCGTAAGAAATTTACGTCACTGCAATAGGCTAGACGCTTTGTAACCAAAAAATTATTCAGGAATTTCAGCGACGTAGACTTGCGTTGTGCCGTTGCGGTCGCTGGCGAAGGCCACCTTGCGTTCGTCGCGGCTGAAACTGGGGTGCGGATGGGTCCATTGCGGACCATAAACGGTGTCTGTCCCGGTTTCCATCCAGCTCAAGGTTCCCTTGCTTTGGGCGGCGCTGCGGGCGGCGTCGAAGTCTTCTTTCACGGCATAACGCGAAGTCTTCCACTGGCTGCCGCCGTTGCTGGCTTGGGAAAGGCAAATCCGCTGGCGGGCGCCGGTGGCGACGTCGATGAGTTGCAAGCCTTCGTCGGGATGATTTGTATCGCAGAGCACTTTCGTGCCGGCGCGATTGGGTGCAATGTGCCAGCAGTTGTATTCGCAAATCGTTGTGATTTCGCGGGTCTGCCAGTTCATGCGCTTCAAGGCAAAAGGCCAAACGGTGAAGACGATGTCGCCCGTTTGGCCCAGGAAAGTCTCGTGGACGATGAACTCATCGTTGTTGTGTTCGTAGAGGCACTCGAGGCCGGAGCCGTCGCGCTTCACGCGATGCATACGCGGGGCGGGATCGCCGGAAAACTCGATCCATTCCGGTTCCAGGGGATGGAACTGCGGATGGATGATTGTTCGCGGGTATTCGATGAAGCGCCAATCCGTGCCGTCCCAGCGGCCGGTGAGGATGCCGTTCTGGCCGTCGATCTTCGCGGCGGCGGTGAGCCATTGGCCGTCGCTCGAGATGCTACATTCGCCGATGCTGGCGCCTGGGCGCGAGGCGATCTCGCGTTCTTGCAGCGTGAAGCGGTTGATGGCGAATACGGCACCCGCGCGCACGAAGCAGATTTCTTCGCCATTCGGATGCAGCGCGGGGCTGAAGGGATGAATGCCAACTTCACCTTGCGTGAGGCAGCGCTTGTCCTCGCCCGAGGGGTAACGCAGGTCGTAGAGTTGCGCGGCGCCGCTTTCGTAGGAAGTAAAGAACAGCGCTTCGTCTCCGGGATAAAAGCTCGACTGCAAAAAGTAGGACGGGTGGCTGATGGCGGCGCCTGTTGTCAGTTGCCGCACCAGCGCACCCGTTACCGGATCGCGAAAGACGATCATTATTTCTTGCCGAGATAGAGATCGCGGCCTTTGACGAGCGCTTCGATCTTGCGGTCGCTGACGGAGCGTTTGAGCATCCAGAAACCGCAGTCCGGGTGCACCCAGCCAACGCGGCCCGGGCCGAGGACGGACTCCGCCTTTTCGATGCGCTTGGCTACTTCGTCGGGCGTTTCGATGTGGTTGACCTTGATGTCGATGACGCCGATACCGATCTTGATTTGCGGCGCGACGTCCTTCAACGAATTCAAGTCATCGACTGGACGATGCGCGAGCTCGAGCACCAGGTGGTTAGTGTGCAAGCTGTTCAGGAATTGGATCAGCTTGTCCCAATGGCCCTTTTGAATGGTTTGGCCACCGTAGTTGCCGAAGCAGAGGTGAACGGCGGGCGTGCTGGTGATCGCGTCGAGCACGAGGTTCATCGATTTCGCGGCGAGCGGCCAATCGTCGGGGTTGCCGGGAATGTTCGCTTCGTCCACCTGCACGCATTCGCAGGGAAGGTCCTTCACTTGTTGCGCCAGGACTTCGCCCAGCGCCATGGTGAGCTTTTCAAAGCTGCCGTAGTGGTTATCGAGCAAGGTGCGAGCCAGCATGTAAGGGCTGGTAACCGTGAACTTGAAGGGGCCGCCCGCGACGCTGGCCGCGAGTTCGCAATCGCCCAACAGATTCAAGCTGCCTTCGCTCAATGCGCTTTCGACGACGCCCGCGGCCTTGCGGCGGAAGCCCATTGTTTGCTTGCGCGCGAAGGCTTCGTGGTCACTGCGGCCGACGTTGGTACGAATACCGCCCATGGGGCGAATGAAGTACTCGATCATGCCGTTGGTGTCGGGATGATTGACGTCGAAACGGTACAACTCGCCATCGGTGGGCAGGTCGATACCGGCTTGCTTCTGGATATCAAAGACAACCCGGGTGGCGTCGAGCCGCGCCTGCTCACTGGGGAGCGCGGCTAGCCATTCGGGAACTGGATAGGAACCGACCGTGGTGGTCAGGATCTGGGGGTTAGACGACATAAGGCTTGCGGTATTCGCGCGTCAGGAGCTTGTCGGCGTCCGGCGCGTTGACGAACTTCAGCTTCGCCGCGTCGAAATCGAGCTTCCTGCCAATGCGATACGCGATGTTCGCCAAATGGCAAACACCAGCGGACAGAGCGCCAATCTCGATGTCCGCGTTGAGATCTTTGTGGTTGCGGGTCTTGATGGCCTTGATGAAGTTGCCCATGTGGCCCGCGTTGTCCCAAATGCGCTCTTTGGGTTTTACTTCCTCGGCGAGAGTCAAGTCTTCGCCTTTGTAGATTTCGTAGCCGTTGGCATCGATGGAGAGAATGCCATCCGTGCCGTAGAAGATATTGCCGATCGTGTTCGGGCCGCGCTTCTTAAGCGGCCAATCGGGACCGCTGGGAAGCCCGCGGACTTCAAAGACTAGGGAGCGGCCGTCGCCGTAATCGAAGGTGGCGAGTTGCGTGTTCGGCGTTTCCTGATCGTCGTCGTAGACCAGCTTGCCGCCGGAGCAGAAGACGCTCTTGGGCCATTCGACGCCCATACCCCAACGGGCGACGTCCATTTCGTGGACGCCCTGGTTGCCGATGTCGCCATTGCCGGTATCCCAAAACCAGTGCCAGTTGTAGGCGAAGCGATTCTGCGAAAACTTGCGCATGGGCGCGGGGCCGAGGAACTTATCCCAATCGATGCCCGGCGGCGGTGTGTCGAGCTCCGGCGTGCGGCCGATAGACTTGCGGCGCTTGTAGCAGAGGGCCTTGGCTTGATAAATCTTGCCGATGACGCCTTCCTGCAGGCGCTTCATCGCTTCGATTTTGTGCGGGATGCTGCGGCTCTGCGAGCCGACTTGCACCATGCGGCCATGCTTGCGCGCGGCGTCGAGCATTTTCTTGCCTTCGTAGATGTTGTGAGAAGCCGGCTTCTCGACATAGACGTCCTTGCCCGCTTCGACGGCCCAGATGGTGCCGAGCGCGTGCCAGTGGTTCGGCGTGGCGAAGCTGACGGCGTCGACTTCCTTGTCGGCGAAGACCTTTTTCATATCGTCGTACTCTTTCGGCTTCTTGCCGCTGAGCTTTTCGACGAGAGTTTGACCGCGTTCGCGAGCGGCCTGGTTGACGTCGCAGACGCCGAAGAGATCGACTTGATCTTTCAACTGCCCGTAGCCGTTGATATGATCCCTGCCCCGGCCTCCGATACCGATCACCACCAGGGTTGGACGGTCGTTGGCGCCCATCACTCGTTGTGCGGCCGCAGCCGTAGCCGCGCCCAGGAAAAATCTTCTGGAGTTGAGTGGATTCATGACGATACGCTTCGCCACTCATCATACAGTAGAGGCAATGAGTCTAAAGGGAAAGGTAGCGGTGGTGACGGGCGGCGCCAGTGGTATTGGGCTGGCGACGGCTAAGTTGCTCCGCGAGCGCGGCGCCACGGTGTACATCTGGGATTTGCAGACGCCGCTTGAAGAAACCGGCATTACGGCTTTGCACATCGATATTTGCGACAACGAGCAGTTAGAGCATGCGGCCAGACGCCTTTCGCGGGTGGATATTCTGGTTTGCTCCGCCGGAATACAAACCTACGGGACGGCGCTTTCCACCACCGATGAAGTTTGGGAAAAGACGATGGCGGTGAACGTCACCGCCGCTTTCAAGGTGACGCGCGCGCTGCTGCCCTTGATGCTGACGCAGGGCGGGAGTATCGTGATGGTGGGAAGCGTGCAATCCGTGGGCGCAGTGGCTAACTCGGCGGCCTACGTTACATCGAAACACGCCATCCTTGGGCTGACGCGATCAATTGCCTTGGACTATGCGAGGTCCGGGATACGCGCGAATTGCGTATGTCCAGGGGCGATCGATACGCCCATGTTGAGGCATAGCGCGGAATTAACTGGCGATCCCGAAGGCACGATGGAAGCTTGTGCGAACGTACATCCGATTGGGCGGCTCGGGCAACCCGAGGACATCGCCCGGGTGATAGCGTTTCTGGCGAGTGACGATGCGGATTTTGTGACGGGAACGGCTTTTCTTGCGGACGGTGGGGCGTTGGTGCCCATTGGCGGTACCGCGTTTCAGGAAAGTGGCACCGCACGCGCTAAGGTTTAGGCGGGAAACCCGTCAAGCCGTAACTGATTCGACACATTCGGCTTCCAGTACGGTCGCGATGGAGTGCAGCACTGCGGCCAAACGAATACTGGCCAGGACCACTTCCTCGCCGACGCCCTTATCTCGCAACACCTTCTCGTGGGAAGAAACGCAGGTGGCGCAATTGTTGATGGCGCTCACCGCCGTGCACCAAAGTTCGAAGTCCAGGTGATCCGCCCCGTGCGAGCGCATAATGTTCATCCGCAACTTTGCGGGGATGGTGCCGTACTTCTCGTTCGCCGTTAGATGCAGGAAGCGATAGTAGACGTTGTTCATGCCCATGATGGTGGCGGCGGCCTTCGCGCCGCGCATCTGATCCGGCGTCAAGTACTTCTCGGCCTCCGTGAATATGGCCTCCGTGACTTCCATATTGCGGCAGGCGACGGCCGAGGCGACTAGCGTTCCCCAAACTTGAACTGGGGTGAGTTCGGGCTGATTCACTAGCGAACTCAGGTTCAGCTTCATATCTTTGGCGTATTCCGGCAAGGAGTTCAATAACTTTTCCAGGCTCATAGCTGTCTTTCTGTATCGATGAAAAAAGAGGCGGCCGGATTCGTTGGCCGGCCGCCTCAAAACCTATAGCAGACTTAGGAAAATCCTAGACCTTCAGGACGGCTTCGCCTTGCTTCCAGTTGCAGGGGCAGAGTTCGTCGGTCTGAAGGGCGTCCAACACGCGGAGGACTTCCTGCGGGTTCCGGCCCACGCTCAAGTCCGTGACCATCGTGAAGCGGATGATGTTCTGCGGATCCACGATGAAGGTGGCGCGCTGGCAAACGCCGGCATTCGGGTCGAGGATCCCGAGGGCTTCGCTCAACTCTCGCTTCACGTCCGCGAGCATGGGGAAAGGAAGATTCTTCAAGTCTTCATGGTGCGTGCGCCAGGCGTGGTGCACGAATTCCGAGTCCGTCGAGCCGCCGAGAACTTGGCAGTCGCGATCGGCGAATTCGCCGTTCAACTTGCCAAACGCCGCGATTTCCGTGGGGCACACGAAGGTGAAGTCTTTCGGCCAGAAGAAGTAAACCTTCCATTTGCCGTCGTATGTATTCTCGTCGATGTCGACGAAGGCCTTCGAGAGGTCCTTGTCGGTGCTTACTGTGGCCTTCACGGCGTACTTCGGGAAGGCTTGTCCTACTCCAAGCATTATTAGTTCGGTCTCCTGTTTCGCAATTACTGTTTGATCTGTCTACAGTTCCGGCAGACGCCAAGAACTTCCACACTTACTCGATGCACGGCGAAGCCCTTCGGGAGCGACTTCTTCAGCCTCACCGGCTCGAAATCTTCTTCGTCGATGTCCTCGATCCGCTTACACTGCACGCACACCAGATGGTGGTGCGGTTTGGTGTTGCTATCGAAGCGCAACATGCCGTGGTGCACGCTTACTTCGCGGGCGAGGCCATGTTCGGCGAACGTCTTTACGTTGTTGTAAACCGTTGCCAGCGACAAGGACGGCAATTTCTTCTTAACGCGTTCGTAAATCGATTCCGGCGTGGGATGCTCGTGCATCCGGGCCATTTCCTCGAAAATGACGAGGCGTTGGTGGGTGAGCGCGAGGCCGGCTGCGTGGAAACGCTGGCGCGTCTCCTCCAGATTCGGTTCGCGCTTCATAATCTCTATTGTTTTAGAATCGTTCTAATTTGTCAACTCGACTTGCTTCTTGATGTGCTCCAGAACGCGACCGTGGATGCGATGAATGATCGCGTCGCTCCACCAGCGCCAGTAGCCGGCGGGCGAGAGGCCATGTTTGTACCAGGTACTACCGTGGAGTCGTGTGCGGCGGCTTCCTTCGAGCGCTTCCAGTCGGAACTCGCCTTGTTGGCTTTGCATGAATCCGCGCAGGTGCGGGGGATGGATTTCGAAGAAGCTTAGCTCGCGCATGGGCTCCGGATTGTGAGTGACGGAAAAGGCCAGGCGCTTGGCGGGTTCCCAGTTGGTGATGGGTTCGATGAAGGGGCCGGTGGAAAACTCGCAATAGCGGATGGCGCCCACGCCGCTGCCTTCGATGCGCGCGCGGATGGGATAGGCGATGCCTGCGCGGAAGAGTAGTTCCTTGGGTTCGGCGATTTCAGGGAAGGCGATAACAATCGGCCAAACGGCTTCGGGCGAGGCGTCGATGTCGACGAAACTATCAACTCTGTAAACCGGCGCGGACAAGGGCCATTTCTTTTCAATGCCTGCGATGAGCGGTGGGCTTGCGGCCAGCAAAAAGAGCATTGCCGGCTTCGCCCAGCGATTTGGACTAGGCGCTCGCACTACATGACTGATGAAGACTCCAAAGAATCCCAAGACAATTGCCAAGGGGGCCGCCATCAGTAAGCAGAGTAGGCCTTCCAAGGCCAAAGCGAGGAACAGGCAGGCGCAAATGGCAAAGGCGCCCCAAAGGGCAATCATCGGCTCTCTGAATCCCTCGCCAGGCTCTTTGGCAGTATTGACCAAGACCTCAGCGGCCACTCCCATGGCGAGAGGCAAAGCGAGAAAGAGCCCCCAGCCATAACTCTCAAAGCCCGCGGCGCAAGCAAAGCTCGCGGCGAAGCCGCCGACTCCGACGATAATCGCGGCGAGGCCTTTAGTCATCCTCTTGCCGCTTTCGAAAACGCGTGGGTGCGAAGCTGGCCGTTTGTCGCCGCCAACAAGCGTAAGAAAGAAGATCAAATTGATTGCCGGAATAAAGAATAAGAAGGCGAGCACTGGGTTCCATCCCAGCGCGCGCAGCCGCAGGACACACAACCAAACTCCGGCACAGACGAATGGGACTGCCGTGGATGCAAGCGCGAAGGCGTAGGGGAGTGGCCTGTCCAGCATGCGCAGCAGCCCTAGCGACATCGGTATCCAGTAGCGGCTTGGCGAGAATTGCTCACCAAAATACCGCGCAACCGCCAAATCCAGCGCGTACTTCAGCAAGGCAAGCCCGAGACCCCATCCAAGGAACTGCCACCGCCCGATCTCGCGCATACCCGCAAACTAGCACGTAAACTGAAAGTTGCCCCCCTTTCACTTTGAGTTGGAAGCCGTTTGTCCGGAGACAAACGCGCGCGCCGGAACTCTGCACACCCCTCACGGTCCGGTGCCGACTCCGATATTCATGCCCGTAGGCACGCAGGCCTCCGTAAAGGGCGTGATGCCGCGCGACCTGATCGAAGACGTCAACGCGCCCATCATCCTGGCCAACACCTACCATCTCTATCTGCGTCCAGGCCACGAAACGGTCCGGGAATTGGGCGGTCTCCACCACTTTATGCAATGGCCCAGGCCGATCCTGACCGATAGCGGCGGCTTCCAGGTCTTCAGCTTGAGCGAACTGCGCAAGGTCCAAGAGCACGGCGTCGAATTCCAAAGCCATTTGAATGGCGACCGGCACACATTCACGCCCGAATCTACGGTGGATGTTCAGTTAGCTTTGGGGTCGGACATCATGATGGTGCTCGACGAGTGTACGGAGTACCCGGCGACTTATGATCGGGCGAAATCCAGCATGGAGTTGACGATTCGCTGGGCCCGACGGGCATTCGAGCATTATCAAGGTCCACGCGATGAAAAAACGCATTCCCATGCGCTTTTTCCCATCGTGCAAGGCGGCATGCACCGGGACCTTCGCCTCCAATGCACCGAGGAATTGCTCAAGCTAGATGCCTACGGTTATGCGATCGGGGGGCTAAGCGTCGGGGAACCTCGCCCAGAAAGCCTGGCGATGGTGGAAGCGGTCGCACCGTTGCTGCCCGAGCGGAAGCCCAGGTATGTGATGGGCGTGGGACTGCCCGAGGAGTTGCCTGAGTACGTGGCGCGTGGCGTGGACATGATGGATTGCGTCATGCCCAGCCGTAACGCCCGTAACGGCTGTCTGTTCACCGCCGAAGGCCGCCTCATTATCAAGAACGCCAAGTACAAATCCGACCCTCGTCCGCTGGACGAAAACTGCGGCTGCTACACGTGCCGTCACTTCTCGCGCGCCTATCTTCGCCATTTGTTCTTGGCTCAGGAGATTCTGTTTAGTACCCTCGCCACTATCCACAACCTCCGCCATTACCTTGAAATCGCACGCGGGATGCGAGAAAGTATCTTAGGCGGATCATTTCCCCGCTACCTCGCCCAAGTGCGCGCGCAAGTCGGCGTCAACGAAGGCGAACGAGAATCGTCCTGAAAGCTTAGTAGAATCTTTTTTTAGATCCTCAAATCTGTACATGTTCTTACCCGCTTTTCTTTTACAGGCGGCTGGAGGCGGCTCCATGCTTGGCCTCTTGCTCCCTGTCGCAATGTTCGCCGTGATGTATTTCCTCATCATCCTGCCGCAGCAGCGGCAACGGAAGAAGACGCAGGAGATGCTGGCGAGCCTGAAGAATGGCGACGAGGTAGTGACCAACGGCGGAATTGTGGGAACGATTTTTTCCCTGAACCCCGAAGACGATACGATTGTTCTTCGGATTAGGCCGGACAACGTCAGGCTGCGCTTTGCCCGGCAGAGCGTTGCGGCGCGCGTCCAAACGGAAGGCGCCCCAGCGGCCTAGTCGTAAAGCCAGAAGCAGCTAGCGGGATTCAGCCCTTGCCGGGCGTCATCGCGGCGCAAAAATGTTGGAAGTAAACAGTTGGAAACGGAAAGGTTTCGTTATGGATAGAAGTCTTTGGATCAAGTTTGGCTCGATTTTGGGCGTTACCTTGATCTGTTTATACGGCATCATCGGTCTGCCCACTTCGAAGGAGCAGTTGGTCGAGAATTTCAATAAGAATATTCGTCTCGGCCTGGACCTAAAGGGCGGCAGCCAGTTGGTGTTGCAGGTACAGGTGCAGGATGCCTTCAAGGCGGAGGCCGATCAGGTGATCGACCGCTTGAAGAACCTGCTGCAAGAGCGCGGCATTGAATACGCGTCATTTGATCGTAACGAGCCGTCCAGCATCGACGACGCCAGCAAGATTCAGATCGACGGCAAAGGAATTCCGCTCAACAAGGCCGGCGACTTCCGCTCCGTCGTCAATGACAACTTCCCCGACTGGAGCCTAGCCGCGTCTGGTACGGATTACCGCCTGACGATGAAGCCTTCCGCGGCGCTTGATTTCCGCAAGAAGACCGTCGCCACGGCCATCCGCACGATCGAGAGCCGCATCGACGGCCTCGGCCTCGCCGAAGCCAGCGTGCAACAACGCGGCGCGGCCGAAACGGAACCAGAAATCCTGGTGCAGATGCCCGGTGTCGACGATCCCGCCCGCATCAAGCAAATTCTCCAAACCGCCGCCTTGCTGGAACTCTATGAAGTCCAAGAAGGACCCTTCGCCTCCCGCGACATGGCTCTCAATCAGTTCAACGGCATCCTTCCTCCCGGCACAAAGCTCGTAAAAGGCCAGGGCGCGCAGGAATCCTACTTTCTGCTCAAGCGCAACCCCGTCATCACGGGCCGCGACTTGAAAGATGCCCGCCCCTCCCAAGACGGTATGACCGGCCAGTGGGAAACGAACTTCGTGCTGAGCCAGGAAGCCGCCAAGCGTTTCGAACGCTTCACGGAAGCTAACATCAACAAGCGCCTCGCTATCGTGCTCGATAATCAAGTGCGGAGCGCCCCCACCATTCAAAACAAGATCTCCGACAACGGCCGCATCACTGGAGCCGCGAACCAACAGGACGCGAATGACTTGGCGCTTGTCCTGCGCGCCGGTTCGCTGCCGGCTAGCATCGTTTACCTGGAAGAACGCACCGTCGGCCCGAGCTTGGGAGCGGATTCGATTCGCGATGGCCTGATCGCTGGCATGGTCGGCTTGGCCGCTGTCGTGTTCGTTATGCTCGTCTACTACAAGAAGAGCGGCATTAACGCAACTGTGGCGCTGATCCTGAACGCCCTGATCCTGATTGCGATGCTTGCTTGGTTCGGTGCTACGTTGACACTCCCCGGTATCGCTGGCGTGGTATTAACCATCGGTATGGCTGTCGACTCGAATGTCCTGATTTTCGAGCGCATCCGTGAAGAACTGCGCAGCGGCAAGAGCGTGCGCGCGGCCATCGACGCGGGCTTCAATCGCGCCTTCCTGACCATCATCGACACCCACGTCACTGCGGTGGTCTCCAGCGCATTTTTATTCATCTTCGGGACCACGAACGTCAAGGGCTTCGCCGTGACGCTCATCATCGGTCTCATTGCCAACGTTTTCACTGCCGTCTATGTTTCCAAATTCATCTTCGATTGGGAACTGAGCGGCAACAAAAAGGTCAGCACGCTGAGCATCTAGCCCTCTGCGGGCTGGATCTGGCGCATAAATATCAATCTCTTCCGCCGTCGAGCGATTTTTTACGCTCCAGCGGGAACTAGAAAGGAACGGCCGGTGTCTGAAACAAACAAGACACTCGCCGAAAGGCAGCATGGAGCTATTTCGCGACGCAAATTTTGATTTTCTAGGCAAGAAGTGGCCCTTTATAATCGCTTCGCTTGTCCTCACGGTGATTAGCATCGGGAGCCTAGTGATGAAGGGCGGGCCGCAATACGGCATCGACTTCAAGGGCGGCACGCTGCTCTATGTAAAGTTCGCCGACAAGCCTAGTGAAGAGGCAGTACGCACAGCATTGGCGAAAAAGATCAGCGGAGAGATCTCCGTGGTCGCCGTGCAAGGCACGAATGAACTTATGATCCAAACGGAGCTCAAAGGCGAAAAAGACTTGCAGTCGACTCGGCAAACAATCGAGGCCACTCTCGCTGAAATGTTCGGCGCTGACAAGTCGAAAGCGGATCTTGCACAATCGTCCTCGGGCTTGATCTATGAACGTCTCGTGATGCCTTTGCAGCGAGGCGGCGTCTTCATCGACGATGCCGACCTGCGCAAGCTGAGCGCAGCGATTACCGAGTTCCGCGACAAGCAGAATGGCGGCTTGGTTGGTAGTTTGGATTCCCTGAAGGCCGTACCCGGCATGACGGATCAGATCTTGAATGTAGTGAAGGCGGAATTTTTCCCCGGCAAGTACCAAGTACGCAACACGGAAGTTGTAGGCCCGAAGGTGGGTAGCGAATTACGTACTAAAGCGTTGCTCGCAACCCTTTACGCGCTAGCGGGAATGTTGATATATATAGGCCTTCGTTTTGAGTTTGCGTATGGCTTCGCGGCCGTGATCGCGGTCTTGCACGACACGATCGTCACCCTAGGTCTTTTTTCTATCTTCGATAAAGAGATTTCCTTGACAGTGGTAGCCGCGATCCTTACATTAGTTGGTTACTCCATGAACGACACGATCGTGGTCTTCGACCGCATTCGTGAAAACCTGCAGAGAGGCCGCAAGGGAAACATGTCGGAAATTGTGAATCGTAGCGTCAATGAAACTTTGAGTCGCACGATCATGACTTCAGGCCTGACCTTCCTGACGGCAGTCGCTCTCTGGTTGTTCGGAGGCCAGGTGCTGAATGGCTTCGCCTTCGCCTTGGTTGTTGGTATTCTCGTTGGAACGTTTTCGTCGATCTTCGTGGCTAGTCCGCTCTTAGTCTACTTGCAGGATTACTTCGGCAAGCGGAATCAGAAGCCCTCCGGAGGGGCATCGGCCACTGAGATCAAGGCTTCGGCTCGCAAGGCCGTAGCGAAATCATAAAGACACCTGACGCCAAGTTGGGGCTCGCATCTCTCGCGAGCGTGGCAAACAGGGAAAGGACCGTTGGAATGTTCGAGCAGAGTTTAATTCAAGTACAAAACCAAACTCGCAAGGCGAGTTCGGTGATGATCTCGTTCTTGGTTCAGATGGCGCTTCTCACCGTCATTGTGATCATCCCCTTGATCTACTACGAGAATCTGAGCGTGAATGCACTCAGCAGCTCGCTGGTGGCCCCGCCGCCGCCTCCTCCTCCGCCTCCTCCTCCCGCTCCTGTGCAACAGCAGGTTAAGGTTAAGGTGATCCCGAAGCAGTTCAACGCCAATCAGTTGATGGCTCCTAAGCAAATTCCGAAACAGATCGCGATGATCTCGGAAGAAGAATTGCCGATCGCCACAGGTGTTTCCGGTGGCATCCCGGGCGGCGTTCCCGGTGGCGTTCCCGGTGGCGTCATGGGTGGTTTGATCAACTCCATCCCCAATGCCGCTCCTCCTCCTCCCAAGGCCGATCCGCCCAAGCCGAAGCCGCCGGCGGCACCCATCCGGGTTGGTGGCAACGTTCAGAGTGCGAAGCTTGTTCGTCAGCCGCGCCCCGTCTATCCTCCGCTCGCCCGTCAGGCGCGGATCCAGGGTAAAGTCATCTTCAACGCCATCATCGCCAAGGATGGCACCATCCAGAATCTCCAAATGGTGAGCGGTCACCCGCTGCTCGTACAGTCCGCTACGGACGCCGTACGTCAGTGGGTCTACCAGCCCACCCTTCTCAACGGCGAAGCTGTCGAAGTCATCACGACCATCGAAGTCAACTTCACGCTGAGTCAATAGAATTCGCGGACCTTTGCGGGTCCGCGTTTTTTTAGTCATACAAAACAAAACCCAACTCAACTCGCAGGAGAAAATTGCATGCTTCTTTCTATGCAATCCATGGGCTTCTTGTTGCTGCAAGAAGTCGGATTTGACGCCATTACGATGTGGAACCAGATGGGTTTCCTCGCGAAGGCCGTCGTTATTATTCTGTTCATCATGTCGGCCTGGTCGGCTGGCGTTATGATCGACCGCTTGATCGCGTTTAACGCGGCCAAGACCCAAAGCCGTTTGTTCGCCCCCGCTGTCGCCGGCGCTCTCCGTGAAGGAAAGCTCGACGAAGCAATCAAAATCGCTGATCGTTACAAGAAGTCCCACTTGGCCAAGGTAGTCGTTGCTGGCTTGCAGGAATTCAAGGCTCATCAACTAAGCAGCGAAATCTCCGGTGAAACCGTCGAAGCGTCTCAACGCGCTCTCGAACGCGCCGAAGCTATCGTGAACGCCGAACTAAAGCGTGGCGTTTCCTCGCTTGCCACCATCGGCTCCACCGCGCCCTTCGTCGGTCTCTTCGGTACGACCGTCGGTATCGTCAACGCGTTCAAAGGCATCGCCAGCGAAAAGTCGGCCGGTCTCGGCGCCGTCGCCGGTGGTATTTCGGAAGCGCTCGTTACGACCGCTCTCGGTCTGTTCGTCGCCATCCCCGCGGTCATGATGTTCAACTACTTCACCAACAAGCTGGAAGCCTTCGGTATCGAAATGAACAACTCCAGCTCGGAACTGATCGACTACTTCATCAAGCGCTCGCAAGGCGCCCGCAAGGCGTAGTCTGGTTGTTTTGACCTCATTAAACAAATAGGAGAAGTCCTCGCGAGTTTTCAGTGGGAGCCTTGGCTCCGCCGCGGCTCCCACTGAGTTGGAAACTCCAAGCTCTCTAGAGGACGAATAGAAATGGCAAGAAGAAAAATTCCACCACCGCCAGTTTCCGACATCAACGTCACGCCCATGGTCGACGTGATGCTCGTCCTTCTGATTATCTTCATGGTCATTACGCCCATGCTTCAGAAGGGCGTTACGGTTGACAAGGTTAAGACGAAAAATCCAATCGCGATGAAGGATGCGGACAAAGAAGACGCGATTCTCGTTAGCGTTACGCGCGCTGGCGATACCTATCTTGGCTCCACGCGCATGGCCCCGGATCAAATGCCGACCAAGATCAAGGACATGCTCACCAACAAGCCGGAAAAGGTGGTGTACATCAGCGCCGACCGCCGCGCTAAGTATGAGCGCGTCGTTACCGTGATCGACGAAATCCGTAACGCGGGCGTTGAAGAGCTAGGTCTCATCACCGAAGCCATGGACCCCGGCGCCGGCGGATCCGGCGAAAACAAGTAGTTAGGACTTTGGACACAGTTTTTTAAGGAGACATCTCTATGGCAATGGCAGTTGGGGGCTCAAAAGGGGTCCAAGCAAATATCAACATGACCCCCATGATCGACGTTCTACTCGTCTTGATCATTATCTTCATGGTTATTACCCCAATCTCTCCGAAAGGCCTCCAGGCGCGAGTGCCTCAACCGCCGCCCCCGAATACGCCGCCTCCGCCCCCCGATCAGGACCGGACTGTTGTGGTGATTATCGAAGGCGACAAGAAGTTGAAGATCAACCAGGAAGATGTTCTCTTTGAGAACCTCGGCAAACGCCTGGAAGATATCTTCAAGACGCGCGCTGAGCGTGTCTGTTTCGTGAAGGCGGATCCGGAATTGGAATACCAGGAAGTCGCCAAGGTGATCGACGTCGCTAAGGGTGTGGGTATCGATCAGGTCGGTCTCATGACGAAGAAAGTCGAGGAGGGCAACTAAGTGCTTCACTTTCTCCGCTCCCACGCACGCTTAATCGTCACCGCTTCGCTTACCCTCGGACTGCTGGCCTTTGCCAGCGGATGCGAGAAGCTGAAGGCGCGCGATGCTCTGAACAAGGGCGTCCAAGCTTACAAGGCCACGAAGTATGACGAGGCGGCTCAGAAGTTCACCGAAGCTCTCTCCTACGATCCGACCTTCGAGGTGGCTCGTCTCTATCTGGCTACTTCCTACATGAGCCAATGGATTCCCGGCGCGGATTCACCCGAAAACAAAGCGCTCGCGCAAAAAGCGGAAGCCGAGTTCATGAAGGTCCTGGAGGGCAACCCCAAGGACAAGCTCGCCATCGAATCCATCGCTTCCATGCGCTACAACCAAGCCAACGCCTATACGTCACTCGAAGACAAGCTGAAGGTGATGGACGATGCCAAAACTTGGTATGCAAAGTTAATCGAGGTCGCCCCCGATAACTCTAAGGCCTATTACAGTCTCGGTGTGATCGCGTGGTCCAAATGGTATCCCCAATTCAAGCAGGCCCGTGAAAAGGCTGGCATGAAGCAGGAAGACCCAGGCCCCATTAAGGACAAAAAGATCCGCGAAGAGCTAAAGACGAAGTACTCCGATCTGGTTGCCGAAGGCATTAAGCATTTGGATAAGGCCGTCGAGATCGACCCTGAGTACGACGACGCAATGGCTTACTTGAACCTCCTCATCCGCGAGCGCGCCGACTTGGCCGACAATCCGGAAGACTACAAAAAGGACATCGCAACGGCGGACAACTGGGTCCAAAAGGCTCTCGAAGCCAAGAAGATCAAGGCCGAACGCCTCGAAAAGAAGAACAAGGGTATCGTCAACGACGCGAAGTAATTTTCTTCGCATCCAAATCAAAGTAACGGCCCGCCTTGCGCGGGCCGCTTCCTTTCCTACGGCAGTATCACTGCTTTGCCCGCCTCCAGCCGCCGCACCGTTTGCAGCGCTTCATCCGCCTTCTCCAGCGGAAAGCGGTGTGTTACTTGACGCGCGAAATGTGCGCCCCAATCTCGCCGCCCCAGCATCTCAATTGCCCCCTTCACATGCCTCGGCTCAAAGGCCCAGCTTCCCTTCACATCTAGTTGCTTGCGCGTAATCACATGCGGATTGAATTCCACATTACCAGCATTCGCATACTGTCCAAGCACCAGATAACGCCCGCCATCGCGCGGCAGTTCCAGCCCCTCAGGAACGGCGGCCGGGTGCCCCACACATTCAATGACCACGTCGGCGCCATGCGGCCCTACCAGCCGCAGAACCTCTTGCCTACGCTCCTCGGCGCTGCGGAACTTCTCCAAGTCCACGACGGCTGTCGCGCCCATTGCCAGCGCTTGATCCAAGCGATGCGCGGGTCCACCCACCACTACCACTGGCCAGGCGCCATGTTCTAACGCCACCGCCAGTGCAGCTAGGCCCACCGGTCCCGCACCCTGAACCACCACGCTTTCCCCGGCTGCCACTCCGATGCGCTCCACGCCCTGCAACGCGGTATTCAACGCACAGCCCGCGCCCACCAGCGCTTCCGTTGACACGTTGTCCGGCAGCTTGAAAATTGAACTCCCCTTCCTCATCAGAATCCACTGCGCATAACCGCCCCGCAGATGCGGCGCTTGCTCGCAGTTGTAGCTGATGCCGTAGGCCTTCCGCGCAAGACAACGCGTCGGCACCCGTTTCACCCGGCAGTAATAACATTCGCCGCAAGTGATGCTGCTCGCCCAGGTAATCCGATCCCCCACCTGCAATCCATTCCCGCTCCAATCGCATTCCAACCCTTCCCCCAGTTTCTCAATCACGCCCACCGTCTCGTGCCCCAAGATCACCGGCACCGGGATTGGTAGTTCGCCTTTCCATAAATGCACGTCTGTGCCGCAAATTCCGGCCATCTCCACGCGCACCAGCGCCTCCCCCGGTCCCAAATTCTCATCCAGCGGAAACTCCCGCAATTCCAAAGCTTCGTTGTAGAGGGCCAACACGGCCGCCCTTGCCATTCGCATCCTTAAATCTTATGTCGATCCCACGACTGCGGGCCGCTATCAATTCCCGCTACATTGGTACTTGCCGCATGGCCCATCCTAAACGTAAGGCTGCTCTTCCCCCCGAGCCGCCTCCGCACCACCCCGTGACGGATCCCACCCTTTTCATCAACCGCGAACTTAGCCTCCTACGCTTCCAGCGCCGCGTCCTCGAAGAAGCTCAGGACCCCAGCAATCCCCTCCTCGAGCGCATCAAGTTCCTCAGCATCCTCGGATCCAACGTTGACGAGTTCTTCATGGTGCGGGTTGCTGGCCTGAAGAACCAGATCGAAGCCGGTGTCGACGACCCCGGACCCGACGGACTCTCCGCCGCCGCGCAACTGGACGCAATCCGTCCCGTCGTCTCTCAACTCATGCTTGACGCCCGGCGCACTCTGCAGGAAGACCTCATCCCCGCACTCGCCGCCGAAGGAATCCACTTCGTCAAAATGGAAGAGCTCAGCGATGTTGAGCGCGCCCGTCTGCGAGAGTACTTCATCGACAAGGTCTACCCCGTCCTCACGCCGCTAGCCTTCGATCCTGGCCGCCCCTTTCCGCATATTTCGAATCTCAGTCTCAACCTCGCGATTCTGATTCAAAACGAATCCGGCGACGACCATTTCGCCCGCCTCAAAATTCCCGACACCCTGCCGCAAATCATTCCCGTCGATGCCGCCACTGGTCTACGCCGCACCAAGTCCACCGCGCAACCGCGCGAGCAACGCTTCCTCTGGGTCGAGCAACTGATCAGTGAACACCTGGCCGATCTCTTCCCCGGCATGCGCATCCGTTCCGCCTATCCCTTCCACGTAACGCGCGACGCTGAAGTCGCCATCCAGGAACTCGAAGCAGACGACCTCATGGAAACCGTTGCGGAATCTCTCCGCCAGCGCCGCTTCGGCGATGTCGTGCGCGTCAAGGTAAATCAGGAGATGCCGGACCAGCTCCTCGAAATCCTGGTCTCGAATCTCGAAGCCGATTGGAAAGACGTTTACCGCGTAGCCGATCCCTTAAGCTTCGTGCGACTCAAGCATTTGCTGCAAGTGGACCGCCGCGATCTCCGTGACCGCTCCTTCGTTCCTCGCATCCCCACCGCCCTCGATCCCAAGCTCAACGACGACGCCGATATCTTCAGCGTCATCCGCCGCGGCGACGTTCTGCTCCACCATCCCTTCGACTCCTTCGATCCTGTCGTCGACCTGCTCCGCAAGGCCGCCCGTGACCCCCACGTCCTCGCCATCAAAATGACGCTCTACCGCGTCGGCAAGAACTCGCCCGTCGTCGAAAGCCTCCTCGAAGCTAATGAACGCGGCAAGCAAGTCGCCGTGCTCGTCGAACTGAAAGCCCGCTTCGACGAAGAGTCCAACATCGAATGGGCCCGCCGGCTGGAAGCCCAAGGCGTCCACGTCGTTTACGGTCTGCTCGGCCTCAAGATCCACTCCAAGCTCGCGCTCATCGTGCGTAAGGAAGGCGACCGCATTCGCCGCTACGCCCACTTCGGCACCGGCAATTACAACGCCCTCACCGCCAGTCTCTACACCGATCTTGGCATCCTAACCTGCGACGACGAAATCGGCGCGGACTCCACCGACTTGTTCAACCACCTCACCGGCTACTCCGTCAAGAAGCACTACCGCAAGCTGCTCGTCGCACCCGTCGATCTCCTGGAACGTATCCTCGCTTTGATCGACCGCGAAATCGAGCACCAGAAATCCGGCCGAGGCGGGCACATCATTTTGAAGATGAACGCTCTCGCCCACCGCCAAATCATCGAGCGCTTCTATGAAGCCTCGCAAGCCGGCGTCAAGATCGACTTGATCATTCGTGGCGCCTGCAGCCTACGCCCCGGCGTGCCCGGCGTCAGTGAAAACATCAACGTCCGCTCCGTTGTCGGCCGCTTCCTTGAACACTCTCGCGTATTCTGGTTCGGCAACGGCGGCAGCCCCGAGGTCTACCTCGGCAGCGCGGACCTGATGAACCGCAATCTCCACCGCCGCGTCGAAACGCTCATCCCGATCCAAGACCGCCGCCTCGCCGACCACATTCGCCAGAACATCCTCGATACCTATTTGAAGGATGAGGCCAAGGTGCGCATCCTGCAAGCAGACGGAACCTATGTCCGCCATCCGCGCCGCAACGCTCCGGACGCCGTCAACGCCCAAAACATTTTCCTCGCGCACCGCTAAGCGCCCCTTAGCGGATACACTGCAAGCAATTCCGCGATTTTGCGCTTATTCTCTAGACCCGAATGTCGAGCCAGCCTCCAGCGCCGCCTCCCCCGCCGATACTGCCGAAAATCGCCGGCTTCGAACTCATCCGTGAACTTGGCCGCGGCGCCATGGGCGTCGTCTATCTCGCCCGCGACGAACGCATCGGCCGCCAGGTCGCCATCAAGACCATCGACATCGCCTCGCTGCAGGAGCCATCCGCCGCCAAGTCCTCCCACCCCGCCCACGAGAATCTCGAACGCGCGCTCCTCGAAGAAGCCCGCACCGCCGGCAATCTCAACCACCCCCATATCGTCACCATCTATCAGGTGGGCGTAGAAGGCAACCTTCTCTTCGTCGTCATGGAATATTTAGGTGGCGGCACGCTCGCCAGCCGCCTCAGTCCGGGCGTTCCCGCTCCCACGGATTGGGCGCTGCGCGTACTCGCTGAAGTCGCCTCCGCGCTCGATGCCGCCCACCACGAAAAATTCGTCCACCGCGACATCAAGCCCAGCAACATCCTTCTGGTGCCCACCATCGAGACGGCCAAGGTCGCCGACTTCGGCCTCGCCCGCGCCTTCACCGCCCAACGCACGCAAACCATGGTCGCCGGCACGCCCTTCTTCATGAGTCCGGAACAAGTCGAAGGCAAACCGCTCGACGGCCGCTCGGACCAATTCTCGCTCGGCATCCTGGCTTACCAGCTCTTCACGGGCCACTTGCCTTTCGACGCCGACAACATGGTCTCGCTGGCGTTTCAGATCTCCACCATGCAGCCCAAAGCGGCCAACGAACACAACCGTTCGCTGCCCGCTTCCGCCGCCAACGTCATCGCTCGCGCGATGCACAAGAGCAAGGACAAACGCTTCGACCGTTGCTCGGACTTCGTAACCGCTTTGGAGACAGCCTTCCGGGAACCGAACGCCCCCACTGCCTTCATCCCGAAAGCCAATCGCTCCCCCGCCTCCACGCTCCTCGGGCTCAGCAGCCTTGCCATCACTTTCATCGCCCTCGCCACCGTGACTTGGCTCTTCTTCGTCAGCCCGGACCCCGGCCCCACGCCCCCGCCGCAGCAGCAAGCACAACCCAAAACCGCGCCCGCAGCCCTAGCGCAGCAGTCTGAACCCCCACCGCCTGCTACAACCACCCCCGCTTCGGCCACCCCTGCTACAGCCACCACTGCCACAACTACTCCCGCCACCGAACCACTCTTCTTCCCGAATCCAACAGTTCCCGAAGCGACTGTACCCAAGGCAGTCGAGCCCAAACCCACGCCAGCCAAACCACTCGAAGCCAAACTCCCCGAACCCAAAGCGGCCGTGCTTCCCAAGCCCACCGCGTCCAACAAAACCTACGACCCCGAAGCCACCGCTTCTCTCCTGGCCGCCGTCCGCGACGGCGGCTCCCCCGGCCAACTCGAAGCTCTCCTGGACCGCGGTGCCAACCCCGACGGCAACGACAACGGCAACCCTCTCTACAACGCCCTCCAGGCCTGCCGTGAAGACGCCGCCCAAGTTCTGCTCGCCCGCAAGGCCGATCCCAATCGCATTGGTCCCTTCGAATTGCCCGCGCTCGTCGCCGCCATCACCGCAGACCGCTACGGCAAGCCCTGCGACAAACGCGAATCCATGACGAAGCTCCTCCTCGATAAAGGCGCGAACCCCAATGGCGTGCCCGGCCACGACTCTCCCATCGAACGGGCCGCCCAACTCGGTCCCGAAGGTGCACCGCTCGTGCGTCTGCTCTTGGATCGCGGCGCCAATCCCCAACCCGCGCTCGAACGTTCCATCGGTTTCAATGGACGCCGCGCCGATAGCCAACCCTGCGACACTGCGTCATTCGATCTGCTCATCGGCCGCGGCGCCAAGCCGAACGCCGTGAGTCCCAGTTCCAGCCGCTTCCCTCTGCACACCGCCGCGGAAGTGGGCTGCGAAGATGTCGTGCGAACTCTTCTTTCCAACGGCGCCGCCGTCGATCAAGTAGACGCCGATGGCCGCAGTGCCCTCTACTTCACCGCCGATCGCGGCCGCAACCGCTGGGCCGCCCAGATCGCCAAAGTCCTCGTCGCCGCTGGCGCCAATCCCAACCTCGCCGCCCGCCCCCGCGAAAACGCTTCCTCGGACCGCGGCGTTACGCCGCTCATGCTCTCCGTGAAGAAGAACATCGATTTCCTCACCACTCTCCTCGACAAAGGCGGCAACCCTAACCTCGCCGATGCCCAAGGCCGCACTGCTCTCCACCACGCCATCCACTGGAGTAACGACAAAGCCGTCGCTCTGCTGCTCTCCCGCGGGGCCAACCTCGGCGCCCGCGACAAGAACGGACGCACCCCGCTTGGCCTTGCCCGCTCCAAAGGCCTTCGCGATTCCGACCCCAGCGTCAAGCTGCTCCTTGCTGCCAACGCTCCAGAATAAGCCCAACAGTAAAGTTACTTCTTCAAGATCTTCTCCATCGCATCAGCCGCGTCCTTCGCCTCCTTCAGCCCCAGCGGCCCCTTCGACTCTTCACGCATCAACTTGATCGCTTCGATCTTCTGCCGCTTCGATACCAGCATCGCCGCCGCCTTGATGTGCTTCTCGTCGAGCCGCACCCTTTGCTTGTTCAACTCGTTCCGGATCTCGGTCATCCGCAGCATGCCCACGTGAGGCTCTGCCACCAAAGGCTCCTCGCTCCGGTCGGAACTCAGCCACTTGAAAAGTTTCGCCCACATTCGATTCCTCTCCCCCAACTACGATATCTTCACGGAAGCATGTTCCGCGTTCTCAGTCTTCTCATCGCCAGTATTGCGTTGACGCAACAGTCCTCCGCTCAGCAAGCATACGACCTAATCGTCTACGGCGCCACCGCCGGCGGCGTCGCCACAGCCGTCTCCGCCGCCCGCCACGGCGCCAAAGTCGCCCTCGCCGAACCGCGGAACCAAATCGGCGGCATGGTTTCCGGAGGCCTTTCCGGCACTGACGTCGGCAAGCGAGAAGTGATCGGCGGCATGGCGTTGGAGTTTTATTTCCGCGCCGGCCAAGCCTACCGCCTCGAACGCCATTTGCAAGAAATCGCTTGGATGCCCGAGCCCAAGGTTGCCGCCGGAGTCTTCCGCGCTTGGCTAAAGGAAGCTGGCGTCACTCTCCTCGAACGCCATCGCCTCAAGGAAAAGACCGGCGTCCGCAAGCAAGGCAACCGCGTCACCGAACTCGAGTTTGAAAACGGCGTGCGCCTCTCCGCCAAGTACTTCGCCGACGCCTCCTACGAAGGCGACCTCATGGCCCAGGCTGGCATTTCCTACACCACGGGCCGCGAAGGCGTCTCTCAATACGGGGAAGACCTCGCCGGCGTTCGCGCCTATACTCGCAGCCACAACTTCGCCGTCGACATTCCCGCCCGCGACTCGAGCGGCAAGCTTCTCCCCGAAATCTCCGCCGAACCCCGCGGCACGCCCGGCTCAGGCGACAAGCGCATCCAAGCCTATAACTTCCGCGTCATCGCCACCAACGATCCCAATAACCGCGCTCCCTGGCCCAAGCCCGCCAACTATGACCCCGCGCGCTACGAACTCCTCCGCCTCTACATCGACGCCATGACCAAGCGCCTCGGCCGCCCTCTCCACTTCAACGAACTCAGCCTCACCCGCGTCATCCCCAACTTCAAAGCCGACCTCAACAATCGCGGCGGCTTCTCCACGGACTACATCGGCAAGAACTACGACTACCCCGACGGCTCCTACGCCGTCCGCGAGAAGATCTGGAAAGAACACGAAGACTACCAGAAAGGCTTCTACTACTTCCTCGCCAACGACCCGCGCGTCCCCGTCGAGATTCGCGCCGCCTACAACGAATACGGCCTTGCCAAGGATGAGTACCTGGACAACGGCAACTGGCCCGACCAGCTCTACATCCGCGAAGCCCGTCGCATGGTTGGGGATTTCGTCTCCACCCAAAAGGATCTCCAAACCGATCGCACCAAGCCCGACGCCATCGGCATGGGTAGCTACAATTCGGACTCCCACAACGTCCAGCGCTTCGTCAACGAAGACGGCTTCGTCGAAAACGAAGGCGACGTCCAAGTCCCCGTGCAGCCCTACCAGATTCCCTACCGCGTCCTGGTTCCCAAGAAGTCGGAAGCTGCCAACGTGCTGGTCCCCGTCTGCTTCAGCGCCAGCCACATCTCCTATGCCAGTCTCCGCATGGAGCCGCAATACATGATCCTCGGCCACGCCGCCGGTCTCGCCGTCTCCATGGCCGCGAAGTCCAACACAGCCGTGCAAGACATCAACATCGCCGAGCTCCAAAAAGAGCTCAAAGCCGAAGGCGCCATCTTCGAATACGGCCTCCAGTACCAAGCCGAGGCGTTGGAAAAAATCCGCGCCCGCTTCCGCGCCCCAGTCCGCCCCGGCCCCCCCGCCTGGGATCGTCTGCCGAAGAAGTAAGCGCGCAAGCCGCTTACCGGAACTTCTCTACCAGATACAAATCGCTGCCCTGCGCGTCCCTTTGCGCAAATACCAGATAGCGCCCATCCGGCGAAACGTCCAGCCCCAATTCCGCTTCGCCCATCTTTACGATTTCCTTTTTCTGTTTGCTGGCGAAGTCCAGATACTCAATTACGGATTTTCCGGCTCCCGCATCACCAAGCATGTAGTACACGCCCTTGTCTGTCACTGCGTAGCTATAGCGGTAGAGCTCCCCTAGTACTTGTTCTTCCGCGCCGCCGCCCACCGGCTGCTTCCACAGTCCTTTACTGTCCTTGACATAGTACAGCGTCTTTCCATCGGGAGATTCCAGCGGCGCCGTCCCTCCTTGGAACGTCACCTGCTGTGGCGCTCCGCCTCCCGCCGGCATCTTCCAAACATTGAAGAGTCCGCCGTCGATCATGGCGAAGTAGACCCACTGCCCGTTCCTCGAAGTACTTGCCGTGATCGCCGCCCTCTCCCCCACGCTTAACTGCTTGGGCGCGCCGCCGCCCGCGCTCACGCGGAAGATTTGAAAGCGCCCGCTCCCGTTGGTATCGAAGGTCAACGATTGCCCATCCGGCGCCCATCGCGGCGTGCCGTTATTGATCGCTTCGATATTCGTCAGTTGCAGGGGCTCGCTGCCATCCGCTTTCGCCACCATGATCTGCGGCAACCCGGAACGCCCGGAGTAGAAGGCGATACGCGTTCCATCCGGCGAATACTGAGGAAACACTTCACGCGAAGAACTACTGATCAGCTTCACGGGCGCCTTGCCTGGGGCTTGCAGATCCACGCGCCAAATGTTGCTGTTCAAGAACGCCTCTTCCACCACCATCCGTTCGCCCTTGGCCGCCAAACTGAAGCTCCCCACGGCCCGCACCGGTAGCTGCACCAGCTTGCCTGGCCCGCTCCCATCGGCCGGGATACGGAACATGCTTCTTCTTACCGATAATCCCCCCGCCCAATAGAGAATCTCCCGGTCTTCCGGCCCCCACTGCATGCCTTCCACCGCTAGCTTCCCCGAATCCAGCCGTCTCGCCTCGCCCACTCCATGAAAATTCTCATCCAC
>VFQP010001768.1_pt1 | contig 26817 bp, 23 predicted proteins | sample 3512351 | NCBI WGS metagenome assembly VFQP01 (sample SAMN10412372, study PRJNA504923) | tailings metagenome | isolation source: Relicate 1 Philex TSF1 revegetated site | place: Philippines: Tuba, Benguet | collected 2017-08-29
AGAGGTAGTGATGAAGTCTGACATCTTATCAATATCCGACTTCATCCCGGTCAAGCCAACTCAGGCAGCCTTGACTGCCTGCCGTGCAATCAGCTTCCAGTGCCCGCCTTGTTTTTGCCAGACTTGCAGCACCTTGAGCAGCACAGTGCCGGACTTGCCGTTATCGAGCGTTTCACCTGCGAGCGTGTGACGGATCACGGCCACATCGCCTGACACGTTCACGGTCTGTTCGGTGATATTGATGCTGACAAAGTCGGATTTCTTGTCGAGCAGGTCGCCGATAAAACTGGTCTTGGTATCGATACGGCCACCCGAATGGCCATAGCTCAATGAATCGGCAACCAGGCCAGACAGGGTGGCCTGGTCCGGATCCACCATGGCTACACGCAGCTTTTCGGCGGCGGTCGTGACGGTCTGTGATTCGCTCGATTGGGCCAGGACCGGCGCTGCGGCCATGGCCAGTACAACGGCGGCGCTTAGCGCCGCAGTAAGTTTACGCATGATGTCTCCCGATTTTCTTGTAATGCCTGGTGTCGACGGAGGGCAACTGACCGGCAACCGATATGGATCGTTGTCGCATCAGTTGTAAGTCATCGTATCACATAGTTTGGAATCCGCAACGCCAGGGTTGTGCGGCCGGGAGGCAGCGATAAAGAGGCGGCTCAGCCCTCCTTGCCGTCTACACGCGGGCGCATCAGGAAGGGCGTGTATTTGAAGAGGTAAAGGGCCAGTGCAACCACCCAGAGGATGCCCGACAGCGCAATGGCCTGGGGCTTCCATGCCGGCAGCAGCAACGGACCTGCCACGCGTACGACTGCAGCCAATGCCATGCACAGATAGGCTGCATGTTCGACCCGGCTCGTCTCGAGCCGGCGTCCGGTATGGCCCAGCGCGGTGCGCGTGACCATGGCGATGATCGCGCAACCGATCACGCCCACGGTCAACGCGTGAAGCGCGGTAGACCGGTCGAGCCAGCCAAACGAGGCAGCGGCAATCAGCAGGAATCCGGCCGGCAGGAAGGCGTAGGCAACGTGCAGGATGCTGACGATCGGCTTGCGCCAGGTGCGCAACGGATCCCAGCCTGACAGCCGAACGGCATGAACGATGGCGGCACCCGATGCCAGTGCGGCGGTAAGCAGGGCCGGCGCCTGCATGGCGGCGGCGAGCGTGGCCAGCAACGTCAGCGCAATGACCAGACGCTCCACTGGCTGCCAGCGGCGTATCCGCACACCGGGAATCGCATTGGCCGTGAACATCGGAATGACGCGTCCGCCAATCACCGTCACGAAAATCGCTACCAGTCCGGTAGCGGCTTCAGCCGCGTGAAGCGACCAGTCAGGTCGTCCGCCTTGCGCCGCGGCATGGAACGCGATGTTGAAGGCACCCATCACGCCAAGCGCGATGGCCAGGCCATAGTTTCGCTGGCTTTTGGCCCGACGCAGGATGCCGTAGAAGCTCAGGCTACACAGCGGCAGGAACGCGGCATCCACGGCGATGGCGGCCCATGCCGGCCCGCTCCACATCAGTATGCGTGCCAGTAGCCAGATACCGGCCAGCGCGCCGAGCCAGGCCCCTTGCGGCGTTTGCAGCCCCGTCCAGTTCTTGCCTGCCGTGAACAGAAACCCGACCACCACCGCGGCCGAGAAGCCGAACACCATCTCGTGCGCATGCCAGAGCATCGCGCCCAGCCAAGGCTGGTTTGCCGGTATCCACCAGCCCAGGTACATGGCGACCCACGCGGCCACGGCCACGGCGCCGAACGCGGCGGCCAGCAGGTAGAACGGACGAAAGCCCAGGGCCAGCACCGGCAATCCGCGATAGGCCGGGGTGCGCGAAGGTGGGGATATCTGCAGGAGGACGGACATGATCGAAGCGCGTTGGAACGCGCAATGCGGGAGTTCGGGCAACGTGTCAGGACATGACGGAATCGATTCTATTAAAGATGCATGATAAATGCAATTTATAACGAAGACCGCGCATGCAGCCGGTGGCAGTGGGATGCAGCCGGTTACGCAACCCAATCTGTCATCCATTACGCAGATGGAAGTACCGAGGCGTTGTATTGCGTTCACCCTCCTCGGGTAGGGGTCAAAGTTGCACCGATTTGCCGTTAGCCTGCGAACATACATTTAGAGCATGGCGGCTAAAACGCCAGCCGGCGGCGGTTAGTGCCTTGACCGCCTCACGGCATGCCAATTCAGAAAGAACGGGTTGCTTCAACGATGCCCGCCCCACGCGCTCACCTGTTCACGAGCCATGGTGCGATCGTGTTTGGCCTTGCCGTTCGGCCATTTTTTGTTCGGGAAATAGAGGGGAATACCGTGAAATTCCGAGATCTGTCGATCAAGACCAGACTCCTTGCCGGGTTTGGCACGCTGGCACTTGTCGTGCTGGTGGTATCGGGGCTTTCGCTGCGGGCGCTAAGCCAATCCACTGACGGATTCAGTGCATATATCAACGGGCTGAACGCGCGCGCCGAAGTGGCAGCGCAGGTTCGCACAGCAGTGGACCGGCGTGCGATTGCGGCGCGCAATCTTGTACTCGTCACCACACAGGCCGACCTCGACCTGGAAAAGGCCGAAGTCCTGAAGGCCCACGGCGATGTGCAGCAACGCCTGGGCAAGCTCAAACAGATGGTCATGGCCGAAGGTGTCAGCGAAGGCGCGCGCAACCTGGTGGCCGAGATGGACCGGGTCGAAGCGCGCTACGGCCCGGTGGCCACCGACATCGTGGGTCTCGCACTCGACAAGAAGCAGGAAGCAGCCATCGCCAAGATGAACGCCGAATGCCGGCCGCTGCTGGCCGCGCTGATCAAGGCCACGCGTGACTACGCGGAATTCACGCGTGCGCGCCAGCACGAGATGATCCAGAAGCTCAATGACGACTATGCGCGGCAACGCATCTTCCTGATCGTGGTGGCGATTGCCGCCGTGGTGTTTGGCCTGCTCGGCGGTCTGGCGTTGACACGGGCCATCACGAGCCCGATCCAGCGCGCCGTGGAAGCCGCGCGTACCGTCGCGCGCGGCGAGATCGGTACCCATATCGAGGTGAGCTCGCAAGATGAAACCGGTCGTCTGCTGGGCGCATTGCGAGACATGAACGACCGGCTGACCGAAACCGTTGCGCGCGTGCGTGAGAGCAGTGGCAGCATTGCCCTGGCCACCGGTGAGATTGCCAATGGCAATATGGATCTGTCGAGCCGCACCGAACAGCAGGCCGCTTCGTTGGAAGAAACGGCCGCGAGCATGGAAGAGCTGACCGCCACGGTGCGTCACAACACCGAGAACGCGCGGCAAGCCAGCGAGCTGGCACGCAATGCGGCCGATGTGGCGCAGCGTGGCAGCGGCACCGTGGGACGCGTGGTCGATACGATGCAAGGCATCAGCGCCAGCTCGGCCAGAATTGCCGATATCACGGGCATGATCGAAAGCATCGCGTTCCAGACCAATATCCTCGCGCTGAACGCCGCGGTGGAAGCGGCACGCGCGGGCGAGCAGGGTCGCGGCTTTGCCGTGGTGGCCAGCGAGGTCCGCAGCCTTGCGCAACGATCGTCGACTGCAGCCAAGGAAATCAAGGAACTGATCGAAGCCTCGGTGGCCCAGGTGCAGGCGGGCTCGACGCTGGCCAGCGAGGCAGGTCAGACCATGACCGAAGTCACGCAGGCGGTGGCGCGTGTCACGAATATCGTCGACGAGATATCTGCTGCGTCGGCCGAGCAGAATCGCGGCATCGAGCAGGTCAACCAGGCCATCGTACAGATCGACCAGGTGACGCAGCAGAATGCGTCGCTGGTGCATGAAGCGGCCACGGCTTCGAAGTCGCTCGAAGAACAGGGCAAACTGCTGACCGATGCGGTGGCCTTCTTCAAGCTGCCGTCAAGCGGTGAGGCTGCGCGGCGTCTGGTATCGGGTCAGCCTGCGCGGCGTCTCGCCGGCAACGTCGCGTACAGCTGATCGGTTGATCAGGCAGCGTCTGAACGCTTGCGCTGTGCGCGTGCCGCTTCGGCGGCGGCCGCGCGCAGCTCTGGCGGGAACGTATTGATGCTCGCGTGGAAGAAGCCGCGTTCGCCGGCCCGCAGCGCGCCAAGCTGCACTACGAGCCGTTCCATGGCCGCATACGCATGCCGGGACGCGCCTTGCTCGTGCGTGAGATACCAGGCCGTTTCCAGCAACAGGTTGGCCAATTGCAGCGCGTTGTAGCGCACGCGCCCGGTGTCGTGCTCTTCCAGCGCGAAACCGGCTACCGAAGACCAGCGCACAAATCCTTTTGCCGGCGCGAACGGCGCGTGGAACGGCCGTAGCGCATCGATGGCGCCGGTTACGGTCAGCGGTTGTTGCGCGCGGAACGTGGCCAGCGATGGGGCCGCATGGCTTTCGATATGGCCGCGCGCCACGCGCAGCAGGAATATGGTGTTCCATGCCGAGCCGCCGCCGACGCCGAAGCGGTCGCAGATCCATTCAGACAGGCCAAGCCAGCGCATGGCCTGCCGCTGCACGTCGCCAGCCGCCATCGTGCGCGCGCCGTCGACGAGACGATGTTGCCAGAACAGCCACAGCGACCAGCCGATATTGGCCGCGGCATGTTGGACCGCATCGACCGAGTCGGCTTCATAGGCGGCCTGTAGCGCGCCTGAAAACGCATCGAGCGCCTGCTGCGCGGCATCCGGGCTCTCCTCACGCATCGCCACGCTCTTGTGTACCAGTGCTTCGAGGTTCAGTGTCTCGAAACGGATGCGCGGGTTATAGCGCACCACGGGGCGCAGTTCCGCATCGCCAGACAACCGAACCAGTTCGCGTTGCGCGGCATCGAGGTCACTGCGCGCATAGTGTTCCCACGCACGTACCACGTGCGCCATGGCCGCAAACGTTGGCAACGCGGCATTGACGCCGCCGGCCACTACGATGCGCTCGAACTTTCGCAATGCCGTCCGGCTCTTGTCGAGCCGGTCACTGCGGCGCCATGCGAGGCTTTCCTTGAGCAATGACAGCGCGTGCTGGAAATCGTCGCTGGCGGTGCGTTGTGCCGCGCGGAATGATTCGGCCACGCCATGGTCGAGCGCGCCTGCGAAGCCGTCTTGCGCGCCCCGCATGGCCTGTGTCAGATGGCGCCAGAATGCCATGTCGCGCATCACGTACTGCAGGCCGTCATCGCTGCGTGCCGGCGTTGCCGCGTCGTTTCCCGGCAGTTGGCCCAGCCAGCGGGCCACCCCGGCAGCGCCCAGTGCTTTGCCATTGGCGGCAAAGCGCAGGCGGCGCGCGGCGGCCACCGGCATCCAGAAGGGCCCGCGGCTGCGACTCGTTGTACGAAGTCCCGAGATGCCAACGGCCTTGTCGGTGCCCCATCCAACCGGAATGCCCCAGCGCGCGAAATCGGCAAACGCGCGCGACACGATCATGCGGACATCGGTGGCATCGGCAAAGCGTGTGCGTACGGTGGCCACGGCCAGGTCTTCGCTATCGCGCGAAGCGGCCAGCCAGATGCGGGCCAGTAGCCAGACAGACTGATAGCGCGCCGCCTGGCCGGCCACGCGGTAGGGTGAGGACAAATCGACCAGGATCGTGGATGCGGACATGGCCGCCATGTTACGCGTGTTACAGCCCGCGCGGTTGGCGCTTGCGGACCTACCGCCTATGCTCCGCACCACGATCCGGGCCTGGATTGCCATCCGTCAGCATGACGAACTCCAATTAACCGCAAAGCGTGTTGATATGCCAAACAGACTTGCCCGCATTTTCCTGACAACCGTGTTGCTGGCCGGAGCGGCCGGCGCCGCGCGTGCCGCCGAAACGGCGATCGATGCTAAACCGTTGTTCGATGCCGCCGGCGTGGACGGCACGATGGTGATTTACGACGTGCGGCAGCAGCGTACGCTGACCTACAACCCGCAGCGTGCCGCCACAGCTTATTCGCCCGCGTCCACGTTCAAGATCTTCAATTCATTGATCGGCCTCGAAACGGGCGGCGTGGCCGATGTCGACCACGATGCGCTGCCATGGGACGGCAAGGTCTGGATGCATCATGGCAAGCCGATCCTGCCGCCAGTCTGCAATGGCGATGTCACGTTGCGCGTGGCGCTGAAGAACTCGTGCGTGCCGGCCTACAAGGCGCTGGCGCGGCGCGTGGGAACCGCGCAATACCGCAAGTACCTGTCGGCCGCGCATTTCGGCAATGCCGATGTCGACGGGCCGGTGGACGCCTTCTGGCTCAATGGTCATCTGAAGATCACCACCTACCAGCAGGTCGATTTCCTGCGCGACGCGGCGGCGCACAAGGTGCCGCTGATTTCAGAGCGCAGCTTCGAGGCGCTCGACGACATCCTGACCATCGAGAAAACCGCCGACTACACCCTGCGTGCCAAGACCGGGTGGGCCACGTCCGGCAAGGTCGATGTGGGCTGGTGGGTGGGCTGGGTTACGCGCGGCAACGATACCTACGTGTTCGCCATGAACCTGGACATGCCGCAACCTGAGGTGGGCGCCAAACGCCAGGAAATCGCGCGCGCGGTGCTGAAACAGGCCGGCGCATTGCCGTGATGGCGGCCCCGGCCTAGTTCGGCGCCAACTGGTCGATCACCGTCGCCGCAGTCTGCAGTCCGGTGTCGATCAGGTGCTGCATGTAGGCGCCCATTTGCGGCATGCACAGCATCATCACCAGCATGCCGCCCAACAGCGTTACCGGGAAGCCCACCGCGAAGATCGACAACTGCGGCGAGGCACGGTTCAGGATACCCATGGCCAGGTTCAGCGTGAGCAGTGCCGCAATCATCGGCAATGACAGCAGCGTGCCGGAGGCAAACACCATCGAACCGGCGCGTGCCACCGCGCCCCAGCCATGGCCGGACAGGGGCGCGCCCGCGATCGGCACGCCCTGGAAGCTGTCCACCAGCGCGGCCAGCATCATCAGGTGGCCGTCCAGCGCCAGGAACATCAGCATGGCAACGATATTGAGGAAGCGGGACAGCACCATGGTCTGCCCGCCGGCCGAACGGTCATAGAACGACGCGAACGACAGACCCATCTGCAGGCCGATCACTTCACCCGCCATCTGCACCGCGGCGAATACCAGCCGCATCGAGAAGCCCATGGCCACACCGATGCCGACCTCATTGAGGATGATCAGGAAGCCTTCGAACGAATACACCGGCGCGACCGGAATCTTGCCGATGGTCGGCGAGACAATGGTAGCCAGCGCGGCAGCCAGCAGTACCTTGGCGCGGCGCGGAATGGCCGACTCACTGAACAGTGGCGCGGTGGAGATCAGTGCCAGCAGGCGGAACATCGGCCACAGGAATGCGGCGATCCACCCATACATCTGGTCCGTGGTGACCTCGAACACGGTGCGCGGCCTGGCGGGTTGGGAGCGGGCTGACTCAGTGCGCCAGGGCGGGGATGCCCTGGAACACTTCGCGCATGTAGTCGACGAACGTGTTGATCATCCACGGTCCGACCAGCACCATCGTCACGAACAGTGCGATGAGCTTCGGGATGAACGTCAGCGTCATCTCGTTGATCTGCGTCGCGGCCTGGAACAGGCTCACCACCAGACCCGCGGCCAGCGCCACGAGCAGCAGCGGCGCGGACAGCATCAGTGTCATCTTCATCGCCTGCGTGGCGATGGTCATGACCATTTCGGGTGTCATGTCGGGGCTCCGCTCAGTTCATGAAACTCTGCGCCAGGGAGCCCAGCAGCAGTTGCCAGCCATCTACCAGCACGAACAGCATCAGCTTGAACGGCAGCGAAATGGTGGCGGGTGGCACCATCATCATGCCCATCGCCATCAGCACGCTGGCCACGACGAGGTCGATGATCAGGAATGGAATGAAGATCGTGAAGCCGATCTGGAACGCCGTCTTCAGTTCGCTGGTCACGAAGGCCGGCACCAGCACCGCGAACGGCACGTCGTCGGGGCCCTGCATTTCCGGCGTCTTGGCCATCTGGGCGAACATCGCCAGATCCTTCTCGCGGGTCTGGCGCATCATGAACGCGCGCACCGGTACGGCTGCGCGTTGCGCGGCGGTCTCCAGGCTGATCTTGTTCTCGGACAGCGGCTTGTAGGCGTCGCTGTAGACCTTGTCGAACACCGGCGACATCACGAAGAAGGTCAGGAACAGCGACAGGCCCACCAGCACCTGATTGGGTGGCGATGACGCCGTGCCCAAGGCGTTGCGCAGCAGGCCCAGCACGATGATGATGCGCGTGAAGCCCGTCATCATCAGCATGCCCGCGGGCAGGAACGACAGCGACGTCAGCAGGACCAGCGTCTGGATCGACAGCGACCAGGTCTGGCCGCCACCGGGACCCGGGCGGCTGGTCAGGCCAGGCAGCGACTGGGCCAGCGCGCCTTCGGGCGCGAGCCACAATGCCAGCGGCAACAACGCCAGCGCGGCGGTGCCGGCCACGCGCGACAGGCGCACGATGGGCTTCACGGGTTGCCGCTCGACGGCGGCGGCACGCGGCGAATTCATTTCTTGAGGTTTTCCTGCATGGCGCGCATCAGGCGTTCGCCAAAGCCGCCTTGCATCGGCTGGGACGGGTGCGAAGACGTGGGCGCGCCGCTGTCGGGCTGGGCCGGCAGCGTGTGAAGCGGGCGGATTTCGTTGGGCGAGACACCGAGCACGAGCCAGGTGTCACCCACTTCCACGGTCACGATCTTCTGGCGCGCACCCAGCATCAGGCTGCTCACGACCTTGATCGAAGCGTTGCCGGTGCCATGGCGTACCAGGCCCACGCGACGCGCTATCCAGGCCATGGCCAGAATCAGCGCGATGACCGCGAACAGCCCCAGCCCCGCCTGGGCCAGGCTGGCCCCGCTGCTGATGACCGGGGCGCTGCTGGCCGCGAAGTGACTCGCGGCGGCGCCGCTGGCGGGGTTGCCCGCCTGGGCGGTGCTGAGCACGACGTCAGCGGCCTGCGCGCCGGTCAAGGCAAGGCCCGCGAGGGCGATGCCGGAGGCAATGCGCGCGGCAGCTGCAAACCGGCGCGAGGCGGCTGTCATTTGTTGAGCTTCCGGATACGTTCGGACGGCGTGATGATGTCGGTCAGGCGAATCCCGAACTTGTCGTTCACGACCACCACTTCGCCCTGGGCGATCAGGTAGCCGTTCACGAGCACGTCCATCGGTTCGCCGGCCAGGCCGTCGAGTTCCACCACGGAACCTTGCGCCAGTTGCAGCAGGTTCTTGATGGGTACCTTGGTGCGTCCCAGTTCCACGGTCAGCTGGACCGGGATATCGAGAATCATCCCGATATCGTTGTGGAATCCGCTGGGCGCGTCTTGCGCCAGCGGGGGGAACACGGTGGAAGCCGCGGGCGTGGCGGCAGGCATGGCCTGTGCCGCCGGGGCGGTGGTCGCGGCCGGTGCGGCAGCGGGCGCCACCTGTTCGGCGCTGGTCTGCTCCGCCAGGGCGCTGGCCCAATCGTCCATCGGATCGACCGGCTTGTCCTGAGTGCCGTCAGTCATGATCGGTTTCCTTGTTGGAATCGCTGTCTTGGTAGTTGATCATTCGTTCCACGCGCAGTGCGTACTGGCCATTCATGGTGCCGAAGCCACACTGCATGACGGGCACGCCGTCGACCTTGCCGAAGATCTTCTCGGGCAGTTCGATCGGCAGCACGTCGCCCTGGCGCAGGGCCAGTACCTCGGCCACGGTGCTGCGGATGTGTGCGAATTCGGCCACCAGTTCGACTTCGGCGGCACGCAACTGGTTGGAAAGCTGGCCGAGCCAGCGCTTGTCCACCTCGACTTCGTCCTGCAGCGGATTCATCAGCAGATCACGCAGCGGCTCGATCATCGAGAAGGGAATGCAGATATGCAGTTGTCCGCCCACGGCGCCCAGTTCGATATGGAACGCGGTGGTCACCACGGCATCGTTCGGGCCGGCCACGTTGGCGAACTTGGTGTGCATCTCCGAGCGGACATAGTCGAACTCGATCGGATGCACGGTGCCCCAGGCCTGGCTGTAGCTGTTCAGCGTCAGGTCGAGCATGCGGCGGATGATGCGCTGCTCGGTCTGCGTGAAGTCGCGGCCTTCCACGCGGGTATGGAACCGGCCATCGCCGCCGAACAGGTTGTCGACAACCAGGAAGACCAGGTTCGGGTCGTACACGAACAGCGCGGTGCCCCGCAGCGGCTTCATGTGAACCAGGTTCAGGTTGGTCGGCACGGGCAGGTTACGCACGAAATCGGCGTACTTCTCGATCCTTACCGTGCCCACCGAGATGTCGGCGCCGCGGCGGATGAAGTTGAACAGCGCGGTGCGCAGCGCGCGGGCAAAACGCTCGTTGATGATTTCGAGCGTGTGCAGGCGGCCCCGGACCACGCGTTCCTGGTTGGCCAGGTTGTACGGCCGTACGCCGCCTTCCTCGACCACCGGTGCGCTTGCGGTTGGCGTATCGGCTTCGCCAGATACGCCTTTCAGTAGTTCGTCTACCTCGTCCTGCGAGAGGAACTTGTCGTAGGCCATCTAGTGTCCTGCCCCGTGAACGGCTGTAAGGATGAAACGGTCCATGTCCATCTTCAGGCGGCGCGCAGGGCGCGACGGCGGGAGAGGGAATCGGCGGGCAGTTTCATATCGGTTTGGCTCTGGGTTCGCGGCGCAGGTACGGCTTTACTGCACCACGAACGATGTAAACAAGACATCCAGCACTTTCTGCGGCGGCAGGCTCGGGGCAAACGGCTGGCTGATGGCCGCCTGGATGTCCTGGGCGAGCTTGCGCTTGCCTTCCACCGTGGCCAGGTCCGCCGGTTGGCGTGCCGAGAGCAGCAGCAGGATGCGGCTGCGTGCTTCGGGCTGGTACTGCGCCAGGCGGGCCTGCGTTTCCGCGTCGCCCACCTTGAGCGACAGCCCGGTGTGCAGGAAGCGGTCGCCATCGTCGCTCTTCAGGTTCACGGTGAACGCATCCAGCGGCACGAAAATCGGCGGCGGCAGGACCGGGGCAGCCGGAGCCGCCGGCTGATGATTGCCGCTGAGAACGCTGCCCAGTACGAAGCCGCCAGCGGCCAGCGCCACCACCAGCACGCCGCCGCCGATCAGCATCAGTCGGCCGCGCTTGCTCGAGTTGCCGCCGTTCTGGGAGGGGGAAAGCGTGTTCGCCATGAGATGCCTGTGTCGGAATGCCTGCAATTCTTCCCGAATTGCGGGCAAGCAAAGGGCCGATAAAAAGGGGGAAACCCGCTCAGCTTGGCCGTTTGAGCTGGTCGGGCATCGGGCGCAGGGGCGCATCGGCGCGCCATTTGCGCCTGCATGCTGGTTAACGATAAAGGGGCGCGGAACTTAAGACATGTATGGCGTGTAACGTAGCGAGGCTAGGTTCATGTGATTTATACGTAATGTTCGGCTGCCTTGTGAGGCGTGTGGGTGTAGACGGTGCAGGCAACGCAGTTTCTGCGGGAATGGGCGAGTCTTGCACCCGCAAACCGTTGCGGCGCCTCATTTCCTGTTGTTTAACTCTTATATAAGATATAAGACGTTTGATCTGCGTCCGTCTTCGGATTACAATCACGCGGCAACTGGAGGTTCTGCGCCACCAGTCCACAAGAGACAAGCCAGTACCGTTACAACCCTATTAACAGCAGGTTCCCATGCTTGATACCTATCGCGCCCATGTCGCCGAACGCGCCGCGCTTGGCATTCCTCCTCTGCCGCGTACCGCCAAGCAGACTGCCGAGCTGATCGAACTGATCAAGAACCCGCCGGCCGGCGAAGAGCAGGCCCTGGTGGACCTCATCACCTACCGCGTGCCGGCTGGCGTGGATGACGCCGCCAAGGTCAAGGCCTCGTACCTGGCCGCAGTGGCCCTCGGTTCGGAAAAGACCCCGCTGATCTCGCGCGCCCGCGCCACCGAACTGCTCGGCACGATGCTGGGCGGCTACAACATCTCCCCGCTGATCGAACTGCTGGACGACGCCGAAGTCGGTACCGTTGCCGGCGAAGCGCTCAAGAAGACGCTGCTGATGTTCGACGCCTTCCATGACGTGAAGGAAAAGGCCGACAAGGGCAACGCCAATGCCAAGTCCGTGCTGCAAAGCTGGGCCGATGCCGAATGGTTCACGAGCCGTCCGGAGCTGCCGCAATCGCTGACGATCACCGTGTTCAAGGTGCCGGGCGAAACCAATACCGACGACCTGTCGCCGGCCCCGGACGCCACCACGCGCCCGGACATCCCGATGCACGCGCTGGCCATGCTGAAGAACAAGCGCGAAGGCGCTGCGTTCCAGCCGGAAGAAGACGGCAAGCGCGGCCCGGTGGCGTTTATCGAGTCGCTGAAGGAAAAGGGCAACCTCGTGGCCTACGTGGGCGACGTGGTCGGTACCGGTTCGAGCCGCAAGTCGGCCACCAACTCGGTGCTGTGGTTCACCGGCGAAGACATCCCGTTCGTGCCGAACAAGCGTTTCGGCGGCGTGTGCCTGGGCAGCAAGATTGCTCCGATCTTCTACAACACGATGGAAGATGCCGGCGCGCTGCCGATCGAACTCGACGTGTCGCAGATGGAAATGGGCGACGTCGTGGAACTGCGTCCTTATGAAGGCAAGGCCCTCAAGAACGGCGCAGTGATCTCCGAATTCAAGGTCAAGTCCGACGTGCTGTTCGACGAAGTGCGCGCCGGCGGCCGCATTCCGCTGATCATCGGCCGTGGCCTGACCGCCAAGGCGCGCGAGGCACTGGGCCTGGCACCGTCGACACTGTTCCGCCTGCCGCAGAACCCGGTCGATACGGGCAAGGGCTTCACGCTGGCCCAGAAGATGGTCGGCCGCGCCTGCGGTCTGGCAGAAGGCAAGGGTATCCGCCCGGGCACGTACTGCGAACCGAAGATGACCTCGGTGGGCTCGCAGGACACCACTGGCCCGATGACGCGCGACGAACTGAAGGACCTGGCTTGCCTGGGCTTCTCGGCCGACCTCGTGATGCAGTCGTTCTGCCACACCGCCGCTTACCCGAAGCCGGTGGACGTGAAGACGCACCACACGCTGCCGCAGTTCATCAGCACCCGTGGCGGCATTTCGCTGCGCCCCGGCGACGGCGTGATTCACTCGTGGCTGAACCGCATGCTGCTGCCCGACACCGTGGGCACGGGCGGTGACTCGCACACCCGTTTCCCGATCGGTATCAGCTTCCCGGCCGGTTCGGGCCTGGTGGCTTTTGCCGCCGCCACCGGCGTGATGCCGCTGGACATGCCGGAATCTGTGCTGGTTCGCTTCAAGGGCAAGATGCAGCCCGGCGTGACGTTGCGCGACCTGGTCAACGCCATTCCGCTGTACGCGATCAAGCAGGACCTGCTGACCGTAGCCAAGCAAGGCAAGAAGAACATCTTCTCGGGCCGTATCCTTGAAATCGAAGGCCTGCCCGACCTGAAGGTGGAACAGGCTTTCGAACTGTCCGACGCTTCGGCCGAACGTTCGGCCGCCGGTTGCTCGGTGCGCCTGAACAAGGAACCGATCATCGAATACATCAACAGCAATATCACGCTGCTGAAGTGGATGATCGCCGAAGGCTACCAGGATCCGCGCAGCCTGCAGCGCCGTATCAAGGCCATGGAAGCATGGCTGGCCGATCCGAAGCTGCTGGAGCCGGATGCCGACGCCGAATACGCCGCCGTGATCGAGATCGACCTGGCCGACGTGCATGAGCCGATCGTGGCCTGCCCGAACGACCCGGACGACGTGAAGACGCTGGCGGACGTGGCTGGTGCGAAGATCGACGAAGTGTTCATCGGTTCGTGCATGACCAACATCGGCCACTTCCGTGCCGCATCGAAGCTGCTGGAAGGCAAGCGCGACATCCCCGTGAAGCTGTGGGTTGCGCCGCCGACCAAGATGGACCAGAAGCAGCTGACCGAGGAAGGCCACTACGGTGTGTTCGGCACGGCTGGTGCGCGTACCGAAATGCCGGGTTGCTCGCTGTGCATGGGTAACCAGGCACAGGTGCGCGAAGGCGCGACCGTGATGTCGACGTCGACGCGTAACTTCCCGAACCGTTTGGGCAAGAACACGAACGTGTATCTCGGTTCCGCCGAACTGGCAGCCATCTGCTCGCGCCTGGGTCGCATCCCGACCAAGGAAGAGTACATGGCCGACATGGGCGTGCTGAACGCCAACGGCGACAAGATTTACAAGTACATGAACTTCGACCAGATCGAAGACTTCAAGCAAGTGGCTGACACGGTGTCGATGTAATCGACGCGTGGTGGTGTTGAAAAGGGCAACCCCTGTGGTTGCCCTTTTTCTTTTCTTCAACGGCCCAGGATATCTCTGGGCCTCGATGCTGGCAGGGGGCCCCCCGGGGACACCCCATCCGGCCGGCTGTGGGATAATCCCCCGTTTTGCCCAGAGCACGGCTCAAGAGGTTGTACGTACGGGCACGCGAGGGCCTTACTCTGCCGGCCCGCATCCTTTCGGCGAAGTTCCCGCGAAGTTTCCGCGAATCATTTTTCAGTACCCACAATGCCCGTATACCGTTCCAAAACCTCCACCGCCGGCCGCAACATGGCGGGGGCGCGCTCGCTGTGGCGTGCCACCGGCATGAAAGACGAAGATTTCTCCAAGCCTATCGTCGCGGTGGTCAATTCGTTCACCCAGTTCGTGCCGGGGCACGTGCACCTGAAGGACCTGGGTCAGCTGGTCGCGCGCGAGATCGAGGCCGCGGGCGGCGTGGCGAAGGAATTCAACACCATTGCCGTGGACGATGGCATCGCCATGGGCCATGACGGCATGCTGTATTCGCTGCCCAGCCGCGACATCATCGCTGACTCGGTGGAATACATGGTCAATGCGCACTGCGCCGATGCCATGGTGTGCATCTCGAACTGCGACAAGATCACCCCGGGCATGCTGATGGCTGCCATGCGGCTGAACATCCCGGTGATTTTCGTTTCCGGCGGCCCGATGGAGGCCGGCAAGACGCGCCTGGCCAACCCGGTCACCAAGGTCATGGAATTCAAGAAGCTCGATCTCGTGGATGCCATGGTGATCGCGGCGGACAAGTCCTATTCCGACGCAGAAGTGGCCGAGGTGGAACGCTCGGCGTGCCCCACCTGTGGTTCGTGCTCGGGCATGTTCACGGCCAACTCGATGAACTGCCTGACCGAGGCGCTGGGTTTGTCGCTGCCGGGCAATGGCACGGTGGTGGCCACGCACGCTGACCGCGAGCAGCTGTTCAAGCGTGCGGGACGCCGTATCGTGGAACTGGCGCGCCAGTACTACGAGCAGGAAGACGGGCGCGTGCTGCCACGTGCCGTGGGCTTCAAGGCGTTCGAGAACGCCATGACGCTCGATATCGCCATGGGCGGCTCGACCAATACGATTTTGCACTTGCTGGCCATTGCACGCGAGGCCGAGATCGACTTCACGATGGCCGACATCGACCGCATGTCGCGCATCGTGCCGCAGTTGTGCAAGGTGGCGCCCAATACCAACAAGTACCACATCGAGGACGTGCATCGCGCAGGCGGCATCATGGCCATCCTGGGTGAGCTGGACCGTGCCGGCAAGCTGCACACCGACGTGCCGACCGTGCATACGGCCACGCTTGGCGACGCACTCGACCAGTGGGATATCGTGCGCACGCAGGACGAGGCAGTCAGGAATTTCTACCTGGCAGGCCCGGCCGGCATTCCGACCCAGGTCGCGTTCAGCCAGAACACACGTTGGCCGAGCCTCGATCTGGATCGTGCCGAAGGTTGCATCCGCTCGTACGAACACGCGTTCTCGAAGGAAGGCGGCCTGGCGGTGCTGACCGGCAATATCGCGCTCGACGGCTGCGTGGTGAAGACCGCCGGCGTGGACGAAAGCATCCATGTATTCGAGGGTTCGGCCCACGTGACCGAATCGCAGGACGAGGCCGTGGAAAACATCCTGGCTGGCAAGGTCAAGGCCGGTGACGTGGTGATCGTGCGCTATGAAGGCCCCAAGGGCGGTCCTGGCATGCAGGAAATGCTCTACCCGACGAGCTATATCAAGTCGCAGTGGCTGGGCAAGGAATGCGCATTGCTGACCGATGGCCGCTTCTCGGGCGGTACCTCGGGCCTGTCGATCGGCCATTGCTCGCCCGAGGCGGCAGCCGGTGGCGCGATTGGCCTGGTGCGTGACGGCGATCGGATCCGCATCGACATCCCGAACCGCACGATCAACGTGCTGCTGTCCGATGAGGAACTCGCGCGGCGTCGCGAGGAGCAGAACGCCAAGGGCTGGAAGCCTGCCAAGGCGCGTCCTCGCAAGGTATCGGCGGCGCTCAAGGCATACGCCAAGCTGGTGATGTCGGCCGACAAGGGCGCGGTGCGCGACCTGTCGCTGCTCGACGACTAAGCGTCAACGAAGCGTCAATCAAGCGTCAAATACGCGACGATTGACGACACGGCACGGGCCCGCCTGCACCTGGCAGGTAGGCCCGTGCCGTGTTCATCAGTCAGTGGCGAATTTCGTCAGCTATCAGATTACTTCGCCGTCTTGGCGCCGTCCGTGTACGGGTCAGCCTTGCCGGCCCTGGCGCCATCGGTATACGGGTTGTACTTGTCCGACTTGGCGCCATCGGTGTATGGGTCAGGCTTGGCGGACGGCGCAAGATCCGTCCGCGTCGACTTGTTGGCCCCATCGGTATAGGTATCGAACTTGCCGGACTTGGCGCCGTCCGTGTACGGGTCGGCCTTGCCGGATTTCGCACCCTGGCTATAAGGGTCGAACTGTTTCGTCTGGGCTTGTGCAAGTGGTACCACCGCCACAGCAGCAGCGGCGACAAGCAGGCTGGATATCAGAGTCTTGCTCATGGGGAGCCTCGCAAGGGGCGCGATTCAGATGCCTGCCCGAGTGCGCCCTCTGAGCCTTCGGGCAGGCGGCATGACGTGAGTCTGGGCTTACTGTCTCTGCAAGGATAGTCTCTGGCGCGCAACGTTGCGCACTCAATGCGGCTTTGATTTGCGTCCGTTTGGTGTTTCACGGACCGCTACGGCCGGCACGTCGACCACTTCGCCGCTCGATGTCGCCACGGCCGCAATGTCGGGCATTACTGGCATGGCCGGCAGCAGCATCGGCATTCCCAGCAGGTGCCCCCAGGCATCTATCCAGGCACGCTGGGTCGCGGCGCCGAGTTCGAGCATCGCGGTGGCATAGTGCAGCGGGATCGACAGCATCGGCATCTGGTTGCCCCATTGCCGCGCATAAAGCTCTTCAGGGTCCTGCGGCATAAAGCATGAAGCCCAGTCGAATTGAGCCTCTTCCATCATCGAGCGCGTAAAGTCGCTGTTGAGCCCCATCATCTTCTGCCAGTTGGCCAGCATCGTGTCGTCGATCGACGCGAATGCCTGGAATGCAAACGGGGGCATCGGCCAGGTCGGCCATAAGGTCGGTGGATTGCTTTGCATACTGGAAACTCCGGTTGAAACCTGTGAGAAAACGTACTGCAAGCTACATGCGTTTATTGCGGGATGTGCCGTACCTGTCTCATGGAGTGGCGGTGAATGACGACAACGCCACGGCATCCTTTTGCGATGACAATTACATCCTCATGCATGACTGACCATGGGTCAACCAGCATAAATCCCGCCACCCTTTCGCGATTCACGATGCAGTGCCCAGGAGGCGTCCATGCATCATTGGTCCATGGCTGGTGCACCGATCGTGCGCCAGCACAGTGCGTCGCAGGCACAATACCGGTTGTTCGTGACGAGGATCGGAAATGGAACTGCGGCAACTGCGCTACTTTGTGCACGTGGTGGAACTTGGCAGCATGGGGCAGGCCGCCCAGCGGCTAGGGGTGGTCACGTCCGCGCTGAGCCAGCAGATCAGCCGCCTGGAGAGCGAACTGTCGACGCGCCTGCTGCAGCGCACTTCCACCGGTGTGGTACCCACAGATGCGGGGCTGGCATTCTGGCGCCAGGCGCAACTGGCGTTGCGACATGTCGACGATGCAGCGCACGCGGCGCGCACGGCGCGGTTGTCCGGCCATGTGAGTGTGGGCATGGCCCCTAGCACGCTGGCGGTGCTGGGCCCGTCATTCATGCTGGCCATGCGCGAGCGCTATCCCGATATCCGGCTGCATCTGGTGGAAAGCCTGTCTGGCGGACTGGCGTCGATGATCGGCGCGCGCCAGCTCGACCTGGCCGTGCTGTTCCAACTGGAGCCGGGACAGCGCTGGAGCACAGTGCCACTGCTCGAGGAACGTCTGTTCGTGATCGCGCGTGCCGACCAGCCCGGTTTGCCGGTTGCCAGGACCATGCGGCTCGATGCGATTGGCAGCCTGCCGCTGATCCTGCCGAGCGGCGCGCACGGCCTGCGCGCGTTGCTCAATGCGGCATCGGCGCGTAGCCAGCAGCCCCTGAACGTGGTGGCCGAGATCGACGGCCTGGCGGTGCTGATGGACGCGGTGCGCGCTGGCATTGGCGCCACGATCCAGCCCGGCGCCGCCGTGGCGCGGCATCTGGGCGATCCGCTGACAATGATTGAAATCGCCGATGCCGGCGTGAGTCGCTCGAACCTGCTGGTAAGCCTGTCAGATGACGAGTTGTCACCGGCTGGCCTGGCCGCGCGCAGTGTGCTGGAACAGGTGGCGCGGCAACTGGTGACTTCCGGGCGGTGGCCCGGCGCCACTCTTCACGATTCCTGAACACCGTACGCCGCGCAGGGGCTGGTGCAGAGGTCTCACCGTCCGTAGAGTGTCCGGGATACGACCAAATATTCCAACGATCCCCAGGAGACTCGCATGTTTTCACGTCTGCCGCGCCCGTTCGCGCGAACGATTGCGCTTGGCGCCTTGACGGCCATCACGCTCGCCGCCGCAACCACCACGGCCGCCTTTGCCGCGGACGCGTGGCCATCGCGGCCCATTACGCTGGTCGTACCGTTTGCATCGGGCGGCACCACAGACATCATCGGCCGTGCGGTCGGCCAGCGGCTGGGCGAAGCACTTGGCCAGCCCATGGTGGTCGACAATCGTCCGGGCGCGGGCGGCACCATTGGCGGCGCACTGGTGGCGCGCGCCATTCCTGACGGCTACACGTTCCTGCTGGCCACCGTGGCGCACACGATGGCGCCGGGCATCTACAAGACGCTGCCGTACGACTTCCAGAAGGACCTGGCCCCGATTGGCATGGTGGCATTGACACCGAACGTGTTGCTGGTGAATCCGTCGATCCCGGCCAAGAACGTGCAGGAACTGATTGCCTATATCAAGGCCCACCCGGGCAAGGTCAACTATGGCTCTGCCGGGATTGGCAGTACCGAACACCTGTCGGGCGAATTGTTCCGCGCGGCTACCCACACCGATATTGCCCACGTGCCTTACAAGGGTGGTGCGCCGATGATGACCGACCTGATGGCCGGCCAGATCCAGATGGCCATCGAGACCAGCCCGTCGGCCAATCCGCATGTGAAAAGCGGCAAGGTCAAGGCGTTGGCCGTGACCACGGCCACACGCTCGGCAGCGTATCCTGGCGTGCCGACCGTGGCCGAAAGCGGTGTGCCTGGCTACGAGGTGACCACGTGGTATGCGTTGATGGCGCCGCAAGGCACGCCCGAGCCGATCCGCCAGCGCATGAGCGCCGAGTTGGCCCGCGTGCTCAAGCAGCCCGACATGCAGAAGCGTTTCGAAGAGCAGGGCGTGACCGCCGGCGACATGGCGCCGGTTCAACTGGCTGGCTTCATCAAGTCGGAAACCACCAAGTGGACCAAGGTGGCCAAGGATTCGGGCGCCAAGGCCGAGTAACTGACGACTGCCGCCTATGCAATGGCTTGCGGCGTATTGCGCGCCAGCTGTTGCGCCAGTTCCACGGCCGGTACCGGGCGGCCGAACAGCCAGCCCTGGCCGTAGTCCACCCCCTGTTCGCGCAGGAAATCGGCCTGAGCGCGATCCTCGATGCCTTCGGCCACGACTTGCAGCCCGAGCGAGCGCGCCATGGCGATGATGTGTGGGGCCACCGTGCTCGACGCAGCCTCCTGTCCGATCGTGTCGACAAACGACTTGTCGATCTTGAGCGCATCGACCTTAAAGCTCTGCAGATACGACAGGCTCGAATAGCCGGTGCCGAAATCATCGATATAGACCGGATGCCCGGCATCGCGAAAGGCCTGGATAATGTCACGCGCCACATCGGGTTCCATGAAACCGCGTTCGGTGGCCTCGATGCGGATCTGATCGGGTGCGATGCCGGAGCCGCGTAGCCGCGCGTTCAATACACCCAGGAAGCGCCGGCTCTTGAGGTCTTCCACGCCCACGTTGATCGATACGTAGAACCCTGGATGCCGGCGCAGTAGCGTGCCCAGTTCGCCCAGCACGATATCGAGCACCTGGTCGGTGATCTGCTGGATCAGGCCGGCGTTCTCGGCCATCGGGATAAACAGGTTGGGACGCACCAGCCGGCCCTGGCGGCGCCAGCGCACCAGTGCTTCCACTCCGACGCACTGGTTGTTGGCCAATGAGACGATCGGTTGGTAGTGCACCGCCATCTCGTGCCTGCGCACCGCGCCGCGCAGCTCGCCTTCCAGGCTGAAGCGCCGCGTGGCGCGCCGCCAGACCAGGATGCCCAGCGGAACACCGGCGGCCAGCCCGACCACCAATCCGCCAACCAGCAGCGATTTCCAGTTGGCCAGCAATGCGGCATGCGGGGCCAGGACCACCACGGCCAGCGGCATCGTGCGGGACTTGCGCAATACCAGGGCCACGTCGTCCTCGCGCGTGGTGTCGCTGCCGGAGCCATAGGCATGATCAGCGTAGGCGCGCTGCAGCCGCGCCAGGCTCGCGCCTTGCGATACGGCGAAGATGCGGCCGGCATCGGTATGCACCACGGCCAGCATGCGCGACTGGCGGTCCACCATGTCGACAAAGGTCTGCGGGTCCAGTGCCACATAGCTGCCGTTGCGGCCCAGTAGCAGCGAACGACGCGGTGTGGCGAACGGATTGGGCTGGTCGAACCAGAAGTCCAGCCCGTCGGGTGTGCGCCAGTCCGGCGGTGGCAGCGCGAACTGGTCTGCCTGCACGGGCCCGAGCAAGGCGGAGCACAGGCGCTTGCCGCCGCGGTAGGAGCCGGCATCCTGGATATGCCGGTAGGTATAGGTAATGCGCCGCATCTCCACGAGATGCGAGGCGGAGCATGGCTCGTCGCGCAGCGACTCCAGGTCCTGCAGGGCACTGAGCGCCTGTGTCATGACGGTCTCGGCGCGGCCGACGGCGGCGTCTGCGAACACGCTCAACTGGTCGGCCTCGCGCCGGTTGGCTTCCAGCTGGGCCATGAAGACGCCGATCCCTACCGGGATCAGCGTAGCCAGCATCGCCAGGACGATCGTCACAACCAGAAACCAGCTGCGCTGCATCGGGAGCCCTCAGGAGACTGCGCCGCAAGTGGCGCCTTCGGCACCAACGGCGCCGTCTCGTTCACCAACCGGATGTGCAAGGCACGCCTGCTCTGAGGAGCATAGCTAACAATGGCCGATCATGTGTGACGAAGCATCCGGTATGACGACAGGGTAAGGGAAATTCCTTTACGCCCGGAAACAGCGAAGGGCAGGTCGAACCCTGCCGGTTGGCTCCTCTCTCCCGCGCACGGTGTATGGACCGCACACTCGGGAGAGCGGCTGGGGAGAGGGCTGGCGCGTCAAAAAACCTACGACTTCACACCCGGTACCATTGCCGCGACGCGCGCATCGCCTTCAAGCGCGGCGTGCGGGCCCTGGCCGGGCGGGGGGGCTGGCGGCGCTCCTGTGGGCGGACCCTTGTGGTCGCCATGCGGCGGCGGAAAGGATTCGCGTGGCGACGTGGCTGCCGGGTCCACCACCAGCATCAGCGTGGCGATATAGCGGCCCTTGGCTTCGCGCACGGCGCCAAGCACCGTGTCACCGGCCATCAGCGCAATGCCGTCGTTGCTGTTGAGCGTCTCGCGCACGCGCTTGCGCTTGTACGTGGCAAGTTGGGTGTACAGGTACTCGCTAAGCGCATCGGGCAGGAAGCACTGCGTGGTCAGCATGGCGCGGCTGCCATCCAGCACCTTCATGTGCAGGTGCGTGGCCCGGCCCTCGTACCAGCCTGGATAAATCGTATGGAACGTGGCGGTGCCATCTGCGCTCACCAACTGGCTGCCACGCAGGAACGTCTGGCCCTTGGTGGAAACCTGCTGCTCATGATCGTCGAACTGGCCCGCATAGCCCGAGTACACGCCTGCCGCGTTGCAGTGCCACAGATCCACGCGCTTGCCTGCCAGTGGGCGGCCATGGACGTCCACCACGGTGAAGCGGACTTCGAGCGGCAAGCCGGGCTGGCTCTCGGTGATGTCCTGGCGGATCTTCTTCGCATCGAAGTAGAACGGGCCCTCCGTGGTCTGTGCCGTCAGGGGCAACGTGGTAGAGGGGGCGGAAGCAACGCCCTGCGCCGTTGCCGGCGACATGCGCGACAGCGTGGCAAGGCCGGCGCCGCCAAGCCCCATCGCCAGCATATGCCGGCGGCGCGACACGGACGGCGGCCGCGAGGGGTGATCGGGCATCGCACGCTCCAATGAAGTGGATGCCCAGTGTAGCGCCACGCCATGGGCGTCAGTATTTCCGCTCTGTGTCGACCTGGCTACGCTTTGTGAGTGGCATGACGATGCTGCGTGGCGTGGCGCTCAGACTGCCGATTTCAGCACGGCGCCGGTGGCAAAGAAGCTCTGCAGGTTGTCGAACACCAGTCCGGCCATCGCCGCACGTGTTTCGATGGTGCCGCTGGCCACGTGCGGCAGCAGCACGACGTTATCGAGTGCGAAGAGCGCCTCGGGTACCTTGGGCTCATGCTCGAATACGTCGAGGCCCGCACCGGCGATACGCTTGTGGGTCAGCGCATCCACCAGCGCGGCTTCATCGACGACGGTACCGCGCGCGATGTTGATCAGGAAACCTTGCGGCCCCAGAGCTTCGAGCACCTCCGCCGAGATGAGGTTGCGCGTGGCCGGGCCTCCCGAGGTTGCAACTACCAGGAAGTCGGCCCACTGGGCCAGTGCCGCGAGCGAAGGCTCGAAACCGTAGGGCACGTCGTCCTGGGCTTTGCGGCCAAAATAACGCACTTCCATGTCGAAGCCGCTCGAACGCCTGGCGATGACCCGGCCAATGCGGCCCATGCCAACAATGCCCAGGCGCTTGCCGCTGACACGGGTGGTCAGCGGAAACGGGCTCTTGAGCCATTCGCCACGGCGCACGTAGCGGTCGGCCGCACTGACCTGGCGTGCCGCATCCATCAACAGCGCGAACGCGGTATCGGCTACGCAATCGTTCAGCACGTCGGGGGTGTAGCCAACGGCAATGCCACGTGCACGCGCGGTGTCCAGGTCGAGCTTGTCCAGGCCCACGCCGAAGCTCGAGATCACGCGCAGGTTCGGCAATGCGGCCAGCATCGCGGCATTTACGCCCGTGGCAGCGCGCGTGGTCATCGCCACGAACTCGCCGCCGTGTCGGGACAGGTATGCGGCCGGGTCGCTCTCGGCCCAGAGCGGATGCACATCGAAATGCTCGGCCAGACGGGCTTCGGTCTGTTCCGGGAGCCGGCCGTGCTGCAGGAGGCGGGGTTTCATGCGAGAAGAGTCCTTTCTTATGGAGTGACCAGGTGCGCGATCGGCGATCAGTCTGCGCTCAGGTGATTATCGGCGATGATTCTTGCGTAGCGCTTGCGATCGTTGGCGATGATGTCAGCAAACTGTTGCGGCGTGCTGCCTACCGGAATCGCGCCCTGCTCAATCAGCTGCTTCTTCACTTCGGGCATGGCCACCACCTGCTTCACACCGGCCGCGATCTTGTCGACGATCTCCTTCGGCGTGCCGGCCGGTGCCAGCAGGCCCACCCATGAACCCGATTCCGCATTCTGGATGCCCGCCTCGGCCAGCGTGGGTACATCGGGCATCGACGGCGAGCGCACGCTGCCGGTCACGGCCAGCGCGCGCAGCTTGCCCGCCTTCACATGGCCGGTAGTTTCAAGAATCGAGGCAAACAGCATGTCGACGTTGCCGGCCATCAGGTCGGTCATCGCCGCGCCGCCGCCCTTGTATGGCACGTGCAGCATGTCGGTGCCGGTGGCGGCCTTGAAGATCTCGCCCGACAGGTGCGGCGAGCCGCCAGTGCCAGAGCTGGCAAACGTGAGCTTGCCGGGCTTGGCCTTGGCCAATGCAACCAGTTCCTTCGGCGTTTTCGCGGGCAGGCCTGGTGTAACCACCAGCGCGAACGGCAATTCGGCCATCAGTGTCACCGGCACGAAGCTGTCGGGTTTGTAGTTGAGCTTTTTGTACAGGAACGGATTGATCGATTGCGTGCCCACATTGCCGGCCACCAGCGTGTAGCCATCGGGCTTGGCGCGCGAGGTCAGTTCCAGGCCGACGTTGCCCGCGGCGCCGGGGCGGTTGTCCACCAGCACGGGTTGGCCCCACAACTGGGCCAGACGCTGCGCCACGAGGCGGGTACCGATGTCGGTGCCACCGCCCGGTGTGAACGGCACGATGATGGTGACCGCGCGCGTGGGCCAGTCGGTTTGCGCGTGGGCGGCGAAGGCGAGTGTGCCGGTCAGTACGGCAGCGGCGATGCGGGCAATCTTCAACATGGGTTTGTCTCCTGTTTTATATGAATGCGTAGTCCGTGGACATGCGCTCCGCTCGCCCATGACATGGAAGAGCGGAGACAACAATCTGCAGTCAGCAGAATCAGCGGCTGTTTGCTTTCCGCCATGCCGCGAAATCCTCGCGGGCCTGCTCGGTCGTTGGCGGATACAGCCCGATGATCGAGCGCCCGTCACGTACCTGCTCGGTGACGAAGTCTTCGAACGCAGTCATCTCCACGGCTTCGGCAGCAATTTCCTCAGCCATATGGCGCGGGATGATGACCACGCCCTCGGCGTCGCCCACCACCACGTCGCCGGGAAACACGGCCACGTCGCCGCAGCCGATCGGCACATTGAATTCCAGTGCCTGATGCAGCGTCAGATTGGTGGGAGCGGAAGGGCGGTGGTGGTAGGCCGGCATTGCCATCTGGGCGATCTCGGGCGAGTCGCGGAAGCCGCCGTCGGTGACGATGCCCGCGCCGCCGCGCTGCATCAGTCGTGTGACCAGGATCGACCCGGCCGACGCGGCACGCGCGTCCTTGCGGCTGTCGATCACCAGCACTGCGCCCGGCGGGCATTGCTCGATGGCCTGGCGTTGCGGATGGTTCGGATCCTGGAATACGGTGATCGGATTCAGGTCTTCACGCGCAGGGATATAGCGCAGCGTGAACGCTTCACCGACCATCGTCCCGGATGAGGGCTGCAGCGGACGTACATCCTGGATGAATTGGTTGCGCAGGCCGCGCTTGAACAGCGCGGTGCAAAGCGTGGCGGTGCTGACGGTCTTGAGCGCGTCGCGCAGGGATGAGTTGAGCTGGGTCATGGGCTGGGTCATGGGTCTGGCCTCAGTAGATGCTCGGCTCGCCCACGGGGTCGCCGAAATCGGTTTGCAGGAAGTCGAAGTCGCAGCCGTCATTGGCCTGGCGTACATGGCGCGAGAAGATGTAGCCATAGCCCCGCGCATAGCGCGGAGGCAACGGTGTCCATGCGGCGCGGCGCGCTGCCAGTTCGTCGTCGGATACTTCAAGGTGGATGCTGCGCTGTTCGATATCGACCGTGATCAGGTCGCCAGTGCGCACCAGCGCGAACGGACCGCCGATATACGCCTCAGGTGCCACGTGCAGGATGCAGGCGCCATAACTGGTGCCGCTCATGCGTGCATCGGACATGCGCAGCATGTCGCGCACGCCCTGTTTCACGAGCTTCTTCGGAATCGGCAGCATGCCCCATTCGGGCATGCCGGGACCGCCTTGCGGCCCGGCATTGCGCAGGATCAGGATGTGATCGGCGGTGACATCAAGGTTCTCGTCCTCGACGGCGGCCTTCATTGACGGATAGTCGTCGAAAACCAGAGCCGGGCCCGTATGTTTGTAGAAGCGCTTCTCGCAGGCGCTGGGTTTGATCACGCAGCCGTCGGGAGCAATATTGCCGCGTAGCACGGCCAGTGCGCCTTCCTGGTACAGCGCGTTGTCACACGTGCGGATCACGTCGTCGTTGTGGACTTCGGCACCGGCAATGTTCTCGCCAAGCGTGCGGCCCGTTACGGTCAGGGCATCGAGATGCAGTTTGTCGCGGATGCGGTTCATCAATGCCGGCAGGCCACCGGCATAGAAGAAATCCTCCATCAGGTACTTGTCGCCGCTGGGGCGGATGTTGGCAATGACCGGTACGTGGCGGCTCAGGCGATCGAAGTCGTCCAGGCCAATGTCGTGGCCGGCGCGGCGCGCCATCGCAATCACGTGGATGATGGCATTGGTCGAGCAGCCCATCGCCATGGCCACCGCAATCGCGTTCTCGAACGACTGGTGCGTCTGGATATGACTGGGTGTCAGGTCCTCCCAGACCATGTCGACGATGCGGCGGCCCGCTTCCGAGCACATGCGGATATGGTTGGCGTCAGCCGCCGGAATCGACGAAGCGCCGGGCAGTGTCATGCCGATGGTTTCCGCGATTGCGGTCATCGTGCTGGCCGTGCCCATCGTCATGCACGTGCCGTGACTGCGGGCGATGCCGCCTTCAATGCCGATCCATTCGGTCTTGCTGATATTGCCCGCGCGGCGCTCATCCCAGAACTTCCACGCATCGGACCCCGAGCCCAGCACCTGGCCCTTGTAGTTGCCGCGCAGCATGGGACCCGCCGGCACATAGATGGCCGGCACGCCCGCGCTGGTGGCACCCATCAGCAAACCGGGGGTGGTCTTGTCGCAGCCGCCCATCAGTACCGCACCGTCGATCGGATGCGAGCGCAGCAATTCCTCCGTCTCCATCGCCAGAAACTTCCGATAGAG
>VFQP010001769.1_pt1 | contig 26816 bp, 44 predicted proteins | sample 3512351 | NCBI WGS metagenome assembly VFQP01 (sample SAMN10412372, study PRJNA504923) | tailings metagenome | isolation source: Relicate 1 Philex TSF1 revegetated site | place: Philippines: Tuba, Benguet | collected 2017-08-29
TTGTTGTTGTTGTTGTTGTTGTTGTTGTTGTTGTTGTTGTTGTTGTTGTTGTTGTGTCACTGGGATGCACCAATCATGATGTTCGCATTGTGTATGTTCCTGTGCTCCATCACCCAGCCATGCACCCTTCACCCCCACACACTCCCCCTTACTATCCATGTACGCTATGCCTTCAAAAGACCCACCTGTTCCTTCCTTCACCCACACAGGTCTCAGCAGTGCTGTGTTTGGACATGCGTGGACATGGGAAGGCGCTGGTGCAGAACCTTGTACACATGATGCAGAACCTTGTACACATGATGCAGAGCCTTGTACAGAGGCACATGATGAATGTGCTGGTGTGGTACATCATCAACATGCACTTGCACAGTGGTGTTTCCCACACCCACATATGCTTGGGGATGACTCAGTGGCAGCACAACACACTGCATGGCCCAAGGTGTGAGAGAGTGTGTGTGTGTGTGTGTGTGTGAGAGAGAGAGAGAGAGAGAGAGGGTGGGTGGGTGGGTGGGTGGGGGGTGGGGGGTGTTTGTGTGTGTGTGATGTTTGTATATTGTGAACATACATACCGCAATATCATCATCACACATAACAGGAGTATTGGTTTCAACATCGTGATCAGCAACTGTGGACAAATGTATTGACTGCATTGACCATGACAGACAACACACCATTGACCATGACAGACAACACACCATTGACCATGACAGACACACAAAGCACATCATCACCACCACCACCACCACCAGCAGCATCCACAAAAACAAAACCAATACCTCTGCGCCCACAATGCACATCATGGCCTGTGTTGTCATCATTCAACCAGGGTTGCAGCACACATGGTCAACATGGAGTTCACCCAATCTTTGACCTTGGTCAACATGAATTGCAACCAGTACTGCAAGTGGCTGATGCACTGCTGGTAGGGTGTGGGGATAATGGAGAGGGTGCTGTGGGGAACAGGACTACTGCAGCAGGCAATGATGTGGGAAGTGCCCAGCCCAGTTCTCCAGCTATAGCAGGTCATCATGATGTGGTGTCACTCAGCAACGATCCTACCAACATGCACAGCAGTCTATCGCGTATCCATGCATGGGCACATTCACTCCAAGCTTTATTGAAGCATCATGTGCCTCCTGCATGTGTACTGCAGCCCTGTGTGAGGCATCCGACACCTCCACACAGCCACCCAACAGCGCAACACAGCCACCCAACACCTCCACACAGCCGCCCATCAACTCCACACACCTCCACGCCTGGTGTGTCGTGGCTAAGAGCTCGTGTTCGCACTGACATGGGCTACCTGTCTGCACAAACCACTCCCTTGCCAACGCAACAACCCCAACACCTGCCGGCACACACATGTCTTGCATGTCTGCATATAAAAGGCTACCTGCGTGCCAACCAGCGGGCCATTGTGCCGCTGTTTGCCACACATGTGCATGCGGGTGGTGGGGCATGCATGTTACGAGTGTGTGTGGTTGGCAAGCACATGTTGTCACAGTGTCACATGTCACAGCATGGTGTGCAGGTAAACAGGGTGACTGTGCGTGTGGCACTGATACCTGCCGAGGGGCCAGGGGGCCCCGGTGATGGCACCCAGTCAGGAGGTGTTGTGCACTGTTGCCGCTATTGTGGTGGTCATGGTGAAGAGGTGGGAGAGAAACCGGACAAAGGAGGGTGGTGGGTGTGTGAGGAGGAATACGTGGAGTGGCCGGGAGGGGCACTCATCGGGGTGGGTTTGACCGTTGACTGCGAATGTGACTGTGAAGTGAACATGGTTATTGGGCACATTTTGGTGGAGCCTGCGATTTGCTAATTAATGCACTGCCATGCACCTTTGGTATCTTCTGATTGCTTACATGTTGAAACAACAACAAAACAACACGCTTGCTGTGCTTCTTCTCTTCTTGTAGCAGCAACATCAACATCAACATACATGGTAGCACTGACTGTGGCCTGATGCATATGAACAGAAATGCATTAGAAATGCACAGGAATGCATGCAAAAACAACGTAGCAGGCAAACCCCACGTGACAGTGACAACTACCAACAACACACCATGCACAGTGCACATGTATCAGTGTGTGTGTGTACACAAAAGGGACACGGACCGTAGCATGTGGGTAATAGAAACACAATTCCCTTCCTGGTTGACTCCAAAAACATTCTGTTGACCACGCGTTCTTTCGGCATCAACTTGTACAAAAACACCAGCATGATGGGGTAGGCTGGTGATTGTCTTCTCTACAACAACGAATCTGCGCTACTCCCTCATCATCATGATTATCATCAACATTATCATCAACATTATCAACATACGTATGTGGTGCCACATGGCAAAGGCATGCACTACAGCAGCAGGGCCCAACAACAACAAAGGCAGGGGGTCCCTCTGAGAAAACTGCTACATGGTGTTTACAACACACACACATGGCACACCCGCACATGCGCAAGCATGAACACATGCATGATAGTAAAAAGGGGAGGCACTTTGTATGCAAGGGGGTTGTATACGAACAAGAGATACTGCAGCCCGACAGCACACACAGCATGCACAACACATGTACACACATGCAGCACGACCGCGAATCAAATGAAGGCAAAGCTTTTTGTATACACACATTTGTATACACACAGATACAGGCATAACACAATACTCGCACATCGTATCCACTGCGAGACACACACGATACAAAAAGGTGAAATCGCAGGGGAGCACGTAAAAAAAGGGCTTGTGGGGAGAAGGGTGTGGGGAGAAGGGTGTGTATTCAGTCTGGCGTGGTGCTACCTCAGCAGACTACCAACAACATACACATACACACACAAACGCTGTCCCCCAGCGCGGCGAAAGTGACACACCTTTTAAAAACACACACACACACCTTTTAAGAGGTGTGTGCTACAAAAACACCCCCATGTGAACATCATGTGCAGGACCGTGTGGGTGTGCATGCACGCCCATCAAACAAGTGTGATTATTATCTCATCAGGTGTGTGTTCACATCAATGTACACACTACCATGGTTGAATAGACGGTGATCGATGTTGGGTGATCAATGTGGTGGCGATCGATGTTGTGGTTGGTGTACCACACAAAAACATGCATGCACACAAAAAACAGAGGTGTTCTCCCATGGTTGATTGAAAAATGAGGGGGGTGATCAATAGGTGGTGTCATACAACAGCAGCAATGTGCTGTTTTTCACAAGGCAGAAGAAAAACGAGGGGGGGACTGTGTGTACCATCGTGTACGTCGGCAAGGTGCACCAAGGAAAACATGTGGTGGAAAAACATCCATCCTCCTCTACACAGAGCAACTACCCAAGCAAAAAAAACAACCGCTCACACACATGCAGGACGACGCATCGTAAAAACCGGTGCTTGTATATACACACAGACAGGGCCCCCACAGGGAATTGACAACCCCAATTGACATGAGGGCCCCTTGATGCACGACTTGATGTACACTCAATGAAACAGGACAAATGATGGTGTCTCTTTTTTTTCCCATCACGGAAGTGATGGCAGACACGGATGCTGGTCATGTCGGGATGAAGGGATCGGGGAATCAACCCCATCACAGGCTGCTGGAGCGCACAAGCTCACACCACTCATAGTAGTCCAGGCCGTTGATCTTGCCCTGCTGACGCCGACGAGGTGTGTCGGGTGCTGTGGCGGCGGCGGATCCCCCCCCACTTGGGGGCGACTCGGCCGAGACGGTCGGGGGGTGTGCGGTGGGTGCGGTGGAGGATGGAATGTTGATGGCAGCGCTTCGTGCATTAAACAGCGTTGCCAGCAAAGAGGGTGAGCGGGCAAACATGTCGAGCGAGGTGCGGGGCTGGGATGCCATGCTGTCCATCGAGTCGCGCATCAGCGAGGGGTGTGTTGGAAGGTCAAGCGACTGGCCACGCAGACGATTGGAAGAGGCAGGCATGGACGAAGGCAGCTCAGCAACGTCCGCTGTGATGGTGATGGGGGAGCGTGAGGTCAAGGAATTGGGGGGGTGGCTCATTGCCACCTGCCGAGACCCCCCACACATCAGCATGCGGCATGCAGCGTGTGAGCAACAGCAGCACCAACAACATAAACCACAACCATGCGGGTCAATGCGCCACGCAAAGGTGCACTTTTGGGTGCGAATGCCGTGATGGATGGATGCCCGCACACAGATAACATTCACGCGCACACAGTGAAAATGCTTGGGACAGCACTACTCACCCACACAACATGCCAGCAAACGCACAAGCCCGTGCGATGCGTGCACAAGCCAGTCGAAACCAGCAAAGATCACCACGTAGGAATGCTTGCAAGGGCATCATCACGAACCTTCTTGAGCCACGTGCATCGAGAAATCATTGAAGCTCGGGCTGCTTGTCAGCGTGCTTGTGGGAGAACCGGGTGTGGGGGGGGCTGCAACGGATGTTGGGTCATTCGATTCGTGGGGTTTGTTGTATGTGGATGAGGTGCGGATCAGCGTTCGCAGCATGGTTGTCATTGTGTTCCTCTTTTGCGTACAACCGTGACCTGACCCGTTGTGATATGAATCTGCAGGGTGATGCAAGGGTATTTTTCACCACATGTGAAGATTTGCTGTAAAAAATGTTGCATGCATGCTGTAGTGAAGTCCTGATGAATGTGCTAGCATTATACAAGTATTTATACAGGACGTTGTGACGTGAAACGGTTGCCATGCGGCATTGGATGAGCGGATTGGATGACCGTCAAACCATGGGGAACTAAGCAGGACCCTGCTGGGGGTTGATGGTGGGGTGCATGGACAAGGAGGGTGCATTGATGTGCAAGGCGGGGGTGTTGAGAGCAGGGTGCATGTTGACCATCGTGATGTCTTGATGACCTGACCATGTGTTGTTTTGGTGATGCAGACACGCCCAAGTGGCTGCACTTGTGGTGCGCATAGTGTGTGATGCATCTGGGCGCCCCATGTTACTTTATTGACGTGCGGTTCCTGTGAGCACTGCAGGGAACGCTGCAGAGAGCTGCTGAAAACAGGGGCACTGTTATGATGGTTCACAGGGATTGCTATCAAAATATAAACATTGATGTGATTGAAGAGCATGCGCATCGTAGGAGCAGCAGGAGCAAGGCCTGCAAATGTAGCGCCTGCTTACATTGTACACAGTTTTCATATAGACGTAGCACACACTGTCACTGACAAAAGCCCTCTCGAAGTTCAACTTGGTATCCATCAGCTGCCACAGCTGCCACAGCAAATACACCAAATAGTTCTCCGACACACCATGTCATTCGATCAAAGAACACTGGCCCACGTAAGCCAATCTGTCGTAGGCGACACCGATCCAGAACCGCTGTCATCCTTTATTATCCACCACCAGCAAACTGTCGCACCAGAGGCCAAGGGCAAGCTCAACTTGCTGTTGACCTCGATTGCAGTAGCATGCAAGTTTGTTGCACAAGCAGTGCGCAAGGTATGGTGGGGTGTGCGTCATTGTATTGTGCTGACAATTGCCAATACTATCCACGCATCCAAAAGGCTGGTGTGGCTGGCGTGTTGGGTCTTGCTGGTGCCTCCAATGTGCAGGGCGAGCAACAGAAGAAGCTCGACGTCATTGCCAACGATGTGTTTGTCAACTTGTTGCGCAAGAGTGGGCAGTGCTGCATGTTGGTATGCGGGTTGTGGGGCTCTGTTGTGTGTGTGTGCGTGTATTGCCACCAACATGTCACACACATCACACAAACACAGGTGAGTGAGGAAGAGGAGGAGCTCATCATCATAGACGATCGATACAAGGGTCAGTATGCTGTGGTGTTTGATCCATTGGATGGATCGTCCAACATCGAGTGTGGTGTGTCAATTGGATCCATCTTTGGGGTCTACCACGTGGAAAATGAATCACACAGTTCAGTGGAGGACGTCTTGCAGGTGTGTTGGGCATTTTGTTGTTCAACTGTGTATCCCACACATTACATTTTTTGTATACAACCTCGTATGTGCATATCCCCTTTGGTCATCATCATCAACATCATAATCCCCCATCACCAGCCTGGTCGCAAGATGGTTGCTGCAGGGTATTGCATGTATGGTTCCTGCTGCAACCTGGTGCTCAGCCTAGGCAGCGGCGTGTATGGCTTCACACTGGACCCATCGCTTGGTGAGTTTGTGCTCACCCATGAGAACATCCGGGTGCCATCATCGTCCACCATCTACAGCATCAACGAGGGCAATGCTGCCACATGGAATGAAGCAACACGTCAATTTGTAGAAGAGTGCAAAAATCCACCGGGGGGTGGCAAACCGAAAAGCTTGCGATATGTGGGGAGCATGGTGGCGGATGTGCATCGCACATTGTTGTATGGGGGCAGCTTTCTGTATCCTGCCGACAAGAAATCACCCAATGGCAAGTTGAGGCTGCTGTACGAGGTATGCTCTTCTTGGGTGGGGAGCTATGGGGAACAGAGCATCCATTGGTTGGTGACTGGATGATGGGATTCAGGTGCCACTGCTGTTTACCACCCACAGCAACACCCAAAACACCACGCAAAACAACAACACCCACAATACTCAGTGTTATCCTATGGCATTCCTGATGGAGCAAGCAGGTGCACTTGCAACCACGGGCACGCAGCGCATCTTGGACATTCAGCCAACAAGCATTCACCAGCGCGCACCCATCTTTCTGGGGAGCAAGGAGGATGTGCAGCGCATTGAGGAGCTGTACGGGGAGACTGGAGGTGCCTAGTTGTTCGCCTAGGTGGGAGAGGGTTGAGCGCGTGATATTCTTGTGCCTACAAGCATGTGGTTTTTGATGTTTTTTTTCTACACCCGTTGTGGTGAAATAGTAACACACATGTAAGTCTTAATAGATGTGAAATTGGTTTGATGGCTCCCCAGTCTGGATCGAAAGATCAAGCATCAATCTTGCATCCTGGGCGAGGCTTGGCACGTTTTTTCCACGTCTACTTTATTGCCCATACTGCAGTGCCATTAACTGCACTGTGGATACTGAGAAGTATCTTTCTTTCTCGTGGGGGTGACTTTTCCCATGCATGGCGGGTGACAGACCTCGCGTCCTACCATCAGTGGGTGTGTCTTGGGGTGTGTCTTGGCACGTGTTGTTGTACTGTATCTGGTACTACAATTGTTGGTGTCACTACAGGAGCTCAACATCGGCAAAGTGGCGGGAACCACAGCATTGATGATGGTACGTGGCACCCTCAAACCACCAACAATACATACGCATACAAAACACACAACAACCAACCCGTGCTCCTCAACACACAGCTCCTGAAGGCCCGCACTGTGGATGATGGTGTGGACACGTTGCTGCTCATCATCAAGCTGGCAGCTATTGCATTGACGGTTTCGATGGATTGGAGGCTCACCATTGCCTACATCATCATGCTGCTCTGTACGTTGGTGTACTTGTTGGTGTACTCGTATTGTCATTGGTGTACATCATCATGCACATACCAGTCGCCATGTGGTAAAAGTGCTTGTTTAGCCATCAAGCATGTGCATCTGTACATGCCCACAAATTCGTACACATTCACACATTCCCATCACCCACATCATCAGTGGTGCTGCTTTTGTTTCCCCATCCTGGCTATCAAGGACCTGACAATGTACTGGAACTCACACCCAAACTCTTGCAGCAGCTTGTACTCACACCATCACCGAGTGCAACATCACTCATGCCATCCCGACCAGGTGCCCCACAAAACATTTGGCTGGTATGTGTGTTGGCACATGGGGGAACATGGACATCATATGGTGTGTGTGCGCATTTTGATGTACATTTTGTACATCCATTTGTATGCACACATCAACCACTGTCTTTCAAACAGTACCACCCCCCCCTCACATGTGCCCCCTCGCATCACCCCCCACACACCCACACCCTTACACCCCCCACCCCCACCCCCAAACCCCAGGTACACATGTACAAACGTGGTACAGCGCTCGCCCACCACGAACAGCCCCTCTTTGCAGAGCTCTCCTTGCAATACAGCCACTACCCACACATACAATTCGGCAGAGTCGACATACAGCAATGGCCCCTTGTGCAGACCACATTGGGGGTGCCAGTGGACCAGCAGCCTGTGACGGTGTTGCTCCAAGGGGGTCGTGTTGTGTCGCGGTTTCCAAAGACAGTACAAAATGATGGGTGGATTCCACCACAGAAAGCAACCAAGGTGCGTGGTGGGGTGGGTGGGCGTGTAGGGTGGTAGTGTGTTGGGTGGTGGTGTGGGGTGCGTTTTGATGAAAACACAGAGAGGATGTTGACGAGACACCACGCCGCCTGGTCACAACCTTTCCCACAAGCTTTCCCACAAGCTTTCCTACAACCTTTCCCACAAGCTTTCCCACAAGCTTTCTCATTTGTGTATCTGAACCCATTGTGTGTCTCAACGCATTGTGTCTGTACAAATACACAGGAGCAATTCACACGAGCATTGCAGCTTGATGAGATAGCAGAGCAACATGGAGGTGCATCAACAACAGCAGAGGGAGGAGCAGCAGGCAAGGGAGGGGAGCAGGGGGGCCCACGACCAGTGTTGGGGAAGGGGGGCCGGTGAACATGGGGAGTGAAAATGGGAAATAGGGGGGGGTGAATGGGCGGTGAACACGAGCGTGTGTGATTGTATGACACCATATGCGGGTACAAAGCAACGGTTTTGAATGACGACGACATTTACAAACAACAACAATGCACACAAATGGCAACAATTCATTCTTTGCTCGCATGCACCTTGTGTATCCTGTGCACCCTCCTGTGCACCCACCTGTCTACCCAACACCCTCGCTACCCAGGGGGGGAACCCAGCCACCACCCCTCGCCACCATCCCTTGAAACCTTCACTGATGTTTTTTTATTATACACGAATAGACACACTAGAGTTGACACACTTGCACATACACCTCCCCCGTGCACCAAGTAAATACACCTCATGTTATTGGTGCCACAGGCACAGCAGTGCTGTTGGCCATCATGAACGCAGGTTGCCTCACACGATGCTGTCGACGGCGCTTGAGGTACAGTGTGACACCCACTGAAGCTGCTGCTGCGAGAACCAGGGTTCCCAATATCACACCAACAATCAAACCTGTGGTGTATGTGATGTGTGTGGTGTATATGTGGTGTATGTGGTGTACATGTGGTGTATGTGGTGTATATGTGATGTATGTGGTGTATATGTGATGTATGTGGTGCTGTGCATGTGCATGTGGTGTTGTGCATGTGTATGTGGTGTACGTGTGTATGTGGTGTGGTGCATGTGGGTGTCACGGCCGATTGCTTGATCATGGTAGGCGTGTATTATGCACAACAATGTGTACACCAAAGAACGAGTTCTATTTCATAGCACACAGTACAAAAGCAGGACATTCCAAAAGCAGCTTCAACCACTCAAAAGCAGCATCTCCCCTGCACACCAGACCTGCACGCGCGCCGGTTGACATGCCCCTTGATTCACATGGGGTGTTAGGGGCAAGCAGCGAAAACACGTCGCTCTCCACCGATTGCCCAGAAAATTGAGTCCTTGTGCGAATGGAGATGTTGAGAAACTGTTGGTTGACCGAAACAGGGGTGGCTGTCCATTCTATGATGCGCATCTTGCCCCCTAGTTAATCGTGGATGTTGATGGAAATATTGTGCAAGCAATAAAGGACGATATGTTGGCAGCACCACAACACACTCTCATACCAAAGCCAACAACAGTATCACGGTCTGTGCGAAGGACAATGGGCTCTCCAGCAAAGATGATGGTGTATTGTCGTGCACATGGCTCCAGCTTGTACCCCGAAATGATGCTGTTGGGGTTGCTGGAATCCGTACAGACATTGGTCAAGCAGTCATCTGCCGTCATGGTGGTGTACTGGGGTGGTCGCAACCATTGAGGGACACATAGTGACTGCTCCCCCCCACACCTGACAATTCGCACACAATGCCAGTTTGTTCCCGAAGCAAGACCTCACGCAAGGAGGTGCAATACTGCTCATAGGTGATGTTGGTGGTGAGGATGCTTGTGTCGAGGAATTGTGCCGTGGTCGCCTGTGTAAACAGCAGGATGGTGATGGCGGTCAATGCCACGAGGCTGATTGATGGTGACATGGCTGCTAGTTATGCGCACGCAGTGATGGCGCCTGCAGTATGTCGCAAGTGTGTCGAGGTGTTTTTTATGACAAGCAATCTCGAAAATACAGCAAAATGCATTACCTGAAGTTGCCTGAAACCTGGTAGTGTAGCCACTGCACACACCCCCGCAACCAGCAGCACCCCTTTTTTCTTATACACATGTGTACACCATAGTGTAAAATGTGAGCATACTGCAACAACACAATGGCGTCCATGCTCTCCATCGTTACAGAAGGTCACGAGGATAGGTCACACTGTGGCTACTGTGACAGCAATGATACCAGCGTGTCGTATGGCATGTTTGGACAGACGTTGACGGTGCATGCATACGAAGAGCTGATCAAGTATGGATGGCGCCGAAGCGGTCGATGGCTCTACAAGCCAACAGCAACAAAAACATGCTGCCCCACCTACTCTATTCGTTTGGACGTCACCAAGTTTCAACACAGCAAATCACAACGGTGCGTGGGAGAGTGTGTACACATCCCCGAATGTCCAATCATGGACAATCATAGACACCCACCCATCCACACACACAGCAAAGTGCTGCGCAAGTTTGAGGCAATGCTATCACAGGATCACACCCCCAATGCAGACCTTGCACAACGCACTGCACACGATGCGCAAGAGCTTGCAACTATGCCTGCTGATACTGCCCATCAACAAGTTGCATCTGCACTTCAAGATGCACTTGTGCAATGCCTTGCTGATGGTGAGTACGGTGTACTCAACAGCATATACAGCATTCATTCCTCAACAGCATTCATTCCACCTTCATTCCAAATGCATGCACGCAAACAACCATTGATCGACAGCCACCCACAAAAACAACCACTGATCACCATCTCCACCAGGTGTGATCCCGCATGGTCGCTACCCCCCCACACCCCGCCTGCTCCCCCCCACTGGTCGCGCAGCAGCAAAACTCGGCCCCACATGCATTGCAACAACATCCTGGGCACATCAAATCACCTCTGCAGCACGAAAACAACATCCAGGCTGTACAGTGACCGCAGACACATTGGCATGTGCACTTGTTGGGCATGTGGGGGTGATGTTGCGGGAAGAGGATGGTGTGCGTGGGGTGGTGCTCAAGACGTCGGGGGGTCATATCAACATGCTTGCTGCTGATACTGTGATGCAGGAGGGTGGTGAGGGTAGTGAGGGCAGTGGGGGTGGTGGGGATGGTGGTGGGAGTGCTGGTGGGGGTGCTGATGGGAGTGGTGGGGCACTGCCACCATGCACAACCACAGCAGGAGGAACAGCAACAGGAGGAACAGCAACAGGAAGAACAACAGCAACAGGAAGAACAACAGCAACAGGAGGAACAGCAACAGGAGGAACAGCAGCAACAACAGCATCAGCGTCAGCAACAACAAAAGCTAATGGCAGTCAAGCACCACCATCATTTGAGATACGTACAGTGCCATGCACACCAGAACACACAGCACAGCTTGTCAAGGAGGAGTATGAGCTGTTCAGGAGGTACCAAATACTACAACACCATGACCAACCACATGAGGTGGGTGGGTTTTTCATGGTTGGAGAGTTTTTGGTGTGGGTTTTTTGTGTGGGTTTTTGTGTGGGATTTGTGTGGGTAAGGGGTTTGGTGTGCGCTTGAGAATATGTTTTATACAAGCAGACGCTCAACTCTCCTTGATACCATCACCTCCAGCATCCAACATCTACCACTTTCACCTCCCCCACCAACACACACACACACACACACACACACACACAAACATAGGTATCTCAGTTGGGATTTCGTCGTTTTCTCATAGATACGCCCCTCGTCCCCATCCCCGCTGACAATGCCACCCCGGCCTGTGGGTATGGAAGCTTTCACCAGCAGTACTGGCTTCATGGAAAACTGGTGGCAGTGGGTGTGGTGGATGTGTTGCCTAGTTTGTTGTCTTCAGTGTATTTGTTTTGGGATCCACTGATGAAGCACTTGTCGCTTGGGGTGCTGTCTGCGTTGAAGGTGTGTGTATTGTGGTGGCGTGTGTGGTGGTGGTGTGTATATTGGTGGTAATGTGTATGTTGGTGGTGGTGGTGTCGTATCGGTGTATAAATACACCACCCGCACCTTGCTGCTATACAACACACACACACACATCCATCCCCTCACCCCCACCCCACCCACCACCCACCCACACTCTCAAAGGAGATTCAATGGGTACAGGCTGCCCAACGAAGGGCCCCCACATTTCGATACTACACCATGGGCCTTTTCATCCAGGGCTGTCCCAAAATGGTATACAAGGCAGAATACAAACCCAGCGACCTACTCTGCCCATTCACCCATGCCTGGGTGCCCTGTGAGCGTGTGCAGGGGCACATTCAGACGGGCCGGGCCACGATGCTCGTGGCTGTGCCCGGGGCACTGGAAGGTCTAGATGCTTCCGAGTACGAAATTAGTCCCTGGGCAGTACAACACCAAGATGCCCCAGTGTCACGGGCACAGGTGTTGCAAACCCTGTTTTTGCTGCAGGACAGACAGGGGGGTGTACTGGGGTTGTCAAGGTTGGAGCAGTTGGGGCAAAGGGGGTTGTTTGATGCAGGGAAGGTACAGGGGTTGGAGAGGAGGATGGTGCGGTGGCACCAGGAGGTGGGGGCACGTGCGGCACGGTTGATGGGGATTGTCGGGTACGTGGGGGGGCATGATGTCCGGGAGCTTGTGAATTGGTGAGGGGCGATTGTGTGTGGGGGGGTGTCATGGGGAAATGTGTCATGAAGAGGCATGCCAGGATACGTATGCAAGGGTGCCTTGTGAAGCAGAAACAGTACATACATGCACAACATGTATGTAAGGGTGCCTTGTGAAGCAGAGACACACACGCACGACACCCACAACAGGTTGAACAGGATCATGGAGGACGTGCTTGATGAGAGTATGGTCAGCAGTCATGATGAGGAAGAGGAGGAAGAGGGGGAGGATGATGACGATGATGATGGTGGGATAACATGACGGATGCATTGTCGTGTGCTTACAAATAACAATGAATAATGATTAACTGAATATGAATAACAAACATATACTTTGTTTAGATACACAACTGTATAATACACAATTTGCACGGCAACGAATACATATATTAGTCATATATCAGACTCAAACATCAGACTCAATATCAGTCATGTATAAGACATATCCATTCATCATCTCTGCGGAAACATAGCAAACCTCAAATTCATGCAGCAGCTGCTGCAGGGCACTCTTCAGCAGGCCCCTGCTGCTGGAGCCACGCAGCCGCATCATCCTGCCCCAGTGCAAACAAAGCCTCTGCATGTGGTGCAATACCTTGTACATCCATGATCATCTTGGTACTCCATGTGCCCACAGGAATGGGGGGCAGGGTGTGGGCCCCACGCATGCCCGGGTAGATGTCGATTTTCGTGTCTTTGGGGGGAAATGGCAGTGCGTCCACACCGTTGAATTCCTCCAAGTGGCTTTCCTCAAGAGGGAATGCGTTGATGCGCACGCATGTACCTTCTGCACCTGAAGGGGAGTGTCATGTATTGTGCATGAGAATGTACAATATGCACACGCAATGTTGTGTGTGCCATCAACAACGCACATCATACAACAAAAACGGCAACACCTACCTGGTGGGCATGGCAAGTGGTCGTGATAGCCACCATCAATCACAGGCTGCCCCCGAAACGTGGTGGCGCAGTGGGACCCCATGATACCCGGGATGTAGCTGGTAGCCCCCGCCGCATGTATCACATCCTCATTGGACGTCCAATTGCTGATGCTCCACCCCAGCTTGCGGAGCTGCAATGGGCAATCTGCATGTGCTGCATCGTGGGGGGCATTGTGCACCAGGGACATGTGTACGTGGGCCTTGTTGACACATTTCTTCCATGCCTGATCATCGTTCAGATGTGATATCATTGCTTGCATCACACGGCCACCCATGTTGGTCAGGTTGGAGAGTGCACACGAGTGCGGGGTTGCGGCGCACTGCTGCAAGGCTGCGTTGAAATGCACAAACGTGTGCCTGGGGTGGAGCCCCAGGCATGTGTGAAGGGCAAGCATGCCACCGCCTGAGGAACCAGCAAGGACGGTGTGGCCTGGAACAATGCTGTGGTTGGATATCAGGGTGTCTAGGACGCCGAGTAGGTAGACAGCAAACAGGCCACTGCCACTGATGCCGACGTATGGGAGGATCATTGTATAGGTGTTGTGTGGTATAGTTGCGTTGAAAGTAATTGTAAATGAGGCAATTGTAGTGAATGAGAAATGAATGGCAAAATGACTATATATAATCGACCAGACAGTAGCCGAACGTGGTTGTGACCAGCAGCTGCTGGGCAGTGCTCCCAGAATTTCGGTGCGTGGATGGATCGTAGGGGCATGACGCGACGTCATGACGCAAATGCATGCGCGTTGACGCCGCGACAGGGAGCGTGTTGGACCCATAGAGTGGTCTCAAGCAGGATGGCCCATCTTCCGCAGAGGGGTCAGGCTCAACAGGGTATTGCTCTGTCGCATTGCCATCGCAATGGCATCATACATTATACAGCAAGATGATCGCCCACCAAACAGTATCCTTGAGGCCTCACCTGTGGCAAACTCTGCCCGTCATCGTTCCTGTTACATCGACGAGTATGTTGTCTACACACGCGGTGTTCCTTTCTGTTGTTTCTTCTGGTTTGCAATAATACCCTTGGTTGCAATAATCACCTTGACAACCACACACAGGATGGTGCAAAAAGTCCATTGTTCCCCAATCAGTGGGCAACGGCACCATCACCTTTCCATCCACCGCCTATGACACAGTCACCACACCCCCTGTCCCACCACCAGCTCCTGCCCCTCTTCCACCTGCCCCTGAATGTGCCCCACCTGCAGAAATCCTGGGAAAAGCCATTGCCCTGGGCACTGCCAAAGCAGCCTACCCGCTTCGCAAAACCTTAGTTGCAGCAATCATGGCAGGTGCACTTTTGTCCTTTGGAGCAGCAACCGCACTCACAGTGGGTGGTGGCTGTCCAGCCCTTGCAGCCGCCAATCCTGGCCTTCAAAAGATTCTCCTCGGGAGCATTGGACTCCCATTTGGGTTGCTCATGGTGGTGATCAGTGGAGGTGAGTTGTTTACTGGCAACACATGCTTTGTCTCCACAGCAGCACTGGCTGGGAAAACACAATGGGGTGCTGTGATGAGAAATTGGGTCACTGCCTATGCTGGTAATCTGATTGGGAGCTTGCTTGTGGTGGGCTTGATGAGTGCGGCGGGGGTGTTTGGGGCTACTGCAACGGCACCCCTTGCTGTTGCCGTCAACAAGACCAGCATGCCCGTTATGCAGGTTTGTTGGTTTGTGTTTGTGTGTGGGTGTGGGTGGGGGGGTGGGGGGGTGCACCGGAGACAGATGGTGTAATTGCTACACGGTATAGTGGTACCACACCCACCCACCCACCCTCCAGGCCTTTGTGCGCGGTGTGCTTTGCAATTGGCTGGTGTGCATGGCATTGTGGCAGGCAACTGCGACAAGTTCACTGTGGGGCAAGTTTGTGTCGTGCCTGCTGCCAGTGTCAGCGTTTGTGTCCATGGGCCTGGAGCATTCCGTAGCCAACATGTTTTTCATCCCCATGGTACGATTTGCTGTGGTCGTTGTGGTGGTGGTGTGGTTGCAGCATGTGTGCACGGATTCGGTGTGCCAAAACACACACATACACACACACACACACACACACACACACACACACACACTCCCCCTACACACCCCACCCCCCCACCCTCACACACATTCAATGACCGTGCACAGGGTATGGCGCTTGGTGCACCAGTGACAGTGGGGGCATTTCTGATGCACAACTTGCTGCCAGTGACGCTGGGCAACATCGTGGGTGGGATGCTGTGTGTTGCGTTGGCACAGACAATGGTGTTTGGCAGCGCAACAAAGTAGGCAACAAAGTTATGGTGATCACCAACTCTCATCATGATGATTTCGTTGTTTTTCACAATATACAAATAATACTATGGGTTATTGCTGACTGATGCAACAGGTTCGAGTACCAGACAAACACAAAATGTCCCACAATCAGCTTGGTGCAATCGATGAGGCCCTTGCAGATGCAGAACATGTCGTGAAGAAGCAAAAGACATGCACCAAATCAGCAGCGGACTGTTTAAAGGTTCTTATTATGACCGTGGAGGAAGCAAAAGCGGTGGTAAAGACGGGGCAAGATCCACGTTTCAGCATGCACTTTTTATTACAACAAATTGAAGAGGAAATTGGCATGAGCAAGCTCAAAGCCAACCTCACCAGACATACCAAAGAGTTGCATGCAGCTGTGAGCAAACTTGGCAAGGTGTGTGTGTATATGGGGTGCATGATGTTGTGTTTCTGTTATGCACACCTACCCTCTGGTATGCTCTCCTCGACAGAGCATTGACAAGTCCTTTGTTGCGGATGTATGCAAAGCCACACGAGGCGTTGATCTTGACACTGCAACACTTGATTCGGTAGGGCTGCTTGATGTGTGGTGTGCGCATGTGTGTTCGGTGTGCATGCAACAACATCATTGTGTTTCTGCAAAAACAACAGCAACAACATCAACAAGCTTGTGGTTTTGCATCAATAAGAACAATAATCTGCAACACCAGGTACACTCACCCAACAGGTAATTGCACAGCATCTGTACCAGGAGGGGCATTTTGACACAGGAGATGTGTTTGCACAAGAAGCCGGTGTGCCTGATGGTGATGCATTGAAACAACCCTTCATTGTCATGCATCAAGTGTTGAATGAGGTGCGTGTGTGGTGTGCATGTGGTGGGGGGGGGATGTATACAGGGGGAGTGTGTGGTGTGTGTGTGTGGGGGGGGGGGTATACAGGGGGAGTGTGTGGTGTGTGTACAGGGGGTTTGCGGTGTACAAATACCTGGGTGTGGTGCAATATGATAGCAACAACATGACATACACGTAGCAACATATACATAACAACACGTGCACACATGCAGAGCGCAAAGGCGTACACACACACACACACAACACACTCCGTGCACCCACAGATACGTAAGCACAACCTCCAGCCTGCTATGCAGTGGATTGAACAACACAAGCAACAACTACAAGAGCATAATGTATCTGATATGTTTGAATTTCAATTGCACCGTCTTCAATTTCTACACACACTAGAACATCAAGGTATAGTGAGTGTACGCCTATGAGAAGTGGTACACCTGTGGGTACACCTGTGGGTAGGAAGGCGTGTGCCGCATATACAACACCTTGTATACAACAAACACCATACATCCCCCCATACATACACCACACACACCATGTCACCCCTCCCCTCCTCTCATGCATGTTCACTCACTCACTCACTCCTCTCATGCAAACTCATTCGCTCATTCACTCACGCACCCCCACCATCCTCAGGCCAGCTTGCTGCAGTACACTATGCTCGCAGCAACCTGGGGTGCTTCTATACCAACCATGCCCATGACATTGACAGACTCATGGGTTGTGTGTTGTACAGAAACAACCTCCATGCATCTCCCTATGCAGCTTTACTGTCACCCACTTTGTGGGATGAGTTTGCGTTGGAGTTTGCACGTCAGTGTTGCAACCTCGTAGGACAGGTGGTTGGTTTTTTGTTTGTGGTGTTGTGTGTTGTTGTGTGTGCGATTGTGTTTGTTGTTGTATGTTGTTGTATGTGCGGTTGTGTGTGCGGTTGTGTGTGTATTATGTGTGATGTTCTGTGTGCATTGTATTTGCATCTCACATCAAACCCCCCTCTCCTTTCCATGACCCCCCTCTCCTTTCCATGACCCCCCTCTCCTTTCCTGTATACACACAGTCATGCCACAGCCCCCTGTTGGTCAGTGTGGCAGCTGGGGCAGTAGCATTACCGACACTCCTCAAGATGACATCTGTCATGACCAACAAGGTGTGTCGCGTGTTGTGTGAATTGTATATGTGTCTATTGTACAATCACATGGTGCTGTAGCATGCGTATGCTTGTTTGTACGTGTGTTTGCAAGGTAGAATGTGTGCATGTCATGTGTGCATGTGGGTAGCACCCATGATGTGCTGCATGTCAAAAGCTCAGACACACACATACTCCATATCAACATATCATATGGTTGATATGATCCTCCATGTCAACATGTCGCACATTCCCCCATCCTGTCCTACCCACCATCCCCCATCAGGGCATGGGTGTCAACGTGGATGAAGAGTTGCCTGTGGAGCTCGAACTTGGCAAGGAATTTGTATTTCACAGCATCTTTGCGTGCCCAGTGTCACGTGAGCAGAGCACCAATGACAACCCACCCACCATGCTTCCATGTGGGCACGTGTTGTGTCGCATGTCGATAGTGCGGTTGGTCAAGCAGACAACAGGGATGTTCAAGTGCCCATACTGCCCTGCAGAGGGGAAAATGTCAGAGTGCAAGCAGTTGTATTTTCCTGACATGGAGTGAGCCTGTGGGGTGAGGGTCAACGTTGAGAGGTTTTTACACTCTTCTGTATGTACTTGCATGTACTCATTAGTTTTCATCAGTTTGCGTACCGTGTCATCATGACGACTGTAACATACGTTTTTTTACGCATGAATGCATCGGCTTAGGGTGTTGAAGAGGTCTTGATTGCATCTTGTTTTGTGGCAGTACATCCCTAAAAAGACAGTACATCCCTGAGAGTCATAACAGCAGTAGCCATAACACATCAATGGAGGGTGTGTTGTTGAGAGTTGCAACAGCATTTGATGTCTTCTCCACATCCATCTCCCACAACACATCCATCTCCATACATAATCAGGCCTGCCAACGCCCCTCAGCAGAAACATAGCCATTGGACCAACCGCATGGAAAACTCTACAGGACCAGGGCTACCTCCTGCCAGACCCAACATGGAGTACAGAATCAAGCACCCACAGTCAATCATCATCATCCCCATCCCAACGCACAAACCCTCAGCATCGCAGCATCCTTGGCCTCCCCATGGTGCATCCCACCTCTTCCGTTGCACGTGGCTGGAACATGTTTATACATGTGTTTGATACCACGTACAGTGCATTTGTGCTGCCTGTTACACTTGCATTTGCATCAGACAATGTAAGGGGTGGGTTGGCCTTGTCGAGCACCATTGCAGGTGTGTTGTGTGGGGGGTGGGGGGTGGGGAGACATGTGTTGTGTTGTGTGGTTTTGCGAGATCATGCACTATCCAATGGTGTTGTACAATCAACAGACATGTTTTCACAATCAATACACAAGGTTTCATGCACCAATACGTACACATACACACGCACACATTCCTCCCTGTACACAATACAGGGTGTGTATACTTTTTAGACATTATTATGCGGCTGATTACTGGCGTGGGTGTGACCTTTCACATGCAACGGGCACTTGTGATGGATGGCAGGGTGATTGCATGGTACTGGTGTTGACCTGTTGACCTGTTGACCATATCATGCATGTTGCAGTAATTCATGTGCGTATGTCCACCCACCCACCCAACCACACATACTCACATTAAAAAAAACACTCAGGTATTACATCACACAAGGCACCGCCCTCGTGGACGCACTCGCAGTCGCCCCCCTCCCCCTGGAACTCACCCTCCGTCTCCTCCCCTCCCCCACTCCCACGGGGCAAACCCACTTGTTCACCTGGCTCACTGCAGCCCTCCCACTGGTGCTCCCACTTCGCCTGGCTCGTCTGGTGCATGTGTGGCGGCAGGTGGTTGCTGCACAATGTAATGGGTTGGTGTTGTATAGGGCAATTGGGATGTATGGGGTGGTATCCCCGACGACGTTGCTGTTGGGCAATTTGGCCTACACAACAGCCACGGTGGTATGTGCACATGAGAGGGGATGGGCGGAGTGTGTTTTGTTTGTACATGATGTGTGTGTGTGTGTGTGTGGCCAGCACATGTATTGCCTAGATGGGTCGGTGCATGCATGTTGCAACTCTATGTGTACACAAAACGATAACAAGACCAACAACATGAAGGCACGAGAACTCTCCTTTCACGTGTCCTCTAGGTGAATTTTCTAGGGTGTGTGTGGGTATGGACAGCACATGTGGAGGGTGTGGAGCATAGTTGGCTTACAAACGTTGGTATGTTGTATTTGTAACTTTTGTAATGAAAGCATTGCTGCTGTATTTGTAATTGTCATAGTAAATGCTTTGCTACTCTGTTGTTTACTTGCCCTGTCATTGCTGTATCGCAGTTGTATTGCATAGTATCCCTTGTTCACTTGTTTCCTCCTAGTTTCCCGCGTATGTCCTCCTCACACACACAGGTGGAGAGGATCTCAGTGATGCATCTGAGCCTACACAGTGGCTTGCTGGATGCTTCTTTGCCATCACCTCCATATCAACCACAGGTGCGCTGCTTGTTGTTTGTGTTTTGGAATTTGTGTTTTGGAATTTGTGTTTTGGACAAGCATGTGAAGTGCAGCGTTACACCACAACTTGGACAAAGTTTGGACACCACCACACCTGCACATCAATACAATGCACATCAATGAGATACACATATCATTAAACACAACAGGCTTTGGTGACATTGTGGCACGCACCTCCATGGAACGTGCTGTTGCAATGTTGTTTCTTGGACTTGGTGTTGCTTATTTTTCATTCCTAGTATCTTCATTTACCACCATGATATCATCTGCCAGTCAAGAGGCACGCAGGTAGGCTGATTGTAATTGTGCTAATTGTGATTGTGGTGATTGTACGTGTGCTGATTGTAATTGTGGTTATTGTAATTGTGGTGATTGTATGTGCCCGTTTGATTTGTATTGACTGTTGTAGGTTTCACAAGCACTGTCTTGTTGACAATTCCCCACAGAGCAGCAGCGTTTCATACAAAATTGGAATCAGGTATTTGTGTATGCAAAACTACACCGTCAATGTGTAATGTTGTTACGTGTGCACACATACATTGTATACATCGCGCACATACATTATGTACATCGCACACACATTCTTGCTCCACAGAAGCCTCATATTTTTTGGCACCTCCCCACTTGCATTTCATCTCCCCCTCCCCCCAGTGGAGGAGTGGCTCCGGGCCAACAGGTTGCCCAAACGCCTTGTACAACAAATTCGCCTATACTATGTGCAATATTGGGGCTACGACCAAGGTGTGAACGTGTACAAAGCATGCATCAAGTGTGTGCCATACACAAGATGTGTATGTTGTTGATTAAAAGCACTGGTCAATACTGGTCACAAACAGATCATTTCCACCTGTGCTCTTCCTCAACATATTCTCATTTCCTCAACATATTCTCATTTCCTCAACATATTCTCATTTCCTCAACATATTCTCATTTCCTCAACATATTTTCCATCCTCAGATGCATCGGAATACTCTGTGACACAGCTATCTGATTTGCCCACCACCCTGCGTGAAGATGTTGCTGTCTTCCTCACAAATGACGTTTTGAATAGTAGCAAAGTGTTTGGGCAATTGGCACCAGAAGAGCGAAGATACCTAGCCACGTGCTTACACCCCTTGGTGCTGCCACCTGGGCAGGAGCTCTTTCGACAGGGGCAAGAGGCTGGATCTGTGCTCCTGTTGCAACAAGGCATGTTGCAGCAAGGCATATTGTGCTTTTCATTGGTTGATCTACACCACGAAATTGCGTGGGAAGGGACTTGTTTGTTCGCAGGAAAGAACTTGCTTATTCTGACAATGTTCAACACCATGGTCAACACTATGGTCAACACCAAGGGCACAACACCCACAGGGACCATAGAGTTGCTGCGATATCAAAGGGTGGTGCAAGTGCTCCAGGCTCCTGCATTCATTGGCGAACTTGCCATGCTCAAGGACTTGTTACCTGATGCACGGTACTGCCTTGAATCCAACAAAATGGAGCCCAGCAATTCAATAGGCCCACCATCAGCACACGCACATATCCCTCACAAAAACACCACACACATATCCCTCACAAACCACACAGGCAACGGGAAGTCACCTGTCGCTCCACAAGCCCTTGCATAGTATGGCGACTTGCTGTAGAGGATCTACGAACGGCAGCCAAGGTGTATCCATGTTTGTATAATAAATTACGGGGTGCTTTAGAAGCAGAACTCAAGGATGCTCTGCAGGCACTTATTCTTGCAGACCCCATCCTTGGGGCCCGCCTGCAGAGCATTGAAAGCAATGAAAACATTGAAGAGGCCATTCGTGAATTGCTTGCGGCAGAACAGCAAGCATTGGGATTGCCTGGTCAGGATGACCAAGAAGGGCAAGGGCCGAGTCAAGCGCAGCAGGGGCTGCCGTCCTTGTTTAGCGCGCAACAAGGTGCTACTGTACACACACAGCCTGCTGCGGATGCACTCAACGTACGGGTCGAGGTGCCAGTAGAGCACAGCGCGCAGTCTGTGCGGACAGCGGCCGCGTGGCGGCGTGCTGCGCACGCTGCGCTGCGTGAACCGCTGCTTGCAAACCCCTCTCTTGCTGGTGGTGGTGGTGGTGAAGAACCTTTGGAAACACAGCACAGCATTGATGCACGTACACGGCCAGGGATTGCAGCCATGTTTGCGTTGGGACTCATGCGCAAGGATGGCACTCGCAGCAGTGCACCATGATGTGGTGTCACACAGGGTTTTGTTTGTTACATGCATTCTGTTCCATCAATCTATTCCTGCCATTGCATGCCCACATACAAACTTGAGCAATGAGAGAACAAACTCATCGTGCATACACTACGAACAACGCAGTAGAAATAGAAACTCCATGTGTTTTCAAACCACCGTATATTTCAAACGTCTATCTGTTTTCAAAACTCCATTATTCTCAAACCTCCACGCCACTTTGAAAAACTCCCCTGCATCTATCAAAATTTGTATCAGAGTTTGCATCAGAATTTGTAGAGTATGTATTCCTCTTCCCGGGGTGCCTTGCCATGCATCCATGCAGACGCAAGCTTAGTCAGCCAATGACTCAACAGGCCCAATGGCCCAAACATAAAGCACAGTACAACTGAATGCACGGTCCACACGCCGTTGCGTATGCCATCCAGAAACACCTTTCTGAGAAGAGTGTGTGTGTGTATGATGGCGAGTACACGCAAGGTGTATGGTCACAGTCAAAAACAACCACATTCAGCAATAAGGCACCATACTTGGCTTGATACAGATCGAGGGTGAGCAAATGCAGCCATGCAAGCAGCACAATGCGTGGCTTGGTGAACAGTGACGCAAATGCTTCCACCTGTGATGGAAAGGAGCGTGTATACACCAACAACACACACATGCAACAAGACACACACCAGCAATCACATTTCACAAAACGTACGCTTGGCAATGGATTGCTGCTTGCAAGGACAGGCTGTATGTCAGACCACAAGCCCTGGTGCAGCAACACGGCAAGAAATCCAGTGTATACCAGTGCAGCCACCACATCAGGCACAGGGGACCGCATTGTTGACTGTGCCTGTGTGAGATACATGGCTGATGTAGTTGGTATCTCAGCCACTGGTGCACACTTCTGCTGTTGTGTGTGCAAGCACATACCAGGCGAGTGCCCGGGAACATGGTCATGAGTGTGTAAAAAGGGAGCACTGCGACGGTCGATGCTGCAAAGATGGCGGTTGTTGCTGATGTTGCTGCAATATTAGCCACAGCTACACATCGTGGTGTACATCGCTGTACTGATGTGGAAACTCGCCTGTGCAACGTGTGTTGAATACCGTTGAGCGGGATGCATCTCCATGCATGCGTCATAACTAGTGCCATACCTTGCTGATGGTGTCTTAAAGCATGTTATATGACGCTGCTGTGCGGGCTGCAGCGTGATGAATCGTTGCATGTTCATGCTGTGCACTGGAGCAACGTTTTACACAAAATGGATAGTGTGTGCCCCACTGCTGCACAGACAGGATGCCGATGGTAATGCGGCAGTATTGATGCAAATTGTATACAGTAGTTTGTACACAGTAGTTGGGGCGTCGTCAGGAAGTTATGTGAAATAAACGTTGATGGTCCGTGATGGAGATGTATTTACGCGATGGAATACATGTACGCGATAAACATCCGCTCAATATCCGTTCAAGTACATCAGCTCAATACCCGTCACAGAATTGCATTCACACACCGTAAACAGCCAACCATCTTGTTGTATCGCTGACCATCGCAGTACAAAATGGACCCACAAGCATCATCACAACCAAACAATAACAACGACGATATACTCAAACCAATAAACAACAATGCCAGCACCGGCGAGCCCATTACAGAAGTACGATTGATGATGCGCTTGCCCAACCCCATGGGTGGGTGCAGACACGACCCACCATTCAACCATTCAGATGGATGATTTGATGCTAGCCAAAATGCTGCAAGAGCAGGAACAGGCAATGTACATGCTTGCAGGGGGTGAGCCTGAAAACGCCCTGTGGCCCCGTTTTGTAGCAGGGTATGTTGCATGTGCAGCTGGTTGGGTGGTCAGGTATCAACAGCAACACTACTGGGTCACAGGGGCGTGTCGCATGAGGAGGACTCTGGTGTCCCAGCAGACAACCCATCCGCCCTTGGCTCTGCGCCAGATTCTGATGAGGCAGCAGATGAGGAGGAGCTCAGTGATGAAGCACTCGCACTGCGCCTCCAACAAGAGGAACTGGCAGCACAGAATGCACGGTTTATGCAAATGGCTGGCATTGGTATGGGGATATGATGATGATGTTATCGTGTGCATCTTGATGTATATGATGTTGCACTTTCCCATCATGGTGCCTCTCCACAGACGTGCAGCCATCAGAGCAACTCGATCCTGCTGCATCCTTGTCCAACAGCGAGCACTTGAGCTACGAGGTACATGTGTTGAACACCAGCAGCAGCACAATCACAACAAGCGCACAATACACTTAAAACCACCCATCAACAACAACAGGCATTGAACGCCATAGGGGATGTAGTAGGCACAGTCAGCAAGGGGTTGCCAGCAGAAATCATAGCCAAGCTGCCAGTGCAAAGCGCTGCAGAGTTGCGTGCACTGAGCGATGATCACAGCGATTGTGCAGTGTGCCGCATGGAATATGATGATGCCGACATGCTGACAACTTTGCTGCCATGCAAGCACACATATCATAGTGAATGCATTGGGCAATGGCTGACACTCAACAAGGTGCTGGTGGTAAATGAGATGCTGTTCATCACATGTTTTTGCACACCAGCATCACCAAAAAAACCACACAGGTGTGTCCCATGTGCAATACAGAGGTTACAATAACCCAATAGGATGTACATTAGGGTGTTACTCGAACAATGCCTTGGCAACAACCTTGAGTGCATCATCATAGCGGTCACAACACCGTGTCAAGCACTGCTGCTCGCTGCTGCTGATGCTTGTACCAGGCTTGGTAATGCAGCGATCAAAGCACTTTTTCCTCACTGTTTCCACAAACTGCTCAAAGCTTGCCAACGCAATCTGTTGTTCCACCTGTTGTTTGGGTGGGGTGATGACGGGGATCCTGTGTGAGATTGTTGCTTTCCAACCATCTGCAGAGTATTGCAGCTTGTAATACACGTACCTGTTGCATAACCTCCTGTTCTGAGAGCTTTTGCCCACCAGACGAAGTGCTGCTGCCAAAATCCATCGCTGCTGTTTGTTGTTGGCGTTGGCTTGTGATTGCTTGGGAGTTGCTAGTTGTTAGGAATTGACGCAGATATATTGTTGCAAATGAGGCGCAGGGTTATTACAATACAAACAACAAACAAGTGTTGTGTTGACTATTGCACTTCCTTGTGTGCCCTCGTTACAATCTCAACATTGCATTGTATTGCACTGTGGTATTCACAAATACTATCAAGCCCTTGGGTTGTACAATAGGGTGTTGTTGGACAGGGCGATCATCACAGCATGGCAGGTAGACAGCTGGGCAAGGGCTATGTGGTGTTGGAAAAGCTGGGTTCTGGTGCATTCGGTGTCGTATGGAAGGCAAGAGGCGTCAACACGGGCAGACTGTATGCCATCAAGGAGATCGACCTCACATTCCTCTCGGAAAAGGCATGCGGTGATGGTTGTGTAAGTTGCTACAAATTATAACGCTTGCATACCTCCCCACGCCAACTAGGAGCAAGAGGAGTGTGTCAAGGAGGTGGAGATGCTTGCTCTCTTAGACTGCCCATACATCATCAAGTACTATGATTCCTTTGTCGAGCAGGTATGCAGCGTGGCACACAACCCGGTACGCACCACCAACCACACACTCCACATCTACCCACCAGGCTAGCTTGTTTATTGTCACCGAGTATGCTCCAGGAGGCCCCCTTGCCCGCTACCTCACCACCATGAAATCAGCCAACACCCCGCTCCCAGAGGCCACCCTGTGGCGCTTGTTGCTGCAGCTGCTGGCAGGCGTGCATCACATGCATACCAAGCGCGTGCTTCATCGTGATCTCAAGCCCCTCAATATATTCTTGGATGATCGACTGCACGTCAAGATTGGTGACCTGGGCGTGTCACGGGTATATCGGGTGATTTGGGGGGGTGATGATTGTGTGTATTTGTACACCGGGTATATCGGGTGATTTGGGGGGGTGATGATTGTGTGTATTTGTACACCATGGTGTATTTGTACTCCAAGAGTTTGTTTTCAAACAATGACCTACCTGCTTCCATACACACACCCCAAACAACACTCTTGTCACCACACTGCAATCCCTGTGTCATCATCATCATCATCATCATCATCATCATCATCATCATCATCATCATCATCAT
>VFQP010001771.1_pt1 | contig 26809 bp, 29 predicted proteins | sample 3512351 | NCBI WGS metagenome assembly VFQP01 (sample SAMN10412372, study PRJNA504923) | tailings metagenome | isolation source: Relicate 1 Philex TSF1 revegetated site | place: Philippines: Tuba, Benguet | collected 2017-08-29
CCGTCAACGTGCTGCTGGCCTACCTGCAGAGCTACAGCGGCATGGGGCAGGCCCTGTGGACGTGCCTCCACGGCTGCACCTGCGCCCCAAAGGTCCGCGCCGCGCCCTCGCCCTCGCCTCTCCGCACTTCCTCCTCCTCGCCACGCGCGCGCAGTGCAGCGCTCCGCCCGCGCCGCAGCTGCCTCGCCTAGCTAGGCAAAGCGCAAAAGGGGACAGAGGGCGTGGCGCGAGCACGCAGTGCGGGTGCACGCGACGCGGGTGCGTCTCTCATCATGCCTGGGCCGTGGGGCGCGGGCGTGCGCGCGTGCGTGCGCAGGTGCTGGACGCGCACCACACGCAGCGCACCTCCACCACCTTTCTTGCGCTCATGGTGACCCAGGCCACCGCGCAGCAGTGCACCATGGGCGTGCGCGTGCTCAACTCGACGCGCAGCACCGCGCCCGGCGGGCAGCCGGGGCACAAGTTCAAGGTGCGCAGGCCGCCCGCCTGGCTGCAGCTGCTGCCCCCTGCTTCTTCTCCTCCTGGTGCCGTGTGCTACGCGCTGCTCCAATGGCGAGGGCGCCAGGTGGCTGGCCTGTGACGCCACGTGCTTGTGGATCTCCCACGTGGCCGCCGCGCAGGTCTCTTCAGTCATGATGGCGCGCAAGGAGACCATGGGCTTCCACTGGGCCGAGGACAAGAGCAGCGAGTTCTGGCTCGTCGACGTGCTGCAGAACCGCTTTGAAGGGCCGTGAGCGCCCTGGCGGCGGGGCCGGCCCAGTTTGAAAAGCCGCACGACGCTTGCAGGAATGGGAGCAGGATGAACTCTGTTTCGAGTGCTTTTTCATGTAAGGGATTCGAGCGCCGTGGCCTGCGCCTGCTCAGCACGCACCACGCTCTGAAAAGCCCCTCCTCCCCCTTTCAGATGCAGGCGTTGCCAGGGTGTGGACGTGCCCAGAGAGAGAGAGAACAGCGATACTGATACAGCACAGAAGACGACAAGCCCGGTGCGTGAAAGCCAGCCCTCACCCCCACCACGATCGCCCGACCCACTCCCCGCTACGGCCCCTGCACCCAGCCATCTCTCACCCCTCCCAGCAGTCCCTCACGCCCCCCTCAGTGTTCACAGCTGCTCAGCACCAGCGCTCAGCGGCCCGCGGGGCCCTCGCTGGAGCCCGCCTCCCCCCCGCCGCCGCCCACAGAGCCTTGCTCGTTGTTGGTGGCGCGGGCGGCCGCCACCATGCTGGCAAACATGCCGCCCTCCTTGGCGCTCAGGTCGCGCGGCGGGCCGTGCTCCACCAGGCGCCCCTCGCTCAGCACCTGCGAGCACGCACGCCCCCCGTCGCAACCCCCACGGCCTCCACCGCTGAGCAACCAGCGCGCGTGCACGAGCAACACGCGACAGCTGCAGCGCAGCGCGCTTTGCTTGCTCAATCAAGTTCAAGGCTCCTCACCAGGAGGTCATCGGCGTCCATGATGGTGGACAGGCGGTGCGCAATGACGAGCAGGATCTTGCCCTGCCCCGCCGCCGCCGCCGCCGCCGTCTTGCCCACCGAGGCGCCGTGCTCCTCCTCCTGGTCCAGGCCCAGGTCGTCGGCCTCGCCGGCCTTGAGCAGCTGGCGGCCCGGCTGGCGCACGTGCTGGTCCAGCGCCGCGTGGATGAGCGTGTCGGTCTCGCGGTCCACGTTGGCGGTGGCCTCGTCCAGCACCAGCACGCTCGCGTCGTGAAGCAGCGCCCTGCGGGACGGCGACGAGCACGCACGGGCAGGCGGTTGTGGCGAACAGCGTCGGCGCCGCGCGCTGATGCAGGTGTGAAGAGCGCCGCCCAGGTGCGAAGAGTCGCACCTGGCCAGGGAGAAGAGCTGCCTCTGCCCCACCGACAGGTTGTCGCCGGCCTCGGCCATGCGCCCGTCCAGGCCGCCCATGGCCACCACGCACTTCTTGAGCTGCGCCCCGCAGCACAAGGCAGCACCGTCACAAGGTGTGAGGCCAGGCCCAGGACGCTGATCAGCGCTGCTGCGACGGACGACGGACAGAGAGGCGGGAGGGCGGTGCACGGACCTGCACCACGCCCAGCACGTCCCACAGCCTGGCGTCCGAGTGGTGCGCCCAGGGGTCGAGGTTGGAGCGGACCGTGCCCGAGAAGAGCACGGGGTCCTGCGGGATGATGGAGAGGCGGCGCCGCAGCGCGTCCAGCCCCAGCGTCGACACGTCCACGCCGCCGAGGAGGATGCGCCCCTCCGTCACCTGGCCAGCACGCACGCGACGAACGCGCCACCCGAGGCGACAGTTGTGAGCGGAATTCGGCTGCTTTGCGGCACGCACGCAGAGCAAAGCCAAGAACTGCACGCCCACCTCGATAAGGCGGAAGAGCGTGAGCGCCAGCGACGACTTGCCCGAGCCGGTGCGCCCCACGACGCCGCACGTGGTGCCGGCGCGCAGCGAGAAGCTCACGCCGCGCAGCGCCGGCGGCAGGCCCGGGCGGTACCGGCTCGTGACGCGCTCCCACACCAGGTGCCCGGGCCGCGGCCAGGCGTCGTTGGGCGGCGGCGCGCCACCCTCGGCCACGGTCGGCGGCTCCTGAGGCAGCTCCGTGTACTCGAGCATGCGCTCCGCGCTCGTCATGTTGTTCTCAACCTGCGCCGCAGGTCGCGCGTTGCGACGCGCAGCCTCCGAGCACGCACGTCGTCCCCCACGACAGCGCTGTGTGCAGAGCCAGGTCGAGTGCTCACTCACCTCGGCGGTCTGGCGGACGAACCACTGCATGAGGCCCGTGAGCTGCAGCAGGTAGGTGAGCGCCAGGCCCAGCAGCGCCACGTTGACGCTGTTGCGCAGCGCCGTGGCGATGATGGCCGCGCTCAGCAGCGTGAAGCTGCAGATGAGGTCCAGGCGGAAGCCGATCCACCTGCGCAGGGCGCGCACGCCGTGGGACCGCGACGGTCAGTCTCGGGCTGCGTGCGGGAAAGAGGAAAGAGCGCCAGCTGCGGCCGGAGCGAGCGGGCCGGCTCACCTGCCGGCGCCGGCGAAGGCAAAGCCCCAGCAGCCGTTGGCGGCCAGCTGGTCGAGCAGCTCGTGGTGGAAGCGGTCCTGCCAGCAGCATGCGCCAGGCGGTTCCAGCAACAGCGAGCGTGAGCAACGGCGCGGCGGCCGTGCGGCCAAAGACGTCACATTGCGGTAGCAGCGGTGGGAACGTCGGAAGGCGTGCACTGCTCACCTGGGCGCCAAAGGCGCGGATGGTCATGAGGCCCTTGATGGAGGACGACAGTGTGGCGAACACGGGCGACCTGCGCGCGTGGCGGCGCAGCAAAGGGTGTGCAGGCGCTCGGCATCCGCCGCCCCAGCGCCCGGCTGCAGCCTGCGGCGCTGCTGCCACAGCGCGCCATGGCCGCCAGAGCCACGTTGCCCCACGCACCGGGTGGTGGCGTCGTAGCGCTTGATCTCTCGCGAGGCGCGCAGGTACCTCCTCCGGATGTAGACAAAGACGACGGCCAGCGGCACAAACACGGGCAGCACGGGCGGCACCTGCAGCACGGGGTGCACAGGCCATTTCAGGTCACGGCACGCTCTGCACGGCGCCGGACACCTCGTGCAGGCCTCTTCTCCAGGCAGGCGTGCACACGGCAAGGAGAGGGGCGCCAGGCGCGCTCACCGCGACGGAGACGAGCACGATGGTGCCGAGCACTTGCAGGCCCCACTGCAGCGCGTCGAAGAACACCACCTGCGCAGGCGGGCGGCGCCCACACGCGTCAGTGGGTGTGAGCGTGGGCGTGGGTGTGTGGAGCACGCACTGTGCCAGTCAGGCAGGCGGACGCTTTTCCGCCAGTCGTGGGTCAACTGAACTCACCGGGAAGAGGTCGTCCATGTTGGCCTGGTCCTTGGAAAACCTGCCGTGCAGCGCAGCACAGCACGCGCAGCGCAGCGTGCACCTTTACGCGACCCGAGCGCGTCAGGAGGGCGCGCACGAGGCGGACCAGATGCACGCACGTTTCGCGCCGCACGCACCTGTTGAGCACCCGGCCGGCGGGGTTGGTGTGGAAGAAGCTGAGCGGCGCGCGCAGCATGCTGGCGGTCCAGCTCGCCAGGTGCTGCGAGCGAGGCGGGAGGAGCGCGGCACGGGCGCGTGTCTGGCAGCGCTGGCACTGTTGGCCAGGGGCGGCGTGTGCGTGTGTGGGAGAGAGGTGGAGAGAGCACGTGCCGCCGCCGCCGCCGCCGCACCTTGGGGATGAAGCCAAAGGGCCCCAGAGCGAGCCAGTCGCACGTACAAACGTGAACTCGGGCGTGGGAAGAGCCCTGGGGGCGTCGGAATCTGAAACAGCACCACCCACCACCTGCGAGCGGGCGAACGGGCACGGCGGCGCACGGGCACGGCGTGGAGGGCTCGGCCCGGGAGCATGCGCGGCGCCGCGCCCTCGCCCGCCGGTGGTGGGGTGGCAAGGGATGCGGTGCTGGTGTGGGCGACGCGTGCCCGGGGGTCTGTGCTGTGTGTGCGCGCCCACACCTGCCAACCGCCCAAGGGACCAGCTGCGCACCTGAGCGGCTGTAGCCACGCGTCTCAGCAGAACTATGAGCCTGGGCGGTTGCCGAAGGGCGCGCCTGCGCGACGGCGAGGGCAGCGGAGGTCCCACCCACAACCCCTCGAGCCCGCGCACCTGCGGCGCCTCCACGCCCGCCTGCAGCGCGCCGGCCATCAATCTCACCCGTGCCTGACCCACCCGCACACCCCACAACCCCTCGAGCCCGCGCACCTGCAGCGCCTCCACGCCCGCCTGCAGCGCGCCGGCCATCAATCTCACCCGTGCCTGACCCACCCGCACACCCCACAACCCCTCGAGCCCGCGCACCTGCAGCGCCTCCACGCCCGCCTGCAGCGCGCCGGCCATCAATCTCACCCGTGCCTGACCCACCCGCACACCCCACAACCCCTCGAGCCCGCGCACCTGCAGCGCCTCCACGCCCGCCTGCAGCGCGTCCGCCGCAGCTTCACGGAGTCAGCGAGCGCGCCGGGGGCAGGGGCGGCATGGCTGGCAGCCATGGGGGCAGGGCGGCGAGTAGAGGGCTACTGACGGCTGCTCGAGGAGGCAGCGCGGCGGGGAGGGGACGGGGCGGCAGGCGACCTGCGCGAACGCGCGAGCGCATCGGCAAGGGGCCCACGGCAGCCATGTCGGCATCGTTGCGTGTGCTGCAGAGACTAAGGGCATGAGCGTGGGCACGACGCCGCGATCGGGCTGGTTGCGCGTCTGCGATCTGCGGCTGCCGCCCCGCAGCCCCTGCCACCTCCCGGCCATCTCCTACAAGGCGGCAGCCATGGCAGGCACCCCATGGCTGCTGCTGCTGCTGCTGCCGCTGCCGCTGCTGCTGCGAAGGAGGAGCTGGAGCTTGAATCCTCTGCGGCCAACCTGCAACTGAAGCGGCAGGACCCCCTCCCCTCCAGCCAGCCGTGCTCCTGCGTCCGACGGCCTCCTCGCCCCTTCTTGGTCGCTCACCTCGCGGGGCGTGGGGATGGGCGGTGGCCACGTCCGTCAGTTGACCATCCTCGCGCAAAATGTGAGTGGGCGGTGAGTGTGTGGGTGTGTTGGGGGAGGTGCTGCGCGCCCGCAGGCGTCGCCTGTGTGCGCTGCGGCCCCAGTGTGCGCCCCGGTGTCGCTGCTCTGGTCCTCCTGGAGCGCGCTGAGGTGCCCTAGTGCATGGCTAGGGTGGCCGTCCGCAGGACCGAGGCGAGAGCGTTTGAGCGCCCACCTCGCGCCGCGCCGGGCGCAGGGACCACTTGGGCGCCTCGCTGCGCAGGCGCAATCGCGTGAGCCCCTCTCGGTCGGCCGAACGGCGCCCCCCTCTGCAGCAATGCCAGCCAGGCAGGGCCACCCAGGGCGCGCAGGAGCGGCCCGCAGCAGGTCGAGCGTGGCCCACGGTGCGTATTGCGTGCCCTGGTGAGGATTTCCTCCTGGCTCCTGGCGCGTGAGGAGCGATCGATGCACGTCCTGATCAGGGGCTCACCACCTGCCGCGATGCGCAGGCGAACGGCATCGCCAGCTGTCGTCCCGTGCTCGGCCCCCTTTTGTCTGTGGGCCGTGACGGTGCGCTGCAGCTGCAAGGTGGTCATCGCCACTTTGGCATCTCTCTCCATGAGGTGCGCTCGGGTAGCGATCCGCTGAGGTCGCCTCGCTGAGGTCGCGTTCGCCTGGCGCGTCGCGACTCGGTGCAGACTGCGAGCGAGCGCGAAGTCTAGCCAGGGTCGCCCCACCATCGCCAGTGGAGATGGCGAGATGCAGATGCCTGCGCAACCTGGCCGCCGTGGCACTGCGCAGCACCTTCCTTCAAGGATGAGGATGCGTGCTGACCTCGACATGTGCAACGCACGCCGGCGTGGACGTGCGTGTGTGCCGTGTGTGCCGACCCGCCGCAGGCCGCGCGGCGCGCTCTCCAAGCCCACTGATCGCTGAGCTCGCCCTGGGACACGTGCACGCACGGCGCGCATCCACCGCGGGGTGAGGCCCTACACCAGGCCCCACCAGGCCCTCCTCCTCCTCCTCCTCCTCCGCCACCTCTCGCGCTGCTCTCGGGGCGGCGGCGCGGCGCAGCGGCCGCGCCCTCCGACGCCAACTGTAGCCGCACCTGTGCATCGGCCCCGCCACGCCGACAGCGCCACGCAGCGGGCGGCCGCGTCCCGGCCAGCTCGATGGCGCTGCCGGCTGCTGCCGCTGCAGCGGCCGTGGCACGCCGGGCGAACTGCCGGCACGGCTTGCCCAACACGCCCGCGCCGGCCCAGGCGCCCTGCACCAGCAGCCACGGCGGCGGCGGCGGCACGCCCTGGGGCCTGTGCCCCCCTCCTCCTCCGCTGCGGCCACGGTGGGCTTCGTCGCGCGGGTGCTGATGAGTGCCTTTCGCGGGCGGCGGCCTCCGTGATCAGCGACGCGCCGACCGGCCCTAGACCGCCGCCGTGAGGAGGAGGGGGCGGCGAGGCTCTGGCGGCGGGATGGCCCCCTCGCGAGGGCGGCGTCGTTTGCCAAGGGCGGCGGCTGCGGCGCCGCCGCCCGGCCGGCGCCACAGCCGGCTGCCGTGCAGCACCGGCAGCACAAAGCAGGAAGCTGTCGCTGCTGGCGCTCTTCTCCACGCGGCCGGCGAGGATGTTCGGGCTCATACTACGCCCTGCGACCCTCTCCTGCCGCCGCGCTCCTCTTTGCCATCATGCTCCCTCGTCCCATACGTTTTGCAAGCTGCTGCATGTTCTGAGCGACCAGCAGCAGCTCCGCACGGCTCAAAGCACGCAGAGCAGCACAGCACCCACGCAGCACACGCCACCGCGCCCTCAGCGCATCGCACCAGGGCACCGCAGCACACGCCACCACGCACCATGCGCACCCACCGCAAACACAATTGGACGGCTGCACGTCCCGTCAACGTCGCAAAACAGGCAGCAAGGCACCGCGCCCCCGCTACAGCCCCCACGCCAAGCAGCACACGGACGTGCTCAGCGCCTGCCTGCCTGCAGGGGCAGGGCGTGCGAATCGGATCAAGAGCGCAAGAGGGAAGCGCCGGGCCACCCCACGCCAGCGCCGCCCTTGCCCGCCGCGCCACTTCAGCTGCCGAGTTCTGGTCGAGGTGAGAGATCCCGCCACGCCGATGAGGGAGAAGCCGTGGCCCGGGGTAGCAGTACAGCGAGGGGCCCCAAACAAAAGCACCACAAAAAGATGAAGGGGAGGGCAGGCCGGCGGTAGTAGTACAGCGAGTCGAGGGGCCCGGCGTGCGGCTGGCACGCCCGCCCCCTTCCTTCCTCTCCCCGGTGAGCTGCCGGCCAAGCCTTGCGCCACGCCAAGCAATGAGGAAAAATAGGGGGCCCAAGGCACACCCGCTGCAGCACCGCTCATTTGCCGGCGGACACGGACGCAATGCAGCGGCGCAAGACGGCCACCATCAAGGCGGCGACGTCAAGCCAAACCAAAAGCGAGGACCGCGCACCGCAGCGAGGACCGTGCACCACCGGGCACGGGCGCAAAAAAGGCCAAGCTCCACACACAAACACGCCGCTGGCAGGGCGCCTGCCCGGGGCCCACCCTGGCCTGCCTCTCCTCCGCTGCGCACCGCGATGCAATGCCTCAAACCCACCGGCGCAGGTCTGGTCCAGATCAGGTCCTTGCCACAACAGGAGCGGTCCTTGCCAAGGAGCTATACATATATTTGCTCCATCTCTCAACGCCGCGCACCCGGCCGCCGCACGACCGCTGCTCTACTCCATCTCCTCGCCCTCCGACTCCTCGCCCTCCGACTCCTCGCCCTCCGAGAAGCATGCCCAGCCCTCCGCTGCCGCCAGCGCCATGTCCGCCGCGGCCTGCTCCTCCAGCTGCCGAAACTGCTGAAGCACAGCCGGGTCCGTGGGCGGCTCCCTGGCCGTCGCCGCCACCAGCGCCCGAGACGGCCGCCAGCCCACGTACTTCTCCACGTAGTAGGACGGCGCCGCCACGCCCAGCGCGTGGCAGAGGTCCAGGAAGCGGTACCCGGGCGCCGCCGCGTCAGTGCGGTTGTCCGAGTCGCACGACGCCCAGTTGAAGGCGTGGTGCAGGTCCGCCTCGAGCCTGCACGCCAGGAGCACACCGTGCAAACCATGAGCGCGCGCGGCCCAGCCACCTGCACCCGCATGCCGGGGCCCCACACGCCCAGAAAAGCCGTCGCCCACGACCCGCAAGGGCCTGCAGGCGGCCTCACCTGGTGGCGTTGAGGCCCGTCGACACGTACGCGAACCGCACCTCGACGGTGCACCCGTGGGCCTGGAGCCAGCTCCACGGCAAAAACTTGATGGGCTCGCTGGCAGGGCCGATCGCGCCGTACTGGCCCACGTAGCACAGGAGCCGGCGTAGCAGGCCGCCGCTCGCTTTGCCCACGTACGCGAGCTTGAGGCCGCGCTTGGGGCTGCGGAAGGCGAACGTGTACACGGCGGGCCGGCCGTCCACGCCGATGCTGGTGAGGAACTGCTTGAACTTCTTGCGGTCACCCGCGAGCTCGGCAGGCACCTGCGACGCGAGAAGCACCAGGAGATCGCGTGTACTGCTGTCGCGAGGAGCTGAGCTCCGCCATCCGCGCAGGCCACTGGCATGCTGCAGCGCGCACGGCTCATTCTTGTTGCACCTTACCGAGTGGAAGGGCTTGTCGGCCAGCAGGCTGTGGCTGGAGTCGTGCAGCGAGGCGGCCTCGGCGAAGGGGATGGCGTCCGTGATGGTGAAGCCCACGAGCTTGCGGCGGTCGGACCCACTCTTGCGCTTGCGGATGCGCAGTCGGTTGTTGAAGAGTTTGTGGGGCTGCCCCTCCATGGTGGCCGACTCGTTGCCCGCCGTGGCCTGCGGCTTGCCCAGCGGCGCTCCAGCGCCAGCGTAGCGCCCGCCGACCATCGGCTGCCCGCGCTCCGCTGCTGTGGAGAGCGAGCGCTTGGTGCTGGCGCCGCGGTCGGCTGCCTCCGCCGTCAGCTTGCCGTGCGCCACCAGCTGCTGGCCGCCGTGCCCCACGCGCAGGTCGACGTCCCAAACAGCGCGCTTGTAGCGCTTGATGCCCACCGGCTTGCTGTCCCAGTTGATGCCCTGCACGACGGCCGACCGCTGCCCAGTCCGCCTCTTCTTGATCACAATGTCGCCCACGCCGCAGTAGGTGCTTCCGTCTCCGTCAAGCTGCAGCCGCACGCCTCGCGCCACCACCGTGTCGTTCGGCACGTTGCACAGCGCTTCCGCGCAGCAGAACTGCTCGCTGCGGTAAGGCTCCACGAGGCCTGGGAGGCCGGCCTTCCTCCACACGTCCAACACGTCCAGCTGCAAGTCCCAAGTCATTTCAAAAGCTGTGCTCCTCGGATGGTGCTCATGCAGGGCCTGCACGCCGCTCAACACACGAACAACCCTAGCACGCCCCCGCACGACGGACCACAAACCAGAACCAGACCACAAACCAGAACGACAAACAGGATGGCAGGCCGCAAGCTGCGCGACTTGCCGCGCGTGGACTACACGGGCATGGACTACACCGGCCCGCCTTCGCAGGCGCCGAAGAGGGACTGGAGCCACAAGAAGCCGAACCCGCGGCCGGTGAGAGCCTGCGGCCCGTGACGCTGCGTTTGCATCGCCGTGACAACGCCGTGACATCCGTGCGCACCGTGGGGACCCCGCGTGCGCAGGGAGCAAACTCTGGGGAGAACAAGACGGGGATCGACGACGTGTGGGTGTCTGCGGCGGGCGGGCAGGCCTACCTCCAATCCAGGGACGACCGGGACTTTGGCCGTGTCAACGTGCCAGTCGACCTCACCAAGATGGCCCAGCTGCAGAAGCTGAGGGCCGCGCTGCATGGCCTGGGCGGGTGCGGGTTGGATCCGCAAGCGCCTGCGACCAAGGCCAGAGGCGTCCAGAGGCTGCAAGTGAGCGGATCGTGGGGCTTTGTGGTTGCGCGCACGCAGGAAGCGCGTGCGGAAGGCGGACGCCAAGTTCAAGAGGACCCTCAAGCTCAAGGACAAGCCGACGCGTGAAAGTAAGCGGCACCTGCACCTGCACCTGCAATAGTTGGAGGCGGTGCGGAAGGCATTTTGTGTCAGGACGCTTGTGGCCGGGCGCGACTCAAGATCGCGCGTCGCCCCGTTGTCGCAGGCGACCTGATCTGCAAGGACCTGCTGATCGAGCACGTCCAGAACACGATGTCGAGGCCCGAGAGAACCATCGAGGTGATCCAGGCGATGGCGCGCCGCAACGCGGCGCACTACCCGGCCGCGCCCACGCAGGCCACGGTGGAGCAGACGGCCAGGGCGGCCAGGGCGGCCAAGCGGGAGGAGACGGCCGAGCTGCAGCAGCTCGGCTAGGCGTGGGCGCCATGTCCCGGGCACGGGCAGGGCGTCAGCGCGTGGCGCGACTGGCGCTGCGAGCGCCGCCGCCCCGCAAAAGGCTCTGATTGGTGGCGGCTCGTGGTGCCTCACTGCGGGCGTGGTGGAGCAGCCAGCCACTGCTGGTGCTGCTGGTGGTGCTGCCATGTCTGACATCCCGCTGCATGTTTCCTCGAGGATGATGACCGGTGCTGGCCCAGCGCCGCGCTGTACATGGTAGAGCCGCTTTTTGCGTGGGACCCTGAGCTGGAGGACTGCTGGTGTTGGCCCAGCGCCGCGCTTGTTCTGGCACATCCAGCATGGACTCCGGGCACAGCTACGCTAGATCCCCTACAAACTCGGGGCCCTGGACAGGCAGGGTGTTTGCGTGGGTGAAGAGGGGGTTTGTGAAGGGGGGCCTTAACGCGGCCAACAGCCTTGGCCAGAGGGGGCCGCCCATGGATAGCACGGCCGGGGGATGGGAGGGCTTAGGCGATGAGGGCCTGGGCTGAAGCTGAGGGGCACGCTGCTCCGCCTGGCACGTTCAAGAGGAGGCCATGCGTGTGGCAGCCTGGCTCCTCGGGCCTTCTCTTGCCAGGGCCTGCCTTGCTCTTCCTGCCCGCTGCGCCCTGCTGCTCATTCTGCTTGCCACAGGACTCCCAGGCTTCTGCACGCTCGCTTGCAAGGCCCGTGCCCTCCAGGAGCGCAGGACACTCCCCAACGCAGCGAGTCAACCAGGGGAGCCACCACGCCGCGGCCGAGTGCGCTCAGCTTTCCACGCCCACACCGCACGCACGCAGTCGCGCGCCGCACAGCCGCAGCGCAGGCAGCACGCAGCGAACCAACCAGGGGGGTCACCAACTGGGACCAAACGGCCACACGCGTCGTGCTCAGTCCACGGTCACCGACACGCAGGCACGCCGCCCACACACAAACGTCACGCAGCGAGTCAACCAGGGGAGCCAACTAGGAGCGCACCAACTAGGAGCGCATGAATCGATGAATCCGCCGGATGCTGCACGCGTTCAACACGCGGCACCACAGCACAGCCGGCGTCAGAGCAGGAAGGCACTCGCAGCACGCGCACTCCTGCCCCTCAGCCGAAGTACCAGACGATCGCGCGCACAAAGCCCAGGAAGACCACCAGGCCCGCCAGCAGGCCGTACACCCACTCCCACCTGCGAGCGCGTTCTTGTTTCCGTGTGTCCGCGGCGCCCACAGCCACCAGTCAGCAAGCACCACACGCAGCCAAACTCAGCCCGTCAGCGCATCCTTTGCCACGTCACTCACGTGGTGTCAGCCTGGTCGGCCGGGGAGGCGCGCGCCCACAGCGAGAGCCACCAGTCGCACGCCATGTAGGCCGCCTGGGCGCTGAGCACAAAGATGGGCAGCGTCACCTGCGCCACCAGGCCCATGCGCTTGAAGTAGAGCCAGTAGGCCGACCACGCCCTGCACGCACGCACGCACGACACGCGTGCAGGCGGGCACGCAGCGTCAGGAAGCGACTGCTACACGGTGCAGCTGTCCGCAAAAGCGTGCGCCACGGCGTGTGACGAAGGCCCCTCCCTGGGATCGCAAGTGCATGGCGCGTGCACTCACACAGTGCCCTCGACCTTGCCCTCGGCCACCACCAGCTTGCCCTGGCGGTTGTGCGCCACCACGGCCGCCCGCTTCTGCTCGTCCGTCAGCCCGCCGCCGCTCGGCGACCGCCGCAGGCTCAGCAGCGCGCCCAGCGCGCCGGGGCCCGCCAGCAGCGACCGCGTGCGCGACCACGAGCCGCTGCCGCTCGGCTCGAGCTGCGACGCAGACTGCTGCCCGGCGGCAGCGGCGGCGGCGGCGGGCGGGAGCGCCATGTTGATGCTGTGGCTGTGCGTCAGCGCGCCGCTGCTGCCGGGCAGCTGCCCGGCAGCTTCCTCCTGCCGCCGCGCCTCGAGCTCCTCCTCGCCGGCGGGGAAGTAGTCGTCCACCTCGCCCTCCACCACGCGGGCGTCCTCCTCCTCGTCGTCGCCCTGCCCGCCGGGGCCCTTGGCGGCCGCGGGCGCGATGTCGCCGGTGGTGCTGCTGCTGCCGCTGGGCGGGCCGGGCGGCAGCGCCGGGTGCACGCTGTCGGCCGTGGCGTCGTCGAGCACCGGCGCCTCTGCAAGCGCGCGAGAGAGGTGCATCGCAGCACCGGCGGGTGAGCGTCATGATGACTCTGGGGAGCACCGGTAGCGACCACCTCGGGCGGGGCGGGGCGAGGGAGGGAGCGCCGGGGCGAGTCAATGCGAAGTGGCCCTGCGTGTGGCCTCAGGCTCTCACCGGCGGAGGCGAGCTCTGGCAGGTTGAGGTGCTTGAGGTCGGCGTAGGGCCCCAGCGCCACGGGCTTGCCGTCCCGCAGCACCAGCACGCGGTCGCACAGCGGCAGGCTCTGCTGCTGGTGCGTCACCAGCACGCGCGTGCGGCCCTGCGCGCGGCGGCGGCGAGGGAGCGAAAGACAGGCACGCCCGTCGCGTCGCCCCCGGCGCACCTCTGACCTCTGACCTTGGCAGGGGATGTCTGACGTTGACGCCCTGCTGCGCCGCCGAGGCATATGGTCTCGCCGTGCACGAGCACACGCCACGCTGGTGCACTGTGTGCGGAGCTCAGCTCACCTTCATGAGGCCCTCGGGGCCGATGCACTCGTGGAAGAGCGTGCGGCCCACGCGGGCGTCCACGGCGCTCAGCGGGTCGTCCAGCAGCATGACGTCCGCCTGGCTGTAGGCGGCGCGCGCCAGCGCCAGCCTGGCCTTCTGCCCGCCCGACAGCTGCACGCACCCACATCACCACCAATGCGAACCATGCAAACGGGCTGTGCACGTCGTTGCCGGCGCCGGCAGCTTTGCTGGCGTGTTGGTCACGCGGGCAGGCGATGTGCGTGCACACGCTCTCACGTTGATGCCGCGCTCGCCAAGCTCGGTCGCATCGCCCTTGGGCAGGATGGCCACGTCCGGCAGCAGCGCGCACGCCCTCAGCACCTGTGCCACAGCCCCATCACCACCGTCACGCAGCACAGCTGAAACGTGTGCCACCTCGGCCAGCGGCCGGCGCCGCAAGAACATGCTTCCCCCTTCAGTCAAGCGTGAAAGCACGCGCGCACCCGCTGGTACTTGTCCTCGTCGTAGGGCTTGCCAAACACCACGTTCTCGCGGAAGGACCCGGCCACAATCCACGGCACCTGCGGTGCGACGGCGCACACGGTCGACACGGTGGCCCAATTCCAGATAGGTAATCTGCTCTTGCGTGCCGGGCACGTTAACCTTGCAGCCGCGGCTGCGGCGGGAGGCCGGCGCGCCCCACAGAGCCAGGCGCCTCGTGCCCACCTGTGGGCAGAAGGCCAGCGAGCCGACCAGCGTGGTGCCGCCCGCGCTGTCCAGCGACGGCAGCTCGGCCCCCTTGCCCGCCTTGGCCTCGTCGGCGCCCTCCTCCTCCTCCTCGCCGCTAGCGCCCGACTGGCGGTGGTTGACGCTGCTCACGCTGTGCGACGTCTCAAGCCGCGCCTCGGCCACGGCGCCGGCCGCCTTCTTGGCGGCCGCCGCGCCCGGCGGCGGCGCCGTGACGGCGGGCTGCAGCTCGCCCAGCAGCGCCGCCAGCAGGGTGCTCTTGCCCGACCCCACCTGCGCACTCCACCGCACCACCCAACGCCACCACGACACGTCGTCGCGCCGGTGCTCTCAGCTGCGCCAGAAAGCGGCACTGGCGCCGTCGCGCAGCACGCAGGGCCGTCCTCTTTTCAACGTGAGGGGGCTGCTGCAGCCTTGCGACGGGAACGCCGCAGCGGGGAGATGGCGCCCGCCCCTCGCCGGCGACGCCCAGCAGCTCTCCCGGCCGCACGTGCAGGCGCACGCCCGACAGCGTGAAGGGCTTGGCCGCCGCGTCGGCCGCGTCCCTCTCGGCCTGGCCCTTGGCGCCGCCCTGCTTGCCGCCGCCCTTTGCGCTCTTGTCGCCGGCCTGCGTGATGTGGCCCGTGGCGCCGGGCCCGGCGGCGGGGCCGCTGTCCAGGAAGCCCGAGCCGGGGCCCAGCGGCTGCGACCAGTCAAAGACGGCTCCGCCCAGCAGGATGGTGCCGCGGGGGAGGTGGTGCGAGTCGGCGGAGGCGGCCGGCGGCTCGGGGCCTGCGCGTGAACGTGTTGGGTTGGGGGGGCAGTCTCTTCAGCAGGAGCGTGCAGAGCCAGAGGCTGAAGTTCACTTGAGCGGTGGAGAGAGGTGGCTCACAGGTGAGGAAGTGGTGGAAGCGCTGGATGGAGACGCGCAGCTCCGTGAGCGCCTGCGCTCACACGCACGCACGCCAACACGTAGGGACGACTCACGCGACGCAGCGGCGGACGCGGTGGCGCGTTGCGTGCGCCTGCGCGCGGTCCCTGTGTGGCGCGGCGCCCACCCTCACCTGGAGCGCGAAGAGGAAGCCGCCCATGGTGCTCTTGGGCAGCTGCAGCAGGCTCAGCACGTAGAAGACTGCCGAGACGCTCAGCACGCCGGTGCGGTAGCGGTAGACGGCAAACACGATGAAGGTGACGATGCTGCGGCCAGCACGCGATGGGTCGAAAAGCGGCATCGGTCCCTGCTGCGGGCATCGGTCCCTACTGCGGGCGCGACTACGAGGGGGGGTGGCGGCGCCATGGCACTCACACGCAACGGGGCTGCCCCGAGCGCCAGGATTCCACGAGGAGCACGCCCCCCCCCCCCCAAAAGAGAGCCGCCAAGGCTCACCTGGTGAGGACGAACTGGACCGAGTAGGTGGTGGCGCGCACGCGCATCATGCGGCCGATGTTGCCGGCCTCGACCTGGCGCAGCCGGATCATCTCGGTGGAGAGGGGCCGCTCCCACGACAGCATCTTGCATGCCAGCACGCCCTGCGTGGTGTGTTGCGCCAGGGGTGGAGAGGGCAGGGGTTAGCGCTGGCTAGGGGTGCGTGGCGAGAGCAGAAACGGCATGCGCTGTGTCAGGTGCCGCACGGCTCACGTTGATGGCCTCTCCAGTGAGCCTGACGCGCGCGTCCGTGGCCACGGCCGTGTCGCGGCGGATGTTGGTGACGGGGCGCGTCAGCGCGACCTGCGTCACGCGGGCGCAGGAGCACCCCGCCCGTGTGCCTGTGCCTTGGCCCACTGCCCCCGGCAACGCCGCGCCCTCTCAGTCGCAGCTCGCCGCCACCACCTGACAGAGGCGCACCGCACCCCGCCCGCATGAGTCCGCACCTGCAGCGGGATGAGCGCGATGATGGCCGAGGCGCCGGCGATGGCGCTGACAAAGTCCAGCTCCAAGGAGATCATCACGACCACGAGCGCCAGCTCCAGGGGGCCAATCCACGACCAAATCCAGTACAGCGACGCTGCAGATGGTGGCGATGGCACAGGGCGAGGTGGGGAGGCCGCGGGTTGGTTCTTGGCGCGGCGCTTGATGCGTGCCCACGGCGAGCGCAAGTCACCGCCACACTCACTGTCCTCGAAGCGGCGCACGTCGTTGGCGCACAGGTTGATGACCTTGCCAGGGCTGATAGCGCTGGAGCTCAGGCGCATGAGCTTTTTGTGCAGCGTGGCAATCATGGTCTGGCGCATCAAGAAGCCTGCGCCGAGAGCAAGAGCAAAGGCAGCGCAAAAGTTTGCAAGGGTGCTGCAGCATGCACAGAAACCGGACCTGCGCCGCGGTCCCCTACACTCACCGATCAGCGTGCCATACCACTGCTGCTGGTGCTGGATGGAGCCGACCAGGAAGGCGCAGGCGCCCAGCGCTACGGCCAGGCCAAAACCTCTGCCGAGCGACTCGGCGTGGTCGGTGCCCTGGGTGCCCAGCCACAGCAGGAAGTCGCGCAGCACCAGCGGCGACACCAGCCTGCGGGGCACCAGCACGCGCAGCGCACACAGCACGCAGGTGTGCAGCGCAGGCGGTGCGATTTGGGGCTGCGGTGACGCGCTGTGTGATGAACATCAAGGCGAGCGCGGACATCCCACACCGCAGTGCCGCGCCGCACCTGCCGGTGGACACGGTGAGCGCCAGCATCACGTGGAGGATGAGCTTCCCGCGGAACATGACCAGGATGTCCCAAAACACGCTGCGCCAGCTGGGGAAGTCCCTGAGTTCGAGCGAGGGCGCCTTGTTGGTGCAGAAGCGGTCGGGGATGATGTCGTCGGCGTCGGTCTCCACCAGCGCCACGTCGCCCGGAGCCAGCGTACGGTTGGCCTTGGTCAGCAGAGGCACGATCCAGGCGAAGCAGCAGTGATTGTAGGCCATGTGCAGCCACTTGAGGAAGTTACCGTTGGACGCGGGCCAGTCGTACATAGCTACGCGCGGCGGCGCAGCCTGTGGCGGCCGCTGCCCAACCACATTGGCCGCGCTGCCGTCCACATTGGCGGCTCGAGCTGCTGCTGCTGCACGCTGCTCTGCTGCCATGGCTCAAGCTCAGCGGATGCGGGACAGCCCACCACTCGAGCCTGCGTGCCGATGGGCGGCGCTGACGGGCTCCCTTCACGAGCACGCGCCGTGAGAAAGCATGCGCTTGAAGAACTGTGCGCGCTGTTCTCGGTCGTCTTCTGCGCGATTTGTCATTGCCGATCGCTCGCGTGGGCGGCCGCCTGGAGGAAGCTGCTCCCCTCCTGCACTACGATGCCACGAAGTACGCTTGGGGAGCTGCAGCATCCGATCACTCCAGCCGTGCTCAGCAGCTCTGCTTTGCTCTTCCATCCATCTGATCTGTTGCGGCGGGCGCCCAGCCGACATGAGGATGAGGCGCACGCTCGCGAGCTGCTTGCCAGGACGCCGCCCCTCACGCTGCGCTGCTGCTGCTGCTTGCTGCGAAACTAGCATGCTCTTCCCCCCTCCTGGTCCTGGGGATTCTCCGCTGACGTGTCACGTTTAAACGCCACGCTGCGCGCGACGGCTTGCACGAGGCTCATGGGCTCGCATGAATGGCAGAAGCCTCCTACGCTAGGAATCCGCTAAACGGTCAGGTTGGTCATGCCGTAGAGCTGCTGCACCACGGCGTAGACTGTCTTGTTGCGGTCGTACCTGCACGCAGCGCAGCGCGCGCCCGGCACCACTCGTGTGAATCCCTGCACACGAGGAGTGAGAGCCGCCCCGCGCCAGATGCTTTGACCTGGCTCACTTGTGGATGTAGAGCGGGTGCATGCTCCAGCCCTCGCGGTGTACCGAGATGACGCCGAACTTGTCGACCTGGATGGGCATGGCCACCGAGGCCGTGTAGAGCCACGAGTGCCCGTTGAAGAGCTCCATGGCGCCAAAGTTGAGCTTGCTCTTCTTGCCGCCCGTCACGTGCAGCAGCCAGTTGTGCGCGCCCTGGTCGGCGATGAGCACGCACTTGCTCGACGCCTCGTGCATCACCACCTGCGCCGCCACACAGCGATTTGGTGGTGGGGCCCACAATTTGGTGCGCACCTCAAACTCAGCGCCAGCCTGCCAGAGCCACCGCTCCCTCCCCAGCCCCCACCGCCAACTCACGTCCATGAGGCTGCGGAAGTACTCGAGCACGGCGGGGCCGCTGCCAAGCATGGCCCCGGCGCAGGTGAGCGGCCGGTTGAGCAGGTGGTCGACCAGCTCGGGCGGCTGCAGCCCGTCAAAGCACTTGTGCATCATGTCTCGGTCCCACGGCTCGTCCTTGATGAGCAGCGGCTGCGGCCGCCCGCCGGGGCCCACCTGGTTCTCTGCGCGTGCGGTGCGGCGTGACCGAAGAGAGAGGGCGGGCAGGCGCGTGGCAGGCGGGAGCTGCGCCTGGTGCCCTGCACTGAGCAGCGGTAGCGGCAGTTGTCGCGCCCCCGCCCACGGCCACGCGGGAGAGCGGCCACCACGAGGACCTACCCCCCACCCGCACCCCCACCACCCCAACGACGCACCCATGGAGAAGATGGTCAGGTTCTGCGCCACGGCGTGCGCGGCGAGCGGGTGCATCCACACGTTGCCGAGCGCGATGGCGTCGCGCGAGTCCGAGACCACCAGGCCCTTGGGCAGCGCGTTGCGCCGGCCGCACTCCTCCAGGAACTCGAGGAAGCCCCACATGCGCCAGGACCACCACGGCATGGTGGCGAACTTTTTGATGAGCACCACACGCACGCGCGGCGGCAGGTGCAGCCGGTCGTAGATGGCCCTGTTGTCCGTCATGAGCACCACGTGCGTGGCCGGAGAGTGCATGCGCCACGAGCGCACAAAGGCGATGACGCTGTCGGCGTTGGAGAAGCACGCCAGCGTGAGCACCATGTGCTGGTGCGGCCGGCTGGCGCACGCCTCGGCCATGGCCGTCACGTTGTCGAACAGCTGCTCAGGCGTGGGGATGGGGCCGTCGTAGCCGCGCACCGGCGCCGCCCGCGCCGGCGCAGAGCAGAGCCCTGTGGCGGAGGACGAGGAATCGTTGCAGCCCTCACATTGCGGCTCGTGGACGCTGCACTGCTGCTGCAGCCCGCTTGCGGCCCCCCCTGGCGGCCACTTTCCCGCCTCCCAGGCGTTGAAGTCTTGCCGGGTCGCACCTCCGCAGCCGAGCAGAAGCAGAAGCTGGAGAGCGCCGGGCCACCACACGCGCTCTCTGAGCACTTGCCCTCGCCCTAGCCGCTCGCCCTCCGCTGCTAATCGCCGCGGCGCCTCCTCGCGGTGCTGGTGCGCCGCTGGCTCGGCTCGAGGGAGCACGCGTTCTTGCCCGGTCATCTGTGTGGGGGCTCCTGAGCCAGAGAGCTGCCTGCTGCTGATTGAGATTGCTGATTGTGCGTGTGCGTGCTGCTCCCCCTGTGCTGCGACCCCTGACCTAACTGCACTGGTGCGGAGGCGTCGTGTGCTGTCAGGGTCCCAGCAGAGGTGCTGACAGAGTGGCCACTGGAGCACTGCTTGCTGCTTGCTCCTCAGGCCGCTCCTCAGGACGATCAGGCGCCCCACACCCTGACCATGAGGGCTTGCCCTTGACCGGCAGGAACACGGCCCTGCGCGGCCAGGGGCAGCGAGCAGCGATTGTCGGAAGCTAGCGGCGTCAAGATGGAGATGGCGGATGGGCAGGTCGTGCTGGAGGAGGAGATTGACGAGAACTACGAGCCCACGCAGCAAGGTGCGCGAGCGGCTCCCCAGCTGGATGCGACCCGCATGGCGACGAAGAGCACACTGTGCACGTCGCGCCATCTAGCTAAAGCACACGGCGCCACGCATCGAGGTCGAGTGTGTTGTGAGCCGCTCAAGAAGCCAGCGCAGCCACATTGGCGCGATGGCCTGCGTCATGGCGTCATCACTATGCGAGCCATCTCGCACGCGCGCTTTGCGCCTCTGCAGTTCCGCTCCGCGAGTTGCGTTGTTGACGACCGCGCAATACAGGAGGCATGCAGCGTCTCTAGCGTGCACCAGGATGCTGGGGATGGTCAGCGTTCCTGTGTGCAGTGTGCTTTGGCGTGCAGCGGTGCAGTGGCACGCCTGCCCACGCACGCTGTCGCCGTGCAGAAATCCTCGAGTACGCGCAATGGCTAGGCATGGACGTGGAGAAGGAAAAGGTGAGCGTGTGTGCAGTGACAGTGGCAGCGTCGTCAACACCACGTGGCGGCGCAGCCATCTCACGCCCCGCTGCGCTGGCCTCCGACCGCGTTCCCCACCCACGCAGGAGCTCATGTGGATCGCTCGCGAAGGCCTCAAGGCGCCGCTGCCTGGGAAATGGAAGCCATGGTCCGTGCCGCTGCTGCCCACGCTCCGCACGCTGCGTCCTAAGGGGGCGCCTCACCAGGAGCCAGCGGAGGGCAGGCTTGTGAAGGCGTGTGCTGCGCGTGCTCCCGTGCTGCGCCCGCAGCAAGACGCCCGAGGGCGACATTTACTACTTCAACTTTGAGTCGGGCGAGAGCATCTGGGACCACCCCTGCGACAAGCACTACCGGTGCGAGGCACATCACCAGCAGCAGCAGCAGCGGCAGCAGGAGCGGCAGCAGCACAAAAGGACAAGGAGACTGCCAGCGGGTGTGCCGCACGCAGCGTGCAAAGCATGCTCCTGCCTGCCACGTGCCCACCCCGGCCGCAGCAAGCTGTACCAGGACGAGAAGGCCAAGTGGCTCAAGTCCAAGCAGGAGGCGCAGCACGCCCTGGCGCCGAAGAAGGCGCCGGCAGGCGGCAAGGACCTCTCGTCCTCCCTGGAGCAGTCGTCCGGCAAGCAGGGGCTCAGCTCCAGCACCTCGTTCGCGTTCAAGGACGGCGCCCAGCAGCAGCCGCAGCAACAGCAACAGCAACAAGCCAAGAAGAGCAACGACGTGAGCCACAGCCTGACGTTTCGCCCATCGTGCAGCCGGGTTGGGCAGGGTCAGCGACCGCTGGGGCCGCTGTGGGGACCGGCATTCTCTTGCTGAGCACCCCCCTGCGTGCACCATTCGCTCGCCCGCCCGCAGCCTCTCTCCACCTCGGGCGGGCTCAACCCGCTCAAGAGCGTAAAGGGCCTCTCCTCGACCGCCGAGCCCGCGCGCGGCTCGGGCGACGGCGCCAACAACCCCTTTGGCCCCAAGGAGGTGCTGGCTCCGCTCAAGGGCATCGGGCTCAACAAGCTGGCGCCGCTGCAGTCCAACTCCAACTCGGCGTCCGGCTCCGACTGGCCCAACATGAGCAGCGCCCTAGGGCTCAGCGGTGGCGGCGGCGGCAAGGCGCTGCAGCCGCTGGGCGGGGGCGTGCAGGGCGAGGCGTCGGCGTCACGGCTGGTGGCGGCGGAGAAGAGCGCCGGCAGCCTGGCGCCGGCGGCAGCGGCGGGCGGCAGCGCGCCGCCGGCGGTGCTGGCGACGGTGCACAAGGCGGGTCCAGGCACGCCGGCGGCCGCCGCAGCGGCCACCACTACCAGCGCCAGCACGCCGGCCACTGTCGGCGCCACCTCCACGCAGGTGCGTGCACACGGCCCCTTGAGGCGGAGCGGTCGCGTCTGGGGCGCCGCGCCCTACCTGACCTCAACCCTAACCCCACGCGTGCGTGCGTGCGTGCGTGCCGTTGCAGTCGCTCGACTACGAGAGCGAGCGCGGGGAGCTCGAGGCGCGGCACCGCGAGCGCCTGCGCGAGATGCGCGCGCTGCTGGAGCAGGAGGAGCAGCTGGCCAAGCAAAAGCTCAACGAGTCGAGCGAGGCCGTCATCGCAGAGTACCGCCGCCAGATGGACGTGAGCGACCGCCCCTGCTCCGCTACGCATCCCCTGCTCTACTCTGCCCCAGCCGGCAGAGCGGTGGCAGGTCCCCGTGCGATCGACTTCTCCCCACGTGCATGCTTCTCGCTGGCGGCTTGCGTGCGCAGGCGCGGCTGGAGCGTCTCAAGGAGGAGGCGGCGCTGGCGCAGCGCAAGCAGGTGGCCGAGCTCGAGGACGCGCACGCCGAGCGCCTGGCCGCGCTGCGCAAGCAGCACCGAGAGGCCGAGGACAAGCTCACCGAGCAGGTGGGTCCCGCCCGTCCGCCCTTCACCACGGGCCGCGCCGCTCCCGTTCCCCCCACGCGGCTCGCGCGGGGCTCACGCGTCATGCGCGCCCCTCCGCGCCATGCCGCTCCCGCCTCCTCACGAGCGTGCCGGGCCGTGCGATGCCCCTGTGTGATGGATCCATCGTCCCGGCGCCGCTGAGCACGCGCCATGTGACGCATGTGCCGCCTGCATGTGTTCCCCTGGGCCAGGTGGCCAAGACGCAGCGCGAGCTGTCGCAGAGCACGGCGCTGGGCGAGCGCGAGAAGGAGGAGATGCGGCAGCAGGCGCTGCGCGGCGTGCAGCAGGAGGCCGAGGCCTGGGCCGACGCGCAAAAGGGCCCCATCCGGCAAAAGCTGCTGGACGCCGTGCAGCTCGAGGTGTGCGTGCCTCAGCGCAGTGTGGCCCCACCTTCCTGCGTGTGCACGCCGCGGCGCCGCCGTGGTTGTGGCCTGACGGGGTGCCTGGCGGCCGCCGTGGTTGTGGCCTGACGGGGTGCCTGGCGGCCGCCGTGGTTGTGGCCTGACGGGGTGCCTGGCGGCCGGCGCGCGCGACGTGCGCGCATGCGTGTGTGCTCAGGTGGAGGACGAGATCCGACCCCTGCGCAAGTCGCGCATGGAGCAGGCGCTGCAGGCGCTGGACAGCCAGGTGGAGGCTGCGGTCCTGGCGCGGCGGCAAGAGGTGCGCTCCCCTGTGCTGACGCCTGCCGACCGACGATGAGCCGTCCGCACAAGGCACCAGATTTCGAGCTTCTCTCTTTCAGGGGTCAGTGGTGTGAGTGCGTGTGTGCATGTGCTGGCGTGCGTCGCGCAGCTCGACTCGCTGGCTGGGCAGGTGGCTGACCAGCGGCAGGCGCTGGCCGAGCTGCAGGAGACGCTGAGCAGCCGGCGCCAGGCGCTGCAGGGCGTGGAGGCGGACTTGCAGGCGTGCCGCGACCAGGTACGCGCGCGCGCCTCGTCACGGACGTGTGGAGGTGTGCTGGGTGGGCGCTGCCCAGAGGGGAGGATGAGGGCCGGTCGCGCCCTGACGGCTGCACCGTTTGTGCACATGTGTGCGCGCACGTGCAGCTTCCGCGCGTCGAGGCGGAGCTCAGCGCCAAGCAGCGCGAGCTGCAGAACGTCGGGCGGGACATGGCGGCCAAGGTGAGGCGGTGCTGGTGTGGCACGGGCCCCGGGGAAGCGGCGAGGTCAAACAGCCCACGGCTCACCGTTCGGCACGTCCGCGGCGCAGATGACCGAGTTCGACGAGGTGCTCACGCGCCTGCGCGAGAAGCAGCGCGAGCTCACCGAGATGACCGCCAAGCTCACCGAGAGCCAGGCGCAGGTGCGGACGCTGCGCGGATGCTTCGGTGGCGCTGCGGCACGCTGTGGCTGGTCGGGGCCACGCGCCCCCGACGAGTCAGAGCCGGCCGGGCGTGCGCTCTCGCAGGTGTCGGCGCTGAGCGACGAGCTGCGGCGCAAGGAGGTGGAGCTGCACAGCGTCCGCACGGCCACGGCGTCCGAGTCCGAGGCGCTGAGCCGCAACGCCGCCGAGAACACGAGCAAGACCATGGCGCTCGCCGAGACCACCAGCAAGCTGCAGGTGAGGCGACTCATCTGCGCTGCGCACGGCGAGGGCGACGGGCCTCCTCGGTCTTGATGCGGTCGTGTGTGCATTGGAGCAACCTGTGCCGCCGCGCAGGCCCAGAAGGAGGCTTTGGAGGAGGTGGAGCGCTTGCTCGCGGCCAAGCACAAGGAGCTGGCGCTCGTGACGGCCGACGTGGCGCGGGGGCGCATGTCCGTGCTCACCCAGGTGCGCCAGCGCGGTCGCGGCGGTCTCCTTGCCGGTGCAGCGGCATGTGCTGCGCCTTACGAGGTGCCTGTGCGCGACGCATTTACGTGCAGGACGTGACCCTCGCTGGCGAGCTGCGCACTCGCGCCGGCGCCGAGTTCACCGAGCTGGAGTCGGACCTCAACAGGTGCGCGTGCTGTGCGGCCGCGAGACGATCGGCGCTGCAGCTTTGCGTGGCGCTGACCGGCCGCCGCGTGTATCGCGCGTGCATCGCGCGTGCATCGCAGGGCGCGGGCCGAGCTGGCGGTACTGGCGCCCGAGCTGGCGCAAAAGCAGGTGGAGCTTCGGAGCGCGCAGGTGCGACTCTCGCGCGGCAAACCTTGCCGCCTCCGCCCAGCACGGCATCGCATCCCCGCACCACCCGACAAGAAGCACCGCTTCTCCCCCCTCCCTAAGCAACGCGCGCAGGAGGCTCTGGACTTGGTCACGATGGAGCTGGCTGAGAAGCAGCGTCGCACGGCGCACGTGTCCATCGAGCTGAGCAACATGCAGGCCGAGCTGGCCGAGCTGGACTCGCTGGCCGTCTCCAAGCGCCACCAGCTGGACACGGTCGCGACGCTGCTCGTCTCGCACCAGCGCGAGCTCGACTACGAGTCGCAGCGGCGCGCCATCTCGGCCGAGGAGCACGCGCTGCTCGAGGTGGCGCGCTCGCGCATGAAGCGCGCGGTGGAGGACGAGGTGGCCGCAGAAAAGGCGCAGCTGCTCGCCAGCAAGATGGCGCTGGCGCGGCAAGAGGTCGAGCAGGCCGCCGCCGCCGAGAAGGCCATGGCGCCCACTCATTCCTCCTCTGGCGCAGCGGACGCGGGGGCCCCTGGCGCCGGCAAGGCCGAGGCGCCCACCATGGCGAGCGCCGCCCCTCCCGACGCCTCCGACCGGGCCGCCGCCCTCGCCAAGTCCCTGGCCAACAGCGGCGACCTCACGCAGGCGGCGGCGGCGGTGGCGGCGGCGGTCACGGCCGCCGCAGGCGCCCAGGGCCAGCAGGGCGGCCCCCGGTACTCTGTGGACCCTCTGCTGCAAAAGAGCCTCGAGCTGCTGCTCCACCAGGTGCGCGCGCACTCCTTGACCGCCTGCCGCCGACGCACAAGTGAATGTGGTGTTTGTGCATGTCCGCCGCACCGAGACCTACTTGCTTGCTGCCCGCCCGAGTCCAGCGCAGGCCACGGTCAGCGCCGCCGCCAGCCGCGCGCCGCACCGCTACGACCCCAGCTCCGAGGACGGCACCGCCCAGCACCTGCACCTGCAGCCACAGGCCGGGCCGCGCGCCAACGCCGCCGCCGCCGCCGGCCGGGACGGTGGCGCCGCCGGCAGCGCGGGCACCAGCCTGGCCAGCCCGCAGCTGGCGCCGGCCTGGCAGAGCAGCCTTGAGGCGCTGCAGGCGCCCGTGTCTTGGCCCGACTCTGACGTGTCGGGGTCGCACCCGCAGCCGGCGCGGCACGCCGCAACGCTGCAGCCGCCGGGCGGCGCGAGGAGCGGCACGGTCAGCGCCGGCGGGCACGCGCCGGGCGGCGGGCGCAGGGCGCCGGCGGGCCTGGGCTCAGGTACGGTCGGCTGCAGCTTCTCTGCGATGCACTCAGGCTCCCTCCTGTGTCCGTGCAACCAGCTGCGTTCTTCTCACGCTGGGCTGCTGCACGCGTGTGCTTGGTGGCGCGCAGCCTCCAGGTCGTACGCACCCAGCACGCACAGCGCGCCGCCCGGGCGGGCGTCGGGCCCCGCGCCGCCACACGCCGACCCGCAGCTGGTGACCAAGGCCAAGAGCTTCCTCAAGCAGCAGAAGCGCTTCCTGCGGGAGCGGCAGGTGCGCGCGCGCAGGGCTCCGGCACCTGCGCCGGCTGAGCGCTGCCCGCTCGCCCGCTGCACCTGCCAGACAGCGACGCGTCCACACTGACGTGTGCGCGTCGCGCGGCGCAGGCCATGGTGCAAGGCGCAATCGCCGAGTGGCGGGCGGCGGCGGCCAGCGCCGAGGCCGAGCCCGACCCGCACGTGCGGCACCAGCAGATGCGGCTGCTGCGCGGCGTCAAGGCCACCCTCGAGGAGCAGGTGCGCGCGCTCTCTCTCCCTCTTCAGCAAGCGGCGCATCTGCGCCCTTGCGGATGATGTCGATCGGGTCGCCGGTCACAGATCTTCACTCGAGCCTGCTGCCTCACGCCGGCCCGAGGTTCCCGCAGGCCACGCAAGTCAACGTGGACCAGGCTCAGCTGTCGGCGCTAAAGGCGCAAGTCCGCCAGCTGCAGGCGTCCGCCCAGCCCACCCACGTGCTGGGCGGCTCCCGGCACGCCGCCGGGGCCGCATACCCCGGCTTGCACGCGCCACAGCCCGGCCCGGCGGCGGCGGCGTCGGACGACAGCGCGCTGCTGCACGGGCAGGACCCGCTGGGGCCCCCGCCGCGCCCCCGCGCCGCGTCGGCCAGCCGCGCGCTGCGCTCCTCGCTGGACAAGATCAGCCGGGCGCTGGAGGACGCCATCGCCGCCGCCTCGGGCACCCGCGCCTCGGGCAGCGGTGGAGCGGGCGGGCGGTGGGCGTCGCCGACGCCGGAGCGGGCGTCGCTGCCGCACGCGCTGCGGCACTCGCTGTTGCTGACTCCAGGGGCCAAGGCAGCGGGGGGCGCCGGGTTGGGCGGCGGGGGGCTGGGGCAGCAGGACTGGTCGGTGCTGGCGGCGTGGTCGGCGCCGGGGCACGGCGGCGGCGGTGCGGACACGTACTCGTACTCATCTTCCAGAGGGGGAGGGGGCGCGGCGGCGGCAGCGGGCGACGCGGGGGACCTTTCCTTCCTGGAGCGGTGGCGCGA